>MDTD01189000.1_pt1 | contig 23991 bp, 20 predicted proteins | sample 811221 | NCBI WGS metagenome assembly MDTD01 (sample SAMN05326646, study PRJNA326480) | marine metagenome | isolation source: seawater | place: Pacific Ocean: South West | collected 2011 | reverse complement strand
ACTTGAAAACCACCAGAATCTGTCAGTATAGGCCCATCCCATCCCATAAAATTATGAAGACCCCCGTGGTCTTCTATAACTTGCAATCCCGGTCGTAGCATAAGATGATAGGCATTCCCCAAAAGAATTTGCACCTCTAAACTGTTTAATTCAGCTGGACATAAACCTTTGACAGTTCCATAAGTCCCTACTGGCATAAAAACTGGTGTTTTTATATCCCCCCTTTCGGTGGATAATAGGCCAGCCCTTGCAGAACCACAGGAAAAAACTAAACTAAATTTCATTTTAAGTTAAACTCTATTGTCGTGCTTTCTCTCTATAAACATAGCATCTCCATAACTAAAAAATTTAAAATCTCGGTGCAGGGCATATGAGTATGCTTGCTTTATTCGCTCAAGACCACCAAAAGCACATGTGAGGACGAATAGAGAGGATTTTGGCAGATGAAAATTTGTTAGTAATGCATCAACCACACAAAAATCAAACCCTGGTTTTATATAAATATCCGTTTCCCCTTGAAAAGGTAATAGCTTAGGGTCATATAAGTATAATGATTCAAGGGCTCTCAAAACCGTAGTTCCTATAGCGATTATTCGGCCACTCGTCTTACGAGCGTCTCTAACAAGCTTACAAGTCTCTTCCGAAACTTCGAAATATTCGGAATGCATACGGTGATCTTGAATATCAATTGTTCTTATTGGTTGGTAAGTACCCGAGGCCACGTGTAGCGTCAAAAATCCAATTTTTACTTGATTTCTTTTACATTCCTCAAAGAATTTATCTGTTACATGCAAGCCTGCTGTTGGTGCTGCCACCGCACCTAGCTTTGTTCCATAAACAGTTTGATAAAATTTCTCATCGCTTTTTATGGGTTCCCTATTTATGTATGGAGGCAAAGGCACCTGTCCGAATTGTAAAAAAGTTTCTAATATGGAACCAGATAATGTTTCAAGAATAAAAAAATTACCTTCTTTCGAAACAACGGCTAATTCTGTTTCAGCACCAACTACTAGGTTTTTTCCTATTAAATTTTTAGTGTTTCCACCTAATCGCACACGAGCCCTCAAAGTATTGACGATTCTTTCTAAAAATACCTCTACCTTACCTCCCGTTTTTTTTTTAGTCATGAGACGAGCCGGAATTACTTTAGTATCATTTAGGATAACAACATCGTTAGGTCTCAAATAGTTCATCATTCCTAGAAATTTCGACGTATAAAAAGGTTCGCTATCTCTAACCACCAAAAGTTTAGATGAAGATCGATCAGTTTTTGGAAACTGTGCAATTTTTTCGGAAGGCAATTCGAAATCAAATTTTGTTAAATCCATAGATCAAGTACTTTCGATAATAAAAAGAAACTATTAGTATATAATAAATAATAGTTTGCCGGGATGGCGAAATTGGTAGACGCGCTAGATTCAAAATCTGGTATAGGTAACTATGTGTGGGTTCGAGTCCCTCTCCCGGCACAAATCAAGTGGCTAAATATAATTGACAGAAAAATTAAATTCATACAAAGTTAAATGGAAAAAAAAATAACACTTACAGGAATAACTACTACCGGCACCCCTCATCTTGGAAATTACGTAGGTGCCATTCGACCTGCGGTAATAAGTAGCCAATGTGCTAGTCAAAAATCGTTTTTCTTCCTTGCAGATTATCACGCACTCATTAAAAATAAAGATAAAAATTTAATTTATACCTCAACAACTGAAGTAGCTGCCAGTTGGTTGGCCCTTGGACTTAACACTGATAATGCCATTTTTTACAGGCAATCTGACATACCAGAAATAACGGAATTAATGTGGATACTCAACTGTGTTACCGCAAAAGGTTTAATGAATAGGTCTCACGCGTATAAAAGTGCGGTCCAAGCCAACGTTGACGGAAATGAAGATAACGATTTTGGTGTAACGATGGGATTATTCAGCTACCCCGTGTTAATGGCGGCAGATATACTCTTATTTAAGGCGAACATCGTACCTGTCGGAAGAGATCAAATCCAACATGTAGAAATGGCCAGAGATATTGCCCAACGCTTCAATCATATTTATGGTCAAGTTTTCCAACTTCCAGAAGTAAAAATCGATCAAAACGTAGACACTTTAGTTGGATTAGATGGAAGGAAAATGAGTAAAAGCTACAACAATATAATCCCAATATTTGCATCTGAAAAACAACTTAAAAAAAGTATAAACAAAATTAAGACTAATCTACTGGAGCCAGGACAACCAAAAGATCCAGACGACTCAGTTATTTTCCAATTTTGGAAGGCTTTCGCTCAGCAGCAGCAGATCGATGAAATGCGCGATAAATTTCAAAATGGCATATCTTGGGGAGAAGCAAAAAAAGAGCTTTTTAATTTAATAAATAATGAACTGGCAGAACCGAGAGACAAATATAATCAGTTGATGGCAGATCCCGAAAAAATAGAATCACTACTCGTAGAAGGGGCTCAAAAAGCAAGACAAATATCTCTACCAAATATAAAAGAAATTCGAGGAGCGGTAGGTATTAACCCTTTAAGAGGCACAAAGTCTTCAACCTAAATTTTGAGTATATTGCGAAAATAATTAGTATGGGCGATTTTCTCTAATTTTTGACCGCTGACCTGCCCCTTTTCTAAACTAATTTTTCCTAAAATAAGGAATCACCTCTTTCGCAAAAAGACGCATACAAGCTTCCGCTTTTTTGGGTTCCATTCCCGCTAACTGCATCCACATCACCAAGTGCGTGACTCTACTAGATTTTTGATATCTCTCGATTTCAGCAATCGCGTCCTCAGGAGTTCCAATTACCAGAGGAGCTTCAAAGAAAGTTAGGTCTTTGTTGTGTCTTAAATCTTCGGGAGATGGCATTGATGATACAGACATTGTCTCTTGAAACCATTGAACATCTGCCGCTTCCTTCAACCATTTATCGTAGGCCTCCATCATGTAATGTGCATGATATTGCGCTTCATCCCAAGCTTGATCGCGTGTTGGGGCGACGTAAAATAATCGGAGTTGACCGACATTAAAATCTTCCGATTTTTTTCCCTGCTTAGCCAAAGCATCGTCGAAATATTGTTGGAGATTTTCTCCACCAGTACCAGCGACGTGACAATTAAACTTAGCCGCTCTGTTGGCTGCAACTTTACTCATTGCTGCGGTCCACATGGGTGGATGAGGTTGTTGAACTGGCCTTGGGGAGAGATTTACATTTTCGACCGTAAAATGTTCACCGTGGAATGAATAATCATTGCTATTCCAAGCCCCATGGATTATTTCCAGTGCTTCGTCCATTCTTTTAGCTCTGTCATCACGTGATATACCGAACCCCTTATATTCTGGAACTCTGTAACCTAGGCCTACCCCGAGATCAAATCTACCATTACACAAAATGTCCACTGTGGTTGCATCTTCAACAACTTGAATAGGATGTTTTCCAAGAGGAAGGAGTAAAACAAAAGTTCCAATTCTAATTGTTTTAGTCCTTTGACCTAAGGCTCCCGCTATCGGAAAAAGCGAAGGAGACCATCCATCATCGCAGAAGTGATGCTCTGATAACCAAATCTCATCATATCCCAAATCTTCTGCAATCTCTGCTAGACGCATTTGTGATTCATAAAACTCACCCCAAGGCATACCCCATTCTGGAGGGTTCCTAAAAGGGAAAAACAAGCCAAAATTTAAACTCATAATAATAAACTCCCCAAACCTTTGTATACACAATAACTGTTTTTTTTAACCTTGTAAAAACCTATCTGTAAAAGTTTTGTCCCAAAGGCAAAAATTTAATCAATACCTATCTGACTTTCAATTTTATAACAATGACACATATCAAATATTTGACAGCACTTGATTGGCATCAGACCACTTGGTCAATAAAGACTCGCAAGCAGAAATCTGTCCTCTAGCCCTGACCAAGTTGTGAGATGATGCGCTATCAAATTTATTTGAGTCCCAACCAAAATACTCCTCTTCTATAGCATCCACCAAAAATCGCGTTGCTAGTTCTAAATAGATATGTGCAGTTGCAGAGAGAGAAAATCTGATTTCTTTAAGAGGGAAAACGTTTCCGACAGTTTGCACATATGAACACAGAGCAGACTCAAATAGTTGTAAATCAAAGGTTCCTGTCGATTGATCCTCCGATGAGGGATTACACCATGATCTAAATGCATCGGCTAACTCCCAAGGTAGCTCCGTCCAACCAACAGTATCAAAATCAATCATGCATTTAACTAGTGAACCACCATCTGCAAATAAAAAATTTGAAACTTTCGGATCTCCGTGGAGGATACGCTCGGGAAAAAGTTGCAAAGAAGATAGGTATTTTTGATTTCTCTGGACCGTATTCACGCAAATCTTCACCTCTTTTAGACTCCCGTGATGGGGAAATTTGTTACAAGCAACTTGCAATTTTTTTAACTGAATTTCAGCTCCGCGCTCCCTTCTTGATTTTTTTGCTATACCTTTACAATCTTGAATATTTAAATGAAACTGTCCTAAACATCTTGCGAGTTCAGCAGACTCCTCGACCGATTTCACCGTATTTTTTGAAAATCCTTTAATAAATTTCAGCAGACGCCAATTGCCTGAAGCCCCTTTAGAGATTAGTTCTCCGTTATTGGTTGGGATTACTTTGGGTGCATCAATTCCCTTGGAAATTAGATGTTTAGAGACTACGTTTATTTTATCAGTTACCGCACTTTCAAATTTATCGCTTACCTTTTGTAAGATAAATCGAGGTTTTCCGAGAACCTTAACTAAGAAGGACTTATTTATTAAACCACCATCCAAAGAGGCTATAATACAATCACTAATATCGTATTGATCTTTTAAAACTGAATGGCTCTGCTTTAAAACTTTATCCATAGGCTAAAAAATAGTGAGGACAGCTCCATTTTTGAAAAACTAAATTTTATCAAAATAAAACTTATTTTTTTTCAATTCTTCAATATTTGCCTCATTGGAAACAATCGAAATATTTGGTTTTTGAATAACTAAATTTTCAGCAACCTTTTTTAATCTGTTGAAGTCAGTATTCAACGCGTTTTCTCTAAATTCTTTCAAATCATCATCAGTCTTACCGTTAAGTATACAATTGAACGACCTCGACGCTTCTGCGACCGGCCTTCTTGACCCATCTAGGTTTCTTATAACACCTAAAATAGATTCCTCCAATCGCTTAGGATTATGTTTTGAATCTAGAAAAAAGTTAATAGACTCCCGAAAGTCATATATTGTTCCAGATAATCGTGGGTCTCTATAAGAAAAAAATTTAAATGATTCTCCAGATGGAGAATAGGTTGCTCCTGAGCCGTAAGCTCCTCCCTTCTCTCTAATTTTCGAATGTAAATATTCATCCTGAAGATATTTTCCTAAAACAGAGTATACAGCCGCATCAGGATCACTTTCTAAGACTGCCTTGTAGCTCGCGGCGCAAAAGTTCACATTTGACTCAATAAGCCAACTCATGGGTTTTTCAAATATTCCCTCATTAATCAAAATTTCGCTAAAAAAAGAAGGTGCGGATTGATAAAAAGACTTAATAGATGTGACCGAATTTTTCAAATTTTGTCTATCAGTTGTCGACATAATTAGTGGCTCGGATTGCAAAACTTTATTTTTTATAGACTTAAAAATTTCGAATACTGCTTCACATTCCATTTTGTTTTGGTCATCGTAAACAATTTTTTTTAGGTCGTTAATAAAACTACAACCAGACCACATTTCTTCAAGGCTACTTGATTGATTGAGATGTCTAGCACTTGAAAGCATCGCAAGATAGTGACCTCTTTGAACCATTGAATGTTCATATTCATTGCTGGCCTGCCTGAGCAAATCAATCAATCTTTCGTCTTCATCAAAGCGTGCAGTCTGAATTAGAGTCGCCGCAACCGAGACGATCTCATCAATTTTTCTGTTTAGGCCCTTTGCGCTAACCGTTATAAATCCACTTAAATTACTCCTCTCATCTCCCCTTGATGAAAAATGACAATTTACTTCAAATTCACCAACAGCCGCTCGTTTCTGCTGAACCAACTTATAATTATCTTTCCCCGAACCAAGCTGGCTAATAAATTCACACCAAATTGGTAATAGTTTTAATTCTTGGTCATTCAGCTTGTTGATCGGGAAAGCCAGCTTAATCCTAAAAATATTATTACTCAGAACATCAAAGGCCTTTATGTTTTCTTCACTTAAATCGGAAGGCTTTATTAAAAGCGCCCCTGCAGGAACATCATTGAGGGTAAGTCTCGGAAGAATACCATCATTACATTTCGTGTTCTGTCTTTTTTCCAAAAGAATCGACTCAGACTTGATCTTGTCCTTTTCCAGCTGTGAAAAACCTGAGGCAACTAATTCTAATTTTTCACTTATCATTCGCTCCGGATTCACGTCTCTACTAGCTCGCATTGTAATTCTGGTCCAGTGCTTGTTATTAATAAAAATTTTTTCGATCAAACTCGGAAAGTAGTTTTCATCGCTCAAACGTGATCTTAAGGTTTCAATAATGGTTTCCAACCGGAATAAACTAATAGGATCATCACGATAGATAGTGCTAGGTAAAATTCTCCCGAATAACTGAAGCCCAAGGGGGTAATTTCCAGCTCCCAAGTCAGATTGATCTAACTCTAAGCGGTCTAGGGATGCTGTCAAGGTTTCAATACTCGGGGGGGTCTCAATTAATGAATGTAATATTTCAAAGATTTTTTTTTCAAACATATCAATTTTTTTTTCATTAGCTGAAACGCCCTCCAAACCACAAGCAAAAATTAGTTGTCTTGAGGAATCATCAACGCCACTTAATTCCGAGATAGATTTCGATTCCTTGATCGATTCAAGATAACTTTGCAAAGGACTACCACTATGTCCTAATAAGATGTCGGTTACTAGACTCATTTCTACAACTTCTAACGGATCCGTCACAGAACCAGACACCCATGCCCATAGAACAAAATCCGAACAACCATCCATGCTAGACTGGTAGTATAATCGGTCGGTTTTAGAAGGTTTATCAAAAGTAGCTTGAAATTTAATTTTTGCAACTTCCGTTGTTGACTTAAATTCCTTAAGTACTAAATTTTCGAATTTTTCCTGATGCTTTTCATGTGGCAAATCGCCATAAGTCAAAAAAACCGCATTAGCAGGGCTATAATATTTTTCATGAAATGATTTAAGTTGCGCGTAGGTGAGATTAGGAATCTCAATAGGATCACCACCACTATTAAAACGATAGTTGGTATCTGGAAACAAAGAAGAATGGAGATGTTGCCAAAGCTGCGAGTTAGGAGAGCTCATTGCCCCCTTCATCTCATTAAAGACTACTCCTTGATATAGTATTTGAGGAACCGCATCAGAATCCTCCAATTCATACCTCCAACCTTCTTGCAAGAAATCAAGCTCATGCAGTAACGGGAAAAATGTAGCGTCCAAATAAACTTCCAATAAATTATAAAAATCCTTTTTATTTTTTGTAGCAAATGGATAAGCAGTCATATCAGGAGCAGTGAAAGCGTTCATATATGTATTAAGCGATCTCCTGAGCATCATAAAAAAAGGATCTCTTACAGGATATCTTTTACTGCCGCAAAGAACGGTGTGCTCTAAAATGTGAGCAACGCCAGTCGAATTGTCAGGAATAGTTGGGAACCCCACCATAAATGCGTTGTTATCATCTTCAGCTTCTAAATGAAAGTGTCTTGCCGTGGTTGGAGTATGTGAGAATTCACGCACCACTATCCCAAGGTTTTCTATTTTTGTGTTATTTTCTTCAGTAAAACCGCTCAATTCGTTCTCCTACATAAGTAAACCTCAACAAAAGTGAGATTTTCAACAGGTTTAATGGTAACCAAATTTAAACGCTCATTCTATCAAAGTCGATCAATAATTTTGCAAATCACTAACGGATAGTTCAAACCGAAGGAAAAGCGAGACTTTTGGACGTGCACCAGACGTGCACCATAAGAAAACTAAATATTAAATTAATGAGCCTGTCGAGAAAGAAACGTTTAATATAAGAAATTAAACTAGTAAAATAGTTACTAAATTAATCATCAGGCGCAAAAATATGTCAGAAAAATTCACCGGAAGCAAAAATTATGTGGCCACAGAAGATTTAATGATTGCCGTTAATGCCGCTGTAACATTAGAAAAACCACTTCTCATAAAAGGAGAGCCCGGCACTGGAAAGACCATGCTAGCAGAAGAAATGGCAAGAGCACTTGGGAAACCTTTAATCGAGTGGCATATTAAATCTACTACAAAAGCGGCTCAAGGACTTTATGAATATGACGCTGTAGCTAGATTAAGAGACTCTCAATTAGGTGACGAAAGAGTCAACGACATATCTAACTATATTATTAAAGGAAAACTTTGGGAAACGTTCATCTCAAAAGAACAGCCCATTTTGTTGATTGATGAAATCGATAAAGCTGACGTCGAATTTCCTAATGATTTACTTAGAGAATTAGATAGAATGGAATTTTTTATTTATGAAACTAAAAAAGTGATTAAAGCAAGTAATAAACCAATTATTATTATTACAAGCAATAACGAGAAAGAGCTTCCTGACGCTTTTCTTCGTAGATGCTTTTTTCACTATATCTCATTTCCAGATAAGGAAACGATGATTGAAATCATAAACGTGCATTTTCCAAAAATAAAGAAAAAATTAATAAATGAAGCACTTGAGTGTTTTTTCGAGCTTCGCGAAATTCCGGGATTAAAAAAGAAACCGACTACATCAGAACTACTTGACTGGATCAAGTTAATTGTCGCCGAAGACATTCCACCCGAAGCACTCAGGGAAAAAGATACACAAAAAGCAATTCCTAAATTATATGGGGCGCTTTTAAAAAATGAGCAGGACATGCACTTATTCGAAAGATTAGTTTTTTTATCTAGGAGGAATAATGCTAACTAAATTTTTTGATGACCTACGACATGCTAATATTCCTGTATCTATAACCGAGTACCTTATGCTTTTGAGGGCGTTAGAGAAAAATATCATAACTATCGATATTGACAACTTTTACTATTTAGCTAGAAGCTGCCTAATCAAAGATGAAAAACACTTCGACCGTTTCGATATCGTATTTTCCAATTATATTGAAGGGAACGAGTTATCCATTGAAAAAATATTGGAGTCAATACCATTGGAATGGCTGGAGAATCCCGATCGTCTTCAACTTAGTGAAGAGGAAAAGAAATTAATCGAATCATTAGGTGGGCTTGAGAAACTTTTAGAAGAGTTTAAAAAAAGGCTCGAGGAACAAACAAAAAAACATAAAGGTGGCAATAAATGGATTGGTACTTCCGGACGCTCCCCTTTTGGTAACAAGGGTTTCAATCCAGAAGGCATAAAAATTGGCGACCATCAAAATGGGCAAAAAACAGCTTTAAAGGTATGGGACAAGAGGGTCTACAAAAACCTTGACGACAATATCGAGCTCGGAACTAGAAATATTAAAGTTGCACTTCGACAGTTGAGGAGATTAGCGCGTCACGGAATAAAAGATCAATTGGATTTAGACTCAACGATTAGTTACACGGCAAAGAATGGAGGGTTTCTTGATCTCAAGCTTGAAGCAGAGAAGACAAACTCAATCAAAATCCTACTATTCTTGGACGTAGGCGGTTCAATGGATCCATATATTCGTCTCACTGAACAATTATTTTCTGCTGCAAAAAGTGAATTTAAATACCTCGAATATTATTATTTCCATAATTTTATATATGAATCTTTATGGAAGGATAACAATATGCGGATGAACTCTAGGGTGTCAACCTCCGAGATAATTAACACCTATAATTCAACGTATAAAGTGTTCTTCGTTGGTGACGCTACAATGAGCCCCTACGAAATAGGATCAGTCGGTGGAAGCGTCGAACATTGGAATGAAGAGGCAGGGGTCACATGGATTTCAAGAATCTTAAAAAATTTTCCAAATGCTGTTTGGCTCAATCCCCAACCAATACAATATTGGCACAGTATACAATCGATAACTATGGTGAAAGAGATTTTTTCTGAGAAAATGTTTCCTCTAACAACAGATGGCATCAAGAATGCGGTAAACGTCTTACGTCGATAGAATAGATTAAAATCAACATGTTTAGAAAATCCCTCCCTTTTTTATTTCTTTTCTCAGGGATTCCTTGGTTTTGGGTGGAAAGACTCGACGCAATTTTTTTTGGCCTGCCTTTTTGGGTTCTAAATGCCATTGCAATGTCAGTGTTTGCCTCAATCACAATAGCAATTTTACTTAGCGATAGCAGTGATGAATAATCTTCCTTCTTTGGGAGCAGGCGGCTCGCTGTTTATTATCGTTTATCTAGTTTCTCTAATCGTCTTAGGTTTCATTGCAAAAAGATCGTTAAAAGAAAATACCCTTGCAGACTTTTATCTCGCGGGCAAGGGATTTGGGTTTGGAGTGTTATTTTTAACACTATTCGCTACACAGTATAGTGGTAATACGTTTTTTGGATTCACTGGTGCAACATATCGAAACGGGTTTAGCTGGATACTTTGCCTACATTTTATGACTGCAGTAGTTGCAGCTTACTTAACGTTTGCTCCGAAACTTTATAAGCTATCTAATGACAAAAAATTTTTGACTCCTTGTGATTTTATTCAATATCGTTACAACAACCAATTGTTAACTTTATTAATTTGCTTCATCATGATAATTGTCCTGTGCAATTTCGTGATAGCCCAACTAATTGCAATGGGACGCGCGGTAGAAGGCTTATCTCCAATAGACGGTACGAATACTTTTGAATTTGGTGTGCTGGGTCTTGCCTTGATAATGGTAATCTATGGATCGCTCGGTGGAATAAGAGCAGTTGCTTGGACAGACGTAATACAAGGAATAATATTATTTTTTGGATTCTTTTTTTTATTAATTTTAATGTTTGATAATTTTGGTAGCTTAGAAAAAGCGACTGATATTCTAAGAACTAGAGATCAACAAACGGGGACAAACTATACAAAAATTCCAGAAACAAAAACATTAATATCGTGGGGTAGTTATATCATTAGCGTCGGATTCGGAGTATGTCTTTACCCACAGGCTATTCAAAGAATTTTCGCATCAAAAAGCGAGAAAGATTTAAAGAAGAGCTTGTCTGTTATGGCTTTCATGCCTATTCCAACAATGCTTATAGCTGTGTCAGCTGGCATTTTCGCACTCGCTTACTTCCCAGGCTTAGAAGGACCTCAAACAGATAGGGCATTTGGGTTAGTTCTCAAAGAAATATCAGGCAGATCAGGAATAGGTTATATGATGGTTATTGTCACGTTATCAGCGGTATTAGCTGCAATGATGTCAACATCTGACTCTGCGCTACTGTCAGTATCATCTATGGCGACAAAGGATATTATACAACGTTTTTTCAGATCGCAAGCGACTCAATCGAGCTTACTGAGGACTTCAAAAAGGATATCATGGAGCGTAATTTTCGTTTTAGTCTGTCTTTGTTTCCTACTTAAAGATAACACATCTTTAATTCAACTTTTAGACAGAAAAATTGATCTCTTAGTACAACTCGTACCAGCTTTTATAATTGGACTACATTATGACAAATTGAATGGTCAGGCTGTGTTACTGGGGCTGATTTGTGGATTAGCGGTTTCACTGGTTTTACCATTTGGTGGATTTAGCTTTGTTGAAAATGGTAAAGTGTTCGGAATTCATGCTGGACTAATTGGCCTGATACCAAATACCACCGTAGCTTTATTAGGCTCCTGTATTCTAGGAAACAAGAATGGAATAAAGGCTCTTTAAGATGACAGAAACTATTTCTTTGGAACCAGCGATTAAAAAGATAATCGCAGACACAGAAACTCCACTCAGTGTTTATCTCAAACTAGGTAATAAAAAAAATACATTCCTGTTAGAGTCAGTCGAAGGCGGAGACAAATGGGGTAGATATTCAGTAATCGGACTTGCTTCTACAAAATGCGTTATTGTGCGTGGTAATGAATTTAAAATTTTAGAAAACGATATTGCTGTTCAAACCATTCAAACAGATGATCCTCTTAAGTTGATTGAAGAGTACAAAAATAACTTTGCGGTCAGAAAAACTGAGGGTCTTCCCAGATTTTGCGGAGGGCTTGTCGGTTACTTTAGCTTTGACACGGTGAGATTCACGGAGAAAAAACTTGGATTTATAAATCATAAGGATAATCTGGAAACACCTGATGTATTATTGTTGTTTGTAGACAATTTCGTGGTTTTTGATAACTTAAAAAATGAATTAACCATTGTAAAATATTTCGAAGAAGGCGATCTTAGTGCTAAAGAAAACAGTGAGAGAATCATAGCAGAGATAAGTTTAACATTGAGTCAAAACGTTAACCAAATTCCCTCTGTTGATACCGAAATCAAAAAAGAATTGAATGTTAAATCTGAATTTAAAAAAGAAGAATTTTTACGTGCAGTAGAACGAATAAAAGATTACATAAATGAAGGTGATGCAATGCAAGTAGTCTTGTCGCAACGTTTCTGGACGGAATTCCACGAGAAGCCAATTAATCTTTACCGAGCACTAAGACATTTAAATCCATCTCCCTATCTCTTTTATTTTGATTTTGGTGAGTTCCATATTGTCGGCTCATCCCCTGAAATTCTTGTTAGATATGAAAATAATTTAGTTACCACCAGACCGTTAGCTGGGACACGACCTAGGGGGAGAACACCAGAGGAAGACAATAAATTAGAAATTGAGCTTTTGAACGATCCAAAAGAGCTAGCTGAACACTTGATGTTAATAGATTTGGGTAGAAATGATATAGGAAGAATATGTACGACTGGTTCAGTCGAGGTAACCGAAAAAATGGTAATAGAGCGCTTCTCCCACGTAATGCATATTTCATCAAATGTAGAAGGCGTCCTAAGAAAGGATAAAAATGCATTTGATATCCTGCGAGCTACTCTTCCTGTAGGCACACTTTCTGGAGCACCAAAAATTCGTGCAATAGAAATAATAGATGAATTGGAGCCATCAACAAGAGGAATCTATGGTGGCGCTGTAGGTTATATCTCATGGATAGGTGAAATGGATACAGCTATAGCAATCAGAACAGGAATTATTAAAGACAATATATTATATGTTCAAGCAGGTTGTGGAGTAGTTGCTGATTCCCAACCAGAATCTGAATGGGAGGAAACAGTTAATAAAGGAAAAGCTGTATTTCAAGCCGCACAATTAGCCCAAAATAGTGCGAAATTGACTCTTTAGCGGGAATAATGAGCTTAACTTTTGAAGATAAGATTAAATTACTCACGAACGGCGAGAATAGTCGTTTTGTTAGTAAAGGTCTCAAAGGGTTGGAAAAGGAAAGCCTCAGAATCACGCAATCAGGCTCTATATCAAAACTTCCACATCCCAACAAATGGGGGTCTGCTCTGACTAATCCACACATAACTACAGATTATTCAGAAGCTTTGCCAGAATTCATAACTCCAGCCTTTGAAGACACTTATAAAACGCTCAATTTTTTGAAAGATATTCATACTTTTGCATTAAACACTATTCCGCAAGATGAAATTCTCTGGAACAATAGTATGCCTTGCCGGATAAATGACGACAAGGACATACCTATCGCAAAATATGGTAAATCTAACGCGGGGCGGATGCGACACATTTATAGACTTGGCCTAGACTATAGATATGGTAGAAGAATGCAAGCAATAGCCGGCATACATTTTAATTATTCACTGCCAGTGCATTTCTGGGAATTTGGAAAAGAATTATTTCCGGCTACGAAAAATAATTCTGTAAAATTAAGGCGAAATTTTATCTACTTGAGCATTGCAAGAAATTATCTTCGATTCGGATGGTTGATATTACTTTTATTTGGTAGCTCTCCCGCATGTTGTAAATCATATTTGCCTCAGAGAAGCAGTAGGTTCAAATCTGTTTTGGAAAATTCGCTGGTTGCACCATATGGAACCAGTCTCAGAATGAGCGATGTTGGATATAAGAATAAAAATCAATCTCATTTAAAAATCAACTTAAACAGTTTGGACCATTACATAGATGCATTAATCGCAGCAATGAAAACGCCCTACCCCGAATATGAAGCGATCGGAATTTATGAAGACAATAAACAAATTCAATTGAGCGCAAATTTATTGCAAATAGAAAATGAATACTATTCATCTATCAGACCAAAAGGAATTGCATTGGAGGGTCAGAGACCTTCGGTCTCACTTCAAAAAAATGGTATAGATTATATTGAAATGAGAGGGTTAGATGTCAATCCTTTCAACCCTTTTGGCATTGATAAAGATTGTTTGTTTTTTTGCGAGATTTTTTTAATTTTTTGTCTGCTTGAAAATAGCCCGTCTATTTCTGACGCAGAGCTTGAAATTTTAGAATATAATGATTTGTCTGTAGCCCTTAGGGGCAGGCAACCAAATTTAAAACTTATAAAAAATGTAGATAGAAAAAAGATTTGTATAATGGATTGGGCGGCTTATCTCTTAAGCAAGATGATTCCTATTGGAGAAGCCCTCGACAACTCATATCAAACCAATCAGTATAGTCTAGCCCTAAAAAGCCAAATGAGCTTATTGAAAAACCCTGACTTACTACCTTCCGCCAGATTTCATCAAATGTTAATTGATTCTAATCAAGAATATCAGGATTTCAATTTTGGTTTGGCAAATCAGCACGCCAAACAAATCGTCAAGGATTCTTTAGCACCCAGTAAAGTCTCGTACTTTGAATCTATAAATAGTCAATCGCGAGAAAAACAAAATAAATTAGAAGCCGAGAGCGAATACTTTGATTTAAGCAAATATATCAAAAGCTACCTTTCCAGTGAGCCTGAAAAATGAAATCTTTTGGACGGCGAAGATTTTTTATCAGGTTTTTCTTTTTGACTATAGGCTTTAGCGCAATTATCCTGCAACCGTACAAAAAAATAAATGCTGGTGAGATCGACACAGCAGAGAATAATCTGAAGCTTTTAAATGGCCAAACTAAACAAAAAAGAAGATTAAGCGCGGAAGCAAAAAAAATATTAGAGCAAAATGGTACGGAACCCCCCTTTTCCAGTCACCTTTTATATGAAGATAGAAAGGGAACTTATCACTGCGCAAAATGCGACAATTTAATTTTTACTTCAGAAATGAAATACGATAGCGGTACTGGCTGGCCCTCTTTCTATAATCATGTCAACGGAAGCCTTTCAAAGAGGCTAGATTTCAAGCTACTCTTTCCCCGTACAGAGTACCACTGTCGAAATTGCGGAGGGCATCAAGGACACGTGTTTAAAGATGGGCCCGCTCCTACTTTTCTAAGATGGTGTAACAACGGGTTAGCCCTAACTTTTAAGCCTGCAAAATAATTCTCTAAAACTACTTGCAACCATTGTTTCTTACATGTATATGTAACCTCTCGGCAGCACTGTAAGAGGTCTTTATAGATGGCAAATTTTAAAAACACCAAATATGCGATAATTGGAGCAGGAATACATGGATTAAGTACCGCATATCATTTGGCACTTGAATTGAGAAAACATGGCAAAGGAGATGGGAAAGACATTCTTGTAATTGACAAGGGAGGAATAGGAGCCGGCGCTTCGGGTATAGCGTGCGGCGTGGTCAGAAATAATTACTACCAACCAGCGATGAGAGAATTAATGGCTCAATGCGTCGAAGTATGGGAAAGCGATCCAAAAGCGTTCAGTTATCATCCAGTTGGTTATATGCAAATCTCTCCAGAGTGTATGAGAGAGGATGTTAATTCCATTTTCGAGCAGCAACGAGCAATAGGCTACGAGTCCGAATTTATTGAAGGAACAAATGATTCCTCTGAATATATGAAATCAATTTTTTCCGACTGGAGGGCACAAGGAATCACTTCCGTACTTCATGAAAAACGTGGAGGATACGCCAATAACAGTAAATCGGTATATGGTTTGGCAAAAAAAGCCGAAAACGAGGGTGTAAAAATTCTTACTGGAGTAACAGTTACGGGATTCAAATTCGACCACCAATCGGAAGCAGTTAAAGCCCTAGAAACAGATAAGGGAGATATTAGTTGTGACTACCTCGTAGTTGGAGCTGGCCCTTGGATTAAATCAATTTGGGAGCATTTAGAGCTTCCAAAAACAGTTAAATTTACAGGAAAAGACGGAAAGCAAAAAGAAGTGCCTATGTGGATCTACTGGTCGCTACAAGAGGGAACTCTCGGAGTAGACCCAAACATGCTAAAGACCAACTCAGGAGACAAGCCACCAGTTATTCATGTTGATTCTGATGCTCCTCTTGTAGGTGAGGAAGGTGAAATGATTACCGAGGAACTTTGGGGCATTTACTACAAGCCAGACTTTCATTTCGGTGGAATACAGGGTGGCTCCGCACCATTTATAGTCCAAACCGAGCCAGACTCTGTAAAAGTTGATCCCTACGGACCCGCTTCACCCGATTTTGTAGTAGGTCCGGATTTTGCCTACTCTTGGTGTAGCGCGCTTTCACATTGTCAAAAACGATTTGAAGGAATGTCTGGATTATTTAAGAAAGAACCTTCTGGTGGCATAGGCGCTTTTAGTCCTGATAGTTTCCCAATTTTTGATGAGTTCAGACAAAACTGTTACATAATTGCAGACTCAAACCACGGTTACAAGATGCTTGGAGTAGGCAAACTTGTAGCTGAAACGCTTATGGGAGAGCCTTCTTCTTTATTGGCACCTTTTAGATTTTCGAGATATGAAGAAAAAGAATCACACCCAACATCCAATAGTCCATTTCCATGGAGTTAATTAAAGAAATTGGGGTACTGTTTTTATCAGTTAGTAAAAGTATTTAATTTTTAAATAAGGGGATTTGTAGTGAGTGAGACCGATCTAGAAAAATACGTTGCTGACAAGCAAAGGGCCGAACTTGTCAAAAAAGTAAGGAGTAAAATAAACGAGCTAAATATAAAGTATATCTATTATCAATTTATTTCTGTTACGGGAAGAATAGTTGGAAAAGGAATTCCGGCAGATCATTGGGAAAGAACAGCTTCAAGAGGATTTCAACTAGTTTATGGCTCAACAGCAAATCTTTTTATCGATAGACACGACCAATACATCGGTTATGGACCCGAAGCTATGGAACTGGTTGGTATTCCAGACCCCGATACTTTCTGCCAACTACCTTGGGACAAAAGAGTCGCCAGGGTCTACTGTGTGTGCTTTAGAAATAGAGAGGAGCGTGAAAATCCCGGGGCATTTCTGACTTCCGACTGTAGAGGCAACCTTAAAAGAGCGCATTCAAAATTTAAGGAAAAGTATGGTATGGAATTAAGAGCCGGTACAGAACCAGAAATGATGTGGCTAAAACGCGGAGAGAACGGAAAACCAAACGGAGGAATGACTGAACCTTACTGTTATCACATAGACCAATTTGAAAGTTTGCGTCCTGTATTTATGAAAGTGATTGAATATGGCCAAGCAATGGGCCTAGACATGATCCAAGGTGATCATGAGGACGCGCCAGGACAACTCGAACTGAATTGGACATTCGATGACGTTGTAAGAAATTCCGACAGATTATCGACCTATCGACAAATCTGCGCACAGGTCGCAAGAGAAAATAATTTAATTGCTTGCTTTATGTCCAAACCTTTCATGGGAGTATCAGCGTCAGGCTGTCATACAAATATTTCTCTTTGGAAAGGAGGTAAGGATAGACTGAATAAGCTTCATCAAGAAACTTTGCCTGGTATGGAAGGGGTTTTTACCTATCGAGTAGACGGAGATAACCTATTTATGCCAGACACCGATGACCCGCAGTTACCAGGAAAAGTTGGTTTGCAGTGTGTTGGGGGTATAGTGAAACACCTTGGTGCTTTAACTGCTATCGGCTGTTCTACGGTAAATTCCTATAGAAGATTGTGGGATACAGGATTCTGGGCCCCGGTTTTTGCAGATTGGGGTTTTCAAAATCGAACAACCGGGCTAAGGGTATCAGCTCCTGGCAGATTTGAGTACAGAGCAGTCGATTCAATGGTAAATCCCTATCTTCTAGGTTCTGCCTTGCTCAGCGCCTTTGAAGATGGAATCGACAACGATATTGATCCGGGGGAACCTGAAAATCGAAATATTTATGAGGCTATGGAGGCTGGAAAGGAAGTTAAAAAACTACCCATGTCATTAGGAGAAGCACTCCAAAGGTTGGAAGCGGATGAGGTAATCAAAGCATCGATGCCTGGGGACATGTACAAAATATATAAATGGTACAAAAATGATGAACATGAGAAATTCATGGCAACAGTAACTGATTGGGACCAAGAAATGTATATGGATTGTCTTCCATAGCTTGAAAATAGGAGTGAATTATGTGTGGAATAGCAGGGGTAATACATAGGAACGGCAACTCAAAAATAGGCGAGGAGATGTCTTACATGCTCCAAGCAATGAAACACAGAGGGCCTGACTCAACCGGTTTTGCCCTTTATTGCGAAAGAGACAAAAAAAAATCAGAGCAATATGTGATGCGACTTAAAGTTGCTGAAAGTCACGAGACAATAAAAGGTTATGACATTCATGCTAAAATGGAAGAACGAATTAATAGCGTTCAGATCAGACTTAATGAACTCAATGTCAACGTAATCAAGACAGAAAAGATAACCGACTACGCCTTAAGGTACACATTTACTTGTGATGACAATCTGCGCCAATTAGCAAATTACATTGAAGACGTAGAAGGGGTAGAAATACTGTCGATAGGTAAAGGTTTAGAATTAGTTAAAGACTTAGGCGATGCAACGGTCGTCTCGGAACTGTATTCTTTAAAATCTTTTAACGGAACCCACGCTATAGGTCACACCCGAATGGCGACAGAATCCGACGTTGATATCAGATCAGCTCATCCTTACTGGGCTTATCCGTTTGCTGATGTTTCGGTCGTGCATAACGGACAACTTACAAATTACTGGTCCAAAAGACGTGAACTAGAACGAAAAGGGCACCGATTCATGTCTAGTTGCGATTCTGAACTTATAGCTGTTTACATAGCAGACAAAATTGAACAAGGGAAGAATTTAAAAGACTCAATGCTACAAAGTGTAGACGAATTAGATGGGGTTTTTACCTATTTATTGGCTACATCTGATTCCTTGGGAATGGCCAAAGATACTATGGCCGCGAAGCCGATGGTGCTTTTTGAGAGCGACCATCTAGTTGCTCTAGCATCGGAAGAGGTTGCTATTCGTACTATAATGAGCGCTGAAATTGATACATCAGATCCTTATGACGGGGAGGTAAGAGTATGGCAGGCTTAGAAAAATCAAATGAACCTCTAAAAACCGAGATGAGGACAGAGTCCTTGCTCGGGAGAACTCAGCAAGTATTTTTTTCTTTGGATAACAATGAAGAAAAAATGTCGCAGCCATTTACCTACGAAGTAGACTTTTCGAAGTCATCAGAAATTGACGCAGAAGATTTAAGCACGAGGCAAATCAATAGTAAAATTAAACACCTCCTGAGGGAAGGAAACGGCACGATTACCATCAAAAATCCGGGAGCGAAACACAGTATAGGAGTAGGTATACTTAACAGATTAAACTTAAAGATAGAGGGTAGCTTAGGATATTTTGGGCTTGGCCTTCTTGACGGACCAAACGTCACCGTTGAGGGTCGAGTTGGGTGGTCTTGCGGAGAAAATATGATGTCTGGAACTGTTCTTATAAAGAAAAACGCTGGGTCAACTTTTGGAGCCGCCATTCGCGGAGGTGACTTAGTGTGCAGGGGAGACGTAGGCGCAAGAACAGGAATCGATCAAAAAGGAGGCACAATAATCGCTGGAGGAAGCACTGGCGCCTTCTCGGGATTTATGATGCAAAGGGGTAGAATGGTGATACTAGGTGATGCAGGAAACAACCTTGGGGATTCAATGTATGACGGTACTATTTATGTCGGCGGAACAATAAAAAGCTTGGGCGCGGACGCAGTTGAATCCGAAATTACTGAATCTGATGAAAAATGGTTGACTGATAAACTAACTCTTTACGGATTGGTTGATAAACTAAATCTATCGACAATAAAAAAAGTAGTTTCTGGCAAACAACTATGGAATTACGATAGTCTCGAACCAAGTGAAAAAAAACTGGTTCTGTAACAAAAAAAGGAGCAGCAGCTATGTCTGACGATAAGGAAAAATATCTACTCGGGAAAAGTCCTATTTTCACCCCTGATGTCGTAAATGATATCCATATAAAATCTGAGCTCGGCAGATACCGGATGCGAGGCTTTTCAATGTTTAAAAAGGTCCCTGGATGGGATCAGCTAACATTCATGCCAGGAACTTTAACAAGATTTGTTATAGAAGGTTACAGGGAAAAATGTGAGACTAAAACTATCATCGGTCCAAGAGCAAAACGTCCAATTGAGCTTGACATTCCTGTTTACATAACTGGAATGAGCTTCGGAGCGTTATCGTTTGAGGCAAAAACAGCCTTGGCCAGAGGTGCGACAATGGCTGGAACAGCTACGTGCTCTGGGGAAGGAGGAATGATTCCAGATGAAAGAAGGTTCTCAGAAAAATGGTTTTACCAATGCATACAATCAAGATACGGTTTCAACCCGCAACACTTAAGACTAGCCGATGGATGCGAATTTTTCATCGGTCAAGGCGCAAAAGTGGGATTAGGTGGCCACCTTATGGGACAGAAGGTTACTGACCAAGTTGCAGAAATGCGTTCACTGCCAGCTGGAATAGACCAAAGGTCTCCGGCAAGACATCCAGACTGGTTAGGTCCAGATGATTTGGCTCTTAAAATCGAAGAAATTAGAGAAGCAACTAACTGGGAAATACCTATTCAACTTAAATTAGGAGCGGCTCGAGTTTATGACGATGTCCGAATGGCGGCCAAGACAGATCCAGATTCAATTTATATAGATGGAATGGAGGGCGGGACAGCAGCTGGTCCTCACCTAGCCTCAGAGGAAACAGGCGTTCCCGGAATAGCAGCGATTAGACAAGCGAGACGAGCCCTAGATGACGTAGGAAAAAGTGGTGAGATTACATTAGTTTACGCAGGGGGAATTAGAAATGGAGGAGATATCGCAAAAGCACTAGCATTAGGCGCAGATGCAATAGCAATTGGCCACGCATCTATGATGGCTCTAAACTGCAATAAAGATATACCTGAAGCTAACTACGAAGAAGAAATGGGTGTAAAAGCTGGCAACTGTTATCATTGCCACACAGGAAGATGCCCCGTTGGGATTGCTACCCAAGATCCAAAACTTAGAGAAAGACTTGATCCAGACAAGGCTGCTGAAAGGGTATATAATTTTCTCCATACGCTCGCCATAGAATGCCAAATGATGGCACGAGCGTGTGGAAAAACCAATATCCACTCACTAGAGCCTGAGGATTTGGCTGCACTAACAATGGAAGCCTCGGCAATGGCCCAAGTGCCACTCGCCGGAACCCAAGTCACAGTGGGGCGACCAGACTTAAACCGATTCTAACTTATGACAAACATTTAGTGGAGAACAACATGGGCGAAAATAAAGACATAGACCATTACCTCAAGTCAGACGGAGTCGATTCTGAGCGTGAGAAAATGATCGGTCAAACAATCGGTTACCGCTATGATGTAAATCTATTGCCAGACCTCACAAAATTAACTCCTTTTCTTAAAAAATATTTGGATTACATGGGATGGAAAGACCTTAATTGGCTAGAAGATATCCACATGGGGTATGAAGAGGGTCGTGCAGCCGTTTTCGATCGCAACATTAATGGATGGGTAACCGTTCCGCCGGATCTCAAATTGCCTGACAATCAACAGGAAAGAGATATGATAGCCAGAGAGCTTCTCGTTAAATTTCAAATGTCAGACAATCACCCTCTAGTAGCGTTAAGAACTGCTTACGGAAAATTTGATTAACAGTCCCTGAACACGATTCACTCTCTATGTCTATAAGATTATTAAAGTACGGCTTCATAGATAACCATTCTGAAGATCGATGGTTTAACCCTGCTAAGGAATTAGAGTCCTCTTATGATGTAGTAATAATTGGCGCCGGTGGACATGGCTTAGCCTGCGCTTATTATCTTTCCCACTATCATAATATAAAAAAAGTTGCTGTCTTAGAAAAAAATTATATTGGAGCTGGTAATACAGGAAGAAACACAACCATTATTAGGTCAAATTATCTGACTGAAGAGGGAGTAAAATTCTATGGGGAGAGCGTGCGATTATTCAATCAGCTCTCAGAAGAGCTTGAAACCAATATCTTTTTCTCTGAAAGAGGTCATTTCACTTTGGCTCACAGCGATGCTACGTTGAGGACCGCTAGATGGAGAGCAGAGGTTAACAAGCATTACGGTATTGATAGCAGTGTTGTCGGACCCTCTGACATCAAAGCAGCGTGCCCTGAGATAGATCTTGAATGCGGTGGAAATCATCCGATTGAAGGAGCGTTATTTCATGCGCCCGGCGCGGTTGCAAGGCACGACGCCGTAGCGTGGGGCTATGCAAAAAAAGCTTGTCAGAAAGGGGTTGAAATACATCAGAATACTCTGGTTACTGGTATCAATATCGATAAAAACAAAGTTACTTCTGTGGAAACAAACAGAGGCTCAATAAAAACCAACACCGTGCTCTCAGCAGTAGCTGGCGCCACCCCAACAGTGTTAAACATGGTAGGGCTTGATTCTCCGATCGATATTTACCCGCTACAAGCTTGCGTTACCGAACCGATGAAACCTTGGCTGGACACCATTATTGTTTCAGGAAGCTTACATATTTATGTTAGCCAGAGTTCCAGAGGCGAATTAGTCATGGGCGCATCGGTCGATCCAATTGAGCAACACAACACCAAATCAAGCTATGAATTTGTGTCTAGTATGTGCGATCAAATATTGGATTTATTTCCGTTTTTAAGTTCTGTAAAGATTAATAGACAATGGGCCGGCATGGCAGACATGACGCCGGACTTTGCACCTATCATGGGAACTACCCCAGTTGATGGATTCTTTTTAGACTCAGGTTGGGGCACTTGGGGCTTCAAAGCAACTCCAGTTAGCGGAAAATGCATGGCAAGCTCAATAGCGTTTAATAAAAACGACTCATTAATAACCGGATTCAACCTAAGTAGATTCGAGAATTTCAAACTCGTTGGCGAAAAAGGGGCCGCCTCTGTTGGGCACTGATTTATAACAATGAAATACTTAAACTGCCCAAACATTGGAGAAAGACCGGTAAGCGAATTTATATACGGAGGTTCCATTGATCCTGAACCTGCTAATTTCGAAGGTTCAGCCGGAAAATGGGCATATCATCAAGATAGCCGACCTCTTACCAGAGTGGAATGGTGGTATCACCAGCCTACACAAAAATGGTTTAGAGTTAACCGTGAAACTAAAGCTAATACCATTCTTTCCGTTAAGGAGCAATAATGGCTAGACGGTTACCAACAAAAGATACTGAATGGATAAATCGCTCCAAAAAAATAGCATTTCAATTTGAGGGTAGGGAAATTACCGCGTTCAGAGGCGATTCTATCACAAGCGCATTAATAGCCAATGGGCAAAAGATTTTAGGAAGAAGTTTTAAATACCATCGACCAAGAGGTTTTGTATCACTCGCCAACCATGATGCCAATGTTCTCCTTCAATCAGAAGATAGAACCAATATTAGAGGTGACGTTTCATTAGCAGATGAAAGTTTTGGTAGCTTGAAAGCTATCAATACGATAGGTGGAGTTCGGAATGATCTCACCCGCATTCTTGGCATATTTGCACCAATACTTCCGGTCGGATTTTATTACAAAGCCTTTTTTAAACCAACTTATCTCTGGCCATATTGGGAAAAACTTATTCGAAATTTAGCTGGCTTAGGACGAGTCAAAACTAATTACACCAAAAAAAGGTATCCTTCTGAAACTCTCTTTTGCGATGTTCTCATTATTGGTGGGGGTGCTTCAGGAACTGCAGCAGCCGCATATTTTTCGAAATCAAAGCACCAAGTAATAATTGCGGACGAAAATCTT
>MDTD01129884.1_pt1 | contig 23994 bp, 28 predicted proteins | sample 811221 | NCBI WGS metagenome assembly MDTD01 (sample SAMN05326646, study PRJNA326480) | marine metagenome | isolation source: seawater | place: Pacific Ocean: South West | collected 2011 | reverse complement strand
GCGCAGGGCGCGCTGGAGCGTTTTCTCGACGAGCCGTATTTCGCGCGGATGCCGCCCAAGTCGCTCGACCGCGACGCCTTTGCCGAGATGATCGCGCTTGTGGGGGAACTCGATGACGCGGATGCGGCGGCGACGCTGACGGCGATGGCCGCCGCGGCGGTGATGCGCGGCATGGAGCATTGCCCCGAGCCGCCCGAGCGGGTGCTGGTCTGCGGCGGCGGGCGGAAGAACCCGGTGATGATGGCGATGCTGGGCGCGGCGCTTGATTGCCCGGTGATGCCGGTGGAGGATGCGGGCCTTGACGGCGACATGCTCGAGGCGCAGGCATTCGCGCATCTCGCGGTGCGGGTGGCGCGGGGGCTGCCCACCTCGTGCCCCGGCACGACGGGGGTGCGGGCGGCGGTCTCGGGCGGCACGTTGAGCCGGCCAATGGAAAGGGAAGCGACATGAACATGTCAGGCAAGGCCCCCGCGACCATCGCGGCGCAGGCGGCAGGGGCAACGGAGCCTGCCACGGGCGGCGTGGTGCCGGGGATCAGCCTTGCCACCACCTATCTGCGCGATGAGGACTATGCGCTCCTGCGCCCCGAGAATGTCTATGGGCGCGACCATAACGCGACGGTGCGGCAGGCCGAGGAGGTGATCCGCCAGCTTGAGGGCGCGGCGGAAACCCTGCTCTTTCCCTCCGGCATGGCGGCGGTGGCGGCAGTGTTCCGCGCGCTGCCTTCCGGTGCGCGGGTGGTGATGCAGACCGGCATCTACTGGGGCACGCTGAAATGGGTGCGCGAGTATTGCGTGCGCCGCGCGATCCTGCTCGACGAGGTGGAGGCGAGCGACGCGGCCGCGCTGGCCGAGGCGTGCCGCTCCTCGGCGGATATGGTCTGGATCGAGACCCCCTCCAACCCCTGGCTGCGCACGGTCGATATCGCGGCGGCGGCGGGCATGGCGCACAAGGCGGGCGCGGTGCTGGTGGTCGATGGCACGGCGGCCACGCCGGTCCTCACACGCGCGCTCGATCTCGGCGCGGATATCTCGATGCATTCGGCGACCAAGGCGCTCAACGGTCATTCGGACGTGCTCGCCGGGGTGCTGTCCTGCCGGGAGCCGTCCCTGCCCATGTGGCAGGAAATCGCCACGGACCGCCACGATGCGGGGGCCATTCTCGGACCGTTCGAGGCATGGCTCCTGATGCGGGGGATGCGGACGCTGCCGCTGCGGGTGGAGCGGATGTGTGCCAATGCCCTGGCGCTGGCCGAATGGCTTGCGGCGCATGACGGCGTGGCGGCGGTGCTTTATCCCGGGCTGGCGCAGCACGCGGGCCACGATGTTGCCGCGCGCCAGATGCGGGGCGGGTTCGGCTTTCTGCTGTCCGTCCTGGTCCGGGGCGACCGGGCGCGCGCGCTGCAGGTTGTCGGGCGGCTGCGGCTCTTTCACCGGGCCACATCGCTTGGCGGGGTGGAGAGCCTGGTCGAGCATCGCCACACGATCGAGCCGCATACCGGCATTCCGGAAAACCTGATCCGGCTGTCGGTGGGAATCGAGGATATGGCCGACCTGCGCGCGGATCTGGCGCAGGCGCTGGCAGGTTAGAGGCGGGAGGCCGGCCTCAGACCGAGAGCCGCGCCCCGTGCGTGCCGCGTTCGCGGTAGGGCGTGGTCTGGTAATGCGCGCGGTAGCATTTCGAGAAATGCGACGGCGAGGCGAACCCGCAGGCGAGCGCCACGTTGATCACCGTCATGTCGGTCTGCATGAGCAGGTTCCGCGCCTTCTGCAGGCGCAGTTCCATGTAATAGCGCTTCGGGCTGCGGTTGAGATAGCGCCGGAACAGCCGTTCGAGCTGGCGCGTGGACATGCCCACCTCCCGCGCGAGGATCGAGGGGCTGATGGGCTCTTCGATATTGGCCTCCATCGCCTGGATAACCTGGCTCAGTTTGGGATGGCGCACGCCGATTCGGGTCGGCACCGACAGGCGCTGCGTGTCCTGATCGGTACGGATCGAGGAATAGATCTGCTGATCGGCAACGGCATTGGCCAGCTTCTCGCCATGATCGGCGGCGATGAGGCTCAGCATCAGGTCGATCGAGGCGGTGCCGCCTGCGGTGGTCATGCGGTTGCCATCGATGATGAAGATCGACTTGGTGAGCGTCACCTCGTCGAATTCCTCCAGAAAGGCATCCTGGTTCTCCCAGTGGATGGTCGCGCGCTTGCCGTCGAGGAGCCCCGCCCTGGCCATCACGTAGGACGCGGTGCAGAGCCCGCCGATGCGCAGGCCGCGCCGCGCCTCGCGCCGCAGCCAGTTGAGCATCCGCCTGGTGGCCGTCTTCTGCACGTCGATGCCGCCGCACAGGATCACCACATCCTCGCGATTCAGTTCGCTCAGCGGGAAATCGACGTGGAAGCGCACCCCGTTGGAGCATGTCACCACATCGTCGGTATCGCCGGTCAGCGCCCAGGTATAAAGCTCGGTACCGGCCATGCGATTGGCGATGCGCAGGCTTTCCAGCGCGCCGGCGAAGCTCAGCAGCGTGAACTGGTCGAGCAGAACGAACACGAAGCGCGTCGGCACCTTGGGCACGTCCACCTTCACGGTCACGACATCCGACATGGACCCCCTCTCTTTCCGTTCCATAGGGCAACTGTCACCAAAACGTTGCGATTCACAAGCCGAAGACGCGGTTTTGTGTCGCATTTTGACCGCAGGCGCGGCTGGTCTCCGGTGAGAGGGTCGCGTATAGAGGGGGACGATCGAAAGAAGGACCGGAGACGGAAGATGACCGAATGGCTCAAGACCGGCTGGCGCGCGAAGGAACGGGTGCAGATGCCGGATTATCCCGATGCCGAGGCGCTGGCCCGTGTCGAGGAACGCCTGCGCCAGTATCCGCCTTTGGTCTTCGCGGGGGAGGCGCGGAGATTGAAGAGGGCGCTTGGCGCGGCATCGCAGGGAGCGGCGTTTCTCTTGCAGGGCGGCGATTGCGCGGAGGCGTTCGACCAGTTTTCGGCGGATGCGATCCGCGATACGTTCAAGGTCATGCTGCAAATGGCGATGGTGCTGACCTATGGCGCGAAAGTGCCGGTGGTGAAAGTCGGCCGGATTGCCGGGCAATTCGCAAAACCCCGTTCGGCACCGACCGAAACCGTCGATGGCGTGGAATTGCCGAGCTATCGCGGCGATATCATCAACGAGCTGGCCTTTACCCCCGAGGCGCGGATCCCCGATCCGGCGAAGATGCTTCAGGCCTATACCCAGGCGGCGGCGACGCTGAACCTGTTGCGCGCCTTTTCGACCGGCGGCTATGCCGATGTCCATCAGGTGCATCAATGGACGCTCGGATTCACCGAAAGCCAGAAGGCCGCGAAATACCGGGAAATGGCCAATCACATTTCCGACGCGCTCGATTTCATGAAGGCGGCGGGGATCGACAGCGAAAATGCGCACACGCTGCGCTCGGTCGATTTCTACACCTCTCATGAGGGGCTCCTGCTGGAATACGAGGAGGCGCTTTGCCGTCTCGATTCGACCTCCGGCAAATGGCTCGCGGGGTCGGGGCACATGCTCTGGATCGGCGACCGCACGCGCCAGCCGGACGGCGCGCATGTTGAATTCCTGCGCGGGGTCCTCAACCCGATCGGGCTGAAATGCGGCCCGACGATGACTTCGGACGATCTCAGGCGGCTTCTGGCCACGCTCAACCCCGAGAACGAGGCCGGGCGGCTGACGCTGATCGCGCGGTTCGGCGCGGGCAAGGTGGGCGAACACCTGCCGCGGCTCATCCGCACGGTGCAGGAAGAGGGCGCGAAGGTGCTGTGGGTCTGCGATCCGATGCATGGCAACACGATCAAGTCGGCCTCGGGCTACAAGACCCGGCCCTTCGAGGCGGTGCTGCGGGAGGTGCAGGAGTTCTTTTCCGTCCATCGCGCCGAGGGCACGATCCCGGGCGGCGTGCATTTCGAGATGACCGGGCAGGATGTGACCGAGTGCACCGGCGGCATGCGGGCGCTGTCGGAGGAGAACCTGAGCGATCGCTATCACACCGCCTGCGACCCGCGGCTCAATGCCTCGCAATCGCTGGAACTGGCCTTTCTCGTGGCCGAGGAGCTCAAGGCCTTCCGCGCGGGGACGAGGCAGGCCGAAGCGGTCTGAACGCCGCCGGAAAACGAACAGGGGCGCGAAGGTTTCGCGCCCCTGTTCCGTCCTGCCGTCGTTTCAGACGGCGAAATCGCTCAGCGCGCGGCCTGCGGCCTCTGCCTCGACCAGCCAGCGCGGCTTGCGGCCGCGGCCTGTCCAGGTTCGGGACGGGTCGGCGGGATCGCGGTATTTGACGGCGCTTCTCGCCGGTTTTGCGGGGGCTTTGCCGGACCCGGGAAAAATGTCCTCGATGGTGAATCCGGCCTCACGTATCCGCTTTACAATCTCTGAGCGCAATTGTTTCTTTTCTTCCTCTTTTCGGGAAACGGCAAGTTCGTGCGCCTGCCTGGCGAGGTTTTCCAGCTCCTGTGCGGAAAGTTTGGAAAGGTCGGTCATCGCAATCTCCTTGTTTTTCTGATTTTGTTTCACAAGTTCCGAAAAACTTCAAGGCAAATCAATGCAACGGAAACGGGACCGGAAATGCGGTCCGGTTTCCGCGCGGGCGCAGGTCCGCGCGGCGTGGACACAACGTGCCCGGTGTACGCGGTTTGGGTACGCGCGCGCGGCGCGGTTAAGAAGTCTTAAGCCTTTCTCCGTCTGATGCCCCTCACGCGCCGCAGCGAAGGAGCACGCGATGATACTGGATTTCTTCCGGCAGGCAGAGGAGGAGGTGGCGGAGGCGCCCGAGGCCAAGGCGAGCGCCGCGGGCCGGGTGATCGCCTGGGGCATGCAGGGCCGCGCGACCTGGGGGCCGCGCGACACGGGCAGCCTCATGCGCACGGGATTTGCCGGCAACCCGGTCGGGTTTCGCTGCGTGAAGATGATCGCCGAGGCGGCGGCGGCGCTGCCGCTGGTGTTGCAGGACAGCGAGCGGCGCTTCGCCGCCCATCCGGTGCTCGATCTTGTCGCGCGGCCCAACCCGGCGCAGGGGCGGGCAGAGCTCTTCGAGGCCCTTTATGGCCAGCTTCTCCTGAGCGGGAACGCCTTTGTCGAGGCGGTGGGGAGCGGGGCGGGTGTTCCGCTGGAGCTGCATGTGCTGCGCTCGGACCGGATGAGCGTGGTGCCGGGCGCGGATGGCTGGCCGGTGGCCTATGAATATCGGGTGGGCGGGCGCAAGCATCGCTTCACCCTGGCCGAGGGCGCGCCCTGCATCTGCCATATCCGCGGCTTTCACCCGCAGGACGACCATTACGGCCTGTCGCCCCTGCAACCGGCGGCGCAGGCCATTGACGTGCACAATGCCGCGAGCCGCTGGTCCAAGGCGCTTCTGGACAATGCCGCGCGGCCCTCGGGGGCGATCGTCTATCGCGGGGCCGAGGGGCAGGGCAGCCTGAGCGAGGATCAGTACGCGCGCCTGATGGCCGAGATGGAGGCCCATCACCAGGGCGCGCGCAATGCCGGGCGGCCCCTGCTGCTCGAGGGCGGGCTGGACTGGAAGCCGATGGGCTTCTCGCCCTCGGACATGGAGTTCCAGAAGACCAAGGAGGCCGCCGCGCGCGAGATCGCGCTGGCCTTCGGCGTGCCGCCGATGCTGCTGGGCATCCCCGGCGACGCGACCTTCGCCAATTACCAGGAGGCGAACCGCGCCTTCTACCGGCTGACGGTGCTGCCGCTGGCGACACGGGTGAGCGCGGCGGTGGCGGCCTGGCTTGCGGGCTTCACCGGAGAGGCGCTGGAGCTGGTGCCCGATCTTGACCGGGTGCCCGCGCTTGCGGCCGAGCGCGATGCGCAATGGGCGCGGGTGGCCGGGGCGGATTTCCTGACGGCGGCCGAGAAGCGCACGCTTCTGGGATTGCCGCCGCTCGCGGAGGCGGGCGCGGATGACTGAACCCGCGCCGCCGCCCCGCTACGGGTTCGAGAGCTTCGACTGTGCGCCGGCGCTGCGGCTCGAGGCGCATGAGCGGGTCTCGGACCTTCAGCACAAGGCGATGGCGGAGCGGCTGGAGCGGATGGAGGCGGCGCTCGAGCGGCTGGAGCGGCGGCTCTGGCTGGCGGTCTATGGCGTGGTGGCGGCGGTGCTGGTGCAGGCGTTCCAGCCGATCCTGGCGGCGCTGCCGCAATGAGGCGAAAGGGCGAGGCGATGGAGACGGGACTGGAACGGAAATTCGCGGGCGGCGGGGCCGAGGCGCTGCGCGTCAGCGGGGCGGGGGTGATCGAGGGCTATGCGAGCCTTTTCGATGCGCCCGACCAGGGTGGCGACGTGGTGGCGCGGGGCGCCTATGCGGCGAGCCTGAAGCGGCTGACGGGCGAGGGGCGGCGCGTGCGGATGCTCTGGCAGCACGACCCGCGCGAGCCCATCGGCATCTGGGACGAGGTGCGCGAGGATGCGCGCGGCCTCTACGTCAAGGGGCGCCTGCTCGAGGGCGTGGCGCGGGCGCGCGAGGCGGCGGCGCTGATTGCCGCCGGGGCGCTCGACGGGCTGAGCATCGGCTATCGCACGCTGCGCGCGGGCCGTGACGAGAAGGGCCGCAGGCTCTTGCAGGAACTGGAGCTTTGGGAGGTGTCGCTGGTGACCTTCCCGATGCTCTCCGGTGCGCGGGTGGCCGCCAAGGGCGAGGAGCCCGGCCGCGCCTTGCGCGAGATGGCGGCGGCGCTCAGGGCGGCGCGCCGCGAGTTGGCGGGCGCGGGGCCCGATACCGAGAGGAGGTGACGATGACGACCGACACGACGGCGCAGGCCGGGCAGGAGACGAGCCCGGCGGCCGAGATGCGCGAGGCCCTGAGCTGGTTTCTCGACGAGTTCAGCGGCTTTCGGGCCGAGATCGGCAAGCGGTTTCAACAGCAGGACGAGAAGATGACGATGATCGAACGCAAGAGCCTTGTGCAGGGGCGCCCGCATCTCGCGGGGGATCGGGACGGCGATGCGCCGCATCGCAAGGCCTTCGACGCCTATCTGCGCTCGGGCGACGATGACGGGCTGCGCGGGCTCGGGCTGGAGGGCAAGGCGCTCAACAGCGCGGTGGCGGCGGAGGGCGGCTATCTGGTCGATCCGCAGACCTCGGAGACGATCCGCTCGGTGATGAATGCCACCGCCTCGATCCGGGCCATCGCCAATGTGGTGACGGTGGAGGCCACGTCCTTCGACGTGCTGGTGGATCACAGCGATCCGGGCCATGGCTGGGCCACCGAGACGGGGGCCCTGGCCGAGACCGACACGCCGGTGATCGACCGGATCACGATCCCGCTGCACGAGCTGAGCGCGCTGCCGAAGGCGAGCCAGCGGCTGCTCGACGACAGCGCCTTCGACGTGGAGGGCTGGCTTGCCGCGCGCATCGCCGACCGTTTCGCGCGGGCCGAGGCGGCGGCCTTCGTCTCGGGCGACGGGGTGGACAAGCCGCGCGGCTTCCTGAGCCGACCGGCGGTGGATAACGCGGTCTGGGCCTGGGGCAACCTGGGCTATGTGCCCACGGGCGTCGCGGGCGAGCTGGGCGGGCCGGATGCCGTCGTCGATCTGGTCTATGCGCTGGGGGCGGAATACCGCGCCAATGCCACCTTCGTGATGAACTCGCGCACCGCCGGCGTGGTGCGCAAGCTCAAGGATGCCGACGGGCGGTTCCTGTGGTCGGACGGGCTGGCGGCGGCACAGCCCGCGCGGCTCATGGGTTATCCGGTGCTGATCGCCGAGGACATGCCCGAGATCGCGGCGGGCGCGGATGCCATCGCCTTCGGCGATTTCCGCGCGGGCTATACGGTGGCCGAGCGGCCGGACCTGCGGATCCTGCGCGATCCGTTCAGCGCCAAGCCGCATGTGCTCTTCTACGCCACCAAGCGGGTGGGCGGCGACGTGAGCGATTTCAAGGCGATCAAGCTCCTGCGCTTCGCCGCCGCCTGAGGCGCGCGGTGAGGGCGGGCGGGGGCGGCTGCCCCCGCCCGGAGGCGCGTGTCGCGGCAAGCGGCCCCGTTCAGCTCCCCCTCCGTCCGGGCGGGGCCGGGCGGCACGCGCCAGACGGGGCAGAGGGGTCCGGGATGATGGAGATGTCCATGTTGCTGATGGAAGAGACCGCGGTGCCGGCCGCCGCATTGCCGCTGGCGGCGTTCAAGGCGCATCTGCGGCTGGGCACCGGCTTTGCCGATGACGATATCCAGGACCCCGTTCTGGAGGGGTTTCTGCGCGCGGCCATGGCCGCGATCGAGGGGCGCACGGGCAAGGTGCTCATCGAGCGGGATTTCTCCTGGGTCCTGCACGACTGGCAGGACCCGGCGGGCCAGCCGCTGCCCGTGGCACCGGTGAGCGCGGTGCTGCGGCTGGCGCTGCGCAGCCGCGCCGAGGACGAGGAGGTGATCGACCCGGCCCATTACCGGCTGGAGCGCGACGCGCACCGCCCGGTTCTGCGGCCTGCGGGCCATTGCCTGCCGATGGTGCCCTCGGGCGGGGTGATCGAGATCCTGTTCCGGGCGGGCTATGGCGCGGCCTGGTCCGATCTGCCGCCCGATCTGGGCCAGGCGGTGCTGCTGCTGGCAGCGCATTTCTACGAGCACCGGTCCGAGACCGCGCTGGCCGAGGGCTGCATGCCCTTCGGCGTGGCGAGCCTGATCGAACGCTATCGCAAGGTGCGCCTCTTCGGGGGGTCGGGGCGATGAGGCCGGGTGTGCGGCTGTCGCGCCCGCTGGTTCTCGAGGTCCCGGTGCGGCTGGCCGATGGCGCGGGCGGTTTCGTGCCGGGCTGGGAGGTGCGCGGCACGCTCTGGGCCGAGGTGGTGGCGCGCCGGGGCCGCGAAGGCGCGGGCGTGGCGCGCGCGTCCTATCGCATCACGGTGCGCGCGGCCCCGCAGGGCGCGCCGTCACGGCCGCTGGCCGGGCAGCGGCTGCGCGACGGCGCGCGGCTCTTTGCCATCGCGGCGGTGACGGAGAGCGCGGCGGGGCCGGGATATCTCACGCTCTGGGCCGAAGAGGAGGTGGGGGCATGAGCTATGGCCCGGCGGCCGCGCTTCAGGCGGCGATCTACGAGCGGCTGGCGGCGGATGCGGCGCTGGCGGCGCTGGTGGGGGGCGCGATCCACGATGCGCTGCCGCAGGGCGCGGCCCCCGATCTCTTTGTCGTGCTCGGAGCGGAGCAGGTGCGCGCGCAGGGCGACGGCACCGGCGCGGGGGCCGAGCACCGGATCACCGTCTCGGTGGTCTCGGAGACGGCGGGATTTCTAGCCGCCAAACAGGCGGCAGGGGCGGTGAGCGACGCGCTTGACGGCGCGATGCTGAGCCTTGCGCGGGGGCGGCTGGTGGCGCTGCGCTTTCTGCGGGCACGGGCGCTGCGCACCGGCGCGGGCCAGCGGCGGCGGATTGACCTGACCTTCCGGGCGCGCGTGGACGACGGCGCCTGAAACCTGGGAAATGGAGACGAACATGGCAGTTCAGAACGGCAAGGACCTTCTCATCAAGGTCGATCTCACCGGCGGCGGCAGTTTCCAGACCGTGGCCGGGCTGCGCGCGACGCGCGTGAGCTTCAACGCCGAAAGCGTGGATGTGACGAGCCTCGAATCCGCGGGCGGCTGGCGCGAATTGCTGGCGGGCGCGGGCGTCAAGTCGGCCAGCCTCAGCGGGTCGGGAATTTTCCGCGACGCGGCGAGCGATGCGCGGATGCGGCAGATCTTCTTTGACGGGGAGATGCCGGATTTCCAGGTGATCATCCCCGATTTCGGGGCCATCGAGGGCCCGTTCCAGGTGACGGCGATCGAATATGGCGGCACCCATGACGGCGAGGCCACCTATGAGGTGGCGCTCGCCTCGGCGGGGCAGCTGAGCTTCACGGCGCTTTGAGGCGATGGCCAATCCCTGGGCGGGCGAGGTGGCGCTGGTGATCGACGGCGAGAGGCGCGAGATGCGGCTCACGCTCGGCGCGCTGGCGGAGATGGAGGCGGCGCTCGGCGCGGGTTCGCTTGTCGATCTGGTGGCGCGGTTCGAGACGGGGGCGTTTTCCTCTGGCGATGTGCTGGCGGTGATCGTGGCGGGGCTGCGCGGCGGCGGCTGGCGTGGCGGCGCGGCGGACCTCTTGAGCGCCGAGATCGGGGGCGGGCCGCTGGAGGCGGCAAGGGCGGCGGCGCAGCTTCTGGCGCGGGCCTTCGCCCTGCCGGAGGAAGGCGGATGAGCGCGCGCTTCGACTGGCCCGCGCTCCTGCGGGCCGGGGTTCAGGGGCTGGGCCTGCGCCCGGCGGAGTTCTGGGCGCTGACGCCCGCGGAATTGCGGCTGATGCTGGGCGAGGGGCGCGGGACGCGCCCGATGGCGCGGGCGGGGCTGGAGGCGCTGCTGGCGGCCTTCCCCGATGCAACGGGAGATATGGGCGATGGATGAGCTCGAACGCGCGGAGGATCTGGAAGCGCAGATCGCCGCATTGGATGCGGCGATGGGGCAGGCGGGGGCGATGGCGGCGGCCTTTGCCGGAGAGCTGGGCCGGGTGCGCGGCGGCTTTGCCGCCGCCGGACAGGACGCGCAGAGCCTTGAGCGGGGGTTGAGCCGGGGTCTGCGCGGCGCGCTGCGCGGTGCCGTGGTGGAGGGCGACAGCCTGAGCGAGAGCCTGCGGCGGCTGGCCACCACGCTGGTCAACACCGCCTTCACCGACGCGGTGCGCCCGGTCACCGATCAGGTGGGCGGGCTTCTGTCGCAGGGTGTGGGCGCGCTTCTGGGCGGGCTTCTGCCGTTTGCCGGGGGGGCCGCGTTCACGCAAGGCCGCGTCATGCCCTTTGCCACGGGCGGCGTGGTGAGCGGGCCGGTGAGCTTTCCGATGCGCGGCGGGCGCACCGGGCTCATGGGCGAGGCGGGGCCGGAGGCGATCCTGCCGCTCACGCGCGGGGCGGACGGGCGGCTTGGCGTGCGCGCGCAGGGCGGGGGCGCGGTCAGCGTGGTGATGAACGTGACCACGCCCGATGTGGAGGGCTTTCGCCGCAGCCAGGGGCAGATCGCCGCGCAGCTTGGCCGCGTGATCGGACGCGGCGCGCGCAACCGGTAAGGAGGGCAGGATGGGATTTCACGAGATACGGTTTCCGGCCAGTCTGAGCTTCGGCTCGGTCGGCGGGCCGGAGCGGCTTACCGAGATCGTGACGCTGGCCAGCGGGCATGAGGAACGCAATTCTCCTTGGGCGCAGGCGCGCAGGCGCTATGACGCGGGCGTGGCGCTGCGCAGCCTGGAGGATATCGAGGCGCTGATTGCCTTCTTCGAGGCGCGGCATGGCCAGCTTTACGGCTTTCGCTGGAAGGACTGGAGCGATTTCAAGTCCTGCCGCGCGGGGGCCGCGCCCGCCTTCGGCGATCAGCGGATCGGGGAGGGGGACGATGCGACGCGCGCCTTCCCGTTGCTCAAGACCTACCGCTCGGGCGCGTTCGAGGCCGTGCGGCCCATCGTCAAGCCGGTGCGCGGCAGCGTGCGGATCGGGCTGGGCGATGTGGAGATGCGCGAGGGGGTTCATTACGAGGTGGACGAGACCACCGGCATCGTGACCTTCGCCGAGCCGCCCAACCGGGGTGTGCCTGTCACGGCCGGATACGAGTTCGACGTGCCGGTGCGGTTCGACACCGACCGCATCCAGGTGAGCCTTGCCTCCTTCCAGGCGGGCGAGGTGCCCAATGTGCCGGTGGTGGAGATCCGGCTGTGAGCGGGCGCGAGGCGCTCTCTGCGCATCTGGGGCGCGGCATCACCACGGTGTGCCGGGCATGGGCGCTGATGCGCCGCGACGGGGTGGTGATGGGCTTCACCGATCACGACCGGGCGCTTGCCTTCGAGGGCATCGCCTTTCGTCCGGGCACGGGAATGAGCGCGCGCGCGGTGGAGGAGAGCACCGGCCTTGCCGTCAACAATACCGAGGCGTTCGGCGCGCTCTCCGATGACGGCATCACCGAGGCCGAGATCGAGGCCGGGCGCTATGACGGGGCGCGGCTGCGGGCCTGGGTGGTGAACTGGCAGGACGTGACGGAGCGGCTGGAGATCTTTGCAGGCTCGCTCGGGGATATCCGGCGGGCGGGGGGTGCCTTCGAGGCCGAGTTGCGCGGTCTGACGGACGCTCTCAACGTGCCGCTGGGGCGGGTCTATCAGAAGCGGTGCAGCGCCATTCTCGGCGATCCTGACTGCACCTTCGATCTCGATAGGCCGGGCTATGTCGCCGAGCGACCCGCCGAAGGGATCGAAGAGGCCCGCGTCTTTCGCTTCGCGCAGATGGGCGGGTTTGACGAGGACTGGTTCCGTCACGGCGTGCTGCGGGTGACGAGCGGGGCGGCGGCGGGCCTGTCTGGCCTGATCAAGCGCGACAGGGTTGCGGGCGCGGGGCGGGTGATCGAGCTGTGGCATCCGCTGGGGGCGCAGGTCGCGCCGGGCGACGGGCTGCGCATCGAGGCGGGCTGCGACAAGGCCATGGCGACGTGCCAGTTCAAGTTCGACAACCTGCTGAACTTCCAGGGCTTCCCCGACATTCCCGGCGATGACTGGGTGATCACGGACCCGGCGAAATCGCCGCGTCTCGACGGCGGGAGCAGGCGGCGATGAGCGACGCAAGGATCGTGGCGGCGGCGCGCCTCTGGCTGGGCACGCCCTACCGGCATCAGGCGGCCTGCCGGGGCGCGGGCTGCGATTGCCTTGGCCTCGTTCGCGGCGTCTGGCGCGAGGTGATGGGCGAGGAGCCCGAGCGCCCGCCCGCCTATTCGATGGACTGGGCCGAGCCCGCCCGCGAGGAGGCGCTCTGGGCCGCCGCGCTGCGGCATCTGCGTGCGAAGCCGCTGGGGGAAGAGGCCCCCGGCGACGTGATCCTCTTCCGGATGCGCGAGGGGGCGGTGGCCAAGCATCTGGGCATTGCCGCCGAGACGGGCGCGCGGGCCAGCTTCATCCACGCCTATTCGGGGCATGGGGTGGTCGAAAGCGCGCTGAGCCTGCCCTGGCGGCGGCGGATCGTGGCGCGCTTCGCCTTTCCTGAGGAGGGATAATGCATGGCAACGATACTTCTCTCGGCGGCGGGGGCCGCGACCGGCGGCGCGGTCGGCGGCTCGGTCCTGGGGATTTCCTCGGTCGCGCTCGGGCGGTTCGCGGGCGCGCTTGTGGGGCGGTCCATCGACCAGCGGCTGCTGGGGCAGGGCTCGGGCGTGGTGGAAACCGGCCGCGTCAGCCGGTTGCGCCTGACGGGCGCGGGCGAGGGGGACGCGATCCCGCAGGTCTACGGGCGGATGCGCGTCGGCGGTCAGGTGATCTGGGCCACCGAGTTCCGCGAGACAGTGACCGTGACGCGCGGGCAGGGCGGCGGCAAGGGCAGCCCCAGGCCCGCCACGCCCGACAGGCGCGAGATCCGCTATTCGGTCAGCCTTGCGCTGGCGCTTTGCGAGGGCGAGATCAGCCGCGTCGCGCGGATCTGGGCCGATGGCACCGAGTTCGCGCCCGCGAGCCTCAACATGCGGGTCTATGCCGGCACGCGCGACCAGCTGCCCGATCCGGTGATCGAGGCGGTGGAGGGGGCGGGCAACGTGCCCGCCTATCGCGGCACGGCCTATGTGGTGATCGAGGATCTGGATCTCACGCCCTTCGGCACGCGCGTGCCGCAGTTCAGTTTCGAGGTCTGCCGCCCGTCGCAGGCGGGGGGCGCGGGCGCGGCGCTCGATCCGGTGCGCGCCGTGCGCGGCGTGGCGATGTTGCCAGGAACGGGGGAATATGCGCTGGCCACGACGCCGGTGATGATGGATTTCGGCTTTGGCGCGTCGGGGCCCGCCAATGTCAACACGCCGCAGGAGCGGCCCGATTTCGTGGTGGCATTGGAGGCGCTGCGCGCGGAGTTGCCGCAGGTGCGCGCGACCGCGCTCATCGTGAGCTGGTTCGGCGACGATCTGCGCTGCGGAGACTGTCAGATCCGGCCCCGGGTGGAGAAAAGGACGTTTGACGCGCGCAACATGCCCTGGACGGTCTCGGGTCTGACGCGGGCGGGCGCGGGCGAGGTGCCGAAGGACGCGCAGGGCCGCAAGGTCTATGGCGGCACGCCCGCCGATCAGGCGGTGGTGGAGGCGATCCTGTCGCTCAAGGCGGCGGGGCAGGACGTGCTGTACTATCCCTTCATCCTGATGGAGCAGATGGCCGGTAACGGCCTGCCCGATCCCTGGAGCGAGGCCGCCGATCAGCCGGTGCTGCCCTGGCGCGGGCGGATCACCACATCCAAGGCACCGGGACAGCCGGGCAGCCCCGACCGCACGGCAGCGGCCGAGGCGGAGGTCGCGGCCTTCTTCGGCACGGCCCGGGCGGCGGATTTCACCGTGACGCCGGTCGCGGCGGTGCCGGTCGAGGCACCGGGCACGGGCGCGCTTGACCTGCTGAGCTTCGGCGGGCCGGTGAAGCGCAGCCCGGTGGCCTATCACGGCCCCGTGGAATGGTCCTATCGCCGCTTCATCCTGCATCAGGCGGCGCTTTGCGCGGCGGCGGGGGGCGTGGAGAGCTTTGCCATCGGCTCCGAGATGCGGGGGCTCACGCAGATCCGGGGCGCGGGAGACAGCTTTCCGGCGGTGGCGCAGCTCATCGCGCTTGCGGCGGAGGTGCGCAGCCTGCTCGGGCCGGAGGTCAGGATCACCTACGCTGCGGACTGGACCGAGTATTTTGGCTATCAGCCGGGCGATGGCGACCGGTTCTTTCATCTCGATCCGCTCTGGGCGGATGAGAATATCGACTTCGTGGGCATCGACAATTACATGCCGCTTTCGGACTGGCGCGACGGGCATGAGCATCTGGACGCACAGGACTGGCCGTCGGTTTACGATCTGGGTTACTTGCAGGCCAATATCGAGGGCGGCGAGGGGTTCGACTGGTTCTATCCCTCAGAGGAGGCGCGCGCGGTGCAGCGGCGTGTGCCGATCACCGATGGCGAATATGACGAGCCGTGGATCTGGCGGTTCAAGGATCTGCGCGCCTGGTGGGCCAATGCCCATCACGAGCGGGTGGGGGGCGTGCGGCGCGCGGAGCCGACCGCATGGGAGCCGCAATCGAAACCCATCCGGTTCACCGAATACGGTTGTGCGGCGGTGGACAAGGGCAGCAACGAGCCGAACAGGTTTCTCGATCCCAAATCCTCGGAATCGCGCCTGCCGCGGTTTTCCACCGGGCAGCGCGACGACCTGATGCAGATGCAGTATCTGCGCGCGCTCACGGGCTACTGGTCCGATCCGGCGAGGAACCCGGTATCCGCGGCCTATGGCGGGCCGATGATCGACATGGATCACGCCTGCGTCTGGGCCTGGGACGCGCGGCCCTTCCCCTGGTTTCCGGGCAATACCGGGCTGTGGTCGGACGGGGAGAACCATGCGCGCGGGCACTGGATCACGGGCCGGGCGAGCGGGCGCAGGCTGGCCGAGGTTCTGGGCGAGATCGCGGGGCGCGCGGGTGTGGACGCGCTTGATGCGAGCCGCGCGGAGGCGTTCCTGCGCGGCTACCTGGTGGATCAGGTGGGCACGGCGCGCGCGGCGCTCCAACCCTTGCTGATGGCCTATGGCGTGGACGCGGTGGAGCGGGGCGGCGTGCTGGCCTTTCGTCGCCGCGACGGGCGCGCCGATCATCTGGTCGATCTCGACCGCGTGGTGCGCGATCCCGAGCTTGGCGGCACGCTGGAGGAGACGCGCGGCAGCGATCTGGAACTGGCCGGGCGCGTTCGGCTGCGCTTCATTGAGGCGGATGCCGATTACGAGGCGGTGGCCGAGGAGGCGATCCTGCCCGACGAGGCCACCCATGCGGTGGCCACCTCGGAGATGCCGCTGGCGCTCACGCGCGCCGAGGGGCGGCAGGTGGTGGAGCGGTGGCTGTCGGAGGCGCGGCTCTCCGTCGACACGCTGCGGCTGACGCTGCCGCCCTCGCGGCTGCTGATCGGGGCGGGCGATGTGCTCGAACTGCCTGTGGCGGCGGGCGGCGGGCGGTTCCGCATCGACAGGGTGGAGCAGATGGCCGGCGCGCAGCGGGTGGAGGCCACGCGCACCGATCCCGAGAGCTTTCGCCCCGTGCTGATCGAGGACGCGCCCGCGCGGCTGCGCCCCTTCGTGGCGCCGGGGCCGGTGACGCCGCTTTTCCTCGATCTGCCGCTGATGAGCGGCGAGGAAGTGCCGCACGCGCCGCATCTGGCGGTGATCGCCGATCCCTGGCCGGGGAGCGTGGCGCTTTATGCCTCGGAGGAGGATGCGAATTACGCGCTCGACACGCTGATTGCCGCGCAGGCCACGGTGGGGCTGACGCAAACGCCGCTTCTGCCTGCGCCCGTGGGACGGATCGACCGGGGCGATGGTCTCTTCGTGCGGATGCGCCAAGGCGGGCTGGAAAGCGTGAGCGATCCGGCACTTCTCAACGGGGCCAATCTCTGCGCGATCGGGGACGGCACGCCGGAGGGCTGGGAGCTGTTCCAGTTCCGCGATGCCGAGCTTGTCGCGCCGGACACCTGGATCCTGCGTCACCGGCTGCGCGGGCAGCTTGGCACCGAAGGGGCGGCAACCTGGCCGCCCGGCTCGATCCTTGTGCGGCTCGACGGGGTGCCGCGGCAGATCGGGTTGACGCAGGCGCAGCGCGGGCAGGCGCGGCATTACCGCATCGGGCCGGGCGGGCGGCCGGTGGGCGATCCGAGCTTTGCCCATGCCGTGCTGGCCTTCGACGGGATCGGGCTGCGCCCCTATGCGCCGGTGCATCTGCGTGTGGCCGAGGCGGGGGGCGATCTGCGCGTGAGCTGGGTGCGGCGCACCCGGATCGACGGGGACCGCTGGGACACGCCCGAGGTGCCGCTGGGAGAGGAGAGCGAGCGCTATCTGCTGCGCGTGATGCGCGGCGCGCAGGTGCTGCGCGAGGTCGATGTTGCCACGCCGGAATGGACCTATCTGGCCGCTGCGCGCGCCGCCGACGGCCCCGACGCGGGCAAGCGGATCGAGGTGGCGCAGGTCTCGGCGCTTTTTGGCCCCGGACGCCTTGCCATCCGCGAGATGTGATCGGGGCGCGGGCGTGGCCCCTTGCCGCCGCCCGCCCTTTGCGCCACGCTGCGCGCCATCATCCATGCGCAGCAGGAGGCCCCATGCCCGTCAAGAACCGTTTCGCCGAACTGCACCCCGAGATCACCGAATGGCGGCGCGACATCCACGCCCATCCCGAGATCCTCTACGAGACGCACCGCACCAGCGCGCTGGTGGCGGAGAAGCTGAAGGAATTCGGCTGCGACGAGGTGGTGACGGGGATCGGGCGCACCGGCGTTGTCGGCGTGATCCGGGGCCGCTCCACCGCCTCGGGCCGGGTGATCGGGCTGCGCGCCGACATGGACGCGCTGCCCATTCAAGAGGCGACGGGGGTGGCCTATGCCTCCAAGACCCCCGGCGCGATGCATGCCTGCGGCCATGACGGGCATACCGCGATGCTGCTCGGGGCCGCGAAATACCTGGCCGAGACGCGCAATTTCGACGGCACGGCGGTGGTGATCTTCCAGCCCGCCGAAGAGGGCGGCGCGGGCGGCAAGGCGATGTGCGAGGACGGGCTGATGGAGCGTTTCGGCATCCAGGAGGTCTATGGGATGCACAACTGGCCGGGCCGCCCGGTGGGCAGCTTCGCCATCCGTCCGGGACCGTTCTTTGCGGCGACCGACCAGTTCGACATCGCGCTCACCGGCAAGGGCGGGCACGCTGCCAAGCCGCAGGAGACGGTGGACACCACCGTGATGGCCGCGCATCTGGTGACGATGCTGCAGACCATCGCCAGCCGCAATGCCGATCCGGTGGATCAGGTGGTGGTCTCGGTCACGTCCTTCCAGACCTCCTCCAACGCCTTCAACGTCATCCCGCAGGGGGTGCATCTGCGGGGCACGGTGCGCACCATGAGCACGGCCATGCGCGATCTGGCCGAGCAGCGCATCCGCGCGCTCTGCGAACATGTCGCCGCAGGGTTCGGCGGCACGGCCAAGGTTGACTATCACCGCGGCTATCCGGTGATGGTCAACCACGAGGAGCCGACCGAGTTCGCGGCCGCCGTCGCGGCGCGGGTCGCGGGAGAGTGCGGCGAGGCCCCGCTGGTGATGGGTGGCGAGGATTTCGCCTTCATGCTGGAGGAACGGCCGGGTGCCTATATCCTTGTCGGCAATGGCGATACGGCGATGGTCCACCACCCGGAATACAACTTCAACGATGACGCGATCCTGGCCGGGTGCAGCTGGTGGGCGGGGATCGTCGAGGAGCGGATGCCGGCCTGAACGGGGCGGCGTCGCTCTTCGCGGATTTCTGTATCACTGAGGAGGGGGCGGGGGTCATCCCGCCCCCTTGCCGTCAGCTTGCGACCGGCACGCAGGCCCGCGTCGCGCTGTCATAGGTGGTGCCTTCGGCGCAGGACATGGCCTGTTTCTGCTTGTCATGGGCGCATTGCGCGGCGGCGAGCGAGGGCAGCGCCACGAGGGCGAGGGCGGCAAGTCCGAGTGTCAGCTTCATGAAATGTCTCCCTGTTGAACAGGGGAAAACCATATCACGATTCGCCGAAAACCCGCCGGAATATCGTGTCCACATGCTTTGTGTGATAGCCGAGGTCGAATTTTTCATCAATTTCGGCCGGGCTGAGCGCCGCGGTCACGTCCGGATCCTTGAGCAGTTCGGTCCTGAAATCGGCCCCCGTCTCCCAGACCCTGAGCGCGTTGCGCTGCACCAGGGCATAGGCATCCTCGCGGCTGACCCCTGCCTGGGTGAGCGCCAGAAGGACGCGCTGCGACATCACGAGGCCGGGGAAGCGGTTGAGGTTCTTCAGCATGTTCTCGGGATAGACCAGCAGCTTGTCGATCACGCCCGTGAGCCGCGCCAGTGCGAAATCGAGGGTGATCGTGGCATCCGGGCCGATCATCCGCTCCACGGAACTGTGAGAGATGTCGCGCTCGTGCCAGAGCGCCACGTTCTCCATCGCCGGAATGACCATCGAGCGGACCATGCGGGCAAGCCCGGTGAGGTTCTCGGTCAGCACCGGGTTCTTCTTGTGCGGCATGGCCGAAGAGCCCTTCTGCCCCGTCGAGAAAAACTCCGCCGCCTCCAGCACCTCGGTGCGCTGCATGTGGCGGATCTCGACGGCCACGTTCTCGATGCTCGACGCCACCACGCCGAGCGTGGCGAAGAAGGCGGCGTGGCGGTCGCGCGGGATGACCTGGGTGCTGATCGGCTCGGGTCTGAGGCCAAGCTGCGCGCAGACATGCGCCTCCACGCGCGGATCGATATTGGCGAAAGTGCCGACCGCGCCGGAAATCGCGCCGGTGGCCACCTCTTCGCGCGCGGCGCGCAGGCGGGTCAGGTTGCGGTCCATCTCGGCGTAGAAGCGGGCGAAGGTCAGGCCCATCGTCGTGGGCTCCGCATGGATGCCGTGGCTGCGCCCGATGCGGATCGTGTCCTTGTGCTCATAGGCGCGGCGCTTGAGCGCGGCCAGCAGCGCCTCCATGTCCGCGATGAGGAGATCGGCGGCGCGGGTAAGCTGGATGTTGAAACAGGTGTCGAGCACGTCCGAGCTTGTCATGCCCTGATGGACGAAGCGCGCCTGCTCTGCCCCCACATGCTCGGCCAGATGGGTGAGAAAGGCGATCACGTCATGTTTCGTCTCTGCCTCTATCGCGTCGATGCGGGCCACGTCGAATTCCACGTCTTTCGCCTTCCAGACGGCTTCGGCATTCTCGCGCGGGATCACGCCCAGATCGGCCATGGCGTCGCAGGCATGGGCCTCGATCTCGAACCAGATGCGGAACTTGGTGGCGGGCTCCCATATCCGGACCATCTCGGGGCGGGAATAGCGCGGGATCATCTTGTCGTCCTCTCGCGGATGCGGTTTGCTGCGCTTCTAGAGGCTCACGCGGGGCGCGGCAAGGCAGGGGAGGACGGGTGCGGCAACTGGCGGATTTCGAAGGGGCCTGGCAGCTCACGCGCCGCGTGACCGAGGCGGGGGGCCGCGTGACGGAGGTCACGGGCCGGGCGGTCTGGCGGCGGCAGGGCGCGGGCCTTGTCTGCGAGGAGACAGGCGAGATGCGCGTGCCGGGCCACGCGCCGATGCAGGTTGTGCGCCGCATGCTCTGGGGGCCGGGGCTCTCGGTCGCCTTCGAGGACGGGCGGCCCTTTCACGACGTGCCCACCGAGGGCGGGGCGGTGTCGCACTGGTGCGCCCCGGACCGCTATGACGGGCATTACGATTTCAGCCGCTGGCCGGAGTTCCGCGTGGAATGGCGGGTGCGCGGCCCGCGCAAGGATTATCAAATGGTGACAGATTACCGGCGAGAGACCCCATGACCCCGATCCTGCAAGACGCGATCCCCCATGACGTGACGGCCCCGCGCCCGTTGCCGGGAATCGCGCCGCTCGACATGGCCGACTGGCTGCTTGTCGACGAGGCGTTTGGTCCGCAGATGGCGGAACGCGCGCGGCTTCTGGCCGAGCGGCGCGATGACGTGCTGGCCGTGACAGAGGGCGCTGGGCCCGCAACGGAGGAGCTTTTGCAATTCCTGCTGGACTGGCTGCGCGATCACGGGGAAGGCTACGATATTTCCGCAAAAAGCGTGCGCCGCCCCGATGGCGTGCAGGTGCCCATCGACCGCGCCGATCCGATGGGCACGCTCGGCCATCTGGTGCAGGAGGATCTCTGCCTCATGGAACGGCGCGGGGAGGAGCATGTGCTCACCGCCGCCGTGCTCTGCTTTCCGGCAAGCTGGCGGCTCTCGGACAAGATCGGCCGCCCGCTCACGACGATCCATGTGCCGGTGCCCGCCTATGACGACGGGATCGCGCGACGGGTGCAGCGGCTTTTCGACGGGGTGCAGCCGGGCCGCCCGCTCTGGCGGTTCAACGCGCTTGCCTATGCCGAGGCCACGCTCCATCAGCCGCGCCCGCGCGCGCGCCCCGCCGAGGGCGGCGATTACCCTTATCTGCGCTCCGAACGGCAATGCGTGCTGCGCCTGCCCGAGACGCGGGCCTGCGTGTTCTCGATCCATACCTATGTGATGGCGCGCTGAGGCGCGTGGAGTGGCAGAGACCCCCGGATCAGGTCCGGGGGCGACGGGCGGGTTTGCGGCGTGATCCTCCGTGTAACGCGCGTCATCCTCCGGCGGGACCGGAGGATCTCTCACAGTCCGATCCGTCGGGCCAGACGCTGCGCTCAGGCGCGGTGCGCCCCCTCGGCCAGCCCGCGCACGAACTCGAGCACCCCGGCCACGTCCCGCCCCTTGGCGATCTCGCCCACGATGGCGGATCCCACGACACAGCCATCGGCGACGCGCGCGATGGTTTCCGCCGTTTCGGGCGTGCGGATGCCGAAGCCCACGATCACCGGCAGATCGGTCTGCGCCTTGATGCGCGCCACTTCCGGCCCCACCTCCGCCGCCTCGGCCGCCGCCGCGCCGGTGATGCCGGTGATCGAGACGTAATAGACGAAGCCCGACGTGTTGCGCAGCACCTTGGGCAGGCGTGCATCGTCGGTGGTGGGGGTGGCAAGGCGGATGAAGTTGAGCCCCGCCGCATTGGCGGGCAGGCACAGTTCCTCGTCCTCCTCGGGGGGCAGGTCCACCACGATCAGCCCGTCCACGCCCGCCGCTTTCGCCTCTTGCAGAAAGCGCGCCACGCCGCGGCTGTAGATCGGGTTGTAATAGCCCATGAGCACGATGGGCGTCACATCGTCGTCCTTGCGGAACTCCGCCACCATGTCGAGCGCCTTGCGCAGCGTCATGCCGCCCGCGAGCGCGCGCTGTCCGGCCAGCTGGATCGTCGGCCCGTCGGCCATCGGATCGGTGAAGGGCACGCCAAGCTCGATCACGTCCACGCCCGCCGCGGGCAGCCCCTTCATCACGGCAAGCGAGGTCTCCATGTCCGGGTCCCCGGCCATGACGTAAGAGACGAAAGCCTTGCGGCCGGCGGCCTTCAGGTCGGCAAATCTGGCGTCGATGCGGGTCATGGCGGGCCTTCGGTGATGGTTTCCGGCGGGTTTGGCGCAAATGGCGGGGGAAATCAATGGCCGGGGGGCGCGGCTAGCCGAGGATGACGTGGCCCGTGTCCTCGGCCTTGTGCTCGGGCTCGACATGGATGGTGACGCGCGCATCGGGCAGCGCGTCGTGCAGCGCCGCCTCGATCCGGTCGCAGAGGTCATGCGCCGCCTCCACCGTGGTCTCTCCGGGCACGACGAGGTGAAAGTCGATGAAGGTGACGGGGCCCGCGTGGCGGGTGCGCAGGTCATGCGCCTCGATCGCCACGTCGTCGCGCGCGGCGCGCGCGATCGCCGCGCGGATGGTGGCGATCTCCTCTTCGGACACCGCCTCGTCCATCAGCCCGCTGAGCGAGCCGCGGATCACCCCCCAGCCCGACCACAGGATGTTGAGGGCCACCAGCACCGCCATTGCCGGATCGAGCACCCACCAGCCGGTGAGCACGGCAAGCCCCACGCCAAGAAGCACGCCCAGGGAAGAGACCACATCGGTCATCAGGTGCCTGCCATCGGCCACCAGCGCCGGAGAGCGGTGCCGCCGCCCCTCGCGGATCAGGAACCAGGCCCAGACCCCGTTGAGCGCGCCCGCGCCGGCATTGACGATCATCCCCGGCAGCGGGGCCGCCATCGCGCGCGGCGCGGCGAACCCGTCCCAGGCCGCGCGCAGGATGAAGAGCGCCGCGAGCACGATCAGCACCCCCTCCAGCACCGCCGAGAAGAACTCGGCCTTGTGATGGCCGTAGGGGTGGTTTGCGTCCGCCGGGCGCTTGGCCACCCGCAGCGCCACGATCACCGCCAGCGCGGTCGCCAGGTTGACAAGGCTTTCGAGCGCGTCCGACATGAGCGCGACCGAGCCGGTGATCCGCCAGGCCACCAGCTTGAGCGCCATGACCAGAAGCCCCACCAGCACCGAGCCGATGGCCAGCCGCATCACCCGGTCCACCGCCTCAGCCCTTCCGCCGGGGCACGCCGTAAAGCTCCAGCCGGTGGCCCACCAGCCGATAGCCCAGCTTGCGGGCGATCCGTTCCTGAAGCGCCTCGATCTCGGGATCGACGAATTCGATCACCTCGCCGGAATTCATGTCGATGAGGTGATCGTGATGGTCGCGCTCGGCATCCTCGTAGCGCGCGCGCCCGTCGCCGAATTCCAGCTTGTCGAGGATCCCGGCCTCCTCGAAGAGCTTGACCGTGCGATAGACCGTGGCGATGGAGATGCGGGCGTCACGCGCGGCGGCGCGGGCGTGCAGTTCCTCCACGTCGGGATGGTCGTCGGCCTCCTCCAGCACCTCGGCGATGGTCCGCCGCTGCCCGGTCATCCGCAGCCCCTTGGCCTCGCAGCGTTCGGTGATGGTCTCGGGCATCGCGCCTCTCCGGTCGGGTCGTGGCGTGGGGGATAGCGGGACGGGGCGCATTTTTCCACCCGTTTTCCCCCTGTCAATGGGGCGAGACCTTGGAGAAGAGCTGGATCACCACGATCCCGGCAAGGATCATGGCGGTGCCGATCACCGCGGGCAGGTCGAGCGTCTGGCCGAAGATCACATATCCCATCGCGGCGATGAAGACGATCCCCAGCCCCGACCAGATCGCATAGACCACGCCCACGGGCATGTATCTGAGCGTGAGCGCCAGAAGGTAGAAGCTGATCGCATAGGCCAGCACGACGATGACCGAGGGCCAGAAGCGGGTGAACTGCTGGCTGGCCTGAAGCGCGGTCGTCCCGGCGGTCTCGGCCAGGATCGCCAGCGCCAGCAAGAAATAGACCTGCATGGTCATGAAAGCCTCCACCGGGGGTTGCCGGATCACCGATACGCGGCTGCGGGCGCGCGGTCCAGCCCGATCGCGCGCTTGCCAGGGGCGCGCGCGCGCCCCATATCTTCGCCATGCTCAAGGTCACGCCCATCCTGCTCGCGCTTCTCTATGCGCTTGCCATGTATCGCTTCTCGGCCTGGCGCACCGCGCGCGAGCTCGATGCGCGCTCCACCGAGCTGGC
>MDTD01144866.1_pt1 | contig 24000 bp, 22 predicted proteins | sample 811221 | NCBI WGS metagenome assembly MDTD01 (sample SAMN05326646, study PRJNA326480) | marine metagenome | isolation source: seawater | place: Pacific Ocean: South West | collected 2011 | reverse complement strand
TGACCATCACCTTGATGATGTAATTCAAATTGAGAGGTTATCAAATCCTACTCCTTGGAAAGAAGAAACATTTAAATCTGTTTTGTCTTCTAGAACACTTAGCTTTGTAATAATTAAAGAAAAAATAATTGGCTTTTGCATAGCTACTAAGGTCTTGAATGAGTGCCATTTGCAAAATATTTGTGTACTACCAGATTACAGGAAAATGGGCGTCGGTAAAAACATACTAGAAATACTTAACAAAAGATGCAAAATTCACGAACTTAAAAAAATTATCCTCGAAGTTAGAGAATCAAATTCAGGAGCGCAAGCATTTTATACCAAAAGTGGATTTTCAAAGATTGGGCTCAGAAAAGACTACTACAAGCTTGGAGACCAAAAAGAGCCCGCGATTCTTATGTCTCAAGCTCTTGTTTAGCAATTTTAATTGAGTAGTCCTCAAACTTATAATTTTCAATAAAGCCATTGTGTCCGCCGTAATTTGTAATGATAAGATTTAATTTTTCATTGTTCTCGAGATCAGCAAAAGTCATAATTGGGACAACAGGATCATTCTTAGAAGCAATTATTGTTGCATTAACGTTCAAGGAAGCAATTACTGCCGGGGTAATTTTATAGGATTCAAAATATTCTTCGAGGCTTAATTGCTGGGGTAAAATATCAGGCAAAAGGGCTGCTGTGACTTCTTTAAAATCTTTAATTTTATAAACTTTCGAGAAATCAATGTCACTCCATTTTTTTTGCTTAAACTTAAATGTTCTCAGCCATTTGCGACGGTAGTACCATTTGAAAAAAGAGGATTTCATCATGTCCAAAGAAAGACTGTGATCTACCATTGGGCAAATACTAACAACTTTATCAAGCTTATTCCCAACATTTAGACAGCCTATACGAATAGCAAAGTTGCCACCAAAAGAAAAGCCAAGTAATGAATACTTATGATTAGGTTCTTTCATATATTGTTCAATAAACTCTGCTACTTCATTATGTTGATGCGCATTAAATACTTCCTTGTTTAAACTCAAAGAATCTCCGTGGTCAACTGGATTTATTCTTATCACATTCCAGCCACTGTTAAAAAACATTTCAAGAGAAGATTGCATATAAGAGGTATTGTGATGTGAAAGATAGCCTGGCAAAACGAACAAGGTTTTAGAAGAGCTTTCATGGATATTAACATGCACTGATAGCTTAAGGCCTGACTTGGATACAAAGGTTTCTTGAATTGAATTTTTTAAGAGTGGTTGAACTTTATGTCGATGTAGGGTGATTCGTAATTTACTAAGGACAGTTGAGGTGTATGCACCTGCAAGCGGAAAGGGGGGCTTAAGGTATTTATATTTGTTATAAGAGGGCTTTAATGTCATTCTCTAACGTGCTCGGATCATCTAATGACCCAAATCTACCAACAATATTCCCCTTTTTATCTACTAAGAATTTCGAAAAATTCCATTTAATTGCTTCAGTACCCATAAATCCTTTTTTATTTGAGCTAAGAAATTTAAAAAGCGGTTCGGCATCTGCCCCATTGACATTTATTTTTGTAAACATTGGAAATGAAACTGAGAAGTTGCTTTCGCAGAATTCTTTAATATCTTTTTCATTCCCTTTTTCTTGCATTCCAAACTGATTGCAGGGAAAGCCAAGAACTACAAAACCTTGATCTTTATATGTATCATACAATTTTTGCAGCCCTTTATACTGGGGTGTAAAGCCACATGTGCTGGCTACATTGCAGATTAAAATAACCTTTTCTTTAAAAGAAGCCATTGATATCTCATTGCCATCAATGTCTTTTACTTTGAAATCGTAGATACTTTCTTTCATAATTCTTAAATGTCCTATACGAACGAGAATGTAATATTAAAACCTTTCAGCGAGCTAAACAACCATGATCTTTACAAAATTTTCCAGTTAAGGATTGAGGTTTTCATAATAGAACAAGACTGCCCTTTCCAGGATCTCGATAACCTTGACCAAATATCAAATCATTATTGGATGGAAGAAGCAGGAACAATAATTTCATACCTTCGCGTTGTGCCTCCAGCAGATGTATCAAGTGAGAGGCATCAATTTAAAGAACCTTCTATCGGCAGGATAGTCACTAAACAAGAATATCGCAAAAAAGGTATTGCTGAATTCTTAATTAACAAGGCCATTGACGATATTGCTTTAACCCATGGTTTGCCAATTCGAATTGGGGCACAATGTTATTTGGAAGAGTATTATCAAAAGTTTGGTTTCGTGAGAGCCAGTGAAGATTATTTAGAGGATGATATTCTGCATTTGGAGATGTTAAAAAGTGATTAAAATAAGTCGATCCGCAGTAGAACAACACTTGAATTGCCAAAGATGTTTTTATCTGGCCTACAAACATAAAATCCGACCACCAAGCTTGCCATTCACTTTAAACAGTGCTGTAGATAATCTCTGTAAAAACGAATTTGACCATTATCGTGCCAAAGCCGAACCTCATCCTATGTTTTTAGAACATGATATTGAAGCAGTGCCATTTGCTCATGACAAAATGGATGAGTGGCGAAATAATTTTAAAGGCATACGGTATGTTGATGAGTCTGAGGGCTATAACTTTGGAGGTGCAGTTGATGATATTTGGCAAAAGCCTAATGGTGATTTAATTGTGGTTGATGTTAAATCGACTTCAAAAAATGTGTTTGATTGGGAGGACACCTATTCCAAATGGGAGTATGCCAAAGGCTATCGCAGACAATTAGAAATGTATCAATGGCTTTTAGAAAAGAATGGCTTTAGTGTCGCGTCAGAGGGTTATTTAGTTTATTACAATGGTAAAAAAAATGAACCTATGTTTGATCAGAAGCTTGAGTTTGATTTACATCTAGTAAAACTTGAGTGTGACAATAGCTGGGTTGCAGAAGCAGTAATCGCTGCTAAAAAAACATTAGAAGGATCAATACCAAAAGCTGCTAGAAGTTGTGAAAATTGCAATTACTTAAGAAAACGCTGGGAAGTATCTAACAAAGACCCAAATAAATTAATTGATTAGTAATTTTCTTACTTAAGATTTATCATTCCACCATCGGCAGATATAACCTGGCCCGTAATCCAATTTTTGTGTGCATCTAATAAGAAATCAATCGATTTAGCTACCTGCTCAGGGCTTCCTATTTGCTTCATCGGATTACGCTCTTTTGATGCTTCTACTAGGCGCTCGGTCCTTAGTAAATTTTTAGCCATGGGGGTGTCAGTCAGGCTTGGAGCTACCACATTAAAACATATTTTGCTGGAGGCATACTCAGAGGCTAACGATTTACACATTCCTTCTAGACCTGACTTAGCTGCTGAGACACTTGCGTGAAATGGGAGGCCAACATTTGCAGCTACAGTAGATATAAAAACTACACTCGCTCCATCTGCCTCTTTCAAATTATTGACGACTTTTTTTAAAACTTTTACAGCTCCTAAAACATTTATTTTAAAATCATTCAGGAAGTCATCTTCTTTCAACATAGAGAAGGGTTTGAGATTGATTGTCCCTGGAAAGTAGACCAATCCTGTAATTTTACCTATATCATCAAGCTCTGAGAGGTCACCACCTAGATCTAAGTTATTATCAGATCTGGAAAAGCAAATGAAATCTCTATTTGAAATTTCCTGCAGAGAATTTGCAATGGCAGAACTTGAACCAATTAAAAGTGTTTTTGACATATTTTATTTGTGGGGCTTAAGTTTCTTTTTTAAAGATCCATTAAAGAACCATCTTTAAAAATAAGCTCATTTATCTCTTCAGTTATAAAGGGAGCAAACGGATGTATTAACTGTAAGATCTTCTTGAGCATTGGATGTAAATTGCTGGTTTCACCAGAGGTTTTACATTCTTCTATATATTTATCGCAGAACTTGCCCCAAAAAAATTCATAGACTTCATTTATAGCAAAATCTAATCTGTATTCAGCAATATTCTTATTAACTTGTTTTGTAACTGCTACAAATTCTTTTTCAATCCATTTATCTGCCTCATTTTTAGCTATAAACTGATCGGATTCATGAGGATAATTATTTATAAATCTAGCAGCATTCCACATTTTATTGCAAAAGTTTCGGTAACCTTTAAGTCTTCCAAATTCAAAACTAATGTCTTTGGTATGAGTCGCTAATGAGAAAAATGTCATGCGCATGGCATCGGTGCCATAGGACTCAATCCCATTAGGGAACTGCTTGCGTGTTTTCCTTTCAATTTTTTCAGCTAAACCCTCTTGCATAAGATTGGCAGTTCGTTTAGCAACTAAATCTTCAAGCTCAATACCGTATACTAAATCTATAGGGTCAATGATATTGCCTTTAGATTTTGACATTTTCTGACCGTTTTCATCTCGTATAAGGCCTGTAACATAAACATCTTTAAATGGAATTTGCCCTGTAAACTCAAGGCTCATCATCATCATTCGGGCAACCCAAAAGAATATGATGTCAAAGCCTGTAACTAACAGAGATGTCGGGAAGTATCTTTTTAAGCCTTCAGTATCATTGGGCCAGCCCAAGGAACCAAAAGACCAGAGGGAGGACGAGAACCAAGTATCCAAAACATCTTCCACCTGATTTAGTTCTCTATTATCAAGTTTATAAAAGCTTCTGACTTCCTCTTCATCAAACCCGACGTAAGTATTACCCTCGGCATCTTGCCATGCTGGAATTCGATGGCCCCACCAGATTTGGCGACTGATACACCAGTCCTGAATGTTATCCATCCAATTGAAGTAAGTCTTAATCCAATTTTTTGGATGAAATTTTACCTCTCCTTTGTTAACTGCTTCGTTGGCTTTTTTTGCCATGTCAGCAGTTTTAACATACCACTGATAGCTCAATTTTGGCTCAATAACAATATTTGAGCGCTCACCTCTTGGAACACTTATAGGATGTTTTTCCTCTTTGACTAAAAGGTCTTTATTTTTTAATTCCTCTAGCACGACCTTTCTAACTTTGAAACGATCTAGATCTTGAAACTGTTTTGGCACAGTATCATTGGTGTGGGCTGTATCAGTGAAGATATTCAGTGGAGCAAAATCTTCTAATTTATTTGATGTGTGGACAACTCCATCAATCTCATGAAGAGCAAATTTTTTCCCAATTTCATAATCATTGAAGTCATGGCCTGGGGTAATTTTAAGACAGCCAGTACCAAATTCCATGTCAACATACTCATCACCAATAATTGGAATTTTTCGCCCAACAAAGGGCAGAATTATATATTGGCCAATAAATTTTTTATATCTACTATCTTTAGGATTGACTGCCACAGCCATATCACCAAACATAGTTTCTGGTCTGGTAGTGGCCACAATTAGTTTGTCCTGGGAATTTTCGATAGGATAGGCAATGTGCCAAATTAGACCATCCTTCTCCTGACGAATAACCTCTAAATCAGATACAGCCGTTTTTAGGGAAGGATCCCAATTTACTAGACGGTAACCCTGATAGATTTTATCTTTTCGGTATAACTCAACAAAAGCTTTTATAACTCCTTGATAGTAGTTGTCATCAAGTGTAAATCGGTATTTATCCCAATCGACAGTGATACCTAGCCTTTTCATTTGAGATGAGATTTTTTCTTCAGAAAAATCTTTCCACTTCCAGACCTCCTTAATGAATTTATCTCTTCCCAGGTTATCTTTAGTTTTACTCTTATTGGCAAGATTATTCTCAACCACCATTTGTGTGGCGATACCAGCATGGTCTGTACCAACCTGCCAATATGAATCAGCACCATTCATATGGTGATATCTGGTATAAAAGTCCATGATGGCATACTGAAAGCTATGCCCCATATGAAGGGTTCCGGTTACGTTAGGTGGAGGAATAATTTGAGAGAAGCGGTTCTTGGCCTTCGATCTATCCAGTGATCTTTGAGCCCATATTTGAGACCACTTTTCTTCAATTTCAATTGGAAAATATTTTGGATCCATTAGATTACTTCGTGTAGAACGTTTACCCCTTTACTCTTTAAATTAGTATACAGTTCTCTGGAAGCATTATTAATTGCTTCGTCAGACTTTAGGGTATAGACAAAAGCATCACCACTAGGACTCCCTGGCAGGTCGCCAATTTTATCACTAAAAATATGAATCTCATCGAATTCACCTTCAAACTTGTCGGTGATTGTAGATAGATTCCTTAAACACAAAAATTCAATTTTTTTAGTCTCAAAGAATTTTTTATTTCTTAGAAAGTTGAAGTCTTCTAATTCGTGGTCGCTCTTTAAGGCAATACAAATTTTGTTCTTTATTTGAAAGCCTGTGAAAACATTATCAGTTAGAAAATCAAGAGCATGGAGTTTATCCTTAAATCCAGAATAAAAAGTAACTGTCATTACTTATTACTGTTAACAAATTCAAACAACAGTCCAACTGGTTTACCTGTGGATCCTTTTTTAGGACCGTCACCAATATCGGCAACACCTGCAATGTCTATATGGGCCCATTTGTAGTCTTCAGTAAATCTAGAGATAAAACATCCTCCCTCAATTGTTCCTGCTGCTCTTCCTGGAGCAATGTTTGCAATATCCGCAAAGTTCGAGTCTAAATAGCTCTGATACTCATCCCATAAAGGCAATTGCCAGGCTTTCTCTCCAGATGCATGGCCAGCCTCCAAAATTTTATCGACTAGCTTCTGATCATTGCCCATAACACCAGCCGCGACACTTCCTAGTGCAACAACGACCGCGCCAGTTAAAGTTGCAGTATCTATTACAACCTTAGGATCAAATTTTTCTATATAAGTTAATACATCACATAAAACCAATCTGCCCTCAGCATCGGTATTTAGAACTTCAATTGTTTGGCCAGACATAGATGTAACAACATCACCTGGTTTGGTTGCATTACCTGCTGGCATATTTTCTGTCAGTCCAACAGCACAGACGAGGTTAACTGGCAGTTTAGATTCGGCAACAGCACACATTGTACCAATTACTGATCCGGCTCCAGACATATCCCATTTCATCTCATCCATCTTTGGGCTTGGCTTTAAACTAATGCCGCCAGTATCAAAAGTTACCCCCTTTCCAACAAGCACAATTGGTTTAACTCCTTTTTTGCCTCCGTTGTATTGCATCGTAACAAGCTTTGCAGGCTCAACACTTCCTCGCGATACAGAGAGCAATGAACCCATGCCAAGTTTCTCCATGTCTTTTTCTTCAAGGATTTCAACCTTAAAGCCACCAATCTCTTTTGCAAGTGCTTTTACCTGGTCAGCAATGTAAGTTGGAGTAGCATGGTTTGCAGGTCTGTTACCGAGATTTCTTGCTGTATTTGCTCCACGTCCAACATTTAGACCCAATTCAACAGTTCTTGCAGCTGAAGCACTACTTTTTTCTACGCAAAGTGAAACAGAATTTAATTTTATACCTTTCTTGGTATTGGGATTGGTATCTGTATATCTATAGGATGACTTCTCGGCATACTTAGCAAGATTAAATAAGAAATTTGATTTTTGATATAAAATTGATGTATCGGCATAAACATTAACTGACTCCACACCCATGCTATCTAAGTTGTTAAAAAGCTGGGTAATCCAACCTTCAATCTTATGATCAGGTTTATCCTTCGCAAAATCTTTTACAAATAAAAAGTCAGAAGTCAGTTGTGAAAATTCTTTTGACAACATTAGGGAAGTCTTTTTTTCATCTTCAAAAAAGTTTGAAACTTTTTTCTTTATTTCGTTGTCAAATAATTTATTAGATTTGAATGATCCTTTTGAGTAGAAGACCACACCAAAGTTCTCAGAGTCTGCTTCTGAGTATTTTTTTAATTCCACTTTTTCAAGTGCTTTATAGAATGCCATTTTTTCTCCTTTTTGATATTCTTAAGAAGTGATTATTTCACGTTACATCAGTAAGGAAATTATAGTAAACATTTGCTGGATTTCACTAGTTCTTTTTGGATTAGTTTTATTTTCACGTTTCAATATTTTCCTATCTCAAGCAGAAGTAGGGAAAATTTCTCCTGAAAGTATATTTTTGGCACTTGCTCTTTTCTCCCCAGAATTAATTAATCTCATTTTCCCCTTAAGCGTATTTTTAGCAGTTGGATTTGTTCTTACTCCAATATATAAGAGCCATTTCTCTATCTTAGAATCAAGCTCTTATCGAAGCTTTCAAATGATTAAGGACCAAAAAAGTCTAATTATTGGGGTTTTCTCTGTCTCCTTTTTGTTAAGCACCCTGGTTTCACCATATTTTACAAACCAAGGTCAAATGCTTATTGATCAAGACAATACATTTGCTGCCAAGATAAAACCAGCATCAGGTCTTGTACCACTTCAGGCAGATTCATTTAATGCTTTCGGAAAAAAGGGAAATGAGAATTATGAGGATTTAATCTTTATAGATGGCCAGAATATTGACAGATTCCTTTTTGGTAAATCTGGAGTGGTTATTAAGGATAATGGCCAAAGTAAGCTGCTCTTAGAAGATGGATTTATGTTTGATAAAGGAAATAACATTATTTCTAAGTTTGAAAACGCTTTTGTTCCACTTGATGAGCCGTTAAAAAAAATATACAAATCTACTTTGGAATTAGTTTTTTCTTCTCAGATAGAGGATACCAGAGAGCTTTTAAAAAGATTAGCTATTCCAATTTTTTGTTTAGTATCTTTAGTTTTCACAATGTCCTTTTCAACATTTAGTTCCTTCTGGGGACGTGAAAGGACATATTTTGTTCTTACGATGCTAAATATTTTGTACCTTGTTCTCACGATTGCGCCTTTTGAAAATAATGCAAATTCAAGACTTGAGATGATAGCCAGCTTTTTATGGATTCATCTCATTTTTATTTTTTTCACGATAATTACTTTCTTTAAATCCACCAAAAAAGTTATGGGATATGAGGGCATATAGGTACATTCTGCTAAAGTCATTCGCCTCAGTTCTTGGGGTCTTCTTAGTAATTACGCTGATTGATCTTGCTTTTAACTTCTTTTCTCAACTTGAAGATATTGGCGGCACTTATAGTTATTCAGATGCAGCAAAATTTTTATTACAAACCCAACCTTTTCGCTCACGCGAGTTCATATATCTATGTTCTGTTGTGGGTTTGTTACTTCTATTTACTGATAAAAATTTTATGCAGTCATTTAATACCTTAAGACAATCTGGAATGAAAAAGTATAAGTTTGCAATTTATGCTTTCCTGCCCATAGTTATAATAAATCTTACGGCTTTTGAATTCATAATACCCGATCTAACAGTAAAATCTTTTGAAGAGCGCAAGCAGAAAATAAATCGAGTTGTAAGGGAAAAACCTCAGATGATTGAGATCATAAACATAAATGATAGAGAGTATTCAGTTGTTTATGGTGCAGGAGCAATAAAATTTTCTGAGGATGGAGAAGTTTTATTTGATCAAGATCAAAATAGTTCTTTCAGCGAAATTAATTACAATTCCAATTTAAAATATTTAAGCTTCTCACAACTATTCGAAAATTCAGACTCTGCATTCGAAAACTTTAATTTGATTGTAAAAACAGAATTGCTCAGAAGGGGACTCAATTTTATTGCTTATTTCTTTATTTTTTTGATTGGGCTGGAAATTTTACTTGCCATGAATAAGGGCTTTAACACAAATCGAATTCTTATCTATGGTTTTGGTGCAAGTCTTTTTTATTCATTTATTGAAGCTCTCGTAGCAGATTCAATAACAGTTTTTCAGCTCCCATTTTTACTTCAGGCGTTCCCATTGCTATTAATTTTGCCTTATTTTTATATCAAAGAGCGGATATCTTTTTAACTGTCTTAAGTCCAAGAATCCTGTCTGAGAGCAACTTTTTGTCCTTATCAAATAGTTGCCATAATAAGCCGACCACACTCAATAATAAATTCAGCAGGAATCTATAGAAGGCAACTTTGTAAGTAATCATTTTGCCATCATCAGAAAGTAATTCATGGCTCCAAGTGCTCATTCCAAGTGTTCTACGTCCATAAGACCAAAAATACACATAATACGACACTGTAGTGATAATTATTATTGCAGGACCAAGAAACGTATCTGAAAAATCATTTCTTCCGGATAAAAAGTTATATGTAAACAAAACAACAAAACCCACCAAAAACCAGCAAGAAACTACCAAAAATGCATCATAAGTGAAAGATAAAAGTTTAGTAAATATCCCTGGCTTTGTTTGTATTGTTTTCATTTCGTGTTAATTTAACTTATCTAATTTATGGCTACTAATGTAAAAAAATCAAACTCAGACGATACTTGGTTTTTCGGACATCCAAAAGGATTGGTTACCTTATTTTTTACCGAAATGTGGGAGCGAATGTCGTATTACGGTATGAGAGCGCTTCTTGTTTTGTACATGTCCGGAGCAGTTACAGGATTCAACCCGGGTTTAGGTTTTTCACAAATTGATGCTCAAGCAATCTACGGGATTTATGTAGGTATGGTTTATTTTATGTGCATTCCAGGAGGATGGTTGGCAGATAACATTCTTGGCTATCAAAGAGCAGTAATGATTGGAGCTGTGATTATAGCTTTAGGACATTTCACCTTGGCATTACCACTAACACAAACATTTTTCTTGGGCTTAACATTAGTAGTTTTGGGCACAGGATTGCTCAAAAGCAATATTTCAACAATTGTTGGTCAATTATACAGAGATGGAGATTCACGAAGAACATCTGGCTACACAATTTTTTACATGTCAATAAATATTGGTTCATTCTTAGGGTTTTTAATTTGTTCTTACCTTGGAGAAAAAATTGGTTGGCATTGGGGATTTGGAGCAGCAGGCATAGGAATGCTTTTTGGTGTAATTCAGTATTACTACTTTAGGGGTCTTCTTGGAAATGCTGGCATAAAACCTAATGACATGCCAGCTGAGCAAAGGCAAGTCCTCATTAAGTGGTCTAGGGTAACTATAGTATTAATGGGAGCAGTAATAGTTGCCGGTCTTTTAGGTTTTATTTCGGTAGATCCAAGAGCTTTTGCTGAATATTTCCTATACTTCTTGGGAGTTGTAGCGGCCGTATACTTTGCTTATTTGCTGTTGCTGGCAGGATTAACGTCACAGGAAAAAAATAATGTATTTTTATTGATGATACTTTTTGTAGCTGCAATGTTCTTCTGGTCGGGCTTTGATCAATCTGGCGGATCATTAAGTATATTTGCTCGTGACTACACCGATCTTTCTGTAATAGGTTATGTAATTCCTGTAGGCTGGTTGCAATTTGCAAATCCTTTGTTTGTCGTAATATTTGCACCTATATTCGCAGGCATATGGACTAATTTGGCACGAGTAAACCTAAATCCTTCATACCCGCTAAAGTTTGCAATTGGTATGTTCTTTATGGCAATAAGCTTTTTGGTAATGATAGCTGCAGTTGAGCTTGCGTTGGTATCTGCGCCTGTCGGCATGCAGTGGTTGATAATTACATATTTACTCCATACTTGGGGCGAGCTTGCTTTATCGCCAGTTGGTTTAGCTGCATTTTCAGAATATTCACCTAAGAAATACCAAGGACAGATGTTTGGTCTTTGGTTTTTAGCCTCAGCTTTAGGAGGCGTTCTTGCTGGATTGTTGGGAGGTGATGCATTAGTTGAGGGTCTTGAGAGCATGACTCCAGTGTTTAATTCTATGATCCAATTCTATGTTATTGCAGGTATAGTCCTCGTTCTATTTGCAGGCGTAAGCTATTATCTGAAAAGTAAAAATAATTAATATAAACAGTTAGGTTTCCTGAACTTTTACAAAAATTTATGATCGAATGTATAGGAACAATTAATGTTGAGGAATTTTGATTAGAATCAGTTAGAATATAGAAAATCATGAACTTGCTGAATAAATTTTTCGCATCAATTTCCCTTCTTTTTGTAATTGGTTGTGGTACTGATCCTGAAGAATTAGAAGATTTATTTGTTGAGTTAAGTGCTAGCACAGAGGTTGCAAATTACGATGAGCCTTTCGAGTTAACTTGGTCATCAAATGCTAGCCAATGCTATGGTTCGGGCACTGTCTGGATAGGAGAAAAGCCGACCTCTGGTACTGAAGAATTTAGATTAAGACGAGGCGGAGCCTATACATTCATTCTTGAGTGTAGACGTAATAATGAATTTAAAAATCAGGCTGTTGCTGTTGATATAAATAAGACTGTATCAAATAACTTTATTTTTAATATTGTAGAGGAGCCAAATTTTCAAGCTTCCATTGCAAGCGACCATGTTGCGAAAATAACTGCCTATGACAGAGGCGATTTTAATAATGATAGTGTTGGAGATGTATTCTTAGTTTCACAGATTAACAATGCTTCAAACACCCATGTTTCAACAAAATTCATTCAAATTTTAGGTGGTCCATTTCCAACCTTTTCTGAGATAGATGCCCAAGGGTGTAATGCAACAGGATATGTGAAAAGGATGGATCTTGACCAAGACGGCATTTCGGACATAATTGCTAGTTCGAGAGATTCAGACACAGTAAAACCTGCAGGTAATCTTTGCATTTTCAAGGGAACTCAGACTGGATTAGTTTTGGATAATAGTTTTGTTACAAACGAAACAGACCTAGATTTTGTTAATTCAGATGTGAGATATCTAGCTTCAATTGATAAAAATATAGATGGTGTAAATGATATTTATATCCTTACCCCTGACGGGGAGTATTGGATTGTAATGGGAGCTGAAGAAGGCCCTGCTTTCGAAAAAGTGGATTATTCTGATAGCTTTACAGACAGCTATGTTATCACAGCTGGCACTGTGATTGATTTTGATAGTGATTCTAATAATGACATACTTCTCTCGGCTTATGATGAGAGCAAACAAGGCGCACTTATAGCAATTCCCAGGTCAGCCGATACAACCAACTGGGAAGAGATTTCAATTTTCAATAATAATATTCCTCTTGTTAAAACAATAACATCACTGGATTATGACGGAGACAGCGAGGTTGATCTTCTGATTGTTGGAGATGAAATGCCAGGGGATGAATTTAATCCCTCTCCAACAAATACCTTTAGAATTTATGAGGAGGGTGAGACAGGGATTTTCGACAGTTTCCAAGATTTTGAGTTCCCTAAGAGGGGTGTAATTTCTCTGAATAAAAATCTGTTCATCACTGATTTTGATTTTGATTTTGACGGTGGTGACTTTCTTTTTACTCTTGATAGTATTCCAAATACAACAGATAACTTTTTAGTGGGAGTTAAGAATTTAATAGAGACAGAAGGAGAGCCAACAACCTTTAGCATTGATCCAGTGCTAGATGGCGAACTAGACATTGAAAACTTCAATTACGAAAATCAACAAATGCTTTTCGTTGATTTAGATGTAGATTTTGATCTTGATATTATTTTGATGGAAGAAGCTGCTTCAGCAGAGTCGAAGACTATTTCGCTAACTTTCCTACAAAATCAATCTAACTAACATTAAAATTTTCTTCATCTCTTAATGTCATCACTTCAAACCCACTGTTTGTTACAGCTATTGTATGCTCCCACTGTGCTGACAGCTTTCCATCTTTTGTAACCACTGTCCAGCCATCATCTAAAAGTTTTGAATGATGCGTGCCTAAGTTAATCATAGGTTCGATTGTGAAGCACATACCTTCTTCAAGAATAAGGCCTTCGCCAATTTCTCCATAATGAACAACTTGTGGTTCTTCATGATATGTTTGTCCAATTCCGTGTCCACAATAATCTCTAACTACTGAATAATGATTCTTTTCAGCCATGGTCTGAATAGCGTTGCCAATATCCCCTAAGTGTGCCCCAGGTTTCACTTCTCTGATTCCGGCGTACATACATTCCTGTGTTACATCAACCAATCGTTTGGCATGCGCAGGAACTTTTCCAACTAAATACATTTTTGAAGTGTCGCCATGCCAACCTTTATAAATTACAGTAATATCTATATTTACGATATCCCCCTCTTTTAGGACTTTATTATCTGAAGGAATACCATGACAAATTACGTTATTTATTGAAGTGCATAAAGTCTTTGGGTATCCGTTATAACCAATATTTGCTGGAATGCATTTTAGATCTTCAGTAATATATTTAAAGGCTATTTGATCTAAATATTCAGTAGATACTCCTGGCCTCACATGATCCTCTAGCATTTCTAAAACAGAAGCTGCTTTTTTACCTGCAACTTTCATCATTTCGATGTCTTTTTGCGATTTAATTGAAATTGACATGGGTGGATATTCTAATACATCTATAAATTATCTAAATACTTCTCTATAGTATCTGGTAGCAGAAATGAACTTTCAAGCAACACTTCAACTTCAAAATGGTATTAAGCTTGATGGAATTGGTTTTGGGTCTCAAAAAGTTGGTATTGGCGAAGTTGTTTTCAATACAGCAATAACAGGTTATCAAGAAATAATGACTGACCCGTCCTATGACGGTCAGATCATCACTTTTACCTATCCACACATAGGTAACACTGGTATAAATGGCCAAGATTATGAATCGAAAAATGTTTTTGCTAGAGGGATAGTGGTAAGAAATTTTTGTGATTTTCCAAGCAATTGGCGCAGCCAGCAGTCACTGGAAGATTTTTTGGTAAAACATGACGTGATTTGTATCTCAGATATTGATACGAGATACCTCACAAAAATTCTCAGAGATCAGGGGTGCATGACTGGGGCTATCTACCCGTCAAAAAGCATCAAAGATTCGGAAGCTAAGCATGCAATCAAGCAATTTGGCAATATTTCGGATCATGACTTAATTGCTAATGTTTCAACTGAGAAATCATTTCAATATGCCTCTGGAAATAAAAGTTCTAAAAAAATTGTTGCTTTTGATTTCGGCGTAAAGGAAAACATTCTTAAAATTTTTAAGGATTTTAATGCAGAGATTATGGTGGTGCCACCTAGCACGTCCGCAGAAGATGTCTTAAAAATGAGTCCAGATGGAATTTTTCTCTCAAATGGTCCAGGGGATCCCTCAACACTCACTTCAGTAGTTTCTGAAATTAAGAAATTGGTCAATACAAATATACCAATCTTTGGGATTTGTCTGGGACATCAATTAATGTCTTTAGCATATGACCTAACAATTGAAAAAATGCCTTTTGGTCACCATGGTGCCAATCATCCAGTTTGTGATTTGAGAGATAGAACAGTATTTATTACCTCTCAAAATCATAATTTTGCAGTTGCTGAGCTGTCGGATAACTCTGAAATAGAAGTTACTCACAGATCTTTGTTTGATGGTACTATTCAGGGTATTCAGCATAAGACAAAGAGTCAATACTCAATACAATGTCATCCAGAAGCAAGTCCAGGACCAAAAGAATTTAAAGTTCTATTTGAAAAATTTTTTAAGGATATGAATGCCGAAACGTGATGATATAAAAACAATTTTAATTGTTGGTTCAGGACCAATCGTTATCGGCCAAGCTTGTGAATTTGATTATTCAGGTACTCAAGCATGCAAGGCACTTCGGGAGAATGGCTATAGAGTAGTTTTAGTCAATTCAAATCCAGCAACTATAATGACTGATCCTGAAATTGCAGACGCAACCTATATTGAACCTGTTGATTGGAAAACACTGGAGCAAATTATTATAAAAGAAAAGCCTGAAGCTATATTGCCTACTATGGGGGGCCAAACTGGTTTAAACGTCTCGTTGGATCTAGCAACAAGAGGAATACTTAAGAAGCATAATGTTGAAATGATTGGAGCTAATAAAGAGGCTATTGATAACGCAGAGGATAGGGAAAAGTTTGATAAATGTATGAAGGAATTAGGTCTTGAGACTCCTAGGTCAGGGTTTGCCCATAGCATGGAAGATGCATGGAAAATTCATAAAGACATAGGTCTACCATGTGTTATTAGGCCTTCATTTACTCTAGGTGGAACGGGAGGAGGAATTGCTTATAACTTAAAAGAGTTTGAAGAAATCTGTATGAATGGACTTAAGCTTTCTCCAACTAATGAATTACTCATCGATGAGTCCTTAATAGGTTGGAAAGAATTTGAAATGGAAGTTGTTAGAGATAAGAAAGACAACTGCATAATAGTTTGTTCAATAGAAAATATTGATCCTATGGGAGTCCATACAGGCGATTCTATTACGGTTGCCCCAGCACAAACACTTACAGATAAAGAATATCAAGAAATGAGAGATGCTTCTTTTAAAATATTAAGGCGCATTGGGGTTGAAACAGGTGGTTCAAACGTTCAGTTTGCTCAAAATCCAAAAGACGGAAGATTAGTTGTTATCGAAATGAATCCAAGGGTTAGCAGATCATCTGCACTAGCATCTAAAGCTACTGGATTTCCGATAGCAAAAGTTGCTGCATTATTAGCAGTAGGATTTACTCTTGACGAATTAAAAAACGATATTACGAACGGGAAGACTCCCGCATCATTTGAACCAACAATAGATTATGTTGTCACAAAAATCCCACGTTTCAATTTTGAAAAGTTTCCAGAAACCGATCCTCGTTTAACTACACAGATGAAATCTGTGGGAGAAGTGATGGCAATTGGAAGAAATTTCCAGGAATCTTTTCAAAAGGCAATTAGATCAATGGAAAATGGTTTAATGGGTTTAGATTCAATCCTGAAAGTAAATGAAGGTAATGGAGCCTTAAAGCTTGAATTATCTACACCAGGAGAGAGTAGGCTGTGGTATATTGCTGACGCATTTAGAAATGGCTGGAGTGTCGAAGAGGTATATGAATCTTGTCAGGTTGATAGGTGGTTTTTATATCAGTTAGAGGATTTAGTGTCTGAAGAACAATCTCTTACAAATACGGACTACAAAGAAATTACCAAAGAGCATCTTATTAATCTTAAGAAGAAAGGCTTCTCAGACTACAGGATTGCGGAGCTTCTTAATGTTCCAGAGGAGAGTGTAAGAACAAAAAGATACTCTTTGGACATTCACCCTGTCTATAAAAGGGTTGACTCGTGTGCTGCAGAATTTGATAGCACAACAAATTATCTTTACTCATCATATGACTTTGAAAACGAATCAATTATTACCAAAAATAAAAAAATAATAGTTTTAGGCAGTGGACCTAATAGAATTGGACAAGGAATTGAGTTTGACTATTGCTGTGTCCAGGCTGCTCTAGCTTTTAAAGAGGAGGGTATAGAGACTATTATGGTAAATTCAAATCCAGAAACTGTTTCTACAGATTTTGACGTATCAGATAAGCTATATTTCGAACCAATTGTGGCTGAGGATGTGCTTGAAATTATTCATCATGAAAAACCACTTGGAGTTGTAGTTCAATTTGGTGGGCAAACACCTCTAAAACTTACAGATGAATTAAAAGACTGTGGCGTAAGTATTTTAGGTACGTCCCCAGATTCAATTGATATTGCAGAAAATAGAGAAAAATTTAAATCATTTCTTTCTGATTTTAATTTCAAACAGCCTGAAAATAGGACAGCTTCCTCAATATCAGAAGCAAGAGAAAGTGTTGCTGAGCTTGGATTTCCAGTAATAGTAAGACCTTCATATGTGCTTGGCGGTAGAGCAATGGAGCTTATTTATACTCCTAAAGACCTTGAGAATTATTTGCAAAACAAGATTCAAATTAGTTCAAAAAACCCTCTTCTTATTGAAAAATTCCTTGATGATGCAATTGAGGTAGACATAGATCTAATATGTGATGGGAGAGAGGCTGTAGTGGGAGGTGTACTTCAACACATTGAAGAAGCAGGAATTCACTCAGGAGATTCATCTTGTTCATTTCCTCCTTATAGTGTTTCAGAAAATCAACTTTACGAATTAAAAAAAGAAATTACAGCAGTAGCAAAAAGATTGAATGTAATAGGCTTAATGAATGCCCAAGTGGCGATTAAGGGAGAAGATTTCTATATGATTGAGGTGAATCCGAGGGCATCTCGAACTATTCCATTTTTATCTAAATGCATCGGAATGTCTCTTGCAAAAAACGCATCAAAAATCATTTCAGGAAAAACTCTAAAAGACTTAGGCATAAATAAAGAGATTGTTCCAACAAGTTATGCCGTAAAAGCACCTGTTTTTCCATTTAATAAATTTCGAAAAACTGATCCAATACTTGGGCCTGAGATGAAATCAACTGGTGAAGTAATGGGAAGAGGTGTTAGCTTTGGTGAAGCATTTGGTAAAGCACTAAGAGGTGCTGGAGACGTTATTCCAACAGAAGGAAATGTTTTTCTAAGCGTTAAAGACTCTGACAAGAAGTATTTGCCAACTCTTGCAGAGAAACTTATAAAACTCGGATTTTCGATAGTTGCAACAAAAGGATCTGGGAAAGTTCTTTCTGAGCAAAATATTCCATTCACTCAAATAAATAAAGTACTAGAAGGTCGTCCTCATGTCGTTGATGCGATATTAAATAAAGAAATATGTATGGTCATTAACACAACAGAAGGAAGACAATCAATTAAGGATTCTTTTTCAATTCGAAGATCTGCTTTAGAGCATAGTGTTTTTATGACAACTACAATCTCAGGAGGATTAGCAATAGTTGAATCTTTGGAAAAAGGAGAGCAGAATTGGAAGTATATAGCTTTACAGAATTCTTAAGATGGAAAAGAAACCAATTACTCCAGAGGGCCAAAAAAAACTTCGTACTGAACTAGATAATCTTAAAAACATTAAGCGTCAAGAAATTATTGATGCTATTTCAGAGGCTCGTGCGCATGGAGATTTGAAAGAAAATGCTGAGTATCATGCTGCAAGGGAGGAGCAAGGCTTAAATGAAGCTAGAATTAGAGAACTTGAAGAAGCTTTGTCAGTTTCACAAGTGGTTGAATATAAAGACCTAGGAGTCAAAGATCGAGTTATTTTTGGCTCAACAGTAACTATTATTGATTTGGAAACTAAAAACAAGAATACTTACCAAATAGTTGGTGAAGCTGAGGCAAATATTGAAGAAAATACAATTTCATTAACAACTCCAATTGCAAGATCTCTGATTAAGAAGGAAGTGGGTGATATTGTTGAAGTATCAACTCCAGGTGGCGTTAAAGAAGTAGAAATTTTAGAAATTGAATTGATTTGAAACGTTCTGAGGAATATTGGGCCCAAAAGGCAAAAAAGGAGGGCTATAGATCCAGAGCAAGTTATAAGCTTTTACAGCTAGACGAAAAATATAATTTAATTAGCAAATCATCATTAATATTTGATTTAGGTTCGGCACCAGGCGGCTGGTCACAGGTTATAGAAAAAAAAATACAAAGTACTGCCAAGTGCGTTGCAATTGATGTTCTTCATATGGAAAAAGTTGGAAAAGTAGAGTTCCATCAAATTGATTTATTTTCGAGAGAGTTTAAAGAAATTGTAAAAGCAAATATTAGATCCGTTGACTTAGTAGTAAGTGACATTTCAGTAAATCTTTCTGGTATAAAATTAATAGACGATGAAAAAAATCATGAATTGAACCTTTTTTGTGTAAATGCGTCAAAAGAATTGCTGAATCCACATGGAGCTCTTTTGATAAAGACATTCAACAATAGCAAATTGAAGGAAATTATAGGTAAATTTAAAAGTACTTTTTCAACTGTTCACGTTGAAAAGCCAGCTGCATCAAAAACTTCTTCTTCAGAGGTTTATTTGTTAGGATTAACCCCCAAATAGAGAATTATGAAAAATATTGGTAAGAACTTATTCTTTTGGCTTATTGCAGGAACTTTCATGTTCATCATGCTTGATAACTTTTCTAGAAGTAGCCCTGTAGAGGAACTAACTTATTCAGAATTTAAACAAGAAGTTCAATCAAAAAAAGTTAAGTCTATTGTGTACAAAGGTGACCAGATGACGGTTGAAGGTGAAAGACTTGATGGAAGTAAATTTTCAACAAAAAAACCTGTTTATGTTAGAGATGACATGCTTGATGAAAGCTTAAGAGAGTCAGATGTTGCAGTCTCCTATGAAGCACTAGATAAGCCTAGTATTTGGTCTCAATTGCTAGTAGGTGCATTTCCATTACTACTGTTACTTGGAATATTTTTCCTTTTCATGAGACAAATGCAAGGTGGGGTTGGTGGAAAAGGCGGACCTATGACGTTTGGAAGAAGTAAAGCAAAATTACTTGATGGCGGCCATGTTAAAACAAATTTCAATGATGTTGCAGGCTGCGAAGAGGCTAAGGATGATGTTAAGGAATTAGTTGATTTTCTTAGAGATCCTGCAAAATTTATAAAAGTTGGTGGCAAAATACCTAGAGGGATTTTAATGGTAGGGCCTCCTGGAACAGGAAAAACTCTTTTGGCTAGGGCTGTTGCTGGAGAAGCGAAAGTTCCATTTTTCACAATTTCTGGTTCAGACTTTGTAGAAATGTTTGTAGGTGTTGGTGCATCTAGAGTAAGAGATATGTTTGAACAAGCAAAAAAACACTCTCCGTGTATCGTGTTCATTGACGAGATAGATGCAGTTGGAAGGCAAAGAGGTGCAGGATTAGGTGGCGGTCACGACGAAAGAGAACAAACCTTAAATCAGCTTTTGGTTGAAATGGATGGATTTGAAGAAAATCTTGGCGTTATTGTTATTGCAGCTACAAACAGACCAGATGTATTGGACGCAGCTCTTTTACGTCCTGGAAGATTCGACAGACAGGTAATGGTAGGACTTCCTGACATCAAAGGAAGAGAACAGATTTTAAATGTTCACCTGAAAAAAGTACCTGTCGATAAAACTGTTGAAGCAGAAGTTATAGCCCGAGGAACACCAGGCTTTTCCGGAGCAGATTTAGCAAACTTAGTAAATGAAGCAGCATTGCTTGCAGCAAGAAAAGGACAAAAAAAGGTAAATCATGACATGTTAGATTATGCCAAAGACAAGATAATGATGGGTGCTGAAAGGAAATCCATGATTCTAAATGACGATACAAAGAAACTTACAGCATACCACGAAGCTGGTCATGCAATAGTTGGACTAAATATGCCGGAACACCATCCGGTATACAAAGTAACAATTATACCTAGAGGAGGAGCACTAGGCGTTACGATGTTTCTTCCTGAGGAAGATACTTATATGAGTTCTAAAACTGCCATCATTAGTCAAATAACAAGCTTATTTGGCGGAAGAGTTGCCGAAGAGATAATTTATGGTAGTGATGGGATAACAACAGGCGCATCGAGTGATATAGAGAGAGCAAGTGAACTTGCAAGGAATATGGTAACTAAGTGGGGATTTTCAGAAAAGCTTGGAACAATAAAATTTGATGACGAGGATGAGAATCCATTCTTAGGTAGAACAGCAGGAAATAAAAAACGAATATTTTCCGAGGAAACAGCAAAACAAATTGATAAGGAAGTTAAAGAAATTATTCAATCTTGTTACGAAAAAGCAGCGGCAATATTAACTTCAAATCTCGATAAACTTCATGGCATGGCTGAAGCTCTTTTAAAGTATGAAACTATAGATCAAGATCAAATATCAGACATTATGGCAGGAGCTCTTCCAAGAGAAAAATCAGATAATCAATCTAACTCAAATACGAAATCAAAACCCTCAACATCGTCCAAACCTGTTCAAGATTCCTAAAATAACATAATATTCAGGAATGAGATTTGGAACAGATGGGTTTAGAGGGCCTATAGAAACCGATATTACCCCAGAATTTTGCCTAAATTTAGGTTACCACACAGGTAAAATTATCCTTGAAAAGGGTTACGATTCCGTAATTATTGGAAAAGATACAAGAGTATCAGGTTATATGCTTGAGTCTGCTCTTCAAGCTGGCTTTATTTCATCTGGGATTGATGTGAAACTTGCTGGACCAATTCCTACCCCTGCAGTTTCATTTCTAACAGCTACATATGCAGGTCAGTTTGGAGTTGTAATAAGTGCTAGCCATAATCCTTATGAAGACAATGGAATAAAATTTTTTAATAGACATGGAAGAAAAGTAACAGAAAATTTAGAACATGAAATTGAAAGTCGGTTAAATTCCCCAATCAAACCAGTGGAAGCTTCTAAACTTGGGAAAGCCTTTAGGATAGATAGTGCATCTGGTAGATATATTGAGTATTGCAAGAGTACTTTGAGAGGCAAGCATAGCTTCAAGAATATCAAAATCCTTGTTGATGGTGCAAATGGAGCTAATTATAAAATTACTCCAATGTTGCTTGAGGAACTCGGAGCAGAGGTGATTAGGGTAAATTGTGATCCAGATGGATTCAATATAAATGTTAATAGCGCAGTGTTAGACCAATCACTTTTCAAGAAATATGCAAAGGAGTACTCATTTGATTTTTGTGCTGCGGTTGATGGTGACGGGGATAGATTGGTGCTCGCTGATGCAGATGGCGACGTCTTTAACGGCGATGACATTTTGTATTTACTTGCAAAGAGTAATCTCCAGAGAAATGTAAATGGTTGTAATGCTGTGGTCGGAACTGATATGACAAATCAAGGAGTTGCAGATGCTCTTTCAAAGCACAAAATAAAGTTAATAAGATCACAAGTCGGAGATAAATTTATCTCCAGAGAATTAGTTGAAAAAGATCTTATACTGGGTGCTGAGACCTCCGGACATATTATTCAAAGAAATTATTCTGAAAGTGGAGATGCAAACATAGCTTTAATTCAGGTCTTAACAGCCATTCAAGAGTCAGGAGTTTCTCTTAAAGAAGTCAGCTCAGAGATAACAAAGTACGCTCACAATCTTGAGAGTATTTCTGTGGAGGATAAAACAATAATAGATAGAGAAGAAAATCAAAAGGCCCTCAAAATAGTTAAAGAAAAATTTCCTTCTGCACGAATAAATATAAGGGCCTCTGGCACAGAAAACAAAATAAGAATTATGGTCGAGTCCAAAGATAATAGGCAAAATGCTCAAGTACTTAATGAAATAAAGTCTTTAATTAAATGAAATATATAGTTGGAAATTTTAAGATGAATGGTAATTCGTCTATGATTAACGACTGGATAAGTAAATTTTCCTGCGATTCAAAGAACAAAATTATTATTGCACCACCTCAAACATATCTAAATTTTTCAGATATGCTTCCAGCTGATATTTATTTGGCTGCACAAGATGTATCTCCATATCAAGATGGTGCCTATACAGGGCAGATTTCTGCCAAGATGCTCCATGATTTTAATGTTAGATATTGCATCATTGGCCATTCCGAAAGAAGAGAATATGCTCAAGAAACCGATGATCAGGTGTATCAAAAATTCTGTTCGCTCAAGGAGTTTTCAATATCGCCAATTGTATGTATCGGAGAGTCGCTTGAAATAAGGGAAACAGGTGATCCAAAAAATTTCATACTTAATCAAATACAAAAATTTACTGATATTAAAGAAGAGATAATTTTTGCGTATGAGCCAATTTGGGCAATTGGAACTGGAAAAATACCAAGTACGGCTGACATTGAGCAGATGATTAATGTGATTAAGGACAATGTCTTTTCAGGTGCAAAAGTTCTCTATGGTGGAAGTGTGAACGTCAAAAATGCACCAGATTTATTATCAATTAAAAATTTAGACGGACTTTTAGTTGGAGGGGCTTCTCTAAACCCTGTGGAATTTGCTAAGATAGCGCAGTTATGATTATACAGATATTAATAATAATCCTTGCAGTTTTGATTGTTGTATCAATTATGATGCAGCAAGGTAAAGGATCAGATTTAGGGTCGGCTTTTGGAGGCGGAAGCTCTGATTCGTTATTTGGCCCATTAGGACCAGGAAACTTTTTATCTAAACTAACATGGGGTCTGATATCTGCATTCTTTTTGCTTTGTTTACTTTTTGCCTTTTTATCTAAACAAGAACTTAGCCTTAATGTAGATGAAAGTCTTATTCTAGAGCAGCCAGAAGAGCCACCAGTTGAGTAATATTGGTGCCGAAGGAGGGATTTGAACCCTCACAAGCATAGCTTACTACCCCCTCAAGATAGCGTGTCTACCAATTCCACCACTTCGGCAATAGAAATAAATTATAGACTATAAATATTGACCTATCTAAGTCTTTTATCTATGCTTATCGTCACTGCGGGGTAGAGCAGTCTGGTAGCTCGTCGGGCTCATAACCCGGAGGTCGATGGTTCAAATCCATCCCCCGCTAC
>MDTD01202213.1_pt1 | contig 24006 bp, 25 predicted proteins | sample 811221 | NCBI WGS metagenome assembly MDTD01 (sample SAMN05326646, study PRJNA326480) | marine metagenome | isolation source: seawater | place: Pacific Ocean: South West | collected 2011 | reverse complement strand
GACAAATATTGATATGAATACATTTTCATATTTGTTTCTATTTGTATGACTAAGATGATTATTATTATGGTAAGTATCTTCATTAACTGTTTCATTAATAGTTAATCGGGTGGAACTATTAGATCGGCGTATCGGGGTAGTAATTCTTCTGAGTGGGCTGTTAATGCTACGAAGTGAACGAGGACTATAACTTGTCTGCGTATCATCTGGATCGTACTGCATAACGGATGACATTTCTATTTTAATATCTTTCTTATTTGAACGCCCTAAATTCATATTATGTATTTTATTTAGTTATGCTTTAAATAATATTATAAAATATATATAAACAATATGAAGAAAATTTATGTTGATGGTACATTTGATTTGTTACATATAGGTCATATTGAGTTTTTTAAAAAAGCAAAAGAGTTTGGGAATTACTTGATTGTTGGTGTAATAGCAGAAAAAGGTGTAGAATCATATAAAAGAAAACCAATATTAACATTAGAAGAAAGATGTAAAATGTTAGAAAATATAAAATTAGTTGATAAAGTAATACCAGATTGTCCTCTTGGAGGAATATCAGAAGAGTTTTTAGAAAAATATAGTATAGATATGGTTATTTATGCTGGAAATGAAAATGATTGGCGAGATCATTATAAGATACCAATAGAAAGAAAAATGATGAAATATATAAATTACGGTTGTAATAATATTTCAACATCAAAAATACTAAAAAGAATTAAATGTAGGGAGAATTTAAATATTTAGTATTATCAATCATGTACTTATCAACTTGTAATTCTTTAAGAAAAGAATTAATTTTATAGAAGTGTTCCTTCATTTTAGATGGATCATTCTCGAATTCAGAATTAACATCGAGTTTAAGTACAGGATATTTGCAAGTATTTAACCAGTTTTCATGATAATTATGAAGATCGGTTAAATATTCAAGAGGAATAGAAGATTCTTCTGTTCTACTTCTTTTCTCAATTCGTTTAAAACATATTTTTGGATCACTATATAAATATATAAATCCAGAAGGTTTGACATCAAAAGAATTTTCAAGCCAATTAAACCAATTATTATATAGTTTCCATTCAATCATATTGATTGAATTATCTTTATGGCACATTGATGCAAAACAATTTTTATCTGTATATATAGATCGTTCAATGAAGGAGAGTTTTTTATGATTACGTTGAATTTTATGGATACGGGTCATAAAAGTATTCATTTGAAATGTATAAGACCATCTTTGGCGATCTTTGTAGAAAAGATCAAGAATATTTGTATTATTATCATCCTTCATTGATAACCATTCATCAACTGGTTCGCTAATAAAAGATATATCTTGATTAGTATTATATAATTCTTCTAACTTTGAAAGAAAAGTACTCTTACCAGCACCAATATTAGCTTCTATGTAAATTTTCATGTTAAGGTTAAATCAAATTAGATCTTTATATTAATATTACTTAGGTAATATAATTTAAAATGATAACAATATTATTTATAAAATGGAATTAGATATAACAGATACAGTATCACTTGAAATAAATAAAGAAAATTCACCAAAGATAAAAAAAGATATAATAGATATTAAAGAATTAATAGATCAATCAGAATATAGTAAAGTTTTAAAAGAGATATATGATATAGCAGATGATATATATAATGAGCTAGGTACAGGATTCTCAGAATATATATACCATAGATCATTTGAAGTTGGGTTACAAGAAAAGGGATTAAAATATGAATCAAAGAAAATCATCCCAGTTTATTATAAAGAAAGGAATGTTGGATATGGGGAAGCAGATTTAGTAGTACAAATACCAGAAGAAGATAAAAAAATAATAATAGAATTAAAAGCTATATATAATAATCCTAGAGAATTAGAGATAGCACAAGTAAAAACATATCTAAAATATATAAAAAATTCATGTATTGGTGTATTAATAAATTTCCCACAACCAGGAACTAAAGAAGCTAGAAAAGTAATAGACTTTAAATTAATATAAAATTGAATAATAGGTAAGTTAAATATAAAAATGGAAATAAGTGTACCATCATCAGGTAATCTAGATATATTTGAGAAAACGCATGTAAAAGATGTATATGAAGATATATCTGAGCATTTTGATAACACAAGACATTATAGCTGGGACAAAGTAGAAGAATTTGTTAAAGATATTAATGTAAATACAATAAATTTTGATATAGGTTGTGGTAATGGGAGAAATATGAGAATTAGAGAAAATTGTCATTTTATTGGTTTTGATATAACTTTTAATCTATTAAAAAAAATAGGAGTGAATGGAAATGATGGTGTTCAGTGTAGTAATTTAAATCTACCAGTTAGGGACAATGTTGCAGATAATATATTATCAATAGCTGTTATACACCATTTCGCTACAGAAGAAAGAAGGTTAGAAGCAATTAAGGAAATGATAAGGGTATTACGTATTGGTGGTAGAATATTAATTTATGTATGGGCAAAAGAACAAGAAAGATTCAAAAATAAATCACAAGACCTTTTAGTTGGTTGGAAATTACAGAAGAGATATTCTAAGGATAAGAAAGAAACAGATTATGGTAGATATTATCATCTATTTTATAAGGACGAATTTGAAAAGCTATTAAAAAAAATAACAAACATAAAAATAATTGAAATAGGCTATCAAATGGGAAATTGGTACTGTATTGCAGAAAAGTTGTAATAAATTCTATATTTTAATTATGGAATTTATTAATTTTTTATATTTAAGGATAAAATAAAAAGAATTATAGTGAAATATGTATTAATTATTTTGTATAAATATGTATTATGGGTAATAATAATTCGTCATCAAGAGATGGCGTTAATCAGTTACTATCAATAATTGATTTTAAAAGTTACGAAAGAGAAACGAATGAGGTAAACTATTACATAAATATACTAGATCCAAGCTATGAAATAAGAAATATGGATTTATCTCATCGAAAAGAAATAGTTATACCTAATAATTATAAGACATGTAGATTAATTATAGACCAACCATTAAAAAATGAATACGAATATGAATTTAGATTAGGTAAAAAAGGAATAACAAGAGAAAGATTATTAAAAATAATATCAATGGTATATCATTATATATATGATGAAGAAGAAAAAACATCAGAAATAAGAGAATGGGTTTATAGAGATAGATGTGAATATTGTAAGAAATATAAAATGAGAAAAACAAGAAAAATAAATTTTATGAATGTAAAGAATAAATATTATACAGAGTGTCCAATATGCATGGAAGAAATTAAAGATACAAGTTTAATTGAACTACTAGAATGTGGACATTATTATCATATACAGTGTACAAATAAGTTTGTAAGAAATAAGAAATCATGTCCATTATGTAATAAACAAATAAATGAAAATGAGCGAAGAATGTGTAGTATATGCAGTGATGGAACATTAGAACATACATATACAGGTTCAGTATTACCCTACGATTTAAGAGAATTAGTTTACAATAGTGATATAAGACATGAAACTGATGGTGTATACGGTATTGGTGAATATGATTTAGAAGAATTAATATTGAAAACAGCTAAATTGTATATCATAGGAAAAAAATTATATTTGAGGCTTGATGTGCATTCATTTGAATAGAGTATTTAAAGATATATTACTATTTAAAGTAATTAAATGAAATGGTATGATTATACACCAACCATTATAAGTTGTGTAGTATCATTATCTACAATTACCTACATATATTTTTACAAAAAAAATAAAAAAACAAAAAATAGATTTAAAGTAAAGTATCAAGATTTGAAAAATTTAAATTTAAACTTCGGGAAAAATTTTTTATTTGGTATAGCAACAAGTAGTTATCAGAATGAGGGTAGTAATAAAAATAATTGGAGTAAATTCGAGGAAGATAAGAATCTTGAGAAGTGTAATTTAAGCTGTGATATGTGGAATCTATTTGATATTGATTTGAAAAATATGGTATATTTAGGTATAAAAAGTTTTAGATTTTCATTAGAATGGAGTAGAATACAGCCTGAAAGTAATAGAGGAATTGATTATAAACCATTATACAAATATGAAGAGTGGTGTAAAAAATTAATAGAAAATAATATAGAGCCAATATTAACACTACATCATTTTACGTTACCAGAATGGGTTGAAAAAGATGGAGGATTATTATCAGAAAACTTTGTAAAATATTATTATAATTACGTTGATATAGTAAGTAGTAGACTCTATAAGTATGTAAATATATGGATAACATTTAATGAACCTTTTTTAGAATGTTTACATGGATATATATTAGGTACGAGACCACCATGCATAAAAAATGATTTTATAAAATTTAAACTATGTTTAAAGAATATATGTATAGCTCATTCAAGAGTATATCATTTATTACATTTTAAAAACAATAAATGTAAAGTAAGTATTGCAAAAAATATAGCAATATTCAAACCAAATAACAATTTAAATATCGCTGAAATACTATTTTCATATCAAATGAACAAATTTTACAACTATTCTATTATTAATTCACTAATAACTGGGAGACTATATTTAAATTTATTTCCATATATTTCGAAAATAACAGATATAAATATAGATGAAAAATATGAATTAATGAAAAATACTCTTGATTTTATTGGTGTAAATCATTACAATGTGGTTTATATAAAATTATCATTGCTATCTGACAATAAAATAGATATGATATTAGGTAAAAATGATAAAAGATATCCACAAAATGATATGGATTGGGACATGGTTCCATATTCACTATATATATCATTAAAAGATATATATCGAAAATATAATTTACCAATATGTATAACTGAAAATGGAGCATGTGATAATGACATAAATTCTACAAAAAAAACTGATTATTTAGTTCAATGTTTATATTGTGTAAGTGAATGTATATCTGAAAATGTAAATATAATAGGATATAATTACTGGACATTATGTGATAATTTCGAGTGGGAATTTGGTTATAAGCCTAGATTTGGATTATATAGAGTAGATTTTGAAAAAATAAAGAAACGATTTGCGTTAAGTTTAATTGAACCAAACAATAAAAGAAAAAAAATAGATACAAGGGAAATAACACTAACAGGAAAAGTTTACAGAAGTATAATAAAAAATATATCCTGAAAATAAGAGTATTAATTTTTATTTATAAATATGGATAATATAGGAAGAGTAAAAGCCATAAGACACCACCAACTACCAGAAGTTGGTATATTATATTTTCCGGGACATCTAAATGAGCTAATCATATTTGAAATAATAAAACTAATAAATATAATACTAGTATACAGGATACCATTCTTTGGCATTGTAAGAAATGGTATTGCAAGCGCAAATACAAATAAAACCCAAACTAATGATGAATCTTTTGTTTTTGTATATTCCCAAGATAAACCAACACTATCGTTTTTACATGGTTTACTGCACTGGTTTTCCTGCTTTGCATTATATATCCTTGGTACGCTAATTAGCATATATGCTATAAAAGGCAAATAAACGTATAATGGTAATTTACCATTAGTGAAAATATAGGCAATTGCAATGGAAATAATTGGTTGTAAAAGATTATGCCATAAACCTATATTAGTAGCAATTTGATTGATACCTTTACATTCTTGATCTATCCACATAAAATATTCGAGTAACTGCATGAATCCGAGGTAAAAGAAAATAATAGAAATCCATCTATCATTTACATTATTTCTTATATATAGATATATACAAGTAAATGTACAAGTAAGGAATGTAGCCATAGATACTTTATCATTAATACACATGTATAGAATATTAATATAAAATAATTATAAAAATTATAATAATTATAAAAAATTATAATAAGGATGGCAGAAAAAATGTCTAAGTTTATATTATAAATATGACAGGAAGAAAAATGATAAAATCGAAAAGACAAACAAAGAGACAAATGAGAAGAAAGAGTGGAAAGAAACAAAGAGGAGGAGAGAGAGCACGATCAACTACATTATGTGTAAAATCTGCAAATATGGATGTAGGAACAGCTGGGTTACCAGGGTTTCATGCAAAATGGGGAAATGAGTACTGTGGTAATAACCAAAATGCTGGAAAAAAAATAAGAAAAAGTAAAAGAAAACAGAGAGGGGGAAATGACGTACCAGAAAACTGGGTTGATGTAAAACGTGATTGGTCAAAAGCGTACAACCCATTAGCAACATCAAGAATGACACCAAATCAAAATCGTTATAGCTGGAATCAAGAAGGAGGACATGCTTGGAGAGAACATGTTAGAAAAGTAATGAGTGAAAATAAGGATGAAAAGAATTTTGGAAAAATATTAGCTATTGCAAAAAAAACCTACAATAAAAAAGGTGGATCAAGGAAAAAATCAACAAAAAATATAAACCAAGCTGGTGGGCATGCTTGGAGAGAACATGTAAAAAAAGTAATGAGTGAAAATAAAGATGAAAAGAATTTTGGAAAAATATTAGCTATTGCTAAAAAAACTTACAATAAAAAGTAAATAAAAATAATAGCTTAATAATATAAGAAATGGAGAATACATTAAAAAATAATCAACAAAGTGAAAGATTGAAACGTCGTATATCACGAAGACATAAATTTTGGAGATCTGTTTTTCAGTGTTTATAATAAATATAATGAAAATTTTATTAAATAATTTAAATTATTTAGTAAAAAAAAATTGAAAAAATATTATTAAATTAGCGTAAACAGACATGTTTATAAAAAAAATTAAGAATATTTTTCAACCGGAGGTAGATGAACAGAAATCTAGTACATGGTTGATAATGATATGTACATTATACCTTTTCTTTGGACTAGCAAATGCATTAGGTGTGCAGATGATGGGATATGCTATGGAGCCATACCCAGAATTCCTTTTATATGGAACAACATTAATGTATACACTAACATTTGCGTTATTTGCAATAATAAGTGGAGAAAGTTTTAATGTAACATGGGAACATCATAAAATATTTATGTGGCTTGGTTTGTGGACATCAGCGAATGGTGTATTAGCACAATTTGCAATTCCATTTGTTGAACCAGAGCTAACAAGTTTACTAACACAGATAAGTTTACCAGCAACATGGATAATTAGCTGGTATATGTTCAGATGGAGAGTAAGTGTAAGTAAGATTTTATGTGGATGTTTGATCCTTTGTGGAATGTTATTAGGTGTAATTCCATCTTTGTTCTATGGTAGTGGTGATAATTCGGATGTAAAAACTAAAAGTCAATTGTGGATATACTTGACAATTTTATCAGCTATACCAACAGCATTTGAAACAACTTTTCAAGAAAAAGCTTTTAAAAAGCTAAAAACAGACACTTGGGTTACATTAACCTATTACAATTTCTACTCGTTAGTTGTTTATTTTCTGACAATGCCACTAACAATGACAGAAACATTTAAAGTAAGTGGTTATGATAAACCATTCACATGGAATGAAATGTGGGATCATCAGTGGGATGCGGTAAAATGTTTCTGTGGTGACTATTCAGTATATAAATGCGAAGATACATCAACATTCTGGGTTCTTGTATTCACATTTGGATATGTATTCTCTTTTGGAATTGGTGCTATAATTTTAAAAGTGAAAGGATCAAATACAGTTGCGAATTTGAATGCTCTACTGTTTCCACTGAGTTCAATGGCATTATGGATAAGACCAATAGTTGGATCGCATGGACAAGATCCTGTATGGTGGGTGGGAGCTGCATTAGTTGTAATAACTATTGGAAATTATCTGTTTGAATGTTCTGATACAGATAATGATACATGGTTTTCACGAAAAATACGAGGTACATGTTTTGATACAACTATTATTGATTCCGAGCATATTTTTAGTTGCTGCAAAAAAAGAAAATCAAGTGAATTAACTGCTGGTTTAACAAGCAATACATATGGTGGTACAGATATTGCTTAATAAAAAAATATAATAAAAATATAATAAAATAAATAAAAAAATATGAATATATAATCTTTTTTTTAATAAATTAGAATTTTAGATTATTATATTTTCTCAGATTAATATAAATTACAATGAGAAGTTGGATATATTTTACTCTAATTGCGACTCTTTTTTTTGTTATAGGTCAGGTTTCATTAAAATTTGATAAAAATGAAGCAATATTAATTTGTTGTTATTTCAGTATTTCAATGGGTATAATAGGTTTATTAACTCTGATGTATCTTTATAAAAAAGAAGGTAAGTCTGTATTTTCTTATTATGGTATTATTGCTGGTATATTTTTTTTCTTTGGAAATTTATTATGGATTTTATCCATAAAATCTGCTCCAAGTTTATCACTCATTCGTGTTATAATGGCTGGGGGTGAAACACTATTATTGTTAATTGCCGGTTATTTAATATTTAAAGAAAAAATACTTTCTTTAAAAAATATTTTAGGAATTTTATTAATCCTAAGTGGTGTATATTCTATTTCAAAAACATAGTAGATTTGAATGTGAATTATGAGAAAAATGAATAATAAAAATGGGAATATGCCCTTTTTTTATTATTAATTAGTACTATATATAAATTGAAAAAAATAGAAAAAATTTGAAGAGAAAATATAGTTATAAATTCTGGAAATTGAAATAACCACCACAGAGATGTCGCTTTGGCCAGAAGGGAGGTACTGTTTGGATCTGCGTGAACTGGAGGAAGGTGACCGTGTTTTAATCACGGATCATAATTTATCTTCAGTTGAAATGAAGAGAACTGCAGCAAGAAATGGGTTTTTTGAATATAAGCCCACAGGTGTCGTGTCGATATCTTGCACTTCCGAGGAGCGTGAAGGTTTCGGTAGAAGTGTTCCGTACGGGGAGGTAATGGTACTTCTTGATGTGAATGCGAACGCCAATATCGATAGAATTGAGGCAATGAGCGAGGTTGAAAGGAGTGTCACTGATCTCACAGCAAATAACATAATTGTGCTGTGTAGTGCAGAAAATGCTCAGAATGAAAGAATGCGTACACGCCCAGTGCCACCGAGGATGTCGTGTTGCCCGGAAACACAGAAGAGATTGATGGAAAAGTCGGATCTAGAGTACAGTAATGCACAAATAACTATGCGAGAAATCATTGGTGAAAGATCGATGGAGGATTACCGAAATGCACGAGCAAGAAAGATGCAAGACTTCAGGTGGATGGTATATGATGCGAAGAGGGGTGGCTCTCCTGGTCCGAGGATTCCAGGTCTACGTCATTCATATGATAGTTCTTAGACGAAAAAAAACAAAAATAAAAATATATTATTTTTTGCTAATCAGAAGAAAGTGAATGTGAAATAGTGGATTCAATAATCTTTGGTCTTTTTGTTATAACAGTCGTTTTAACAGTTGTTCCATATGGATTTAATGGATATTTTTTCAAAATATCATCAGTTAAAATTTTAACATAAGATTGTGGTCCTTTGATAGTATGTTGTCCCCACCTCGCTATACCAGAACGATCGATCATTTTTCCTTCATATTTATATTCAACATTTCTTGTTGCTTCGTCGAGTTTTTCATTCATTTTTTTGTGTAATTGTTCCTTTTTTTTTCTAAGAACTATTTGTTGTTTTCTATTTTTTTCAACTAATTTACATAATTTAGGTGAATATATCTCAGGTAGATGATAAAGTTTATTAAATTCTTGTAAACCAAATATATGCATTATACGATTAAGTAGTATATTTTTTTCCCCATCTTCATTAAATTTCATCCTTGTTAATAGCCATAAACTATCAGCTTTTGAACGTTGTCCAGTAAAACGTTCACTAATAATTTGAGGACGATCAGATGAGTATTCATCAAATTTTTTAAAATGGTATGCCTTAAGTATATTAATAATTTTATCTGTATCACCGCCAATATATACTTTATAAACCGGATTTTTAAGGTAACCATAGGATGTATCTAATTCGAAGTGAAGGAATAGTATAAGATTCTTATATCCTGGTATATTTTTTACTGTTGGAAGAAGATCAGTATCAAAAACATCCGAAAGTTGTTTAGAATACATACACTCAAATGGGATATTCCATACTGCACTACCCTTAACACCATCTATTTTTGTAAATCTAGCTCTACCTGAATAACCAACATCACTGCATGATGCTTTTATTTTATCCTTAATAGGGAATGTATTTCCTAAAATATCTACAGAAGTTAAATTTAAACTGACTGTAATATCACCCTGTTTAATAAATGATTTATTTTTCTTTTTATGTGTTAGTTTTCGTTTTTTGTAGCAACAATCTATACCTTTTTTAGTTTTTCGCGTCTCGTAGTCTTCTTTACATGGTGGTGAAGGATTTCTTTTTGTACATTTTGAATGTACAGTTAATTTACTAGACTTATCTGCCATTAACTATATTATTAGTTTAGAAATATTATTCAAGTTTTACAGAAAAAGAAACTTTAATTAAAATATTATAGTAATAGTATGAAGGAACCAAATGCTACAGAAATAATACCAAACTTATGGCTTGGGGATTATTTTTCATCAAATGATTACAATTTTATAAAGCAAAATAACATAAAAACGATAGTAAATGTAACACCAAATTATCCGAATGTATTTAATAATATAGAATATTTAAGGTTACCAATAAGAGATCGTTTAATATATTCTAAATATTTAAAAAATAATATAAAAAAGTGCATAAATTTTATTAATGAAGCAAGATTAAAAAGTTATGGTGTATTAGTTCATTGTAAGAGAGGACATAGAAGATCAGCAACAATAGTGGCATATTATTTATCATATTTAAATAATATATCGTTTAATAGTGCAAAAAAATGGATAAAATACAGAAGACCAAGATGTTTTCCGGATGGGAGTGTATTATCAAATAATGTGTAATCTATTATCTTTAGTATGATAATTCCATAACCAGAATATGTTTGGGAAAAAAGATGGAACATTTTTTTCAGAATCAAAAAAATTGTTTGGATATTGTTTTTTATAATAATAATATTGTAAAAAATTGCGATACATGAAATATAATATAAAATTGTTTATAAGTATTATTCATTTTTAGTATGTAATGTATTAGACATATCTTGAGCACCAGATATCATTTTAGCAGCAATTTCTAATTTTTTTTCAAGTGAAGCGCGAAGATTTGTTTCAGCAGTATTACCAACAACTCTATCAGCAAAATAGAGACCGTTACCAGAGGTAATAAGGATAGCAAGAATAATAATACCCCAATTCATTTCAGAGTCCTTATATAATTTGATTTGATATGCCATGAAAGAGTACAATATAAGACCAGGAGCTCGAATCCATATATTAAGATATCTATTAATATTTTTTTCGCATAATGCAGTAATTTTACCAGATTTAACAAGGGCTAATAGTAGATAGTCGATACCACCGGGAAGACCACAGCTAAAAAAAAGATTAAAATTAGTTAACGGTCCATATTGATATATAAGACCAATTCCACCTAAAATAAATACACTAATTACATGATGTAGCCAATCAATAAGTGTTAGATTTGAAAAACCTATTAAATGATAAATATGTAGACCAATTACAATTCCCAGAGGTCGACGTGATATACTCCTCTCCATTGAATTTACTGGATCTCCCATAACTTCAATTAAACTTCCAGTAGTTAAATAGACTATAAATGAATTAAGTATTGTATGTAAAATAAAATATCTATGCGTATCTTTATTTGTACCTTTAATTGTTTGTAAATTAATTTTCTTTAATATCTGATCAACTATAAATAAACAAAAAATAGTAGATATTATATTTAATATATCCTCTTGAAATATAAGATCAAAATACATATATAGTATAAATAAAAGACCTTTAGATAAGTTATTTAAAAAATTTTTATTATTTAAAGGATTTATATATATAAATATATATAATTATATATATAGTTATATTTATATAATGAATGACAAGGATTGGGTTTATTTATATGAAGTAGAAAAAGAAGAAAATGGAAAATCTATATCTGAAAAAATAGTAAATTTAGATGAAAGTATATATTTAGAAGAAAATAGAGATAGAAAAGATTATAATAATGAAAATAGTGGATATTTAGATAACGAATCAGATAATTCAAACAGTGATATATTAGAAAAAGAAGAAAATGAATGTAAAGTACACCTGAGTTTTATATCAAGGCTATCAATAAATGATTCAGAAGATTCAGGATATATGACAGATGAATCTATAAGTGACAAATGTTATGAAAAATTATATGAAACACCATTTGAAATTCCGGAAATATTAGATGAAAAAGAAAAATATTTAGATGAAAGTAATAATTTGGAAGAAAATATAGAAATATTTGATGCAGAAAAATTTAGGAAGACAGCTGGAATTAATAAATTTACATCTAATAAAATTATAAATACATTTTCTGATAATGAATCAGAAAGTTCAAGTACAATAAGTGAGGATTATCAAAGATATGATTTACCTTCTGGAACACCAAAATTGAGGAGACAATTTGCATATGATGGTAAAAATACATGCCCATATGATCTTAAATGTAAATCGAATTACGATTTACGTACAAAAATAGAAACAATAAAAAGAATGGGATATTATAGCAAAAATCCGGGTATGAACATAATGGCAAGAGCTATGTATGCTGGTAGTTATGGAAATATTGCATGTAATACTTATGAAGATTGGAGAGACTGGTGGTGTCTTAGATCTAATAATAGTTATTAAATAAGTTTAGTATACTATATTGTAAAAAAAATATAATATATATCATTATGAAAGATAATTATGATATATACCGTTATGATTATTTATTCAAAGTAATATTAGTAGGAAACTCTGGTGTTGGTAAAACATCTATGTTGTCAAGATATGTTGATAAGGTTTTTGACTCAAATTTTTTAATGACAATCGGTGTTGATTTTAAAGTAAAAAAATTAGAACTTAACTGTAAATCAATTAAATTGCAAATATGGGATACAGCTGGTCAAGAAAGATTTAGGACAATAAATTCAGCATATTACCGTGGATCAAATGGCATAATATTAGTTTATGATGTATCAAATAGAAAATCATTTGAAGATATCAAAGATTGGTTAGGAGAATTAGATGATCACTGTTCAAAGGAAACAATTAAAGTATTAGTCGGAAATAAGTCAGATGTAGAATTTCGATCTGTTTCAATAGAAGAAGCAGAAAATTTTGCAGAAAAATATGGAATGTCTTATATAGAAACTTCTGCAAAAAATAATAAAAATATTGAAACAATTTTTTTAAAATTAGCTGTTGATATTTATAAACTATCTCAAAATAATGAAAAAAAAAATACAGATGTAATTGTATTAACAGATACTAAAAGTAAACGAATAAAAAAGAAATGTTGTAATACTTAATTTTTTTCTAATATACTTAATCTTTCTAAAATTAGGAACATTTGGTTTTCTAATTTATAAACTTTATCTTTTAATTCGCTATTTTCTGAAAGTATATTGTTAAATTTTTTTTTTAGTATGATATTTTCAGTAGTTAGTTCCTGGATTGATTTAATTAATGGCGCTATTAATTCATTATAATTCATTCTATATTTATCTTGTTCATAATCATAATGTACTATAGCATACTTATCTCTTGACATTCCTTTATTATTCATTATTTTTTCTACATCTTGTGCAATTAAGCCATAGTGTGTTTTATGCCCTGATTGTTTATCTTTAATCCATTTATATGAAACTGGTTTTAATTCATTAATAAAAGATAAACCGAGTGTAGTTGTTTGAATATTTTCTTTGAGTCTTCTATCAGAGGATTGAATTGTCCCATTGGCGTATAACACTCCTGCACCATCTTGAGCGGCATATAATCGTGTTACATCTGCATTACCAATAACTGCATAATTATTTCCTTGTCCTATGGCACCTTTTCCAATAACAATTTGGTTACTCGCAGAAGATACACTCGGTGTAGCATCTGCACCAAGTAGTGTATTAAAACTACCAGTAGTTAAGACAGTAGTACCGCAATTTCGACCAATTGCTGTGTTATATGATGCAGTTCCCTGTATAGCATTTAAACAACTATAACCAACTGCTGTATTATACCCGAACGTCTCCGTTAGCGCAGTGCCATTACCACCACCACCACAAGATTGAAATCCAACACCAGTGTTATGACCACCGGCAGTGATATGCTGTCCGGAAAAAAATCCGATAGCTAAATTACTTTCACCGCTAGTTAGTGAATTCAATACCCCGGTTCCAATACCGATATTCCTTGTTGCATTAGAATCTGTTAATGATGGTGTATTACCTATATATAAAGACGTATTATTACCTGTATTCTGGACTGCAATTGATAGATTATTAAATGTACCACTAGATGTAATTGCACCATCTTCTCCAACAGTAAAAACTGAAATTGAATCAGTATCATCATAACAATTAATATAATTACCTCCATTTAAAGTCCCTTGTGTAAGATCAATCTTTAATGCATCGCCAGTAGTAATACCAGTTCCCACAATATTAACAAGTCCTTCACTAGAAGAAGTAATTGTCCCAGATGATGTAACAAGTAATCCGGAAGCGGTTGTAAGACCATTTGCAGTTATAGATGCGACTGGACCGGAAGTTGAACATGTATTATTGGTTACGGAAAATGAAGATGCGTTATCTGCATCTGTTATTAATACTGAACCATCCGATAATGTAAAATCACCTGTAGAAGTTACATTTCCTCTGATATCTAATTTTTCTGTTGGAGAAGATGTTCCTATTCCTACATTTCCTGAATTATAGTATGTATTTGAACTAGATATTGACCAGACAGAGGATGAACCTCCTGCTCCCCATGATAATGTTCCAGAACCATCTGTTTTTAAATATTGGTCAGAGTCTCCATCATTAGATGGTAGTGTATATGATACATTTCCAGAAGAAGCAGATGAAAATACAGTTGAACCCGAACCATTTGTTAATTTTAATGAACCTGCTACTTCTAATTTTTCTGTTGGAGAAGATGTTCCTATTCCTACATTTCCATTTCCTTTTTGCACTGTTAATCTATAACTACCATCATAAATATAAAATTGATTACTATCAGTTCCATTTCCTGAATTATTTGAACCTACCTCCCAATTACCATTAGCAGAAACAAAATTTATATCTTGTTCTTCTGTTGTTCCATCACCTATTCTCACATTTCCTCTGATATCTAAATTTTGTGTTGGGGAATTTGTTCCTATTCCTACATTTCCAGAATTATTTATTCGTATTCTCTCTGAATTATCAGTAGAAAACGTCATATAATTACTTCCTAAATGATAGTAAATTCTTCCATGAGAATCATTGTTTGGCTCTGTAAAATCAATCATTACATCACTATCTGATGCAGTTGTTCCACAAAATTCTGCTAATAAACGATGACTTTGTCCAGATACAACTCCTAAATGAATTCCAGTTGTTGCGGGACTATGTGATACTGCACCATTTATGTAAGCACCTCCATTTGCATTTAATTTTCCAGTTATTGTAGTTTCTCCCTCAACACTTAATGTTTGAGTTATATTTCCAGTTCCAACAACATGTAATTTACTACTAGGAGATTCTGTTCCTATACCTACATTTCCAGTAGAAGTTATAGCATCACAAGAAAGTGTACTCATACCAGTTACATTATTACTATCATCTATTGTTATACCTGTGCTCTGCAAACCTTTCACTGTTCCATCAGATTTTATAATTCGATTATCTGTACCGAAATTTGATGCAGCAGTAACATCATGTGGTTCCGCCCATGAAAGTCCTCCAGAACCATCTGTTTGTAATACATAATTTGCAGTTCCAGCTGTAGTTGGTAAAGTCATTGCTGTAGTTCCAAACCCAATTGCATCTAAATATGCTGTACCATCAATATATAAATTTTTAAATTGATAAGAAGATGAACCTAAATCAACTTTATTATTTTTTGATGGTAATATTGAAATTGTATTAGTATCACCTAAAGTAATTTTATTTGATTCAACTGATACATCAGAAAGATCATTAAGTCTTTTTACAAGAGTATCTTTAATTTCAGTAGATTCCATATCATTTATAGAAGCAAGTCTCAAAACTTTTTCCATATCATCCTGTAATGTTTTGTGTTCAACTAAACAATTTGGGGATTTTCTAAAATCATCTTTTTTGTGTTTTTTAAAAAAAATATCTGATAAAAGCTTAAATGATTCAACAGGAGTATTACCGTCACCCGCAATAAAATAACCATCATAATCATTTAATTTTAAATTTTTTGTAAATACCCATATTCTAGTATTATTATGTGAACTTGACTTGATAGAATAAATATATCTTCTTGTTTTTGTTCGATAACCTTTCATATAGAAAACATAATTATTTTTTAATGTATTTTGTTTAACATATCTTCCATTATACTCTTTATTAATAGAACCTGAAACATTAATACTTGTACTCATTAATGGATCTAAATTGAACTGTTTTATTCCATTTTCAAGTGAATTAGATTTTGAAACAAATTTATCTGAATTATTTCTTTGTGAATAAATATTTAAAAGACTTCCTACATTGTTTATTTTATTATGGACTTCATCTAATTTTTTGTTATAAAATTGTATTGAGTCTTTATCTTTAACATGCGCTGTTGGATCATTAGTAATATTATCAATTTCAATATATAAACTTTTATTTATATCTATAACCTTATTCATCTTACCTTGAAGTATATTTATTTCATTTTTATTTATATTTTCTGATGTTTGATTATGAATTTTTTTTACCATTATTATAATATTAATAAATTAAAATTATGAAATTTATAAATACTAATTACATATATTTTGAATTGTTATTTAAAAAATATTTAATATTTTAATATAATTATGATATCCACTGAAGTAAGTTTTGACATAGTAACCTCATATGTTCGTGTTTATCCAATAGGATTACCATATTTCTCAGATCCACCTTGTCATCATAAAATTAACCTTTTTAGTGTTAATAAACAAAATTTTGAAAAAGTTATGTCATTAGTAAATAAATATATGGATCATTTATGTTGTATGGAATTTCATCCATTATTTAGAGTAGATTATCCAAAAAATAGTAATAGTGACAATGATAGTTATAGTGATAGTGATTATGATATTGGTAGTGTGATTCGGACAAATGAAGTATATCAAAATAAACAAGTTATTGATAAAAATATTTCTATTATTTGTAAACCAATGAGCTTTGGTAAAGAAAACGAAGAAGATTTATTATTGTTAGAAAAAATAAATCCAAATGTTATTCCCCAAATAAATTTTCCCCAACATATATTTGATCCATATTGGATTAAAGATAATCATTTTGAAAAAGAGTGTCAGATACTGGAATCATTAATAGAACGTCTTCCAAGTATTACTTTAGATAAAAATGATGAAGAAATACATAAAATAATTAAAAAAACACCGATTGTAGAAAAATCGTTTTTAAAATTATTTAGTAAAGAAGAGCTGGATAAGGTTGAAGAAGATGATACAGAATATATATATGACATATTTAACACCAACTTTAAGGAGTAGATTAAATATTAATATACATATTAATAAATTTTAATTATAAAATTTATAAATACTAATTATACATATTTAAATTTCTAAAATTACTTTTTAAATTTTTTTTCAAGAATTTGTAATCTTTCCAGAATATGATCAATTTTTTCCCTATTTCTAAGGCATTTTTTTTTATTTTTGCAGTAATCATTCCAGTTTTTTTCTAAATTAATTTCTATTTGTTTTTCATTTTTAGCAATATTATTTTTATTAGTGGAAATATTATTTTTATTAGTGGATATATTGTTTTTATTAGTGGAAATATTGTTTTTATTAGTGGCTATATTACCCCTATTTATATCAATATTATTCTTGTTACTACTTATATTTTTTTTATTAATATTAATATTGTCCTTGTTTGTAAAGATATTTTTTCTATTAACAGTAATATTCTGTTTGTTAAAATCAATATTTGTTTTATTGGTTGCTATATTAATTTTATTAGTACTTATGTTATTTTTATTAGTATTTATGTTGTTTTTATTAATATCAATATTCTGTCTGTTATTAACTGACATTGATTTTGGTAATTCTCCAATAAACCCATCTCCATTTAAATCTTGTCCGAATAATATTTCTTGTTTTTTTAGTAAATTTTTAGTCATTATTGTAAGTTTTTTTATTTCCTTACCTTCTTCATTATATTCACTAAAATAAAAATTATCATTTTCAGACCATATTATACGATATTTATTAGTCATTTTACAACATCCTAATATTTTTTTTTTACTAACATCATTTTTTATATTTAAATTAATTTTATGTAATTTATTAAGAATAAAATAATTTCCATTTACATCTTTATGAATTTTTGAATCAATATTATCTGAATTTTTTATATCTAACATGGTTAGTAATATATATACACAAAAAAAAAAATACATATAATTTAAAAAAAAATTATTACAAAAATGAAGATATTTTTATAATATAATTCTATTACTATACTTATTTACTAAGTATAGATAATTTATTTTCTAAATCGGATATTTTCGCTTGAAGTTTTTCAATTGTTGCCTTGTTTTTATGATAATAATGATGAATTTCTCTTTGATTGTTTGCAACAAACTGGGCAAGTTGTTTAATCGAATCTTCATCTAATTTGTCTATATTTTTAATTTGTGTTACTAATTTCTTATCAGCGTGCATCTTTAGTAATATAAGCATACATTATATATGTAAATTTTTTTTTAAAAACACGAAATTTAACTTATATCATCGCACCATTTATGCTCTTCACGTAAGCGAGCTTCTTCTTCTGGTGTAAAATCATTTTCTATTCCAAATGTTTCTCTAATTTCTTCAGGAGATTTACCTTTAATCATACTTGCAATTTTAGCACAGCATAAGTCTAGTAGTGGTTTTATAGCCATATAGTTTGCACCCTTGACAACCTCAAACAGTAATTCCATTTCCATGCTATCAACAAATGATGCATACCATGGAGGAATAACATCTTCCATTTTACTTGATCTAAGAGGTTTTTCAATTTCATTAAAATCATTATTTTCAGTATAATGGTTACAAAATTCAATAATTTTTTCAAGTGATGAACTGTTAACATTTGGTAAAGGAATAGTTTCATTTATATTTGAACATTCAGTAATCATACTTGAAATTAGCTGTGAAATTAATATATTATCTTTGGAAATACTAAATTCTTTTCCATCATTACTTGATAAGGTAACTTTATCTATATCCATTTTTGTTATAATTTTATGTATAACAATAATTTCAATTTTTTAAGTAATTAAAATTTTAATTTTCTTAAACTAAGAACATTAATAACATCATTATGAAGATTCGGTACTTGCATTTGTATAAATGAAGTGTTATTCGGGTGGAGCCACATAAGGTACATATCTGTTATTTTCTTATTATAATTTTTCTCAAGTATGTATTTGTATATATTAAGTTGGAAAGAATAATGCCAAAAATTACTGTTTGGGATATGTTCGATTGGAGGATAACCAGACTCAAAGTCATTTGTATCTGTTATATTTTTAGATCTCTTCCAATCATATATTACAAGATTATCTGGATTGTTATCTACCTGGTATAGCATATCAATACTTCCTGCTAATTTATATTCTTCATCATAAACAACCCATTCAGTTCTAAATGGTGTAAGATTTGAAGGTACAATAATTTCATTATTAAATTTTAGAAAATACTGGAATTCAATACTACTATTTTTATATTTCATATCATTATAGAAGAGTTCAATATCAAGATGCATTTTAGTACCAGCTTCAGATGCTTCTTTTTTTGTAACTTCCCATTGATCTTTAATTTGTTCTCTATCCATCCCAAAATATTTTGATTTAATCCAATTTGAAGAAGACATCATTTTATCAATTGTTTTATCAGGGTCAAAACAAGGAAATAATGAATTATGTACAAAAGTAGTAACTGATGTATTATCATTGCTACCTTTTATATAATATATATGAGGTCCTTCATCAAATACTATATTTTTATCTCGTGGATGAGAATTTAATTTATCAAGTTTCATTTAATAAGTATTATATTATTTCTTTATGTAAAAAACTATTCAATTTTATTTGAAGTGAATATTTTTAAAAAAAATGGAAGCGGATATCGTTTTCATTAAATAGAGGGTACTCAGATTTATTACTTAAAGAATTAATTTTAGCAGTTATTTCACTTAACTTATCTTCAATTATGTCATTTTCTAAACTATTCTTATTAACAAGATCATATAATATTTTTTTTTTTGGAAAATGTGATATAATAATATCTATATAATCTCCACTACTATTTTTTTCATGATCTTTATATAAATAATCCATAAAAAATTTAATATCTTCTTTCTTAGATATATACTTATCATTATATAATGATGTGTTTGCCTTATACCATTTTTTGAAATAGTAATTAATTTGCTGTAATGAAATAATATTCCCCTTTTCTTGGGATAAATTCTTTTCTGTAAAAACCTTAAATAATGCAAATTTATTCAGATTTTTTATACAAAAGTTATGAATTGTTGATGAAGAATTAGATTTGCAGTAATTATTAATATATTTTTTGATTTCAGATTTGGTAATTAATCCATTTGGAAGGTTAAGAGATTTAAGATATTTGGTATAATCAAATAAAAGTTCTTTCATATTAAAATTACCCATAGGATCTTCATTTATATTTTTATTAGCATATTCTATGAATATTTCCTCTTTATCTGAAAATTTATTTAAATTACATATATATTTTTCCTCAATTTCATTAAAATATGAATTATTATTTTGATATTCGGTATACATTTTAGAAGATAATATTATTATGTGTTCTTTATATTTTTTAAACTTCTCATATAATTTTTTAATATCTATCTTCTTAAAATATATAAGTCTTGTTTCATTAAATGGATAATTATTATATTTATTTTTTATATTAAGAAGACCTTTTGGGTATATTTTAGTAATATCATATATAATCTGTTTTAGATATTCAATAATATATTCAATTTGATCACCATACCATATGTGAGTTGGTGGGTTACTAATAAATTCATTATCATTCTTATTCAAAAAAGAACCAATTATTGTCAAAAAATAATCAGTAACGTTTGGTGAGAAAAAAAGTGAATTAAATATCGATTTAACTATTTTAACTTGATGTGTAGTTAAGGGTATATTTTCAAAATTATTAGATTTAATAGTATCACGGATACTTTTTTGTATTGTTGTCTTGTGTTTCATGAGTTTATCTGGTATAAGGTCAGTTGACTTGACTGTTATTAGATCAGAATTAACAATATTTATGTTCCCTTGATAATAATGATAGAAAGCATTTATATATTTATTATACCAAAATTGATTTGCATATTTCGTTGAAAAAGTGTTAACAATTGAGTTAATTTCTTCAATTGTAATTTTTCTTTTTTGGTCATTTAATTCATCTTTTTTTATGATACTATCAACTTGATAAATAAGAATAGTTTTTAATCTTTGTAGTCTATCTACACTATAACTTTCCATTAACTCTTCTAATACTTCACGGATTTCCTCCTTTACTTGATAATCCATTTTATAATATAATAGTTACAGTTTTAAGTTACTTAAATAAATGTAATTATAAATATAAAAGGAATATGGATATGAATATATCTCAATGGAAAATAGAAGTTGAAAGAATTGTTAGAAATATAACAGGAGATGAAATTGATAACAATAAGGTTATTTATCAAGATTTATATGATAATGGTTATTCACCTGAAATAGGTGCTTTTTTAACTATAAAAGATACAACATTCAATATTAATTATTATAATTACCATTTATGGCAAAGAGAAATAAAAAAGTATTTATCTATATTTATAAAAAATCACGATATAAATGATGATAATATGCTATATGAACTATATCATAAAAATACAAGTCCACTAAGTGTTGCAGAAAATATATTGAAAAATATTGGTTATCTACCACAGATATCTTCTGATTCAATATTATCAAGTTCACCTCCAAAAATATGAAATTTATAATAATATTAAGATTATAAAAAAATAAAATAAATAGAATTTAATTAAAAGTGAATTTATATTATTAAGGGGAAAAAAAATAATATTGCGTATATATATATAAAAATGGCATACAAGAGAAGTAATGTTAGTAAAAAATCTAATAGAAAAAATTCAAGAAGATCAAGCAAAAGAGTACAAAGAGGTGGTGATGGACAAGGGAGAGAATATGCATATGGTTTCCCAATCCAATATTTTGGTGGAAAATTAAACAGATATTTCCCAGCTGGTTCCCCTGAATTACAATCTCCAGATAGCTCTTATGGTAAAACTATTGCTACAAGTTTTGGTAAAAATGTACCAGAATTATACGCAAAAAACTTTGTAGGTCCAGATCTTGCACCACACCACAAAACAATTGGTGTATCCGGTATCCAAACTGGCGGTAGAAGAAAACAAAAACAACAAAAAAGACAACAAAAAAGTTGCCAGAAAAAATGTTGCAACAAAAAATCCCAAAAAAAACAAAATAAGAGAAATAAAAGAAGACAATCACACAAAAAAAATAGAAGAGGCGGATTTGTTGATGGTTTAATGAGAGAAGCAGGTAAATTAGTCGTTCCTGTTGGTCTTGTTGCTGGAAGAGAACTTCTCAGAGGAAAGAACAATAAAAAATCTAGCAGCAAATAAATTAAATATAAATAATTATTAAATACTATGTTTTTACTATTATAAGAAATAACAGTAAAAATATCCTAATTCTAAATTAGTTCTTGAAAAAATATAAAAGTAATCTAAAATACTATAAATTTAAAAATTCATTTTCTAAAAAACTATAATACTCGATTTTTGAAAATATACCATTATAGAGATTACAACTAAAATTTCCTTCTAATAAAAATATGTCACCATCTTTATAATTAATATCTTCTGAAACCATTGCAATATCCCACCCAGCTATTGGTATATTTGGTACTAATTTCTTATGTGCAGTTTCAGCTAAATTAGTTATTCTATCAAAATTTTTTACACTTATATTATTAAATTTTGATATTAGGTTATTATGATTTTTTTCATTTTTAAATAAATCTAAACTAACTTTATACCATTTAGAATTATCTTTACCATATACAAATTTACCAGTATCTTTCTCTATATTAAATAATATTGAATTATGATCTGTTTTTGCATTAGGTAATCCTGCCCTAAATACACATGTTAAAGTATTAATATCACATTTATCAGGCTGATTTGACATATATCTATTATTTTTTGTAACTATCCTAAATGTAGATAAAGGAGCATCATCACCGATCAAATTAGTTATAAACTTAGAATTTTTATATACTTTCTGTATTAGCCAATCACCGTTACTAATTGCGTTTTTAAATATATGACATCCCATACCACCCTCCTTATTTCTATGTTTTACAAATAGTTTTTCTATTTCTAAATAATCACACACACTAATATTTTTTTTTTTAGCTAATTCTGTAAATGCCCACTTGTCTTCTAATTTATAGTCAGTGGATTTAGTTTTATAAGAATGAAGACTGACTAATAAACAATTTAAACGCCAATATATAAACCAATTATCTGGTTTAAATAAATAATTATAAAAATTATTATTCCATTTTTCTAAATTTATAGAAAAACTTGTAAAAAAGCAAATAGTAGGATAAATTATAAAAACAAAAATATACATTAAATAACGTGAATAACAGAAAAAACTTAATGGTATACACGTATATGGTAGTACAACATCACTTAAGTTTTGTTTTAAATCTTGTTGGAAATTTATATTTCTATAATGTGGTTTATGCCAGAGATAAAACATTTTACCTATAGCATATAAATTGCACCTAATTTGTGGATCTGTAAAGAATAGACCTTTATTATAGTTATTATCGTTAGAATAATAAAT
>MDTD01048195.1_pt1 | contig 24024 bp, 22 predicted proteins | sample 811221 | NCBI WGS metagenome assembly MDTD01 (sample SAMN05326646, study PRJNA326480) | marine metagenome | isolation source: seawater | place: Pacific Ocean: South West | collected 2011 | reverse complement strand
TAGTGCATCATTTGAAAATATGTCAGGTGGTGGTGGAGGAAAAGCTTTATCTTATATGATAAATACTAAACCTTCAGATACAATTTTAGTTCAATCAACTCCATTAGTTCTGAGATCTATAACTAGACATTCTGGTTACGTAGATAAAAAGAATGCAGCAAAGGTAACATCTTATAAAGATGTAGTGCCAATAGCTGGTGTAATTGGTGATTATGGTGCAATAGTTGCAGCAAAAAACTCACCTTATAACTCTTGGAAAGATGTAGTTGCTGCTTACAAAGCAAATCCGAAATCAGTAAAAATGGCTGGTGGATCAGTAAGAGGTAGCATGGACCATTTAATTGGCGCATTAGCATTCAAAGAAGCTGGCGCTAATCCAAATGATGTAGTTTACATTCCTTACGATGCAGGCGGTAAAGCTTTAGCTGGACTTTTATCAGGCGAAACTCAAATTCTTTCTACTGGTTTAGGTGAAGTAATGGGTGCTAGAGATCAAGTAAAAATTCTTGGTATCACAGCACCAAAAAGAGTGGCTGATGCTCCAGATGTCCCAACATTAAAAGAGCAAGGTACTAACGCAATCTTTGTAAATTGGAGAGGTTTCTTTGGCCCTCCAGGTATGAGCGATGGTGATAGAAAGAAAATTGCTAAAATGTTAGGTGACGTTCAAAAAACACCTGAATGGGAAGCTGTAAGAAAAAGAAACGCTTGGGTTAACATTTACAACCCAGACAAAAAATTTGTTAAATTTTTAGAAAAACAAACAGTCGAGATGACTGGTTTACTAAAAAATTTAGGCGTTATAAAATAAATAATTAAAGGAGGAGCAGTGAAAATTAGTCCTTCCAAGATAATTTCACTGCTCTTCTTCGTTTTTTCAGGTTTTTACCTTTACTACGCAAATCAAATACAAGTATTTACTTTTGATGAAAATGCACCTTTTAATGCTAAGACCTTCCCAATCTACTTAGGATACGCTGGATTAATTTTTTCTGGTCTTTATATAATTTTACCAGAAACAAAAGCTACTGATGTAAACTTAAAAATCTTAGATTATAAAAAAACAATTTTATTAGTTATTTTAATGATTTTTTATGGATTTACAATTTTACGCGTAGGATACTTCTTATCTACTTCAATTTTTCTAATTTCTTCTTATTTAGTTTTAGGAGAGAGAAAATGGTTTTGGGTTTTTATTTTATCTTTTCCATTTGTAGCGATTTTTATGTATCTTTTGCACGGGCTTCTAAATATATATCTACGTGACCCATTTTTGAAATATATAGGAATAATGGGATGATAGAGGGAATACTAATAGGACTAGAGACTGCTCTTTCATTTAAAAATTTAATGATGGTGATGATCGGTTGTTTCTCTGGCACAATTATTGGAATGCTTCCAGGGCTTGGACCGATGACTGCAATAGCTTTAATGATACCAATCACATATGGTTTTGAACCGTCTACTGGTTTAATTTTAATGGCAGGAGTTTATTACGGTGCAGTTTTCGGAGGATCAACTTCATCAATTTTGATAAATGCTCCGGGAATACCCGGAACCGTTGCAACTTCATTTGACGGTTACCCAATGGCTCAGCAAGGAAAAGCAGGAAAGGCTTTGGCTATCGCTGCATATAGTTCATTTGCAGGAGGAACGATCGCAGCAATTTTTTTATTGATTGCGGCTCCTAGTTTATCAAAAGTTAGTTTAGCTTTTAGATCCCCTGATTACTTTGGTCTTATGATACTTGGTCTAACCGCAGTTTCCGCTTTCTCTGCAAAAGGTCATTTTTTAAAGGCAATGATGATGGTTGTTTTTGGATTAATGTTAGCAAGTGTTGGTCAGGACACATTGTCAGACATACCAAGATTTACATTTCAAAATATGAATTTAGCCGATGGTATTAGTTTTGTTCTCGTAGTTATGGCAACTTTTGCAATGAGTGAAGCCTTAACCATTATCTTTAAAGGTAACGACCCATCTAAAGTTTCTAAACAAATTTCTTTATCACAACTTGGGTCGATAAGATTAGATAAAATAGAAACAAAGAAAATGATAACTACTATACCAAGATCATCAGTGTTAGGATTTATTATTGGAGTATTGCCAGGTGCTGGGTCTACTATCGCTTCATTTTTAGCTTATGGAATGGAGAGAAATTTTGTTAATGATGAGGAGAAGCAAAAATTTGGTAAAGGAAGTGTAAATGGATTATCTGCACCTGAAACTGCAAATAATGCAGCATGTTCAGGTTCATTTGTTCCTCTGTTAACACTTGGTATTCCAGGAAGTGGAACAACGGCAGTAATGTTAGGGGCATTATTAGGATTTGGAATTCAACCAGGACCAAGATTATATCAAACTAATCCAGAGATATTTTGGTCAGTAATAATGTCAATGTATATTGGTATGGTTATACTTTTAATTTTGAATTTACCCTTAATTCCTTACATAGCAAGAGTTCTTGCGACACCTAGAACTTTTCTTATTCCTTTAATTTTATTTTTTTCAGTTACAGGAATTTACCTAATGTCTTTTAATAACTTTGATATTTATATGATGATAGGAATAGCTGTAGTTGCTACCATATTACGTCTATATGATTTTCCTATGCCCCCACTAATTTTAGCGTTTGTCCTTGGTGGATTAATGGAAGAGAATCTAAGACGTTCACTTTTAATAAGTGACGGCTCTTGGTCATTTTTATGGGATAGACCACTCACAGTAATAATTATGTTTATTATTATTTTTATTGTTGGGTGGCAAATTTACAAAAGTTTTTTTAAAAAAAATTTATAGACGAACATATTTTTTCTTTTTTTCTAAAGAAAAATCTTTAGCTCCATGAATAATTAAAAATAACAAACCACCAGCTAAACCTAAATTTTTTAGAAAAGCTATTATTTGCATTTGATTACCAAAGTCTAAATGAAATATAAAAGCGGTAAGTAATGAAAAAACCAAAAGTCCTCCAGCTGCAATTTTTACTTGATAACCAACAATAATCATAATTGGTAAAATTATTTCCAAAATTATTGCAGGAATTAAAAAAACACCAGGTACACCAGAACTTTCCATCCAACCCACAGTGCCATCGTAATTAAATATCTTATTAATTCCACTAAATAAGAAAATAGCTGAAATCGAAATTCGTGCTAATAAATCTAAAAAATTCATACTCTAAATTTAACTCTATATTTTGTTTATGTCAAAAATTGCTTTGTTAAATTTAGGTCTTTCTATGAAAAATATTAAGTATTATTGGCACAATAAACAGTATCATCAGTAATCTTATAATATGGTGAAAAGAGACAAATTCAGGGTCAAGATCGAAAAAAATTGCAATTACAGCCACTTCATAAATTCCACCAGGACAATAAGATAGTAACAAAGTAAAAAAATTCTTATCAATGACAAAACTTGCAAATAAAGCTGCGGTCAATCCTAAAACTACAAGTAAAAAAGTTGCAACAAAACTATGCAAAGCATTTTTCGCAATTTCACTAAAAGTTTTATCAGCAAATCTACACCCAACTGAGGAACCTAATATTAACAAACAATAATCAATAATATTTAGTGGAAGTTTATAAGATGCAATTTCTGAAATTTGTAAAATGCCGCTTGCAACTAATGTTCCAGATAATAATGCAGCTGGCACTCTAATTTTTTCAAAAAAAATAATTAAAATAATCGAGCAAATTATTAAAATAATTAATGAAGTTAAACTTTGTGCTTCATAATTCTCTTGAACCGTTTGCGAAATTTCAGACCCATAAAAACTATTTACAAGAAATGGAAACACTGTGATAATTATTATAAGACGTATTAAGTGCGATGTTGCTACACGGCTTAAATCAGAATTTTCATCTTCAGCTAAAATTAACAATGGACCTAAAGCACCAGGAGCCGCAGAGAAAATTGAAGTTTTTTTGTCATATCCAGAAAACTTCTGTAAATATTTGGAAACTATGATCACACTTAAAATAATATAAAAAAACATAATTAATGAAGTCCAAACCCAATCATTAATTTGTGAAAATAAACTTTTATCAATATAGTTACCTATATATAAGCCCAATAAAATTAATACTGAACTTAGAACTAAACGAGGCATTTTTAATTTTACCCCGCTGAGAGAAATAATTGACGTTATTAACATAGGACCCAGAAACCACGCTAGTGGGACCTTTAAATATTCTGCTCCTATCGCTGCTGGTATTGATAAAATTATTACTAACGCGAATTCTTTAGAAAATATAAGCTTAAAATTTTCTTTATTAATAGGAATAGCTTGGTTATTCTGCATCTCTCATGAATATTGGATTTATTGGATCTGGGAAGATTGCATCATCAATCATATTTGGAATCTTTAAAAGTAAATTAAAGATTAATAAGATATATATATCTTCAAGAAACAGAAATATAGCAAAAAAACTTAGTTCTAAGTTTAAGAAAGTTAAAATTTGTAGAAATAATCAAGATATTATCAATAACTCTAAAGTTATTATACTATCAATTACCCCAATAATTGGAAAAAAGATTTTAAAAAATTTAAACTTTAATAAAAATAAAACCGTAATTAGTTTAATTTCTACAATTAAAATGAATGAATTAAAAAAATTAATAAATTCAAAAAATGCTTGCAAAGCAATACCATTACCTTTTGTTGAAAATAGACTTGGACCAATTATTGTAAGTCCTAAGAACAAAATTGCAAAAAATTTATTTAGTAAGCTGGGTTTTGTTATTGAAATCAAAGATGAAAAAATGAGCTATAATTTTTGGTCAACCTCATCAATGATGGCATCATATTATGAAATTTTAAATTCAACAGCTAATTGGTTAATTAAAAAAGGAGTTAACAAGAAAATTGCTACAAATTATGTAGCCGAGTTATTTTTTGCATTAAGCAAAGATGCAAAATTAAAAAAGAATATAGGTTTTAAAAATTTAGTTGCTGACTCTCAAACGCCCAGAGGGCTTAATATGCAAGCTCTTAATGAATTGAAAAGAGGAAAGTTTTATGACAAGTTTTTAAATTCGTTAAATAACATTTACAAGAGGTTTAAAAAGTAATGGAATATTTTCTTCAACAATTAGTAAACGGAATTACTCTTGGTTCAATTTACGGACTTATCGCAATTGGCTACACTATGGTGTATGGGATTATCGGAATGATTAATTTTGCTCATGGTGATATTTTTATGATCGGAGCATTCGTAGCTTTAATTTCATTTATTATATTTGGTTTGACAGGTATCTCTCTACCAATAATTTTATTATTAGTGTTACTTATAGCTATGTTATTTACTGCCTGCTACGGGTGGACTGTAGAGAAATTAGCCTATAAACCTTTAAGAGGTTCTTTTAGATTAGCACCTTTGATATCTGCATTGGGCATGTCAATTGTTTTACAAAATTATGTCCAAGTGTCTCAAGGAGCAAGAGTTAAACCAATGCAACCTTTAATCACTGGGGGACTAGAGTTTTTTAAAGATTCTGAGTTCATAGTTACAGTAAGCTATCTACAAATATTTATTGTTATACTTACAATTATTTTAATGGGAATATTCACGTATTTAATTACTAAAACAGATTTAGGTAGAGCGCAAAGAGCGTGCGAGCAAGATCGGACTATGACTGCTTTACTTGGTATTAACGTCGACAGAACTATTTCTATCACTTTTATAATCGGTTCATCGCTTGCTTCAGTAGCTGGTATGATGTTTGTACTTTATTATGGTGTTATAGATTTTTATATTGGTTTTCTTGCCGGAATTAAGGCTTTCACAGCAGCAGTTTTAGGTGGAATAGGATCTCTTCCTGGAGCAATGCTTGGGGGGTTATTAATTGGATTAATAGAAACAATGTGGTCAGGATATGTATCAATTGAGTATAAAGACGTTGCAGCTTTCAGTGTTTTAATTGTTGTTTTAATTTTTTTCCCAACGGGTTTTCTTGGAAAACCAGATATTGAGAAAGTTTGATGGATAAATCAGATATAATAAAATCTTTTAAGGATAGCTTATTTACAGGTCTTATAGCTCTTGCTTTATTCGGGCCAATTGTTGGATTAAGAACAGTGTCTAAAGGAGAGGGACTCTTTATAACACCTAAATGGGGAATAGTTTTTTTGTTAGTAGTATTCTCTATTTTAGGCAGGTTCTTAATTAATCTTAACTCAGCAAGAAAATCAGAAAATAAATTTTTATCAAAAATAACTTCAAAACTTTCACTTTTAACCGAAAACAAAGCAAAGCATTTTGCTATTACTGGGATTTTATTTGCAATTGTGTTCCCGTTTTTACCTTTCACTGATAGATATTTTATGGATGTAGCTATAATGATTCTGACTTACATTATGCTTGGATGGGGTCTTAATATTGTAGTTGGTTTAGCAGGATTGCTAGATTTAGGTTATGTAGCTTTTTATGCTGTAGGAGCATATTCTTACGCTCTGATAGCAACAACCTTTGGATGGTCTTTCTGGATTTGCTTACCACTTGCAGGAATTTTTGCAGCTTTTTTTGGAGTACTGTTAGGTTTTCCTGTGTTAAGATTAAGAGGTGATTATTTAGCTATCGTCACATTAGGTTTCGGAGAAATTATTAGAATTATTTTAGTCAATTGGTATGAGGTCACTAATGGGCCAGATGGAATAACCGGTATACCAAGACCTTCTTTTTTTGGTTTACCTTTTAAAAGATCTCCAGAGGAAGGAGAAATAAGTTTCCATACTTTTTTTGGACTTGAGTATTCTACGATGCATAGAATTATATTTTTATATTATTTAATTTTGGTTTTAGCCCTAATAACTAATTACTTCACTTTAAAAATTAGAAAATTACCCGTTGGTAGAGCTTGGGAAGCATTAAGAGAAGATGAAATAGCATGTAAGTCCTTGGGGGTTAACCCTACAAATACAAAACTTACAGCTTTTGCAATTGGCGCAATGTTTGGGGGATTTGCAGGTTCTTTTTTTGCAACAAGACAAGCTTTTATTAGTCCAGAAAGTTTTACATTTATCGAGTCAGCAATAATTGTTGCCATCGTAGTTTTAGGCGGCATGGGTTCACAAACCGGTGTAGTTTTAGCTTCAATTTTTTTAATTGGTATCACAGAAATATTTAGGGATTTAGAACAGTTTAGAATGATAGCTTTTGGAGGAGCAATGGTTTTAATAATGGTTTTTAAGCCTAAAGGCATTTTAGCTAATAGAAAACCTACAATACTTATGCACGGAGAGAAAAGATGAGCAATTTACTTTCAGTACAAAATTTAACTATGAAGTTTGGCGGTCTAATTGCAATTGATGATCTGAGCTTTAATGCAAAAAATAATGAAATTACATCAATCATAGGTCCAAATGGTGCCGGAAAAACAACAGTATTTAATTGTTTAACAGGTTTTTACAAACCAACCAATGGAAAAATGTTTCTTCATCAGTCAGAAAGTAAAATTTCTTTAAGAAAATATACTGATTTTAAAATTGCACATGTAGCTAAAGTAGCAAGAACATTTCAAAATATCAGACTTTTTCCAGCTATGTCAGTTTTAGAAAATCTTTTAGTGGCTCAGCATAATGAGCTTATGGTAGCCTCAGGCTATTCGCTTTACGGATTACTTAATTTAAAATCTTATCGTGAAAAAGAAAAAGTTGCAGTAGCTAAATCAAAATACTGGTTAGATATAATCGGTTTAACGCATAGAGCCGATGATAATGCGGGAGATTTACCTTATGGAGATCAAAGAAAATTGGAAATAGTGCGAGCCATGTGTATTAATCCCAAACTTTTATGTTTGGATGAACCAGCTGCTGGTTTGAATCCTAAAGAGTCCGCAGAGCTCAATAAGCTTTTAAAATTTATAAAAACTGAGAAAAAAACAGGAATATTATTAATTGAACATGACATGAGCGTAGTAATGGGTATCTCAGATCACGTTGTGGTACTAAATTATGGAAAAAAAATATTTGAGGGTACTGCAGATCAAACAAAAAATAGTAAAGAAGTGATTGAAGCATATTTAGGAGTTGAGGAATAATGTTAAAAATTTCTAGTATCGAAACTTTTTATGGCAAGATACAAGCATTAAGAGGTGTTGATATCGAAGTTAATAATGGTGAAATAGTTTCCTTAATAGGATCCAATGGTGCTGGCAAATCAACTCTTTTAATGACAATAAGTGGTGTTAATAAAGCAAAACAAGGAGAAATATTTTTTAATGGTAAAAAAATTCACAACCAAGACCCACACCAAATAGTCAATCTGGGAATATGTCAAGTTCCTGAAGGCAGAAGAATTTTTTCAAGATTAACAGTTGAGGAAAATTTGAGATTAGGAGCTTACACTAATGAAAAAGGTAAGTTTTTCGATACCGATATAAAAGATGTTTATGATCTTTTCCCTGTTTTAAGTGATAGAAAATTACAAAGAGGTGGCACACTGTCCGGTGGCGAACAGCAAATGTTAGCGATTGGTAGGGCTTTAATGAGTAAGCCAAAAGTTCTACTTTTAGATGAGCCCTCTTTAGGCATAGCCCCCAAGTTAGTAAATCAAATTTTTTCTTCTATTAAAAATATAAATAAAGAAAAAAATGTGACAATATTTTTAGTAGAGCAAAATGCAAAAAAAGCACTTGAATTAGCAGACAGGGCTTATGTGCTAGTTAATGGGAAAGTGACAATAAAAGGATCTGGTCAAGAGTTATTAAAAAACAAGGATATTCAAGCTGCTTATCTTGAAGGTGGGTCAAAAAATTAGGTTTTTTTCATATTTACAACTTCCTCTGAAAGGTGTTGAATATGTAATTAATTAATTAACAACAGAGGAAACAACATGTTAGGAAATTTAAAAAAAGTTCTATCATTAGCCGCTGCAATATTAATGTTATCAACTATATCAGCTAAATCAGATATAGTTGTTGCTTCTGCTGGACCTATGTCAGGTCAGTACGCTTCATTTGGCGCACAGCTAAAAGCTGGTGCTGAAATGTGGACGAAGCACGTTAATAAAAAAGGTGGGATTAATGGAGAAAAAGTAAAATTAGTAATTGGTGATGATGCATGCGACCCTAAACAAGCTGTAGCTGTAGCCAACAAATTCGCGGGACAAGGAGTATCTTATGTAGCAGGACATTTCTGTTCAGGTTCTTCAATACCAGCTTCTGCGGTTTATAATGAGGAAGGAATTATCCAAGTCACACCTGCCTCTACAAACCCAGCTTACACAGATAAAGGAGGAAAATATTCCTTTAGAGTTTGTGGAAGAGATGATCAGCAAGGTGAAGTCGCTGGCAAATTCTTAGCGAAAGAATATAAAGGCAAAAAGGTTGCTATTCTTCATGACAAAACTGCTTATGGAAAAGGTCTTGCAGACGCGACGAAGTCAAATATGAACAAAGCAGGCTTAAAAGAAGCAATGTACGAGGCATATACAGCAGGGGAAAAAGATTATTCTGCTTTAGTTTCAAAACTAAAATCTAACAATATAGATGCTGTGTATCTTGGTGGTTATCATACCGAAGGTGGATTGATCGTTAGACAAATGAGAGATCAGGGTATGAAAACAAAACTAATAAGCGGTGACGCATTAGTGACTGCAGAGTACTGGGATATTACCGGAGATGCTGGTGAAGGAACTTTAATGACCTTCTCTCCAGATCCAAGAAATAATCCAAAAGCTAAACCACTTGTAAAAGAATTTAAAGCTGCTGGAATTGAACCAGAAGGTTATGTTCTTTACTCATATGCTGCACTTCAAGTTTTCGAACAAGCAGCAACGAAAGCAAAATCAACAGACCCTGCAAAAGTTTTAAAAGTTATGCAAAAGTCTAAATTTGATACAGTGCTTGGAACTTTAAGCTTTGATAAAAAAGGTGATGTAAGTTTACCAGGTTATGTATTCTATGAGTGGAGCAAAGGTAATTATAAACAACTATAATTCATTTGCTAAACTAGATTATAAAGGGGGCTTAGGCCCCCTTTTTTATTTATAGAAAGGAATTTTATGGAGATTAATTATGATGACTTTAAAAAGATTCAAATTAAAGTCGGAACTGTTTTAGAAGTTAAAAAGAATGAGAAAGCAAGAAAACCGTCATTAGTTTTAATTGTAGACTTTGGAAAAGAAATTGGCATTAAACAATCCTCAGCGCAAATAACTCATTATTATAATGCCGATAACCTAGTCGGAAAACAGGTCATTGGTGTATGCAATTTTCCTACAAAAAATATTGCGGGTGTAAAATCGGAAGTTTTAGTTCTTGGAGCTATAGAAAAAGATGGAAAAGTTGTCCTAGTGCACCCATCACAGAAAACTGATAATGGTTTAGATATTGCTTAAAATGAGTTCAGAAACTTTTCATTGGAAATGTAAAAATACCTGGCTAACCAGCGCTAAAAATACTTTTTGGTGTTTATTAGGCTGTTCGATTGGAGATTTTGGAACAATTTTATTTTTCCAGCTAACAAAAATTCCTTTCCCAATTTTAGCGATAATGATTTTAGCAATAATTAACGGTATAATCACAAGTATAATATTAGAAACAATTATTTTGTTAAGACAAAATTTTAGTTTTAAGCTTGCTTTTAAAACAGCAGTAGGTATGAGCTTAATATCTATGATTAGTATGGAAGTAGCAATGAATGCCACAGATTATTTTTTGACTGGGGGAGCAATTCTAACATGGTGGGTAGTCCCTATTATGTTACTTGTTGGCTTTGTAACTCCATGGCCTTATAACTATTGGAGATTAAAAAAATTTAATGAGGCATGTCATTAGATTAAAAAATTAATGATTTCTGACCTTTACTCCTTATTTCTCTTTGGATTAGTGACAGCTTTCACACCTGGTCCTAATAACATTTCTGCAGCGTATTCTGGATTTAATTTTGGATTTAGAAAAACTTTACCATTGATGCTTGGAGTAATATTTGGTTGGACATCATTACTAATTTCCATGGAGTTTGGATTAGTTATTTTGTTTAAGAAATTTGATTTACTACAGTCCGTGATAAAAATATTAGGATCAATATTCTTATTATATTTAGCTTATAAAATTGCTTTTTCGAATATACAAAAAAATAATTCACTAAAAAAACCAATAAAATTTCTAGAAATGTATCTCTTTCAGTTTATAAATCCCAAAAGTGTTGTAGTAGCTATGACCGCAGTTTCGATATTCATTGACACAAAAGATAATTATTTAAGTGATGTTATATTAGTTACATCCGTCTATTTTTTTATGGCGGTATTTTCCATAAGTAGCTGGTGTTTATTAGGTAAATACTTAAGAAAATTTGTCACAAGTGAGAAATTTATTAAAAATTTTAATTATACCATGTCTTTTTTGCTTATCGTTTGCGTGATTTTGTTCTATGTATAGCTCATGAAATTTAATAGCAAAGATTCTTTTAAATCGCTTGATAGCCTCTCGTGTTCAGGTAAAGAATATAAATTTTTCAATCTAAAAAAAGCTGAAAAAAATGGTTTAAAGGGAATATCAGAGTTACCAAAATCTCTTAAAATATTATTGGAAAATTTATTGAGGTTTGAAGATGATACTACTGTGAGCAAAAAACAAATTTTAGCAATCAAAGAATGGTTAAAAAATAAGACTTCTAACACTGAAATAGCCTACAGACCTGCAAGAGTTTTAATGCAAGACTATACTGGTATACCTGCAGTAGCTGATTTAGCTGCCATGAGAGATGCTGTAAAAAACAAAAATAAAGATCCAGAAAAAATAAACCCTTTATCAACTGTTGATTTAGTAATCGATCACTCAGTTATGGTTGATGAATATGCCTCAGGTAAGTCATTTGAGAAAAACGTTGAAAGAGAATTTTCTAGAAATGGGGAGCGTTACTCATTTTTAAAATGGGGACAAAAGGCATTTGATAATTTTAGAGTGGTTCCTCCGGGAACAGGAATTTGTCACCAAGTAAACTTAGAATATTTATCCAAAGTTGTTTGGTCATCAAAAAGTAACAACGACTTATATGCATATCCAGACACATTGGTTGGTACTGACAGTCACACAACTATGGTAAATGGCTTGTCTGTATTGGGTTGGGGAGTAGGTGGCATTGAAGCCGAAGCAGCGATGTTAGGACAACCTATTTCAATGTTAATTCCGGAAGTTATTGGCGTTGAACTTAAGGGTAAATTAAAAGAGGGAACTACCGCAACTGATTTAGTTTTAACAATTGTTGAGATGCTTAGAAAAAAAGGAGTAGTAGGAAAATTTGTAGAATTTTACGGAGAAGGTTTAAAAAATTTGACTTTAGCTGACAGAGCTACGATTGCTAATATGGCGCCGGAGTACGGTGCCACTTGTGGTTTTTTCCCTGTAGATGATGAGTCTATAAAATATTTAAAATTATCAGGAAGAGATGATGCAACAATAACTTTAGTAGAAAAATATTCAAAGGAACAAGGCTTGTGGGCTAGTGACAACGTCTTATTTACTGACTCTCTCTCACTTGATATTAGCACTGTTGTAACAAGTATTTCAGGACCAAAGCGACCACAAGATAAAGTGTTACTAACTGATGCATCAACTTCCTTCTCAAAAGTTTATAAAGAAAATACCAAGAGGTCAAAAGTTATTGAGTCAGCTATTGCTGGAGAAACTTTTAAATTAAAAGATGGTGATATTGTTATAGCCGCAATCACTTCTTGCACTAACACTTCAAATCCTAGTGTTCTTATAGGCGCCGGTCTTTTAGCGAAGAGAGCTTATGAGAAAGGTTTAAAAGTAAAACCTTGGGTTAAAACGTCCTTAGCTCCAGGATCTCAAGTTGTTACAGACTATCTTGAAAAAGCAGGTTTAAATAAGTATTTAGACGAATTAGGTTTTAACCTCGTAGGTTATGGTTGCACGACCTGTATTGGTAATTCCGGTCCATTAAATAAAAATATATCTGATGCGATTAATGAAAAAGACTTGTACGCCGTGTCTGTTTTGTCAGGTAATCGTAACTTTGAGGGTAGAATTAATCCTGATGTAAAAGCAAATTATTTAGCATCGCCCCCTTTGGTTGTAGCTTACGCGTTAGCAGGCAATATGAATTTTGATCTTTATAAATCTTCCTTAGGGAAAGATAAAAACGGCAAAGATGTTTTCTTAAAAGATATTTGGCCAAGTAATAAAGAAATAGAGGATATAATGCTTACCTCTTTAAACGCAGATATGTTTAAAAAGAGATATTCTAATGTTTCAAAAGGACCTAAAGAATGGAGAGAAATTAATACAATTGATAGCGATATTTACAAATGGGAACAAAATTCTACTTATGTAAAAAGACCTCCATTTTTTGACAATCTTCCAGACAAACCTGAGGGTTTTAAAGCCATAAATGATGCAAGAATTCTTTTGTTGCTCGGTGACACAGTTACTACAGATCATATTTCACCTGCAGGAAGCATCAAAAAAGAAAGTCCCACAGGAGACTATTTTATGCAGCATCAAATTCAGCAAAAAGACTTTAATTCTTATGGATCAAGAAGAGGAAACCACGAAGTAATGATGAGAGGAACTTTTGGAAATATTAAGATAAGAAATGAAATGGCACCTGGAACTGAGGGAGGGTTCACAACTCTTCAACCAGATGGAAAAGTGATGAGTGTTTATGAGGCTGCGATGGAATATAAAAAAAGAAATAATGATTTAGTTGTTATAGCTGGAAAAGAATATGGCGCAGGATCATCTAGAGATTGGGCAGCTAAAGGAACTAAATTATTGGGAATCAAAGCAGTATTAGCTGAAAGTTTTGAGCGAATTCATAGGTCAAATTTAGTTGGAATGGGAGTTCTGCCTCTTCAGTTTAAAAAAGGTTTCAATCGAAAAAAATTAAATATTACCGGTTCCGAATTAATCACAATAGTTGATATTGAAAAAGGTATTAAACCAAGAGCTGAAGTAATATGTGAAATCAAATACAAAGATGGAACAATGAAAAAAATAAAAGCTCTTAGTAGGATAGATACTGAAAATGAAATTGAGTATTATAAAAATGGTGGAATACTCCAGTATGTTCTGAGAAATATGATTAATTGATGAGAAATATAATAGTTAAAGTTCATCCTTCAAAATCAAACTTAAAAAAAAAAGATCAATTGGCCTGGAAGATTGCTGAAATTGCATCCGATAAAGCAAAAATAAACAAAGATGCTGTTGAGATGGTAATAAATAGAATAATTGATAATGCATCAGTAGCTATTGCTTCTTATAATCGAAAACCAGTGGTATCAGCAAGACAAATGGCTTTAGCACACTCAAGAAAAAATGGAGCAAATATTTTTGGTTTAGGCCCAAAGATAAAAGTAGACTGTGAATGGGCAGCGTGGGCCAATGGGACTGCTGTTAGAGAATTAGATTACCACGATACTTTTTTAGCTGCTGACTATAGTCATCCAGGAGATAATATACCTGCAATACTGGCTGTTGCTCAGCAAAAAGGATGTAATGGCATGGATCTTATAAAAGGAATTCTGACAGGTTATGAAGTTCAGGTAAATTTAGTTAAAGGAATTTGTTTACATGAGCATAAAATAGATCATATTGCCCACTTGGGTCCAAGTGTTGCAGCAGGTTTAGGAAGCTTACTGAAATTAAATATTGATACAATTTATCAGTCAATTCAACAAGCATTACACACTACTATTTCAACACGTCAATCAAGAAAAGGAGAAATTTCTAGCTGGAAAGCTTTTGCTCCTGCACATGCTGGTAAATTAGCGATCGAAGCAGTTGATAGATGTATGAGAGGCGAAGGCGCACCTAGCCCAATTTATGAAGGAGAGGATAGTGTTATAGCCTATGTTTTATCTGGTCCTGGAAAAAAATATGTTGTGCCTTTACCAAGGATAAATGAGCCGAAAAAAGCAATACTAGAAACTTATACTAAAGAACACTCAGCAGAATATCAATCGCAAGCGCTAATAGACTTGGCGAGAAGTCTGAATAAAAAAATAAAAAACTTATCTGATATAAAAAATATTGTTATAGAAACAAGTCACCATACACACTACGTGATTGGCAGTGGGGCGAATGATCCACAAAAAATGGATCCTTTTGCAAGCCGAGAAACATTAGATCATTCTATAATGTATATATTTGCAGTGGCTCTTGAGGACGGTAGTTGGCATCATATTAAATCATATACACCACAACGAGCTAGACGAAATAGTACAGTAAAACTTTGGCAAAAAATAACAACCCGCGAAAATAAAAAATGGACAAAAAAGTACCATTATAAAGATCCTAAAAAAAAATGTTTTGGAGGAAAAGTTATAATAAAAATGAAAAATGGATCATCTATTTCAAAGGAAATTAATGTTGCCGATGCACACCCTGCTGGGAAAAATCCTTTTAAAAGAAAGGAGTATATTCAAAAATTTAAGACTTTAACTAGCGGAATAATCACTAAAAGTGAGTCTGATAGATTTCTCAAATTAGTACAAAATTTAAGAAAACTTAAACATAGGGACCTTGCAGGACTAAATGTAGAAGTAATAAATAAGGGTAAACTCAGAACAAAAATTAAATCAATTTTTTAAGGTTTCTTGAGAGTCGAACAGATGCATTTTACTGGCTAATCAGTTCTTTTTAGTTAAATATTATTAGTTAGTGTGGCAATATTACAACAAAAAAAGGCTGAAAAATATGGGTTTTTTGTAAAATTGCAACTTAAAATAGAGATTATTTAAGTATACATATATGTTCCTAATTTATATAACGATTTAGTTATATTTATAAATAAAACTTTAAGGATAATAAAATGAAAAAACTTGTTTTATCAATCGTCTCAGTTTTATCTGTTATTCTATTTACTACGTTTTCACAAGCCGCAAGTATACAGGTTGGAGTAACTGGTCAAATAGCTCAGATAGAAGCTGACGGTACAGAGACTACAGGTGCAGGTGCAAACGGAGCTGCTAATACAAACAGTGCTTCTGCGGACCATACGGTTCCAATAGCATCGTTCTTTGCTGAATACACTTCGGATTATTACGGCATCACATTTGGTGCGGAATTTATTCCAAGCTCAGCAGATGTTAGCGACAAAGTTGTTACAAGAAGCGATACAGAGACTTCTGTAACTTCAGATAATACTGCAAATTCTGACGAAAGAATTTTTAAAGCACAAGCTAGTGTTGAAAATTATATGGTCGGTTATGCAGAAATTCCAGTGTACAATTCTATGTACTTAAGACTTGGAATAGCTCAAATAGACGTGAACACTGAAGAAGTCGCATCAAGCAACGGAGGTAACTACGGAAACGAGACCTTAGACGGAATAAACTATGGTATCGGTTTCAAAGGTGAAGTTGCTGATGGTGTAGAAATGAAAATTGCATTAGAGCACAATGACTTCGACACTTTAAGTCTTACATCGACTGGAAACAGCGTAACTACAGAGACGAACAAAATTAGCGCGGATTTAGACACAACTGCAGTTAAAGTATCAGTTGGTTACAAATTCTAATTAATTTTTTAAAAATTAAAAAACCCTCTTAATTTATTTTAGGAGGGTTTTTTTTTATCTTTTTGCTTATATCTTGAGCACTAGCCCATGCATCCTCAACTGAGGGTCCTATAAACCAGTCACCTATTAAGCCAAGCTTTTTTTTCGGATCCCAATAACTTCTCATATTAGTACTATTCTTATTAAATGCGTATTTCCATCCATGAATTCTAGAAAAAAGAGGTTTTTCATTATTGCCAATTATTTTATTGAATTCTTTAATAATTTTTAATGAATAAAAATCTCTCTTTTTTTTAAATTTATTAATTATTTTTTTAGCAAATTTAGAAGTTGTTTGAATAGTCCAACAAGATAAATTTGATTTAAATCGTCCTTTACTATTTTCATAGGTAATCTTATCTATAATATTATTATTAATTCTGATGCTGTTAATGGGAAATGATCTAGTGCTTTTAAACACAATCATCAAAGTTATAATTGGTATCATTTTAACATTTAATTTAACAATTTTTCTTGGCAGATATTTTTTAAGTAATTTTAAGGATTGAGGAAAAGGGCAGGTTAGAACTAAAGCTTTACTATAAATAACACTTTCTGTTGTATGTAAAGCCCATACTCCGTTTTCAAAATTAATTTTTTTTACCTCTGTATTAAATTTTTTTTCAGTATCTTTTGTCAAAAATTTACAAATGTCGTTATTACCTTTTGTTCCAACAAATTTTTTAGATAAATCACCTTTAGTTAATGAAAAATCAATATTGTTATCCCATTCTTTGATTAGCCTTTTTTTTTGTAATAAACTGAGAAATTTGTTAAAAGAATTAGATACTCCTGCAATATGATGAGAGCCATGGTCAAAAGAAAATTTTTTATACCGTCTAGCTGAAACTCTTCCACCCGGGCCTTTTGCTTTGTCAATTATTTTAATAGAGTATTTTTTAGAAACTAAATTAGCTAATGTTGATCCTGAAATTCCAGAACCAACAATACATAAGTCGATCATACGCTAAACAAAAATTCGTATTTTTCGTTTATTGATAAAATTTCCAAATTTACTAAACCACCAATGATTAATTGTAAGGCTACAATCATAATTACTGCTAAACCTACATACCCCAACCATTTGTGATCTTTAATATAATTTGCAAAGTAAGAGGCCAAAGTAGCTACTAAAAAAACAGAAAGAAGAAGTCCAGTTACCATCAAATAATAATAATCTTTTGCAGCACCAACTACTCCTAATACATTATCAAAGCTTACAGTAATGTCCGCAATTAATACTCTATAAACCCCTGTTCCAAAAGATACGGGCTCTTTTGATTTGTGTACTGGTGATTTTTTTTTATTTAATGTAAAAAAATCTTCTCTAATATTATTAACTACCCAAAGCAATAAAACTCCGCCTAAAATTTTAATCCAAGGATATTCAAACAAAAGATCTGCTCCAAATGCAAAAAATATTCTAAATAGAAATGCAGCAGCCACGCCAAGAGCGATAATTTTTTTCCTATTTGCTGGAGCAAAGCTAGATGCAATAAGACCAATAATAATGGCATTGTCTGCTGCCATGACGATATCAATTAATATTATTTGTATACTTATAATAAATTGTTCAAGCATTGTCTGATATTGGTATATATAATTAATATTAAAGTATAAATAATAATTCAAATATTTAATATGTCTACTAACACTTATCCAGCAAAAATTTCAAAATTACATATATTTAAGTTATCTATACCCATCTTTTTTTCAAATATAGCTATTCCCCTTGTAGGAATTATTGATACAGGGCTAATGGGGCACCTAAGTAATGAGAAATATTTAATTGCCACAAGTATATCATCAACAGTTATAACTTTGATTTTTTGGAGTTTTGGTTTTTTGAGGATGGGAACAACTGGACTAATTGCACAATCTCTGGGAAAAGGTGATTATAGAGAGCAACCTTTAATAATAATAAGAAATTTAATAATAGCTTTATTTATTTCATTGATAATTATAATTTGTCAACCTTTAGTAATTTATTTTATAACATTTTTTTTTCAACCGTCAGAAGATGTATTAAATTTAATTAATGATTATATTTCAATTAGGATTTTATCTGCACCAGCGGAGTTTTGTATTTATATTTTAGTTGGTTTTTATTTAGGAATTCAAAAAACGTTTATTTCAAGTTTTATTGCTATTTTATTTAGTTTATTAAATATAATTTTTAGCATTTTTTTTGTTAACGAACTTAATATGAATGTAAAAGGGGTTGCTCTAGGATCGCTAACTGCCTCTTACATTTCAGCAATCATATTTTTAGTATTTACGTATTTTTACATAATTAATAAATTTAAAGTTATCCCAAAAATCCAAAAAAATATAATTAATTTAAAAAAAATAATCAAACTTTTCAATATCAATTTTGATATTTTTGTAAGGACCTTGCTTTTAACCTTCTCTTTTTTATGGATAACGTATCTTAGTTCATTAATTGGTGAAAAAATTATTGCAATAAACTCTATCTTGTTACAGTTCATAGTTATTTCTTCTTTTTTCTTAGATGCTTATGCTTTTTCCATAGAAGGTATAGTGGGTTACAATGTAGGTCGAAGATCCCAAAAATCTTTTTTAAATGCTGTTAAAAACTCTTTTCAGCTTAGTTTCTTCACAGGTTTAATTATTTCTATTGTGTTTATAATCTTTTCAAAAGATATAATAAATTTAATTACAGACTTAGACATTTTAAGATTTTTATCTTATAAGTATATTTTTTGGATTGTAATAATTCCCCCTGTTGCATCTTTTTGTTATCAATTTGATGGTATATTTGTTGGAGCTACTCAAACTAAAGAAATGAGAAATGCAATGTTATTTACAGTTATTGTTTATTTGGCTTTATCGTATAAATTAACTTTAATGTTTGGAAATAATGGTATTTGGTTTGCTTTATTTTTATTTATGATTTTAAGATCTGCAACTTTATTTTTCTTTTTCCCTAAAATTTTAAAGAAATTCTAATGAGAATAATTTACAAAATTCCTGGTTATATTCTTTGCCTTTTAGGAGGATTTTTTTTGAGTTGGGGAGGTTTAATAGTAAGACTTTTTGAAAATGTGGATATATGGCAGATGTTATTTTTAAGATCTTTTTTTTTCTTAATTGCATTAATTGTATTCTTATATTTAACTTATAAAAAAGATACGATATCAATTATTAAATCCTCAGGAATAGCAGGAGTGCTAGGAGGATTAGTATTATCTTTAAGCTTTGTTTCTTATGTAATTTCGATGACAGAAACAACTGTTGCAAATGTAGTATTTATTATTAGCACTCAAACAATTTTTTTAGCAGTTATGGGATATTTATTTTTAAATGAAAAAATATCTAAAATCGGTTTCTTTTCAATTTTTTTAGCAATGACTGGAATTGTTATAATGGTAGGAGATTCACTCAATCAAGGTTCATTTTTTGGAAATATAATTGCTTTAGCAATACCAATAAATTTTTCAATTTTAGTTGTTATTATTAGAAAATTCCCCCAATTAGATATGGTGCCTGCAATTTTTTATTCAGGAATATTTAGCTTAATTTATGGATTTGTACTCTCTGATGATTTGACTTTTTCCAATCATGATTTAGTAATGGGATTTTTGTTAGGAGTACCTCAACTTGCGTTTGGTTTTATTTGTATAACAATCGGTTCAAGAAGCACTCCAGCAGTTACTGTCGGATTATTAATGTTACTAGAGTCAATTTGCGGAACATTGTGGGTCTGGTTATTTTTAAATGAGATTCCACCGATAAGTGTACTAATAGGAGGTACGATTATTATTTTAGCAATAATAGCTAAATACTTTGATAGGAAATTAAAGGATAAGGCTAATTCAGTTTGACATTTATCTAAAATTAAACGAAAGTACCTTTGAAACGGGAGAGATCAATTTAATTTGACGCCGAAGGAGCAACCACCCCGGAAACTCTCAGGCAAATGGACCGTTTACATAATAACTCTGGAAAGAAGGCAGTTGCCTCACCGAAGGATTAAATCTCTCAGGTAAATAGACAGATGGGGCCAGTATTATGAGTTATTATGGAAACACAAAAAACAGCACTTTATAACTATCACAAAAACTTAGGAGCTAAGTTTGTTCCATTCGCTGGATATGAAATGCCTATTCAATACAAAGAAGGTATTGTTAAGGAACACATTTCTACCAGAAAACATGCTGGATTTTTTGATGTTTCCCACATGGGGCAATTTTTTTTAGAGGGCGACGAAACATTATCAGAGGCATTAGAAAAAATAATTCCTGCAGATTTAAAATCATTAAAAATTAATCACTCGAAATATTCTTTTTTGCTTAATGATAATGGAGGTATTATAGATGATTTAATTGTCACAAAAACTGACAAAGGATTTTGTGTTATTTTAAATGCAGCTTGTAAGGAAAATGATATTAAACAAATTTTAAGATTTTTAGCAAAAGATCACAAATACCTTTTAAATAATGAACTATCGTTAATAGCTTTGCAAGGCCCCAAGTCTGTCGAAATTTTAGAAAAACTTGTTCCTGGAGTTGCAAACTTAAAATTTATGACAGGTAACAATTTTACTTATGAAGGAGAAAATATTTACGTAACAAGATCAGGATATACTGGAGAAGATGGCTTTGAGATTTCTATTTCAAATAAAAAAGTTGAAAAACTAATTGATTTTTTAATTTCAAATGAAGTTAAACCTATTGGGTTAGGAGCTAGAGACACATTGAGGTTAGAAGCAGGTCTATGTTTATACGGTCATGATTTAAATGAAAAAATAAACCCTATTGAGGCAAATTTAAAATGGGCAATAGCAAAAAAAAGGAAAGAGTTTGGTGGTTTCAATGGCTGGGATAAAATTAAAAACCTTCTTACTAATGGAAGTGAAAAAATTAGAGTTGGAATAAAACCTGATGGGAAAGTTATAGCCAGAGAGAAGACAAAAATTTTTTCTTTGGATGATAAAGAAATAGGATTCGTTACAAGTGGTACTTTTGGCCCCAGTGTAAACGCGCCGGTTGCAATGGGATATATAAAATCAGAATTTTCTGGAATAGGTACACAAATTAAGTTGGAAGTACGCGGAAAAAAATATGGGGGTAAAATTTCTGAACTTCCATTTTATAAAAAAAGTTATGTTAAATAATAATAAGTAGAGGTATGTATGAGTGAAAAAAAATTTTCTAAAAAACACGAATGGGTTTCATTGTCCGGTGATATAGCCACGGTTGGAATAACTAAACATGCAACTGAGATGCTTGGAGATATCGTTTTTGTAGAAGTTCCTGACACAGGAAAATCTGTAGAAAAAGAAGGTCAAGCAGCTGTTGTTGAGTCAACAAAAGCAGCGAGCGATGTTTATTCGCCTATTTCCGGCGAAATTACCGAGGGAAATAAAGCCATTGCTGATGATCCAGGCAGCGTAAACACAGACCCAGAGGGTGCAAGTTGGTTTTTTAAGTTAAAGATTAAAGATAAAAATGAGTTTGACTCACTAATGTCAAAAGATGAATATGATAAATTTTGTAAGGAGAACCCGAATTAAATGATCGACGATAATTCAAAAGAATTTATTAAAAGACATATTGGTCCTTCAGACAAAGACCAACTCAAAATGTTAGAATATGTCGGCTATAAGTCGCTTGATGATTTAATGAATAATACGGTGCCTGAAAAGATCTTACTAAAAAATGATCTTAAAATCGATCAACCGATGTCTGAAAACGATGCACTAAAAAAATTAAAATCTATTTCTAAAAAAAATAAAATCTTTAGAAATTTTATAGGAATGGGATACTATAATTCTATAACGCCAAATGTAATTCTAAGAAATATTTTAGAAAATCCAGGATGGTATACATCTTACACCCCTTACCAGCCTGAAGTAGCTCAAGGTCGTCTTGAAATGCTTTTAAATTTTCAACAATCAATTATTGATCTAACTGGTATGGATATTGCTAACGCTTCTCTACTAGATGAATCTACAGCAACCGCAGAAGCAGTAGGCTTAAGCCAAAGATTAGATAAGACAAATTCTAAAAAAATATTTATTTCAAGTAATTGCAATCCTCAGACTATTGATCTTATTAAAACAAGAACAAACCCTTTTGGTTTGGAACTTATCATTGGTGATGAAAAAAAAGAACTACCTAAAATAAACGAAGATTTAATTTGTGGAGTGATATCTTACCCAGGGACTTTAGGTGAGATAATTGATCCTAGTGAAAGCATAAGTCAAATTCATAAAAAAAATGGAAAAGCTATATTAGTTTGTGATTTATTATCACTAGCTAAACTAAAAACTCCAGCAGAACTTGGTGCTGATATTGCTGTAGGAAGTGCCCAAAGATTTGGAATACCAATGGGATATGGAGGGCCTCACGCAGCTTTTTTTGCTACCAAAGAAGCATTTAAAAGATCAATGCCAGGAAGAATTATAGGCGTATCAAAAGATAGACATGGCAAAAAAGCTTATAGATTATCATTACAAACAAGAGAGCAACATATAAGGAGAGACAAGGCAACAAGTAACATTTGTACCGCTCAAGCGTTGCTAGCTATAATATCTGCTGCTTTTGCAATATATCATGGACCTGATGGAATACTTAAAATAGCTAATAGAACTTCAAAACTAGCAAAAATATTTGCCGATGAAATTAAAAATGGCGGTTTCAAAATTATATCAGAACATTTCTTTGACACTGTAACAATTAAAACTGGTGAAAAAACTAACTCTATTTATGAAGCTGCACTCAAAGAAAATATTAATCTTAGAAAAGTTGATAAAGAACATTTGTCAGTTGCATTTGATGAAGCAAAAAAACTAAATGATGTGAATTTATTATTGAAAGTATTTGGAATTTCAAAAACAGTAAAACAAAACACTAAGGTTGAGTTAGAAAATTTACCAAAAAATCTCCTAAGAACTTCAAAATATTTAACACATCCAGTTTTTAACAAATATCACTCTGAAACCGAAATGCTTAGATATTTAAAGAAACTTGAAGATTGTGATATTGCGCTAAATAGATCAATGATCGCTTTAGGATCTTGTACAATGAAACTCAATGCAACAGCAGAGTTAATTCCTATTACCTGGAAAGAATTTTCGCTTCCACATCCTTTTGTTCCTACAAATCAAATGGCAGGTTACAAGATTCTTTTCAACGATTTAATAAATGATTTAAAAGAAATTACTGGATATGACGCAGTATCTTTACAACCTAACTCCGGAGCTCAAGGAGAGTATGCGGGTCTTATGACCATAAGAAAATTCCATAAGAATAATAAACAAGAAAATCGTAACGTATGTCTAATCCCAGACTCTGCTCATGGAACTAATCCAGCTAGTGCTCAAATGTGTGGAATGAAAGTGGTTGTGGTTAATTGTGATGATGATGGGAACGTTGACGTGGACGATCTTAAAAATAAAGCTGAAAAACACTCAAAAGATTTAGCTGCTTTAATGGTTACTTACCCATCTACTCATGGAGTATTTGAGG
>MDTD01025502.1_pt1 | contig 24024 bp, 23 predicted proteins | sample 811221 | NCBI WGS metagenome assembly MDTD01 (sample SAMN05326646, study PRJNA326480) | marine metagenome | isolation source: seawater | place: Pacific Ocean: South West | collected 2011 | reverse complement strand
TTTTTTAATAAAAAGATTTTTAAGAATTTGGAATCCAAGTCTTGTTATTTTTTTTGAATCTGAAATTTGGCCTAATGTAATCTCAAATGTTCATGAAAAAAAAATAAAATTCTTAATTTGTAATGGACGAATTTCTAAGAAATCATTCAAAAAATGGAAGAAATTTTTTTTTTTTTCAAGAAACATCTTTCAGAAAGTCAATTTTTGTCAAGTACAAGAATATGACTCATACAAAAGATTTAAAACCCTAGGAGTAAAGAAGGTTGAGGTTAATGGAAATTTAAAATTTTTATCTGCACAGCCAAAAATAAATAATAAAGACTTTATAAAATTAAAAACAAAACTTAAAGGTAAGAGGGTTATTACTTTATTTAGTTCTCACGAAGGGGAAGAAAAAATTTTTATTACCTGTACAAAGTTATTACAAAAGAAATTTTCTAACCTTTTTTTTATAATCATTCCAAGACATATCAACAGATCAAATTCAATTCATAATTTAATTAAAAAAAATAAATTAAATTCAATACTTAGATCAGATTTTAACAAAATAAAGAAAGAAGATACGTTCTTTATTGTTGATACATTTGGTGAGCTAGGTTTATTTTTTAAACTTTCTCATCTTGCAATTGTCGGAGGATCTCTTGTTAAAAAAGGTGGACATAACCCTATTGAAGCAGAAAGTTTTAATTGCCCTCTTATATGTGGACCAAATATGCAAAACTTTTCAGAAATTGCAGACAAAATGAAAAAAGAAAAAGCTGGATTTTTTTTAGAAAATTGTAACGACTTAGAAAAACAGATCTCATATTTACTTGAAAATCCAAAAATAATTAAGTTAACTATTAACAACTTCAAAAAATTGTGTAAGTTTGAGAAATCTAGAAGTATCATTACACTAAAAAAGATACAAAATTTTATTGATGAATTTGACAGCACCTAAATTTTGGAAGAAAAAAAGTTTTCTGAGTTCTATCTTTTTGTTTTTCTCTTTAATTTATATTTTTATATACAGAATTTATTTACTGATTAATAAAGAACAAACAATTGGAATTCCAGTTATTTGTGTTGGAAATGCAATTATTGGTGGGTCGGGGAAAACACCGACTGTAATTAAGTTAAGAAAAATTTTAAAAAAGAAATATAAAAATATTTTTGTTCTAACCAAGGGTTACAAAGGAAATGACAAAGGTCCATTATTGGTTGATCTAAAAAGTAACTTTAGAAGTGTTGGTGATGAAAGTTTGATACATGCTATCCATGGGAAAACTTGTGTTTCTAAGAATAGAGTAAAAGGAGCATATTTTTGTAAAAATTACAAAAGTGATTTAATCATTATGGATGATGGATTACAAAGCAAGAACATAAAAAAAAATCTTCGTTTTTTAGTAATTGATTATGATTATGGATTTGGAAATAATAGAGTATTTCCGGCCGGACCTCTGAGAGAACCATCAAAAGATTCGATTGATAAAGCTCATGCTATAATCATAATTGGTAAGGAAGGGGAAAAAAAATTTATTATCAATAAGCCTATTTTTTACGCAAAAAAAAAGATCTATGTAAAGAAAAAAATAAAGAAAAATGTTTTTGCCTTTTCAGGTTTAGGAAATAATGAAAATTTCTTTAATGCTGTAAAAGAAAAATTTGATATAAAAAATTTTAAATCTTTTCCTGACCATCATGTTTATAAAAAATCAGAAATTGAACAAATAATTTCGATTTCGCAGAATGAAGGTCTTTCAATTTTATGTACATTAAAAGACTACTTAAAAATACCAAAAGAATATAAACATCAAATTAATTTTGCTGATCTTGAAATTAGATTTGAAAAGGAAAAAGAATTATTTAACTTTGTAACTTCTAAAATCAATTTCTTATAAAAACCATAGGATCTACGGGAATTTTTTCTAGATAAATTCCCCAATGTAAATGAGGTCCTGTAGCCCTACCCGTCATTCCAATAGACCCAATGTTTTGTCCTCTCTTTATATTTTGATTTGATTTTACATTAATATCTTTTAAGTGTGCAAAAATAGAGATTAAACCTAAACCGTGGTCAATAATTATTGTGTTTCCAGTAAAAAACATATCATTTGCAACTAATTTGACAGTACCTGATGAGGGCGATAATATTTCAGTTCCTTCAGGTGCGGCTATATCTATCCCTTTGTGAGGTGATCTAGGTTTATTATTTAAAATTCTTTGACTTCCAAAAACACCAGAAAGTCTTCCTTTTGCGGGCATTAGAAAATGATCTTCAAATAGTTTTTTTGTTTCTCCCATTTTTTTTGCTACTAATATTTTGTTTCTATCATCTTTTATTTTTAAAAGGTCTTTTTTATTGGGTTCAACTTTTCTAGACGGCAAACCAGAGATGTTTTCTATTTTATATTTCTTTTTTTTTACTTCAAAGATTTTTTGTTTGCCATTTAAAATTATGGATATTTCTTTTTCATGTCTTATTCCGAATGCATAGATGAAGCTACCATCCTCGAATATTTTCATTTTTTTATTATTGATTTGTAAATTATCGTTAGATTTAACTTTTCCAAAAATCAATCCACCCTCACAAAAACAACCTAAAATTTTTGGAAATTCTGAACTCTGTAAAGTTGAATTATAAAATAAAACAAGAAGAAAAATTATTTTGTACATTAAATCTTTTTTGCAGTTGTCTTGTTTTTATAAAACTCTATGTTTATCACATCATTTTTTTTCAGCATTTTATCATCATTAATAATTTTCTCATTATGTCTTACAACACTAAAACCTCTCTTCAATGTTTTCTTATAAGACAGAATATCTAATTGTTTTGATCTAAATTCTATTATTTCATTCTTTTTTTTTATTAAAATATCAAAGTTTTTATTCAATAAATATGATGAATTTTTAATTTTTTCGTATCCAAAATTTAAAATATTCAATAGTTTTTCAGTTTTTAATTCTCCATTTTTTTTAAAAAATTTAAGTTTTGAATTTGAAATTTTTTGTTCTATTCTTTGGACTAATTTTTGACTAACAAAATCCATATTTTGAAATAATTTATTTAATTGGAGATTTAAGTCAGGAATTTTAGAGTTGGAAATTTTCAAAGCATAATTAACATTTGATAATTTTTGTCTTAAGCTTTTATCTAAAACCTTAAATATTTCACGAATTCTTTTTAAAATTTCTTTTCTATCGGGTAAAACTAATTCTGCCGCTGCCGATGGTGTTGGTGCTCTGAGGTCAGCAACAAAATCACAAAGAGTTGTATCAGTTTCGTGACCTATCGCAGATACAATTGGAATTTCTGATTGAAATATTGTCCTTACTAAGGTTTCATCATTGAATGGCATTAAATCCTCTAAGCTACCACCACCTCTGGCAATTATAATTAAATCGTGTGAATTTTTTATTAAATCTGTATTAAAATAATTTATTCCTTCTACTATTTCCTTCACACAATCTTTGCCCTGAACTTTAGAAAAATATAAAGATACACTTAATGGAAATCTATCTCTAATTCTATGAATTATATCTTGTATAACAGAGCCAGACTCTGATGTTATAATTCCAATATTTGAGGGAATCTGAGGTAGCGATTTTTTAAATTTTACATCAAACAATCCCTCAGATAACAATTTTTTTTTCCTATCTTCTAAAATTTTTAATAAATATCCCTCTCCTTCATATTCTATATTATCTACAATAATTTGATATTTTGATTGCGGTGAGTAAGTTGTTACTTTTCCGAGTATTAAAACTGATGCTCCTTCCTCAATATCAATTTTTAATTTTGGAACTGTAGATCTCCAACAGATACATGAGATTGTACTTTCTTCATCTTTTAAAGTAAAATAAACATGTCCAGAATTATGCTTTTTTACTTGAGAAAGTTCCCCAGAAACCTTAATTACACTAAATTTGTTTTCAATAATTTCCTTTAAAGATTGATTTAATTCGGATACTGTAAATTCAGATATATTGGATAGATTATTCATAAATATAAATTAAATAAATATCATTAAAAGGTAAATAATTTTTGAATATTTTAGTAATAGGTAATGGTGCAAGAGAACATTCTATATGTTGGGCATTGAACAAATCAAATATTAAAAAAAAAATCTTTTGTATTCCTGGTAATGCTGGCATTGAAGACGTAGCAGATAGTTTTAATATTGAAATTAGTAAAAAGACAATTTTACAATTTTGTAAAAATAAAAATATTTCTTTAGTGGTAATTGGCCCTGAACAATTTCTTGAAGAAGGTTTTTCTGACTTTTTAACAAATAGAGGAATTCTTGTTTTTGGTCCATCTAAAAAGGCATCGAAACTTGAATATTCAAAATCTTTTGCAAAAAATTTTTTAAAGAAACATAAAATCCCTTCTGCTAATTTTAGAGAATTTAGTAGTTATTCAAAGGCTGAAAAATATTTAAGAGAAGTTCAATTCCCTATTGTAATAAAAGCTGATGGATTAGCAGCTGGAAAAGGTGTGATTATTTGTAATGATTTGAGTGAAGCTAAAAAAGGCTTAAAACTGATTATGATTTCAAAAAAATTTGGCAAGGCTGGGGAAAAAATTCTAATAGAAGAATTTCTTCAAGGTTTTGAAGTCAGTTATTTTATTTTATTTGATAAAAACTCATTTTCAATTTTAAATTATGCATTAGATCATAAACGTGCATTTGATTTAAACAAAGGTCCAAATACTGGTGGTATGGGAGCTTTTACTCCATCAAAAAAAGTAGATAATAATTTGAAAAAAATAATTTTAGATAGAATTGTAAAAAAAACTTTTGAGGGATTAAAAAAAGATAAAATAACTTATAGAGGAGTACTCTTTATAGGTTTGATGATAACAAAAGATGGTCCTTATGTTATAGAATATAACGTAAGATTTGGTGATCCTGAATGTCAAGTTTTAATGAGGAATCTAGATACTGATATTTTAAAAATAGTAAAAGCGGTTGCAAATGATAAACTTAGTACGATTAAGATAAAAAATAAAAAACTATCTACAATTTGCGTAGTAATAGCATCTAGGGGATATCCAAATACCTACAAAGTTGACAAACAGATAAAAAACTTAAGTGAAGCTCAGGAAATTGAAAACATTGAAATATTTCATGCAGGTACAAAAAAAATAAAAAATAAAATTTTGTCGTCCGGTGGAAGAGTTTTATCTATTACTGCACAAGCCAAGGATTTAAAATTGGCTCGTAAAATTGCATATAGTGCAATAAAAAAAATTAATTGGAAATATGGATTTTTTAGGAAAGATATAGGTAATAAATAATTTTTTATCGTAGTTTTTTAAAAAAATATTTTAATAAGTTTGAACATCTTTTTTCTTTAAACCCACCAAAATAATTATACTGAGTATTATTGATTTGAAATTTTTTGTTTCTGTTGGAATAAAGTTTCAATGAATCAGTATAAGCACCAAAAAAAACTTTTTTAATACCAGCTTGTAAGATTGCTGCATGACACATCTGACAAGGCTGAAGTGTCACATACATTGTCATATCAGTTAATTTAAGAAGTTTTTTTTTTTTACATGCTTTTCTGATAGCAATTATCTCCGCATGAGCTAGCGGGTCATTAAGTTTTATCATTGAATTAGAGGAATAACTTACAATTTTATTTTTTGAATCAGTTATAACACAACCAACAGGAACTTCACCATTTCTTATGGAGTCAAGGGCCAACTTAATAGCCAAGTTCATTGGATTTTTTATTGGCATTTTTCAACCAAAATTTTATCTCCGGATTTAATTGTCTTAATCTTTTCAAGATCAATACTACAATCACCCCAAATATTGCACTTATCCGCTAATCTTATTTCTTTATCTATAGACGCTGGTGTTTTTCCAAAACCAATTGCAATAGCTTTTCCGGATGGCCAGTAAGCAATTTCACCTAAATTTATTACATCGTTTGAATCATCTTCAACTAAAGCATCTACTGAAGTAAAAAAATAAACTTCATCACCCCAAGTATTAATAGTACTTTGAATTGGCAAAGCCTTCCAAATTTCTTCTGCAGTAATAGTTTTTCTTAAAGTGACAATCATCTGAAAATCTTTAACCTGAATTTTACATTTCTTGAGCATATGCTAATTTAGCATTCTAATTATAATTTTTAAATTGTTTATGAAAAACCCAATCATAGGTATTACGTTAGATGAAGAGTCTAAACAAACTTATTCTAAATACCCATGGTACGCATCAAGAAAAAATTATGCAGATTCAATTATACTTGCGGGTGGAACACCAATTTTTTTGCCCAATAGTATAAAGAAGATCCCTGAATATTTAAATATTATTGAAGGATTAGTAATTACTGGAGGTGATTTTGATATAGATCCAAAAATTTACGGAGAAGAAATTTTGAGTGAAAAGGTAAGTCTTAAACCAAAAAGAACTCAATTTGAATTTGAAATTACTAAATATGCAGTAAAAAAAAATATACCGATGTTGGGGATATGTGGAGGACAACAATTAATGAATGTGGTATTTGGAGGAACTTTAATCCAACATATTCCTGATAAAGTGAAAAGTAAAATAAATCACGAGCAAATAAATCCAAGAGATCAAGGTAGTCATAATGTTAGAATATTGGAAAATACACGATTAAAGAAGATTATAAAGAATTCTAATATGTTTGTAAATTCAGCTCACCATCAAGCAGTAGAGAAACTTGGAGAAGGTTTATTGATAAATGCTCAAGCAGATGATGGAATAATCGAGGGGTTTGAAAATCCCGAACTTAAATTTTGTATTGGAATTCAATGGCACCCCGAATTTTTAATTGATGATAAAGATATTGAAATTTTTAGATCTCTAGTTGATTCATCAAGGTAATATCAATGAAAAATTTAATAAGGTTATCAAAAATTATTTCTCATGCTGGAATCTGTTCAAGAAGAGATGCAGAAAAACTTATTGAAAAAGGTGAAGTAAAAGTTAACGGCGAAATTTTGAAAGAGTTTGTTATTGCTCAAGATAAAATAAAAGAAATTGCTATAAAAAATGTAAGATTAAAAAAAAAGAGAACAAAAATCTGGTGTTTCTATAAACCTAGAGGTTATGTATGTTCAAATGTAGAACAGTATAGTCAAAAAAGTTTATTTAAATTATTACCCAAAAATTTTGAAAGAGTTGTTTCAGTGGGAAGATTAGATATCCCATCAGAAGGCCTGTTACTTTTAACGAACAATCCAACACTTTCGACTTTTTTAGAAAATCCAAAAAATAAGATTACAAGAAAATATCAAGTAGAATTTTCAGGTCAAATTCCAGTTGAATTCAATAAAATTAAAAACGGTATAGCGATTGAAGGTTTTTTTTATTCACCTGTAGATTTTAAAATATTAAAAAAAAATTTATTAGAAATAAAATTAATAGAAGGTAAAAATAGAGAAATTAGAAGAATATTTAAATTTTATAATTTAAAAGTTTTAAAATTAAAAAGAATTGAGTATGGCCCTTTTAAAATAATGAAACTTACAGATGGACAAATTTACATGGTTGACCAAAGTATGCAAAAGAAAAACTTATACATTATGGGCTTTAATGATGAGAGTAATTTCTGGAAGATTTAAAGGTAAAAAGCTTCTACCTGTAAAAAATTTAAAAATTAGACCAACATTAGATAGATCAAAAGAAATGATCTTTAATACCCTTACTTCTATATTATTTAAAAAAAAATTAGCATTTGAAAATTTAACTGTCTTAGATACTTTTTGTGGGACAGGTGCTCTTGGTATAGAAGCAATATCACGAGGCGCTAAGAAAGCTTTTTTTATTGATTGTAGTACAGATGCCTTGGATTTAGTAAAAAGGAATATTAACTTCTTAGAAATAGATATTTACTCTAAATTTTTAAATTGTGAGCTCCCTGAGTTAAACTTTAAAAATTTAAATGCCAATCTTTTTTTTATGGATCCTCCATATGATTTTGACAATTACAATGAAGTTTTTAGCTCCTTAGCTAAAAATAACTTAATCGCTCATGATGCTTTAGCAGTTATTGAATTATCAAAAAAAAAGAGCTTTAAAATTAATAATTATTCTTTAATTAAAAAAAAAATTATTTCTAATTCATGTTTCTTGTTTTTAGAAAAAACTTGATTATTTTCTGCCAAATAATTTTTCTATTTCGTCAATATTCAATTCAATATATGTTGGTCTCCCATGATTGCATTGACCAGAATGAGGTGTTATTTCCATTTTTCTTAACAAGTCATTCATTTCATCTATTTGCATTTCACGACCAGACCTTATTGAACCATGACAAGCAATTCTTGAGTAGACTTTATTAATCTGATTTTCAACTTCTAAAGAATTATCTAATTCAAGGACTTCTTCTATAACGTCAAGTGCAAGTTTTTTTAAATTACAATTAGAGAGAATAACGGGAACTTCTCTAATTATTAGAGAATTTTTACCAAACATCTCGATTTTTAATCCAAATGTTTCAATTAATTCCAATTTTTCTTTAAGGTTATCAATAATTATTTTATCCAATTCAATAATCTCTGGAAGTAATAAAATCTGTTTCTTAATACTTTTTTTGTAAAAATTATCTTTAAGATGCTCATAAACTATTCTTTCATGTGCAGCATGTTGATCAACAATCACAATACCATCTTGTGTCTGGGAGATTATATAATTTTTATGAAATTGACTTTTGGCAAACCCCAATGGATATTGTTCTAAATTATTTTCAAGATTGCTACCTGCAGTATCATTATTTCTAAGATTGTTGTGATCAGCTAAATTATTTTCTTCCTTAAGAATTAAATTTTGATTAATGGGTTGTTTTGTAAATTTTTTTACTGCATCTGAACTATTAGTTAAACTTGATTTGTGTCCAACTTCTAAAATTTTTTTTTTTAAGTTGCTGATTATAAGAGATTTTATCATATTCAAATCTTTGAATCTAACCTCATTTTTGGCTGGATGAACATTGATATCAACTTCATTTTTTGGGCAATCAATAAATACTACAAATTGAGGAAATCTATCATGTGAAATGAAATCTCTAAACCCTACTTTGAAAATTTGATTTAAAGATTTATCAGAAATTACTCTATTATTGATAAAGATAAATTGATTTTTAGTATTTGGATAATTGAATGTAGGCAAACCGATAAGACCAAAAAATTTGACATTTTTATTGTTATAAATGAAATCAACAGAGTTTTCAACAAACTCAACCCCTAAAACCTCCTTAATTCTAAACTCAAATTTTTTTTTTAAATCTTTTTGACTATTTGTAGAGGTTTTTAATATTTTTTTTTTATTAATAGTTAGATTAAATTCTATTTCAAAATTGCATATTGCAATTTTTTTTACAAAATCTTTTATCAATAAGGATTCGAAATTATCAGATTTAAGAAATTTTAATCTTGCAGGTGTTGAGAAAAATAAATTTCTCACAGTGACAGATGTGCCCTTAGCTTTTTTTACAGGTTTAATATTTTTTATTTTACCTGAAGATATCTCTATCATTACCCCATCTTGATCAGTGGTATTATTTGATTGTATGTTAAAATCAGAAACAGAGGCTATTGAGGGTAAAGCTTCACCTCTAAAACCTAGAGTTGAGATTTCTTCCAGGTTATTAAAAGATAATTTTGAGGTTGCATGTCTTTGAACAGAGAGTTCTAAATCATTTTTTTCAATACCCATACCATTATCAACTACTTTAATTTCTGACTTTCCTCCATTACTTATAAAAATATCTATCTTTGATGCTCTAGCATCAATGCTATTTTCAACAAGTTCTTTGACAACTGACATAGGTCTTTCCACAACCTCACCAGCTGCAATTTTATTTATCAAATCATTAGGTAAAACTTTAATTTTATTCATCTTTTAACAATTTTTTTGTTAGGACTTTACCTTCCTCAACAGCAGGTTGATCAAAAGGATTAACTTTTTCTAAATAACAAAATACGATTGTTTCTATAAAAAAAAATATAATTAATTGGGCAATGGTTCTTTCATGAAGATCATTTATGTACAGTGTTCTTAATGGTAATTTATTTTTCTTTATAATTCTAATCGTTGCTTGAATTTCGGCATTCATTAGCTGATCCAACGACTTACCATCTAGAATATCAAAATTATAGTTTTTCGATATTGGGCAATTTAAATAATTATAATTTTTTTCTGTCTTTAAATTTCCAATTATTGTAAAAAATTTATCTCTTGGACCATCAAGATAAAGTTGGAGTTGACTGTGTTGATCTACAGTGCCTAAAGCATTAACTAAAGTGGTTCCATTACCATTCTTTCCAACACTTTCAGCCCATAGCTGTCTAAGCCAGTAAGATAAATTATGAAAGGAATCAATATAAGGCATAAAAACATTTATATTAAAGCCTTCTTTCATTAACAAAAATTGAGAAAACACTGGTTTAAACAAATCATCAAAAATATTATTTTTTTTTGAGAAAATTGAGTCTAAAAATGTAATTGCTTCATCACATAAAATTTCAACATTAACTCCAGATAGTTTTGCTGGCAACAATCCAACTATAGAAAAAACAGAGTATCTCCCGCCAATATTTTTATCGTGTTCAATAAAATAAAATTTTTCGTTTTCTTGAATTTGTTTTAATGTACTATTTTTGTTTTCAGTCAAAATATAATATTTACCCTCAACAGAGATTTTATTTTTTTTCATTTCATTGAGGATTAAATAGTATTGAGCTAATGTTTCTAAAGTTTCTCCAGATTTTGAAATTACAACTACAGCTGTTTTACTAAGATTAATAGTTTTTAAAAGATCGTTAATGGGCTGTTCATCAATATTTTCAATAAAAAATATTTTAGGATTTTTTATTTTTAGAACAAATTCTTTTTTCATAGATGCAAGAGTTTTTCCACCTAGACTAGACCCACCTGTTCCTAAAAATAAAATATTATCAAATTTCAATAATTCCTTTGAAACTTTTTTTAAAACTTTTAAATTATTATTCTTAAGGTTATTAACGAATCCAAACTCTTCTTTTTGTATTTTTTCAAAAAGATTTTTTTTAACAGACTCGAAAATATTTTTATTTCTTTTTAGTAAATTATCATCAATATTAAATAAGTCTTGTTTAAAATACATTCTAATTTGGTTTTCCAACAATCATAAAAAAGAGTTTTTTGTCATCAAAAATTTTTGATGCTACATTATTCACATAATCTGTGTCTAATTTATCTATTATTTCATCTCTTTTTATAAAATAATCTTTGCCTAAGCTATAATACTGAACTATTTCGAGCAAACTTGCAATTGACATAGTACTTGTATAATTTCTTGAAAAGGAACCCTTAAAATATGTTTTTGCATTATCCAATTCTTTTTTGGAAATACTTTTTCTCTTGATTCTTTTCCATTCATCTCTGACCATTTTTATTACCTTATTTACTGATTCGTTTCTAGTTTGAAATCCTCCAACAATAACTCCATCATTTTTATATGGCAGTAAATATGAATAGATTGAATATACTAGACCTTTTTTTTCTCTAACATTTTTATATAATCTTGACTGAAAACTGCCTCCACCTAAAATATAGTTTGCAATTCTTGCAGCAAAAAACTCTTCGTTATTTCTTTCCAAACCCTGCTGACCAAAAACTACAGCCGTTTGAGGTGTTTCTATATTGAATATCTTTTTTCCTACTTTTAATGACTTAAATTTTGGTATATCTTCATTCTTATCAAATCTGGGTAATTCACCAAATACAAGATCAACAAATTTACCAATTTCATTTTTAGAAATGTCACCAGAAACTCCAAGTGTTAAATTTGACAAAGAGAGGTTTTTTTTATGAATGTCTTTGATATCACGTCTTTTGATTTTCCTCAATGATTCTATCGTACCCTTGTTAATTCTTGAAAAATTATGATTTTTATAAAAATTCTCATTAAATTTCATTGAGGCAAGATTTGAAATATTTGATTCATCAATCTTTATACTTGATTGAATTTGATTTTTAACTTTTAAAATTGCGTTTTTGTCGAAAGATGGGTCATTAATTGCCTCAAACAATAACTGAAATCCCTTTTTTTTATTTGAAGATATAACCTGAAATGTTCCGGCAACTTTATCCTTTTGTGTTGAAAAAGATAATTTTACACCATTTAATTTCATTGATTGTTTGAAATCAATTGATGTCATTTTACTGGTTCCTTCATCTAAAAGTGAGGTCATCAAATTTGATAATCCCTCTTTTCCTTGAGGGTCATTAAATGCTCCCCCTCCAAAACTAAAACTTATACTTATGATGGGTACTGATTTATCTTCTACAAACCAAAAATTAATACCTTTATCGGATTTTATCTCTTCAAACTCAAGAGAACTTGCATTCTTTGTAAAAAAAATGATTAGAAAAAAACAATGTAAAATAAATTTCAATTTTTCAAGCCTCCTATAACAAAATTTTTATTATTTAAAAATTCTTTGAGAGCTTTTTTTATGTCCTCAATTTTTAATTTATCTACTTTTTTATTCCAATTCTTAATATCATTTATTTCCAAACCCACACTAAGTGCTTCTCCAATTATTTCTGCAGGCTTCATAATTCCATCCATTCTATAAAAAGAACTGTAAAAATATTTTTTTTTCTCAACTTCCAACATATCAGGCTTTATTTTTTTATCGATGGCCAATTCAATCTCCTCAGTGAGAATATTGTTAACCTCAATTGTGCTTAAATTGTTGACAGGGATTGCATATAAGTAAGCATATCCACCATTTTTTGCTAACCCTTGATAAAAACCACCTACCATTGAGAAAATTTTTTTCTTATCTACCAAACTATCATAAAGTATACTCGTCGACCCACCTAATATTATTCTTAAGCCAACATCGAGTGCAATACCATCAATAATAGACTCCGTATATGAATTTACTCTGTAAAGCTTTTTCCAAATCGGTTGTTTAATTTCCTTATTCGTGTGCTCTGAAATTACTAATGTTCTTATATCAGGGTCTTTAACAATAAAATTATTTTCATTTGGCAATTTTTTATAATCACCATAATATTTTTTTACCATTTTTTTTGCTTCTTTAAGAGTTATGTCACCGGTTAGAATTAAAATTGCATTGTTAGGAGAATAATTCTTCTTGTAAAAATCAATTACATCTTCATAACTCAATTTCTCTATTTCTGACTTCCATCCAATTATTGGTCTACCATAGTAACTATTAGGATATAAAATACTTCTCATAGATTCATCAAGCAATGATGAGGGATCACTTTCAACTCTTTGAAACCTTTCTTCCAAGATAACTTTTTTCTCAATTTCAACCATTTTTTTTGTTAATGAAAGATTCTTCATTCTGTCTGCTTCCATTTCAATAATTTTCTCAGTTTTATCACTAGGAAAGATTTGATAATAAGCTGTATAATCATAGCTTGTAAATGCATTCTCAGTACCACCAATTTTTGATAAGAAGTTTGAATAGTAATTTTTTGGGAATTTTTTTGTTCCTTTGAACATCAGATGTTCCATGAAATGAGCTAGGCCACTTTTACCAATTTCTTCAATACTTGACCCAAATTTATACCAAATCATCTGAGAAACAACAGGTGCTCTTTTATTTTCAACTACAATTACTTTTAGACCATTATCTAAAGAAAACTCTTTAGTATTAAAAATATTCTTTGAATATAAATTTTCAGAATAAAAAAACAGACAAAAAATTAGTAAAACTAATCTCATTTATTCTAAAATAGGTAATTCATCAAACGAATTAAAATTAGGTGAATTATTTACAACAGGTGCCTGAGAAATGGAACCTTCATTGTATGGGATATTATTCGGGATAGAATAGATATTTTGCTCTGGAACGTATCTTCTAGAGAAATTGTAACCTTTATCGTAAATAGGTCTATAGTAAACATTTCCATTCTTAAAACCATCAACATATTGATTGTAAACCCACTGACCTATTGTAAATTTTCTATTATTTTTGAATTTTTCTAAAGAATGTGATGGCGTAGGTGAAGGAGATGAAAGATTTGGAGCTACATAATTAGTTACACGAGGATTTACTACCGGTACGGTGTTTTGAAATTGTGGCCTGATTGACATCTGCCTGTTTTGCAAGTTTCTTTTTGTTGGACTTCTAGTAACTTTCTTTCCAAAGTCAGGTGGCAAAACTAGTTCAGGAACTTCTGAATCATAATCTTCTTCCATATCCTGTTTTTCCAAACCAGCAAGCTCATTAAAAGTCTTTGTAATAGTTTCACATGAGGTCGTAACAAAAAAGAATATTGTAAAAAGTAATAAAGTAAATTTTTTTCTAATCAAAATCATCGCACATATATCCTCCATTAATATAATCTTCTGTAACTCTAATGCAATTATTTTGGATACCATAAAGCTCCATTTCTTCTTCTTTAGTTAAACTCTTTTGGATAGGTTGAACTCGAGGTTGTGCTCGTTGTGGAGCTTCAAAATTTCCATTGTTACCTAAATTTGAAATACTAGTATCATTTCTAGGAGCAAAATTTCTCTGCGGAACCACATTAAGGTTGTTATAATATGAATAAGGTACAGTTTCTCTAGATTGATCAATTGAGTATTGAGGAAATGGTGGTGGTGGTGGTGCTAACATTGGTGTACCATTAGGACCAACGTAATAGTACTGTCTTTGACTTCTATAAATAGGATCATAATACAAGTTACTAAAGTTTTGTGGAATCTGTTGCGGAGGCATTTGGCCATAATTTTGGTCTAACAAGGGAACTCCTTGTTCTGGTAAAGCAAAATCAGGAACCTCAACAGCTTCTTCAATTACAATAGCCTCACTCTGTTCTGGCTCCTCATTGTCTTCCCAAATAGCAATCGAATCATAAAGATAGTCTCCTGCTGATGTAATTGAATCCCATGTTGAATCGATTGTTGAGTCGATTGATGAACATGAAATTAACGAAAACGAGAAAAGAAACAACGAAATTTTGTTTAAAATTTTGAACTTGTTAATCAATCTAACAACCATATGTAGTATTGTACTAAGGTTTTGTAGTAATATTTAGTAGTATTTGAATATATTGATAACATTTGTCAAGGTATTTTATAAAGAATTGTCTATATTTTATATACTACCTTGTTTTAATAATACTATAAAGAAAAAAAATGGCACCAATTGTTATAAACGCATCAGCCAAATTAAATGCTGGCCAATGGAAATTAACATAGTAAATATCAATAAAATCAACAACAAATTCTTGAGTTAATCTTTCATAACCATTACCAACAGCTCCACCTAAAATTAAAGAAAGAGAAAAAACCTCAAGCTTTTCATTACTATAGTAAATCAAATATAAAATATACACTGAAATTAAAAATGAAATTATGCCCAGAAAAAATGAAATATTTAAATTTGAAAATATACCGAAACTTATCCCCTTATTTTCAACATATACAAAATTTAAACCCTTAACAATTTCTATACCTGGGATTAGTAGATTAATATTCTCTTTTGCATAAAATTTAGTAATTAAATCTAGAGAAATTATTAAAACTGATAATAATATAGAAAAAATTAATTTTTTAGTTTGACTCATTAATTACTTCATCACATCTATCACAGGTTTCTTTTGTTTTGTTTGAAGAGAAAGTCTTCCAACATCTTGGACATTTAAAACCTTTTATTTTTCCTACTTTAATAGAAATTTTTTCATTTTCTGGAAAAACATCAAAATCTTTATCTTTTTTTTCTACAAATTCAATTTCAGAAACTATCAAAGTTTCAGCTAAGTCTATCTTTTTAGAAACTTTTTTATATGATTCATCTTTTGAAAAAATATACACTTTTACTTCTAAACCAGATTTAATATCTTTTTTTTGCCTATGTTTTTCCATAGAATACGAGAATGCATCTCTAATCTGAAAGACTTTCTCCCAATCGTTTTCTATTGTTTTTTCAATCCAAATTTTTGGTAAATTTAAAAATTTTAATAAATGACAACTTATTTTTTCAGTTTTATTAATTTCACTTTTCCATGATTGAAATGCCTCTTCTGTAGTAAAAGGAATTATGGGTGCAAGCCAAGTGATTAAACATTGAAAGATATCTTTCAAAAGAGTTCTACAAGAACGTCTTGAAGAAGAATTAATTGAATCGCAATAGAGAGAATCTTTTCTGATATCAAAGAAAAAAGCAGACAAATCTTGAGAACAAAAACTTAAAATTATTTGGAAAGTTTTATGAAAGTTAAATTCGTTATAATTTTTTTGAACTTCATTATTTGTTTTATATAATCTATGTCTGATATATTTTTCAAGTTCAGGTAAATCTTCATGACTAATTTTCTCACTTGGGTCCCAATCTTTCATATTTCCTAAAACAAATCTTAATGTATTTCTTATTTTTCTGTAACTATCACTAAGACGATTTAAGCTTTCAAAACTTATTTTAAGATCTTCAGTAAAATTCGAGCTTGCAACCCACATTCTAAGAATATCGGCTCCATATTTTTTAATAATATCACTTGGTAAGATTATATTGCCAAGTGACTTTGACATTTTTCGACCTTTATCATCAATGACAAAACCGTGAGTTAAAACACTCTTATAAGGGCTTTCTTTATAAATAGCACAGGATTCTAGTAAAGATGTTTGAAACCAACCACGATGTTGATCTGAGCCTTCAAGATATAAGTCGGCCTTTTTTGTAAGACCTTGATCTTTTAAGACAAAAACATGGCTCGAACCTGAATCAAACCAAACATCAAGTATTGAATCAACCTTAATAAAATCTTCACTTCTATATTTATTTGTTAGAAAAAAATCATTCGGTTTTTCAAACCATGCATCTATACCTAATTCATTCAATTTTGAAATAATTTTTGCATTAACTTCTTTATCAATTAGAGGTTTATTAGATTTCTTTGAAATAAAAATTGTTATTGGAACTCCCCAAGATCTTTGGCGAGAAACGCACCAATCTGGTCTTTCTTTAACCATGGACAATATCCTATTTTTACTACTAGCAGGAATCCATTTCACATCATTAATCTCTTGAATTGCTTTTTCCCTTAATTTATTTTTTTCCATTGAAATAAACCATTGTGATGTTGCTCTAAAAATTAAGGGAGCTTTTGATCTCCATGAGTGAGGGTAGCTATGGTTATAATCCTCATCACTTAATAAATTTTTAAACTTACCTAATTGTTGAATTACTTCCTCATCTGCTTTGTAAACATGAATTCCCTTAAAAAATGGAACATTATCAGAATATATACCCCCATCATCTACCGTTTCTGAATTATCTAATCCAAATTTTAGTCCTACTTCAAAATCTTCGACTCCGTGATTTGGTGCAATATGAACGAAACCAGATCCAGTTTCATCTGTTACATGATTACTTGGGTATAATCTAATTTCAAAATTAAAACCTAATTTTTTCAATGGATGTGAACAGATGAACTTTTTGAGTTCATCTTCATTAACATCATCCAAAATACTGAATTTTTCTATCTTGTGACGTGATAAAAAGTTCTCAATTAAGTTTTCAGAAATTATGACTTTATCATTCTTCTTTAAATTCTTTTGATCATAATCACTAAGAATCAAAATTTTTTTGTATTTAAGTTCTTGTGAGTAAGCAATTGCTCTATTGCAGGGGATTGTCCAAGGAGTTGTTGTCCAAATTATTATCGATAAATCTTCAGACATGTTTTGTACCGGGAATTTCACAAAAATTGACTTTGAAATCTTTTCTTTATATTCAACCTCAGCCTCCGCGAGTGCAGTTTTTTCAACAACAGACCACATAACTGGTTTAAATCCTAAATATAATTCACCCGATTCAAGAAATTTTAAAAGCTCTTTTACAATGGAGACTTCTGAACTTCTTGTCATTGTCGTATAAATATTACTCCAATCACTTTGAATTCCTAATCTACTAAATTGTTCTTTTTGTTTTTCAACCCATAAGCTAGCAAATTCTCTACACTCTTTTCTAAAAACACCCAAATCAATTTCATTTTTTTTCTTTCCTGATTTTCTAAACTTTTCTTCAATATTCCATTCAATAGGAAGTCCATGGCAATCCCATCCAGGAACATAATTCACATCTAAAGAAGATTGAAACTTTGTTCTACAAACAATATCTTTTAAAATTTTATTTAAAGCATGGCCCATGTGAAGATTTCCATTTGCATATGGAGGACCATCATGAAGAATAAATTTTTCAAACTTATTACTTTCTTCCTTTAAATTTTTATATAAATTATTGTTTTTCCAAAATTTTATCCAATTATTCTCCGTTTCTGCTAAATTTGCTTTCATGGAAAATTGTGTAGAGGGGAGTTTTATAGTCTTAGAAAAATCAGTCATTATTAGTTTTTACAAAATTAATATCTTCTTGAATTTGCTCTTTAAGTTTTTGAATTGAATCAAATTTCTTTTCTCTTCTTATAAATTTTTTAAATGATACTTTAATCTTTTTACCATAAATTTCTCTATCAAAATTAAAAATATGTATTTCTAACAAAGGATCAACCTTATTAAAAGTTGGTTTAATTCCAAAATTTGCTATTCCAAAATATTCCTTATTATTTTTTTCAAGAAAAATTGATACAGAGTAGACCCCGTGACAGAGATCACAATATTTATTAATTTTTAAATTAGCAGTTTTAAATCCAATTTCTCTTGCTTTTTGTTCACCTTTAATTACTCTTGAAACTACAGTCCATTGCCTTGATAAAATTAAATTTGCTTCACTTATATCTCCATTTCTTAAAAGATTTCTAATATGTGATGATGAAATTTCTTGATTATTAATATTTAATTCTGGCACTTCAGTATAATTAAATTTTTTTACGTCCTTAGAATATTTTCTAATATGATCTACGTCTCCACTTTGTTTATTTCCAAACACAAAATCAAAACCTGTTACAACGTGAGAAACTTTTAAATTCTCAATTAAAAAAATTTTCAGAAAATCATTTGCTGAAATTTTAGATAAATTTTTATTAAAAGTTAAATTAATCACAAATTCCACTCCTAAAGACTTAAGAATTTCTATTTTTATTCTAAAAGGTGTTAGCCTGAAATATTCATATTCTTTTTTGAAATAACATTTTGGATGAGGTTCAAAAGTTAAAACACCAACTTTACTCTGGGAGTCTCTAGCAATTTTCTTAGCTTTCAGTATTACACTTTGATGACCAAGGTGAATGCCGTCAAAATTACCTATCGCAAGCACAGAGCCAAATAACTTTTTAGGAATCTGCAATGACCTAAAAATTAACATTTACTCACTTTTTTTATCTACCAAAATCTCAGCTTCACCAGTTAGTATTTTTTTATCGGAGATAAAACATTCCGTTAAAAGATTTACTCTTCTTTTTTCTTTGTCTATTTTTTGTATTATTACCCTGGTTAGTATGTTGTCTCCGATATAAGCTGGGGCTAAAAATTTTAAGGTCTGGCTTATGTAAATACTTCCAGGTCCAGGTAATTTTGTAGCAATTAATGTTGAAATCAAACTCGCAGTAAAAAAACCGTGAGCAACTCTTTTTTTAAAAATAGTTTTAGAAGCAAAATCATCACTAATGTGAACTGGATTATTGTCACCAGTTACACCAGAAAAATTTGTAATATCAGCCTCAGTTATAGTTTTAGATAAGATCGCCTCTTGTCCAACTTTTAGATCTTGTATGAAAAATCCGTGCAATTTATTAAATTGATCTAGCTTCATTTATATTAACTATTATATATTTAATTTAATTGTAATCTATAAACATTAAAATTAAAAAATGAAAATTTTTGTAATATTTTTTTTCCTAGCTAGTTCACTCTGTGCAGAAAATATCTCTAGTAATTATAAAGATTATCCCCTTACTTCAACAAAATTCAAATTAAAAAAAGTAACAAAGAGTGAATTGAACTACCCATGGGGGATAACTTTCATAGATGATTCTAACCTGGTTGTCACGGAAAAAAATGGAAGACTTTTAAAAATCAATGTAAACTCTGGAAAAATAAGTAAAATTAGTCATAATATAAAAAGTATAAAATACAGTTATAATATGGCTTATCAACAAGGTGGTTTGCTTGATGTTTATGCCCACAGCGATGATTATATTTACTTCTCTTACAGTCACGATTTCAAAAAACAATCATCTAATAAAAGTAAGATATCTGGTTCAAGTACAGCAATAGCAAGAGGTAAATTATATGACAATGAAATAAAAAACCTTGAAATTTTATTGTTAGCCGAACCTAAACTAAAAAAAAATTTGCATTGGGGATCTCGAATTGTAATTAAAGATAATAAAATTTTTGCAAGTTTTGGTGAAAGAGGTGGAGGAATGATAGCTCAAGACCCAACAAAACATCCGGGTAGCATCATCAGAATAAATACTGATGGTTCAATCCCAAAGAATAATCCAGCATTTAAAGGATACTCAGATTGGTTACCTGAAATTTATCTTATTGGCGTTAGAAACCCTCAGGGAATGGCAGTATCTCCAACAGATAAAAATATTTATTTTTCTCAACATGGACCAAAAGGTGGGGATAATATTGGAAAAGTAGAGTATGCAGCAAATTTTGGTTGGAAAAATATTGCTTGGGGAGGAAAAGAGTATAGCGGAAAAAAAATTGGTACAGTGCCTTTTGAACTAAATTACAACAAGCCAATAATTTCATGGGTACCCTCAATAGCAGTTGGAAATATAAATTTTTATAAGGGCAATGAATTTTCTGATTGGAATGGAGACCTTTTGGTTTGTGCTACTAATACTGAAATGCTTATCAGACTGGATTTTGAAAGTAATCAAATTATAGGAAAAGAGATAATTTTTGAAAATAAAATTGGAAGAATCAGAGATTTTGAAATTGACAAAGATGGTAATATTTTTCTCATAGTAGATGGAAAAGAAACAGCTCTTTGGAAAATGACTAAAAATTAACTAATTAGCGCTTTTGAAAATTCTTCTGCTTTGAAATCAATTAGATCATCTTTGGATTCACCAACACCAAGTGCAACTATCGGTATTTTAAGATTTTCTGCTATTGGAACTATTACGCCTCCTTTGGCAGTTCCATCTAACTTTGTAACAATTAGGCTATCTATTGCACAGATATCTTTAAAAATTTCAGCTTGTTTAATCGAATTTTGTCCAATATTCCCATCTAAAACCAAAATAGTTTCATGAGGGTAATTATCATTTATTTTTTTTAGAACTCTAATTATCTTTGATAATTCATTCATTAAATCCACTTTATTGTGAAGTCTCCCAGCCGTATCAATCAATAATACGTCAATATTTTTTTCTTCTGCCTCTGCTGCAGAACTATAAGCTAGTGCTGCAGGATCTGATTCTTTCTCGGCTGAAAAGAAAAAAGATTCAGTTCTTTCTGACCAAATTTTTAGCTGCTCAACTGCAGCCGCTCTAAAAGTATCAGCAGCAACCATTCCAACTTTTTTTCCTTCACTCCTGAATTTATTTGCTAATTTACCTACGGTTGCTGTTTTTCCTGTTCCATTCACGCCAACAATCAAAATTACATGTGGTGTATATTCAAGTGTAATTTTTTTTTCTAATGGAAGAAGAATACCATGAATTTTTTTTCTCAAAAAATCTTTTACTTTTTTATCTGATGTATCTGGTAGTTTTTTTTGGGAAATCTCGTCGATTATTTTTGAAGAAAAATTTGCCCCTAGATCTGAAGAGATTAAATGTTCTTCAAGTTGCATTAAAGTATCTTTATCAATTTTTTTATTTTTAAAAATGGTTTTAATACCATCTGTTATTTTTTCAGATGACTTAGTTAAACCACTCTTTAAATTTTTAATCCATTTTAAAATCATTTACACTAATTCAGCAAAAAGGCGATCTTTTCTTTTTGAAAGAATCTTAACTTTAACAATATTACCAAATTTACTTTTATCCTTTTCTTCGAATTTTTTTTTTAATAATGATACTTTAAAGTAGTCGTTTGTATAACTTTGTTTTTCTGATTCAAATAAAATTTCTTCAGTTTTACCTAATTTATCTTTCATTTGTTCTGACCTGATTTTTTCATAAATATTCATCAATTTTTTATATCTTAGATTTTTAACATTGTTTTGAATTTGCGGCATTTTTGATGCCGGAGTTCCGTTTTTGGGTGAAAATTTAAAAAGATGTAAATTTGAAAATTTGCATTCTTTTGTTAATTTAACTGTATTAATAAAATTTTCGTTGGTTTCGGTTGGAAAGCCTACAATAATGTCGGCGCCAAATTTGATATCGTGTCTTACTTTTTTTAATTTTCTACATATTTCAATTACATCCTCTCTTGAGTGTCTTCTTTTCATTCTTTTTAGAATAAGATTATCTCCAGATTGAATGGATAAATGAAGATAAGGCAGAACTCTTTTTTCATATTTGAATAAATCAATTAGGTCCTTATCCATCTCGGCTGGATCAATAGAAGACAGCCTAAGTCTATTTAATTTAGGATGTATTTTTAATAAACGTTTCAAGACACTTCCTAGTTTTGGTTTCCCAGGAAGGTCATCTCCAAAAGAAGTTAAGTCTACACCTGTAAGTGTTACTTCCTTGTACCCGTTATTAATTAATTTACCTAATCTATTTGAAATTTCCCCAACGGGAAGGCTTATTGCGTCACCTCTTCCAAAAGGTATAATACAAAATGTACACCTATGATTGCACCCTTGTTGAATTTGTAAAAATGCCCTAGTTCTATCTTTAAAACTTTCTGGTGGAGCAGGAAATCTGAAAGTTTGATTTTTCGGACCTTTATCATCGAAAATGTATGAATTTTTTAAAGTTTTAAGTTTGTTATCAACAATCTTGTTTACTTGATCCAGTGAATGAAATTTTTTGTGTTCAATCTGACTAGCACAACCAGTAACTATCAACTTGTGATTAGGATACCTTTTTTTTGCTTTTTTTATTTCATTAATCGATTTTGAAACTGCTTGATTAGTTACAGCACATGTATTTATAACAATCGTACTTTTTAGGTCATTGGTATCTAAAATATTTTGAATAATTTGACTCTCAAAATAATTTAATCTACATCCAAGATTTAAAACTTTTGATTTCTTTTCACTCATAAATTTTCAACTAAATTCCTTTATTTCAAATTCACCTTGAAAAACCTCTTTTGCTTCACCAATCATACAAATATGATTATCTGGAGATATTTCAATATCCAATTCACCACCAATCATTTTTACCTTAACTTTGTTATCACATAAATTAAGTTTGTGACATGCTATTACACTAGCACATGCTCCTGTACCACAGGCATTTGTAAATCCAGCTCCTCTTTCAAACGTAATTATATTGATCTCTTTTTTTGATTCGATTTCAACAAGACTGATATTAATGCCCTGAGGAAAAATGCTATCATTTGATATTTTTTTTGAATCTTGCAAAAACTTTTCTTTATCTATTTTATCGCAAAAAAAAATTACATGCGGATTGCCTACGTTTACTGCAAACCCTCCTTTTAGATAATTAAGCTTAATATCTAAATTCTCTGTATCTAAATTTTTACTAATTGGGATTTCATTCCACCTGAATTTTGGAAAACCAATATCTACAGATATTTTTTCATCTTCAACCATTTCTATATCTATAATTCCTGATTCAGTTTCAACAACCAAATTATTTTTTTTTAATTTATTACAGAAAAATTTTCCAATACATCTTAATGCATTTCCACAAACTTCAGCTTTTGATCCATCAGAATTAAAAAAATCAGCTTTTAAATCAAAAATTTTTCCATCTCCATCATTTAAAAATACTACTAAATCACATCCAATACCTTTTATTCTATCTGACAAATTTTTAACCAAATCTTTAGTTACTTTTATATCATTACTTTTTTCTATGATTATAAAATCATTGCCAAGTCCATGCATTTTTATAAATTTTACCATTGCTAAATAATCTATTTTTTAAAATACTTTTAGAATTAAATGTTTTTTGTTATAAAAACAATTATTAATTTTAGTCAGTCCACGAGTTTCGTGCACTGACTTTTTTTGTTTGTATT
>MDTD01166739.1_pt1 | contig 24025 bp, 25 predicted proteins | sample 811221 | NCBI WGS metagenome assembly MDTD01 (sample SAMN05326646, study PRJNA326480) | marine metagenome | isolation source: seawater | place: Pacific Ocean: South West | collected 2011 | reverse complement strand
GTTTGGCTGCATGCCGCCGCGCGATGTTCTGTTGACGGTGGGAAAAGAAATCCTGAGTGCTCCGATGTCTTTTCGCTGCCGGTACTGGGAGTTTCTCGCATATCACACCCTCATGCAGCGTTACTTCGATGAGGATCCGGGGTTCCGGTGGGAGCAGGCGCCGCGGCCGCGACTTGCCGACGAATCCTATCAGGCGGGCTACTTCGACGAGATCACGATCGAGGAGCGGCTTAAGCGTACTGCCGCCCTGGATTTTGTTACCACGGAACATGAGCCCCTGTTTGATGCTGCGGATATTTTGCGCATCGGCAAGGACTTGTTCTGTCAGCATGGCCTGACCACCAATCGTCGTGGCATGGAGTGGCTACAGCGGCATTTTCCGGATCATCGGGTGCATTCAGTGAACTTTCCCGGTGACCCCTATCCGATCCATATTGATGCGACCTTTGTTCCGTTGCGGCCCGGTCTCATCATGAACAATCCCAACCGAAAACTGCCCGATGAGCAGCGTGAGATCTTCAAGGCGAATGACTGGGAAATTATTGATGCCGCACAGCCCTCCAACGATGCACCGCCGCCGCTGTGTTATTCAAGTGTCTGGTTGTCGATGAATGTGCTGATCCTCGATCACAAGACCGTCATCGTGGAGGAAAGTGAGCACCAACAGGCCGAGCAGTTGGACGGACTGGGGTTTGAGGTCTTGCCGCTGGCGTTCAGGGATGCCTATCCCTTTGGCGGTGGACTGCACTGCGCAACGGCAGACGTATTGCGCGAAGGGACCTGCGATGATTACTTCAGCCAGCAGGTGGGCGGCACCCGCATCTGAATATATTTAATCCTGATTAACCTCCCGCGCTGGGTTTTTGAAGCATCGCAATAGACCGGCCCGCTACGGCGGCCAGCACAAGAACGCCCCCCGCCAGGGCCATTGCGGTGGGTCTTTCGCCGAAACCGATCCAGACCCAGATGGGGCCGAGGGTGAACTCGATCAGGGTGATCAGCATGATTTCGGCGCCGGGCACATGTCTTGAGCCTTGGATGAATAGAAAGTGCACGATGGTGACAATGCCGCCGCCCCAGATCAGGCATAAGAGGCCGTCATGCATCGTCAGGTGGTAGTCAAATCCGGCACCGGCAAGCCCCACGATCGCGCCGATTGCGCCGCCTGTAATACTGGTGGGGAGCATGTTCCTGTCTTTGCCGACCCGCAAAAAGATGACGAACATTGAGAAAAAAAGAGCGCATAGCAGAGCAAGTGCATTGCCCAGCGAGGAGCCCGCACCGAGGCCATCGGCAAGCATAATCCCGATGCCGATCATCGCTACTCCAATCGCGACGAGAGTGGCGCCAGAGAGTTGTTCACGAAGGAAAATCCGGGCGAGTACAGCCGTGATCAGTGGACAGGCTCCCAGGATAAACATGGCATTGGCCACCGTCGTGTGGGTCATTGCCAGGATCACGGTCGGGTTAGCCAATCCGAGGCAAACGCCCGCAGCCAGACCCACCCATCCTGACTCCACAAACAGTCTGAAAAGGTGTGTCCGATACCGAATCAGCAACACCATCAGGATCGCAGGTGTAAAAAACGCCTGGCGACCGAAGATCACCTGCCATTCATTGGCGGATTCGATACTTCGCAGCATGAACCCATTGACAGAAATCAGGAGACTGCTCGCCGCGATCAACCAGACCGCGTAGCGCTCAGAAGCACCAACAGGCGCGACGGCGGGCTGCTTCACGCTGGGTGGCCTCGTTGCATGCGGATGGTGTAAAGGGATAGGCAAATCAAGGTTGCCAGGATAATGCCTCCGCCGATCAGCGTTTGTCGGCTGGGCACCTCTCCCAGTACAAGCCATACCCAAAACGGCGCGAGCAACGCTTCCATACGCAGGATTAGGCTCACTTCCGGTGCGGGGAGGTATCGCGGGGCCAGCCCGATCATCGTAAGACTGGCAGGCAGTACGATCAATCCCAGTACCAGCATAAGCATCAGGGCTGTTCCGCTGAGGGAGGCGGGTACCGCGAAGGGCAGGGCTGCCAGACATGCCAGTCCGCTACTCCATGCCAGTGCTGGCACCATACTGATATCGCGGTGCTCGCGCATGAGGACGAGACTGATGGCAACACAGATACTGGTGACCAGCGCGGCCAGGTCGCCCACTACACCGCCGGTCACCAGGCTCCCGTAAAACACCATGGTGAGGCCGAGAAAAATCGCGACCGCCGCGAGCCAGGTGCCGGTGGATATAGGCTCCCGAAAGAAAAACTGGCTGAGTAGCGCGGCAAACAGAGGCGATAGGCTCATGATGACCAGAGTGTTGGCAACGGCTGTGTTCTGGATCGAGAAGATGAATGCGAGATTGGCTATCGCAAAACTGACTGCGACCACAACGCCTTGTCGGGTCAGTCGGAGGAGTTGCTGTTGACCTGGCCGACGTCCTTCCATCAGCAGTACGGCAACCGCAAGACCCACCGCCGAGAGACCGCCTCGCCAAAAGGCGAGCGTCCAAAGGTCGCCTCCGATCAGTCTCAAGAGAAGGCTATCCGGGCTGAGCAAGATAATCCCGCAAAGACAAAGCAGTACGCCCTTCATTTTGTGTGAGGTGCTTGGCATTGTGGTGGCTTCTAAAGCGTGTTGTTTTCCCGGGTCGGAGAGGTTCTTGACTCGACGCTGAAGGTATCGCCTCCCGCGATAAGAAAGCTGTCTTCTTCCCTGGTGGATCCCCGTTTTAGGGTCGCGTTTCTGTGAGGAAACCGCCCAAAGCGCTTAATGATCGAGTGGTGTCTGCGGGCATAGTCGAGAGCATTCTCAAGAAATGACTGATAAGGCCGAGGCGCCTGTTTTAAGAGCGTTTCGTACAGTTCAACACACAGGGACTGATCCGACAGCATTTCAGAATGCTCAAACGGCAGGAAGACAAAGACCTGTTCGACGGGGTGCAGGACCTGAAAGAGAGATTTTTCGATCATGGTGCTAGAAATCGCTCGCGCTTCTGAATCATAGGCAAAAGCCCGTGGTGTATTGCGGTAAATCTGTCGCGGAAACTGATCCAGGATCAGTATGACTGTGAGCAGGTCATGGGCGTCATCCGGACGGTAGCTTAAGGCTCCGGACCTTACGGCTTCCGGCAGGGCGCCAAACCGTTTCTTCATGTCTCGGTCGAGTTGGGCGCTCGGCGCGAACCACCGGGCCTGATGCCTGGCTAGCGACGCGGGCGACGTGCAGGCGTCTTCAAACCAGAAATGCCTGACTTCCTCAAGGTGTGGGTGTCTCACGCAGTTCTCTCATCAAGATACGCTGAGTGGGCATCTCGCAGGAGGTCGATACACCATGTCTTGGCGGCGTGGGTCCAGAAAAGCTCAGGATCTTGCACCCGCTCTGGCATCGGAATCTGTCTGAGAAACTGCCAGGCCGCTTTGAGCGCCGATAACGGCTTGGCTGGGTTGAGAGGATACGCGCCATCACTTTTGCTGATTTTTGCCCCATCGCGATCCCGAACCAACGGGACATGCGCATACTGCGGTGTTGGATAATCAAGTCTGTTTTGAAGGTACATCTGCCGGGGTGTCGAGAGCGCAAGGTCTGCGCCACGAACAACGTGGGTGACATTATCCAGGAAGTCGTCTACGACAACAGCCAGTTGATAAGCGGCGATTCCGTCAGCGCGGAAAATAACAAAGTCGCCGATATCCGCTTCAAGATTCTGGGTAATGTCCCCCGCAATGCGATCCGGCGCAGTCACTTGGGTGTCAGTGGTGAGTAGCCTGATGGCTGTCTGCTCTTCACTTGTTCCCCTCCAGTTACGACAGGTGCCGGGATACACCAGGCCTTCCACTCCCTGGCGGGCGGTTTTCCCGATCTGCCTTCGTGAGCAGCGGCAGGGGTAGGCCAGCGACCGCTTGCGTAAATCGGCAATGGCATTTTGGTAATGATGTCGTCGTTCGGACTGCCGGCGGATAGGGCCATCCCAGTGAAAGCCGAATGCTTCAAGTGCGGCGATGATGGCGTCGGAAGAGCCATCGACACTTCTGGGCTGATCTATGTCGTCGATCCGAAGCAGCCAGGCTCCGTTATGGCGTTTGGCGTCAGCGTAACTGGCGACTGCCGCCACCAGCGATCCGAAATGCAGTTCGCCGGTAGGAGACGGTGCAAAACGCCCGACGTACCGTGAATTCATGGCATCAAATCCCTTGCGCGGCAGATCCTGAGCTAGTCTTTTGGCTCATGATTCCACCAAGGTGAGCCTTCCAGCGCTTTCCGTAGCGGTGTCTCCACCTTCGACGGTGCTTTGCGGAGGTATCTTCTGGCTTCCTCTAATGAAACTCCCTTAAGTGACCAAAGATGATCCTGGGCGGTTTGCAGGCTGAAACGTTTTCCGGTCAGCGTTTCGAAGTTGCGCTCACCGTCGGTCCACACGGCTCCGGAGTAATCACTGTCTTTAATCCAGCGCCAGAACGTTTCCTGTGTTTCTTTTCTATGGCTGTGAGATTGCCCGCTTTCGCGGTCAATGAAGCCGATATTAGAGGGCACCATCCGCTCGCGCTCAGCCAGATCTACTACGGAGGCACTGATGTCGGAACGTATGCTGTCGATCACACAGGTCGGGCAGGGCGCCCCATCGAGATAATCAATCACCAATGCCAGCGCGAAATGACGCTTTCGTGAGATCAGGGAAAATTCAAGCGGCAGAACCGGCCCTTCGTACATCTTCCATTTTCCCGAAACGTTCGGAGCAAGATCATCCAGATCCCAGAGCAGTGACCCAAACCCGATGACGGCGATTTTTGACATGGTTTATATTGACTGGCTGATATCTTGACGTTGTGCTTCACAAGCATTCGACGTCAATTTCCGGATACTTGTACCGAGTAAATCAAAAATCTTAACCTTCGAAGCCTATGAGAAACCGATTCACTCACCCATTCAGCGAGCTGCCAGATGTTTTGCCGGTGTTTCCTCTGCCTGGTGCCGTCATTCTGCCTAATGGCCAGTTGCCGCTCAACATCTTTGAAGATCGATATTTGAATATGGTGTTCGATGCAATGGCGTCGTCCCGATTGATCGGGATGGTACAGCCCAAGGGAGAGGCGCAAGCGCAGCACCCTGAATTGCATGAGACGGGCTGTGCAGGCCGCATCGTCAGCTTCAGTGAGACCCGAGACAATCGTCTGTTGATTATTCTTGCGGGGGTGTGCCGATTCGATATCTCAGATGAAGTGGAAATGAAGAATGGATATCGTCGCATTCAGGCTTCATGGGGAAGATTTGCCCATGATCTTGATACACAAGAATCCGGTCTTGACGCGGCAGAGATCATTGCTTCGGCAAAACGCTTTACAGAAAGCCGCAATCTGTCGGTCGACTGGAGCGCTCTTGATCACCTGCAGCCTCCCGAGTTGATTGACACTCTGGCGAGCAGTCTGCCCTTTTCTCCGGAGGAGAAGCAAGGGCTTGTCGAGGCAGTCGTAATGGGGGACCGGGCAGAACTACTGAGAGCCTTGTGTGAATTCGGCGCTGCAACGCCGGAAGACGGAAGTCCTGTGTCGCACTGACTTTTTAGGAACGCACGACGCTTCGGCGGCGTTAATCGAGCCGAGGGGTGAGAACGATTTCCACCCGGCTATTTTGGAAGCGGGCGGGGTAACAGACAAGGTCGATCTCAGCAGGTTCATCCAGCGCTCGCCCGTCGCGAAGGCAGAATCGGCTGCCGTGAAGCGGGCATTTCACTTTATCTCCTTGTAAGGCACCCATATAAAGCGACGCGTCTTCGTGGGTGCAGGTGTCGTCCACGGCAAACGGCGTGCCATCGATGTTCGCAATCAGGATGCGCTGGCCTTCGCTTTCATAGCGCTGCATCGTTCCGGGCGGGAGATCCTCAGCAGCACCGATGTCTATCCATGGGCCGGGGAAGGCTTCAGGGGGATCAAAGGCCATCGTTTGTGCCTCGACCCGGCTCATTGAGCGCAAGATTTTCAGGTGGCCCGCCGTCAGGGTCGAACCAGGCAAGTTTATCGTGCAGGGTGACAACACTGCCGACAATAAGCAGGGTTGGTGCTCTGACCTTGGCCGCGGCTACCGCGTCAGGCAAGCTGTCAAGAGTGGCGGCAATCACGCGCTGGTTAAGCGTGGTGCCCTGCTGGATGAGCGCTGCCGGTGTGGTGTTTTCGAGACCATGGCGGATCATCTCGCGGCAGATCGACTCAAGTCCTGTTAATCCCATATACACCACAACGGTTTGGCCGGGCTGACACAAGGCATCCCAGTTGAGATCGACGCTGCCGTCCTTAAGGTGTCCGGTAACAAAAAGACATGACTGAGCGTGATCCCGATGCGTGAGGGGGATGCCCGCGTAAGAGGCGCATCCCGCTGCCGCGGTGATGCCGGGAATGACCTGAAACGGGATGTTGTGTCGTACCAGATCCTCAATTTCCTCACCTCCTCTGCCGAAAATGAAAGGGTCGCCGCCCTTTAGCCGTAGCACCCGTTTTCCCTCTTGGGCCAAACTGAGCAGCATTTCGTTGATTTCGGGTTGCGGTACCACATGCTTGGATTTTTCTTTGCCAACAAAAATCCGGTCCGCATCGCGACGCACCAGATCGACAATGGCCGGAGCGACCAGTCGGTCGTAGAGCACCACATCTGCCCGCTGCATCAAACGTAAAGCGCGGAAAGTCAAGAGATCGGGATCGCCGGGGCCGGCACCGACCAGGTACACCTCACCTTTTTCGAATTCCGCATCGTCGGTTGCCTGGATCATCGCCCTGAGCTCCGCTCGGGCTTGATTTTCCTTTCCTGCGAATACGAGTTCGGCAACCTGACCCTGAAAAACGGTCTCCCAAAATCCTCGTCGGGAATCAACACTGCCAAGTGCGGCTTTGACCTGATCGCGAAATTCGCGGGCGATGCCTGCAAGCCGGCCGTATGCAGCCGGAATCAGTGTTTCCAACCGGGCTTTCAGCATCCGGGCCAGGACCGGGGACGCGCCGCCGGTACCGATGGCGATAATGACGGGCGAGCGATCGACGATAGAGGGCACGGTGAAGGTGCAAAGATCGGGCTGATCGACGACGTTGACGGGCAGGGTCTGTTTCCGAGCCGCGTCTGAGACTGCTCGATTCACATCCTCGTTGTCGGTTGCGGCAATTGCAATCAGCGCCTGGCTTAAATGGGTCGGCTTAAAGCGGTCCTCGATCCATTGCAGTTTCTGCTGATCCAAAAGTGCTTTTACTTTGGAGCCAATTTCTGGTGCCACCACCGTCACCCTGGCTCCGGCGCGAATCAGCAGGTCGATTTTTCGCTCGGCCACAGAGCCGCCTCCCACGACGAGGGCGGGCGTATTGCGCAACTTCAAAAAGATCGGCAGGGCATCCATGAGCAGAGTTTATTACGCAGATTGGCGTTGTGGTGCCAGCGCTCTATCCCAAGAGTCATATTCAGGTAGCGATACGTTTGTTGAGGAACCGGTTGGAATCGGGATCAAGGGTTCGTGAAGCTGACTGAGATACACTTACTGTTTGATTAAGTTTAAGCATTCAGGTAGGTTCCATGCGCCCCGTTCATCTTGAAAAACTCCTTCGCCGTGAGATCGCAAGCCTCAGCGAGCGCTCTCATACCCCGGTGATGCTGTGGGGTCCCCCGGGTGTGGGGAAGTCCCAGATTGTTGCCAAGGTAGCGGGTGATGACCATCTGCCGTTGATTGATATTCGTTTGTCCCAACTGGAACCCAGTGATTTGCGCGGAATCCCGTTTCGTGTTGATGAGCGCGTTGAGTGGGCTGTCCCTTCCATGCTGCCGGACCAGGATCGCCATGGCTCGCAAGGTATTCTCTTTCTCGATGAGATCACCTCCGCGCCGCCCAGCGTGTCGGCAGCTGCCTACCAGTTGATCCTCGACCGGCGGTTGGGAGATTACGAAGTGCCTGAAGGGTGGGCGATCGTGGCCGCAGGGAACCGGCAGGGAGATCGTGGCGTCACCTACGCCATGCCGGCACCACTGGCAAACCGCTTCAGCCATTATGAGGTCGACATTAATCTGGACGACTGGGTCCGTTGGGCGTTTCACGCAGGTGTCGATGAGCGGGTCATTGGGTTTCTCCGGTTTCGACCTGACATGCTGTTTGACTTTGATCCGGCACAGAACCCGGTAGCCTTTCCGTCGCCGCGTTCCTGGGAATTTGCGCACCGCGCGCTTCAAAAGTTTTCGCAGGATCCGGATATGCTGAGCGGTGCATTGCAGGCTTGTGTTGGACCTGCGGCAGGAATCGAGTTGCATGCGTTTATTCGCAACCTGGATCATTTACCCGATATTGACGGAATCCTGGCGGGAGAGCTGTCAACAGTGCCGGAGGATTTGGACCTGCAGTATGCAGTGGCCGCAGCGTTGGTAGGGCGGGCAGCCCAGGTTGGAGAAGACCCTGGCGCAATCGATCTTTACTCACGGATACTGGATTACGCAGGACGTTTCCCCCAAAAAGAGATGGGGGTGATGTTGGTGTCAGATCTTCATCGTGCCGTCGGCCCGCCGCTTTTTGCGGCACCGGGTTTTCCCGACTGGGCCAGACAGGTCGCCGATGTCATGCTGGCCCAGGATTAATGTGTTAAGTGATGCTCGAAGCCGGGAACGATAGCTTCACCCGCATCAGCGCGGCGCGGTCCCGGTTGATTCTGGATCGCCCGTTTCTGGGTGCGTTGGTATTGCGTCTGCCGATGCAGGAGATTGAAGCGCCATGGTGTCCTACCACCGCCACGGACGCGCGCAAAATCTATTTCAATCCGGCGTACTTCGACAGTCTGTCATTGTCTCAGATCGAATTTGCCCTCGCGCATGAAGCACTCCACTGTGCGCTCGCCCATTTTGCCAGACGGCTGCATCGTGACAAACGGAGGTGGGATATTGCTTGTGACCTCGCTGTCAATCCACTTTTGATTGACGACGGGTTAACGCCGCCGCCGGATGTGCTTTATATGCCGGACTACACAGGATTAAGCGCAGAAGAAATCTATCCAATGCTGGAAGAGGACCCTGAAGACGAGCCGCATGACCGTCATCTCTACGACGAGGAGCCTCAGGATCAGGAGACATCTGAATCCCGCTCACCCGATCCGTCCTCCGGGTTGGGGGCCGATCCCCCACCGCCTGAAGCGCTCAATCCCGACGAACGGGCACGACTGGAACAGCAGTGGCAAGAGCGCCTGGCAGGCGCTGCGCAACAGGCAGCCCAGGCCGGGCGGTTAAGCGGAACGCTTGCGCGCCTGGTAGACCAACTGATCGCTCCGACGTTGCCTTGGAGGCAACTCCTGGCACGCTACATGAGCATGCGTTCCAGAGACGATTTTGACTATGCGCGTCCCGGCCGTCGGGAAGGTGAGGCCATTTTGCCTGCGCTGCGCAGCGGCATAGTGGATGTTGCTGTGGCCGTGGATACCAGCGGCTCCGTTTCGACAGCCGAGATGTCTGAATTTGTGAACGAAGTGGATGCGCTCAAAGGGCAGGTCAAAGCAAGAATCACTCTTGTTTGCTGTGACTCTGAACTCGCTCCCGAGTCACCCCGGGTGTTTGAACCCTGGGAACCGCTTGAAGCGCCCGAATCACTTTCCGGAGGAGGGGGAACTGATTTTTCTCCTGTCTTTCAGTGGGCAGAGAACCTCGATATGGCGCCGGATTTGCTGATTTACTTTACGGATGCCAGGGGCCGGTTCCCCGATGCGGCGCCGACTTTTCCGGTCATCTGGCTGGTGAAGGGCCCGGAATCCGTGCCCTTTGGAGAGCGAATCCAACTCAACTGAGCAGACTTAAAAACCCGCCTCTTTGTAGAGCGCTTGGGCTCGTTGCGGATCAGCGCCCGTACCGCGGCCCTGTTCCAGCATCTGCGCGAGGGCAACCATCGCACCAGCGAGGCCCTGGGCCACCGCTGCTTCAAACCAGTGCACCGCGCGCGCATCGTCCTGCGCTGCACAGTCACCATCCATATACATGAACCCAAGCCCATGCAGTGCAGGACCATAGTCCTGGTGGGCAGCGCTTTTCATCCACTTGTAAGCAAGCAATTCGTTACGCACCACACCGAGTCCGTTCTGGTACATGATGGCAAGTCGATATTGGGCGTCTGCTGATCCGTCCTCGGCAAGCGGACTCAGCAACTTCATTGCCTGGGTGAAATGTTTGGCTTCGAATGCCGCAATTCCACTCGCGAGCTTCATGTCGTTTTCTTCTTGGGTTATATCCATACTGTCGGTCTGGATTGTGTTTCCTGCGGGAAAGGGTAAATCACTATGCTATTACTGCGCCACACCTGCCGCGTCCCACTACCCAATTGGATATAGAGGATCTTTTCACTGCAGGTTTAAACTTTAATCTTAATACAGCATTAATCTGCGAAACCCACTACAGTCATTTTCTCATGACAATGCGTCAATACATCCAGAAGATTGCCACCGGCCCAGAGTTGAGCAAGGATCTTTCCCGGGAAGAGGCAAGCGACGGGATGCGTCGAATCCTCTCAGGTGATGCGGATCCTGTTCAGGCTGCCATCTTCCTTATCGCGCTCAGAATGAAGCGCGAGACCATGCCTGAAAACCTCGGCGTGTTGGATGCGTTGCTGGAAGCCACTGATCAGGTGACAGCCGCAGTCGACGACGTTCTGGATCTTTCAGATCCCTTTGATGGTTTCACTCGGGGAATGCCCGCAGCACCGTTTCTTCCGCCTGTCCTTGCTGCCTGCGGCATTGCCACAGTGGCAAACGGAGCAGAGTCCATCGGGCCGAAATACGGCGCAACACACCGTAAAGTGCTTCGTGCCGCCGGGGTCAATGTTGATCTAAGCTCGGCCGAAGCTGCTCGACAGCTTGAAGATGATCGTATTGGGTGGGCATACGTCGATCAACGGGCAGCATGCCCAAAACTGCATGAACTTGTTTCGCTACGTACAAAGATCGTCAAGCGACCTTGTCTCACCACGCTAGAGGTATTGCTGGGCCCCGTGCGCGGAGTCAAGAGAACCCACCTTCTCACCGGATATGTGCACAAGCCGTATCCTCCCATTTATACAGCGCTGGCACGTGCTTCCGGTTATGACTCTGCCATTATTGTGCGAGGTGTAGAAGGCGGAGTCATTCCTTCCCTGAATCAACCGTCCAAGCTGTTTTGCTACCAGGGCGAGGCATCGGATCGCGAAGTGAGGCTTGATCCGGTGGAGTACGATATCCAGGCCGCAGAGCGCGCGGTGCCGTTGCCCGAGGATTTGCCCCAGCAAGCCGCGGATGACCAGATCAAAGGCTCGATTGATGCCGATGCGCTGGCTCACGCATCAGCGCAGGCAGGGCTTGCCGCGTTGACAGGAGAGCCGGGCCCTGTTCGAGAGAGTCTGGTCTATGGGGCAGCGTTATCTCTGGTCCAGCTAGGTCGCGGCCCGGATGCTGCTTCTGCTGCGGCAACTGTCCGTAGCGTGATTGATGACGGCCTTGCGGCTCGACGACTTGAGGCTGCCGCTCAGTAATCTCTCTGTCGTAAGTTGCACTCCAATTACTTTTTCTTTTTCATTATCCCGTCAATGATCGGGGCGAGGATTAACTCCATGGCGAGTCCCATTTTCCCGCCGGGGACGACGATGGTGTTGCGGCGGGAGATGAATGAGTCATGCAGCATGGCCAGCAAATAAGGAAAGTCGACATCGAATTTAACCGGATCGCGAAAACGGATCACCACGAAGCTTTCGTCCGGGGTGGGGATGTCGCGGGCGACAAAAGGGTTCGAGGTGTCCACCGTGGGAACCCGCTGGAAGTTGATATCGGTTCGCGAGAACTGGGGTGCAATAAAGTGGACGTAATCGTGCATGCGGCGCAGAATCGTTTCGGTAACGGCTTCGGGCTCGTAACCTCGGCTCTCAGTATCACGATGAATTTTCTGAATCCATTCGAGGTTGACGATGGGCACCACTCCCACGAGCAGGTCCACATGCTGTGCAATGTTGACTGAGCCGTTAACCACGCCGCCGTGCAGTCCCTCGTAGAAGAGTAGATCCGTCTTTTCTGCGATGTTTTCCCAGGGGGTGAAGGTGCCGGGCTTTTGTTTGTATGCGGCGGCTTCTGATTCGTTGTGCAGGTAGTAGCGGATCTTTCCACGACCGGTTTCGCTGTAATCCCGAAACAAGGCCTCAAGTTTCTCAAAGTGGTTGCCGTCGGGGCCAAAATGACTGAGATCCCGACCGGATTGTTGCGCTTTGGCGACCTCCTCGGGCATCTCGTAGCGATCGAATCTGTGAAAGCTGTCGCCCTCAACGATTACTGCCTTGAGGTGCTCGCGCGTGAGAATATGCTCAACAGCCGTCTTCACGGTGCTTGTGCCGGCACCTGAAGAGCCAGTAACAGCAATAATGGGGTGATTTGTGGACATCAGGTTTTCTCCCGGCAACTGCATTTGCTACAGAAATCCGGCATGGTTAGGTAGTGAAATCCCAAGCAATATAGATTTGGTTCATTAGACTTAGCAAATTTATCGTATTGGGTAAATAAGTCTATACTTATCTAAGATGACTGAAATCAGTCCCTGACTCAATTGGGGATTTGAGCAAGAGGGGAGAGAAGTGCACATTACCATTCGGCAACTGCAGGTATTTGAGGCGGTTGCCCGGCATCTCAGCTATACCCGGGCAGCAGAGGAATTGCACCTCACGCAGCCGGCAGTGTCGATGCAGATCAAGCAGATGGAAAGCTCGATTGGTCTGCCGATGTTTGAGCAGATCGGAAAGAAAATCTATTTGACACAAGCCGGCGATGCGATGCTCGTCCATGCGCGGACCATTATGCGTCATCTTGAAGCCGCATCTGAAGAGATGAACGATCTTCGTGGGGAAGATTCGGGAAGACTGAGAGTGGCCATTGCCTCAACGGTCAATTATTTCGCAACGCAGTTGCTTGCAGACTTTGCGAGGGAAAACCCGGCGGTCGAGATCTCTCTTGATGTGACTAACCGCGAATCATTGCTCAGCCGACTCGAAGCCAATCTGCCGGATCTGGTTCTCATGGGTAAGCCGCCGGCCGATCTTGATCTGGTCTCGGAGTCGTTCATGGATAACCCGCTGATCCTGATTGCGTCGCCTGATCATCCTTTGGCGAATGCGCGGAAGATCGCCTTGGCAGATCTTGCCGAGGCACATTTTGTTGTCCGCGAGCCAGGGTCAGGGACGCGTGTTGCGATGGAGCGTTTCTTCTCGGATCAGGGCTTCCGCTATCAGAAAAGCATGGAGCTGATGGGGAACGAAGCCGTAAAGCAGGGGGTTGAGGCGGGTCTGGGGCTCGCGGTGGTATCCGCCCACACCGTCGAAAAAGAACTGACCCTTCAGCGCCTCGTGGAACTGGATGTTGCCGGGATGCCGATCATGCGACGCTGGTACGTGGCTTACCACAAAGGCAAGCGCCTTTCACCGACGGCGGAAGCGTTTCGGCGATTCGTCATTGAGGCCGGCGTGCGACGATCCGACGTCGGCCGTTAGGCACGCTACCAATATGTGCTTATAAGCCATAAAATCAGTTTATCGCTTTCAGTTTTGTGACGAGACTGAAGGCGAGAGGGTTATTGACATCAGGCAGGGAGTGCACTCATGGCGGACAGAAGGCTTCAGGTATTTGCAACGGTTGCCCGCTTGCTCAGTTTCACCAAAGCGGCCGAAGCGCTGCACATGACCCAGCCGGCCGTCACATTCCAGATTCGCCAGTTGGAGGACTACTTCAACACGCGGTTGTTTGATCGGACTCACAACCGGATCAACCTCACCTCAGCCGGCCATCTTGTGAAGGGTTACGCCGATCAGATCCTCTCGCTGTATAGCGAGATGGATAACGAAGTTCGAAAGTTGACCGGTGATGTGTTGGGCCCGCTTGTTCTGGGAGCGAGTACGACGATCGGTGAGTACGTCATCCCGAGCATTCTTGGTGAGTATCAGGCTAAGTTTCCCGATGTCGCGGTGCGCCTTCATGTCGCCAACACCGAGGGGGTGCTCCACATGGTTGAGAGCAACGAGATTGATATTGGGATTGTTGAGGGTCCGGTGGGCAACAAGAATCTTGTGTCTAAAGTCTGTTGGGATGATGAACTTGTGGTAGTCACTCCTCCGAATCACCCGTTGACTGAACACGCTGTCACTGCTGTCGATGCGCTTCTGCAGTATCCGTTTATCAGCCGTGAGGAGGGTTCGGGGACCCGTAATGTAATTGTCGACTATTTGCAGTCGGCCGGCCGCGATATCTCGGATCTCAATTTGACCATGGAGTTTGGCAGTCCGGAGTCCATCAAGAGTGCCGTCGCGGCGGGTCTGGGCATCTCGATCCTGTCTATCGCTACGCTCGATAAGGAACTGGAACTGGGCATGTTGTCCAAGTTGAGTCTGGATCCTCCACTGACGCGCCCCTTCTCAATCGTTTACCAGCGCCAGAAGTTCCGCCTGCGTGCGATGGATGAGTTTCTCGAATTCACCGAAGCGCACTGCGTAGAAAAACAGTCGGCAAAATAGTTTCGCAACCGCATTTTCGGGTCGACTCGATGGCGAATACCGACCAGCACGAACTTCGGGCAGTCATCGACGTATTGACCGATGCCGAAGTCGCGAGCCTGCTCGATTTTGCGAGGTATCTCAGAGACCGGCGGTCTGCCGCCCCTGCGCCTGAGATCGTGAATATTCCCCGGCCGGAACATGAGAGTGTCATCAATGCTATTCGGCGTTTGACCGAAACCTATCCCATGTTGAACCGGGATACTCTTTTTAATGAGGCATCAGGTTTGATGGCGCGCCACATGCTGCATGGGGAGAGCAGCGAGGACACAATCGATCAGTTGGAGGCGCTATTTAAATCCCGCTACGCCACCTGGCAGGCGGAAGTTGCGGCCAGTCCTTAAGTTGCCTGTCACAGACAATCAGGCCGCTAGGGCTGCGTTCTGCTCCCGGTGACCGATCTGCGATTCGGGTCTGGAGTGCTCTGTGGTATAAATCTTGGATTGCAAACGATTGATGCACGACATCAATACACTCGGAAAGGCCTGATGGTGGAACAACTGCACTCGGTTTCGGATGATGATGGTTATCGGCCGAATGTGGGGATCGTGCTTTTCAATAGCACCGGCCAGGTCCTCTGGGCCCGGCGGAGTCGTCATGACGGCTGGCAGTTCCCCCAAGGAGGAATAGAACAGGGCGAGACAGTCGAGCAGGCCGCTTACCGCGAACTGTATGAGGAGGTCGGGTTACGCCCACAGAACGTGGAACTGGTGGGTCGGACGCGAAACTGGCTTCGCTATGATGTCCCCGGCAGTTTGCGCTCGCGTAGCACGACCTTCAAGGGGCAAAAGCAGGTGTGGTTTCTGATGAAGATGCTCGCCTCCGATCACGCGATCTGTCTGGACCACAGCGAGGCGCCAGAATTTGACCGATGGCGGTGGGTGGATTACTGGCTGCCCCCGCGTAAAGTGGTTTCGTTTAAACGTAGCGTTTACGAACTTGCCTTGTCCGAACTTGAGCCCATGCTGCGTCTTGTCTGAACTGGCGTTCCGCCGGTTGTCCCTGCGGCGCTAACTGTTCCGGATGCGATCGACCAGATCGGAGGTAGATCGCTTATACTGAAAAGGGATGCTGTGCACGGTGCCGCCGCTGTCGCGCACCTCCCGGGCTCCGACGATGTCATCCGGTTTCCAATCCCCTCCCTTGACGAGGTGGTCCGGCTTCAGCCTTAGGATCAGGTCGAGAGGCGTATCTTCCTCGAAACAGGTGACAAAACTGACGCACGCTAAAGCGGCAATCACCGCCAGACGGTCTTCTAATGGGTTGACTGGACGACCTGGCGCCTTGCCAAGCTTGCGAACCGAGGAATCAGAATTCAGTCCCACGACGAGAGTAGCCCCAAGGGCTGCGGCTTCCTCAAGGTAGGCCACATGGCCCCGGTGCAGAATGTCAAAAACCCCGTTGGTGAAGACCAGAGGGCGCGGATGTTTGCCGACGTGCTGCGTAAGCGCGTCCCAGTCGGAGAGAATTTTTTCAGCGCTGCTCACGCAGTCAGCGGTTTGCGATTAGATGTACTCAAACACCTTGATGACTCGGACGACTCCCGTTACAGACCGAGTGGCGTCAACGGCAATACTGGCTTCCTCCGGCGTCACCAGTCCCATCAGGTAGACGTTGGCCCGTTCGGTGACAACTTTAATTCGGGTCGATTCGATTGGGGCTGATGTGGCGATTGCGGTTTTGACCCGCGTAGTGATCCAGCCGTCGTTGGCACGGCTGTTCATGTTTGTTTTTCCGGCGAGCTCCAGCCGATTGATCACCTGCCGAGATCCCTCATGGGCTTTCGCGAGATCGATGATGGTATCGATGTCGCGCTGATCAGGCACCTCTCCCGTCAGAAGGACCACACCGTTGTAGATAGTGACATTGACGTGTTCGTGTTCAATCTGCTCTTGTTTGTCGATAGAGCGCTTGATATCAAACTCCATCTTGTTGTCATCCCAGTAAACACTGGCACCTCTACGGTCGCGGGCAACATCAATAGCCAGGACAGTAGCGGTAGTGACGAGCACGATGCCGCAGCCGCTGACAAGGCAGGCGATGGCAAGCGCCAAAATGGAGTGACGGAACGGTTTTGAGGTTCTGCCAGAGCGGACTGGATTCATCAATGTTCTCCGCAATAGTGCTGATCGATCAGATCACAAAAGCAGTGAATAATTATAGCGTGGGCTTCCTGGATCCGCGCAGTACTGTCAGAGGGGACCCGCAGTTCACAGTCTTGTGGTCCCAGCATCGGCGCCAGAGCGCCGCCGTCGCGGCCCGTGAGTGCAGTTATCTTGATCCCGCCCGTCGTTTGTGAGGCTTTAACCGCGTTCAGAATGTTCGGGGAATTGCCCGAGGTGCTGATGACCACCAGGTGATCGCCCGGGACGGCCAGGGCCTCCAGTTGCCGGGAGAAAATCTGGTCGAACGCATAGTCGTTGCCAGTGGCTGTGAGTGTGGCGGTGTCGCTGACCAGGGCAACGGCAGGCAGGGCTTTACGCTCCTTTAGGAAGCGAACCAGAAGTTCCGCACTGAAATGCATGGCATCCGTCGCGGAGCCGCCATTGCCACAGAGCAGGAGTTTGCCGCCGTTGTCGAGGGTGTCGAGCATCGATCGGGATGCGCGGCCGATCTCCTCGGCTAGCATTTCTCCACTGGCCAAGGCGGTTTTCGCGCTGCTGGTAAAGTGATCAACGATCTGTTGCTTCATGGGGCGAAATCGGATGAGGGGTGGATCTCTCAGGGGATTCTAAAGCTTTCAGCAATGATCGGGACCGAACCGGGAGCCAGATCCAGGGCTCAAAAGGCATTCCGGATCCATTGCCAGTCAGGATTCGGCATTTTTCCACTGACGGCAAATACATCAAATCTGCATACCGTATCGTACCCGTTTCGGGACTGCTGCAAGAAAAATTCAGCGGTGAACCGCAGGCGTGATTGTTTTTTTGCGTCGACGGTTTCCTCGGGTCGACCGAAGGCGCTGCTTGCTCGGTACCGAACCTCAACAAATACCAAAGAAGTCTCTTCCCGCAAGATCAGGTCGATCTCTCCCTGGCGTGTCCGGTAATTGCGTTCCACCAGACGCAGGCCTTTCGATTGGAGCTAATCGAGGGCGAAATCCTCTGACCAGTGATGCGTTGAAGCTGTCTTTCCCATCACCGCTTCTGTGCGTTGCTATCGCGAAATGACCGGAGTGAAAGGCTCAGGGATACCCTGACGAAAAATGACCCAGTCGGGTTGTTTTTCGATGTCGCCTGCCTGCAGGAAATAAGTGCCGCTGGCGCCGGAAACCTGCCGGGTTGAATCATCTGACATGGTTTGTATCTCGCACCCAAGACGATATGCGTCCATACCTAGCGCAAAGAGACGATCGACTCCAGATCCCTGATAGTGCTCAGCGACGGTGAGCATCTTGTCAGAGCGCTCAAAGCGGCCGGTGGGGCGTACAAGCCAAGGCATGTCCGAAAAAAGCACTCCCTCAAGATCAAGGTCATTGACCGGGTCCGGCGTTCCGGTGAAGACGGTATTCTGTGAGTAGATCGGCAATTTGCCGGCGTGGTGAAAATCAATCTGGGGTTTCAGCAGTCGAGCTGTCTTTTGATCTGCAAAAAGCAATATCACGTCGAGGTCCCGACGGATTCGGGGCACGACGACCAAGGGAAGGGTGTCGCCGAGCGTATTTTGCAGGGCGTTTGTTTGCGCCTCGATTTGGGAAAGGCTCAGCATGCGTGAAATCATTTCTGAGAAATCACTGCGTGTTGAATCCACAATCACCGTGTCTGTGATCTGGCCGCCCTGATCCTGCCACGCTTGGACAGCAGTGTCGGCAGCCGCCTTGTTTGCTTTGGTCAGGGTATAGAGCACCAGGGCGTTTTCGAGGCCGCGCGCTCGGGCATGGGTCACGAGTGACAATGCCTCGCTACGGCGTGACAGATCTATGAAGAAGGCATTTGGTGTGCGTTCAGCGTTGCTTGAGCCCAGCAGCAGTGTCGGCACGCTCAGCGTCGACTGGGTCATCAGGCTCGCTACTGCATCCCGACCGAGAGGTCCGACCACAAGATCCGCACCCGCCTCCACCGCTGCCTGATAAACCTCCCCGATGGTATGGATGTCGTCGCCGAAGTCGTAGAGTGATACAACTGGCCGGGACGAAGCATGGTCTCCGTTATGAAGGTGCATAAAGCCGTCATTAAATGCCGATGCCGCTTTACTGAAAGCAGAGGTCATCGGTAGCAGCAAGGCAATGCTGGCCGGGGTTGGTGAGGCGCAGGAGACAGGTCGGAACTCCCTGCGAAGGGGAGTCGCGCGATGCCCGGGATATCTGGCAGACCAGTCATCAAGATCAAGACGTAGCGTCTCTAGTGCCCACGCTGAAGCACTGATAATTTGCACAAGTTCCAGCCAGGCCAGGCTGTCCTCTGCGATGTCGGGATGCTGTTTCAGGAGGTTACGCTCCTGCAAAGTCAGCATCGACAGTGCATCGAAAACCCGGGCAAGCAAAGCGCCGACGTCAGCCCCTGACCTATTGTCGAGTGAAAGACCGTTGATGAGGTTTAGTGCCTCAATGGGGTTTTTTTCAGCAAACAGAATCTGCAAATTAAGGTCGTTAACCAAAAACCACTGGCCGTCATCAAGCTCTGTATTCTCGGCGCGGGCCAACAGCCCGCGCGCCTTTGGCAAGTTCTTTCTCGCCAGCGCAAGCGCTGCTCGCAGCAACGTGTGCTGACGGACAACCCAGGGAATGGCGTTAAGAAACTGTGTTCTATTGAGAATGATTTCGGCCTGCTCCAGGCGCATCGCTTGAAGAAAGCGTTGGGCACTGGCGAGAAAAAGGAGTTGTGCTTGGGCAGCCTCGGCATCGAGCGCGCGTTCGAGAAATGTCCATGCCGAGGTGACTGGCTCGGTGCGCGCAAGGTCTTGCATGACAGGCGCCGAAGGGGCGATCGCCTGGGTATTCGTTTGGGCTTGCGTGCTGGACGCCGACTTCGGCTCGCCTTTGGGTTGGGTATCTCTGGATTGCGGGAGAGCTGCGCATCCAGATATCAGTATGGCAATAACCGCTGCCCAGAGCAGGAGGGTCGAACTGCCGACACAATACAGAGGCATCATATCAGTATACCCGATAGACTTGGCGTTACCGCGACCACGGAGTTGTGCGCATCGCGGAACTAGTGGAACCCCCATCGTGAGCCAGACCCCGAACGTTTCTCAACTTCCCGGCGTCCTGTATGTTGTGGCCACGCCAATCGGTCATCTTGGGGATGTATCGGCTCGTGCCTCCAAAGTGCTCCATGAAGCTGACGTTATCGTTGCCGAGGACACGCGTCATACCCGGAGGTTGCTCAATCATCTTGGCGTTGCTTCGCCCAAGATGATTGCTTTGCACGAGCACAACGAAGCGCGCCAGCTGTCCAGAGTGATCCAGATGATTGCCTCCGGCCAGCAGGTTGCGCTCGTGAGCGATGCCGGCACGCCATTGATCAGTGATCCCGGCTACCGCCTGGTAGACAGGGCGACAAGCGAAGAACTCCGTGTGGTGGCCGTGCCGGGGCCAAGTGCCGTGACGGCCGCACTTTCGGTTTCCGGCCTGCCGACAGATCGCTTTGTTTTTGAGGGGTTTCTCCCGCCGCGGGCTGAGGCCCGCCGTACACGCCTGCGTCTGCTTTCCACCGAGAGTCGCACGCTGGTATTTTTTGAGTCGCCCAAACGGGTGGTAGACACACTGTCTGATATCGCCGGGATCTTTGGTGAGGGTCGACTCGTGTCTTATTGTCGTGAGCTGACAAAACGGTTTGAGTCGGTTGAGCGCGCGACAGCGGGAGCGCTGGCGGCAAAGCTTCAGGCGCAAAAAGAAAAGATTAAAGGCGAAATTGTCCTGGTCGTGAAAGGAGCGAAGGAAGCTGATTCCGGCAAACCCATTGATGAGATGTTGTTGGTTGAGCTGCTGGCTGGAGCGTTACCGCCGCGTAAAGCGAGTGACATTGCGGCACAACTGACCGGTGGAAAAAAGAACGATTTTTACAAACGCATATTGCAGCAATCCGAAAAAGACCGTAGCTCTTCCTAATCGCAACTTGCACATTCCTTGTGGTCGGTTTAAGTTGACGTCTGGAGTCGGCCGGGCAACCGCGGTCCTGAAATCTGCTGCAGACCGCTCAAGGTTTGTGGCGGAGCAGGGCGGAGGAAAGTCCGGGCTCCACAGGGCAGGGTGCCAGATAACCTCTGGGCGGCGTGAGCCGACGGAAAGTGCCACAGAAAACATACCGCCGCGGATCTGTCTTAAGACGGTTCGCGGTAAGGGTGAAAAGGTGCGGTAAGAGCGCACCGCGTTCACGGTAACGGGGACGGCAGGGTAAACCCCACCCGGAGCAAGACCAAATAGGGACCCCTAAGCGCGGCCCGCGCTGGGTCCGGGTAGGTCGCTTGAGGCGGACGGTGACGTGCGTTCGAGATGAATGGTTGCCCTCGACAGAACCCGGCTTACAGGCCGACTCCATTTTTCTTCATTAAAACAAATATCTGACGAAAGTTATCCACAGATTACTTGAAGTTTTCTTCTGCCAGACGGTCTCAAACTGCCTCGAAGGCCGCCTGATCCCCTAGTGCCAAGACCTGGATTCTGGTCAGGCCATTTCTCAAAAACACTGATTTTTCAGTCAATTGAGGGTTGACAGCCCGATATCTTGATACCTATAGTGTCGCTGAGTGGGAATTTGTGGGAAAAAAGTCAAAAAGGGATCGGAAAATGTGGGTAAAAAAATCTTGCGAAAAGTTTTCCGCCCGATGGCCTGAAAAAACAACAGAAAAAGACCTGGAAATTTTTCTGATGCCGTGGATGGCGGCTAATCCATCCCAATCCTCATCCTCCTTTGGTGATTGCCCGGCCCCGCGAGGGGCCGGGATTTCTTTCGAGAACTGACCCATTGCGGGCATGAGGCGGTTTGCGTCGTCCCGAACGACGCTGATTCATAGAGCAGATAAGCAAATTTAGGGTCAGGAGCGAAGGGCAGAGATGGAGGAGGTCAGCGTTAACGATGTTTAGAGGGGCCAGCACCTTGAATCTCGACAGCAAAGGGCGATTTGCTGTCCCGACGATACATCGAGAACCGCTCGCTGAGAGGTGCCAGGGCCAGCTTGTGCTGACTGTTAACAACACCCGGGAGCGCTGTCTTTGGATATATCCGCAGGATGAGTGGGAACGGGTCGAGCAAAAAGTAGTTGCACTACCAAGTTTTGATCCCGCCGCTCAAGCCCTGAAACGTTTTCTGATTGGGTACGCATCCGATTGCGAACTGGATAGCGCGAACCGCGTCAGGATTCCGGCGCCACTTCGCGAATTTGCAGCGTTGGAAAAACACATCGTACTGATCGGACAGGGGAATAAGTTTGAACTCTGGGATGAGTCACGGTGGAAGGCAAGATGTGACGAATGGCTGGCTGTGCAAACAGGTGAAGAGCGCCTGCCTGTAGAGCTTGAATCCCTCTCACTGTAGGGCGACAGAATCGTGCTGGCCGCACCCCACTCCCCCGTTATGACGGCAGAGGTGGTCAAGGCGCTGGATCCCAGTGAAGACAGCATCCTCGTGGATGCCACCTTTGGACGCGGCGGACATACCCGCGCTCTGCTTGACCGACTGGGCACCAATGGGCATGTCTACGCAATGGACCGGGATCCCGAGGCGTGTGCGATTGCCCGGGACTGGGCGCAGGGGGAGCACCGGTTAACAGTGGTGCACGCCCCTTTCTCGAAACTCTCCGATGAACTGCATGCAGCCGGAATCGCGGGACAGGTTTCTGGCATCGTGCTTGACCTGGGCGTGTCATCACCGCAACTGGATGATCCCGGGCGGGGATTCAGTTTTATGCGTGATGGACCCCTGGACATGCGCATGGATCGCTCGCAGGGTGTTCCCGTGCAGGATTGGCTTGCCGATGTTTCAGAGGAAGACCTGGTCGATGTTTTAAGGCGTTTTGGCGAAGAGCGTTATGCCCGCCGTATTGCGCGAGCTATCGTCGATGCCCGGACTGAAGCCCCCCTTACCACGACGGGTGAGTTATCGTCTCTGGTGGATGCCTGCGTGCCTACGCGGGAGCCGGGAAAGCATCCCGCTACTCGGACTTTTCAGGCACTTCGCTTATTCATCAATCAGGAACTCGCGGAACTGGACGCGGTCCTGCCGCAGGCGATTGAGATGCTTGAACCAAGCGGTCGTCTGGTCGTTATCAGTTTTCACTCTCTGGAGGACCGACGGGTCAAAAGATTCTTTCACGACACCGCTAAGGCGGACCCCTTTCCGCCAGATCTTCCGGTGCGAGCAGACGAGATTTCACCGGCCATCCTGCGCCCGGCAAAGCCCCAACGGCCCTCTGCCGGTGAGGTGGCAGCTAACCCGCGCGCCCGCAGCGCGATTCTGCGCTGGGCACAAAAAACACCCGGCGGTCATGCATGAAGTGGATCGGATTTTTGAGTGTGATCTCACTGGTATCCGCGCTCTGCGTGGTGGTCGTGCGTCACCAGAACCGGCTCGAGTTCCTTCAGGTGCGATCGGCCGAAGAGCAACGGGACCAATTGAATGACGAGTGGGGTCGATTGCAATTGGAGAAGGCAACCTGGGCGCGCCATAACCTGGTCGAGCAGGCCGCCAGACAGGAGTTGGGCATGGTAACACCCGGCCCCACGGATATTATCGTAGTGCAGTTGGAGACAAGGCCGTGAAATTGACTGCCAAACGGCGAACCCCCAAGAGTTACTCTCGTTTGCGGCAGGGAATCGTTCTCGGGGTGGTGTGCCTTGGAATGAGCGTTCTGGGGGTCCGCGCTTTCCAGGTCCAGATCCTTGACAGTTCCCGTCTGCAGGCAGAGGGCGCCGCCCGTCAGTTGCGCAACATCGCGGTGAAACCGGAAAGAGGTCGGATCGTTGATCGCAACGGAGATGTGCTTGCGGTCAGTACGCCCCTCGACGCCGTTTGGGCGCATCCACTCACGCTGATGCACGCGCCTGAGGAATGGCCACGGCTTGCCGATTCTTTAGGGATGAGCCTCTCGCAGATCTCTAGCCTGCTGGATCGATATCAGGATCGGGAGTTTATGTACCTGCGGAGGCACTTGCCGCCAGCAGAAGCGGCGCGGGTCGAAAGTCTCGCGATCCCAGGAGTCAGCTCACTTCGGGAGTACGGTCGCTACTATCCGGCGGGACCGATTACCAGCCATGTCCTGGGCTTTACCGACGTGGATGATCGGGGGCAGGAGGGGATCGAACGGGCGTTCGACAGCCACTTGGCGGGTGTCGAGGGGCGTAAGCGCGTGTTGCGCGACCGCAAGGGCAGAATCGTAGAGGATATTGAAAGTATCCGGCCCGTCTACCACGGTCGGGATCTCCAACTGAGTCTGGATCTCAGGATTCAGGTCTCAGCACAGCATCATTTGGCACAGAGCGTTCGGGATACTAGGGCGTTGGGCGCGTCGGCCGTGATGCTGGATGTGAACACCGGTGAAGT
>MDTD01154494.1_pt1 | contig 24029 bp, 20 predicted proteins | sample 811221 | NCBI WGS metagenome assembly MDTD01 (sample SAMN05326646, study PRJNA326480) | marine metagenome | isolation source: seawater | place: Pacific Ocean: South West | collected 2011 | reverse complement strand
GATCGCCAAGAAGTACACCAACCGCGGCCTGCAGTTCCTGGACCTGATCCAGGAGGGCAATATCGGCCTGATGAAGGCGGTCGATAAGTTCGAGTACCGCCGCGGCTATAAGTTCTCGACCTATGCCACGTGGTGGATCCGCCAGGCGATCACCCGCTCGATCGCCGACCAGGCGCGGACGATCCGCATTCCCGTCCATATGATCGAGACGATCAACAAGCTGGTCCGCACCTCGCGCCAGATGCTGCACGAGATCGGCCGCGAGCCGACGCCGGAGGAGCTGGCCGAGAAGCTGTCGATGCCTTTGGAGAAGGTCCGCAAGGTCCTGAAGATCGCCAAGGAGCCGATCAGCCTCGAAACGCCCATCGGCGACGAGGAGGACAGCCATCTCGGCGACTTCATCGAGGACAAGAACGCGATCGTGCCGCTGGACGCCGCCATCCAGGCGAACCTTCGCGAAACCACGACGCGGGTGCTCTCCAGCCTGACACCGCGCGAGGAGCGGGTGCTCCGCATGCGGTTCGGCATCGGCATGAACACCGACCACACGCTGGAGGAAGTGGGCCAGCAGTTCTCGGTGACCCGCGAGCGTATCCGCCAGATCGAGGCCAAGGCGCTCCGCAAGCTCAAGCATCCCAGCCGCTCGCGGAAGCTCCGCAGCTTCCTGGATACCTGACCCGCACGATCCGTGCTATAGACGGCCGACGGACGAGAGAGGCGCCACAACGCCTCTCTTTTCCGTTGTGCCGGCCTCGGGCTATTTTGCCCTCCGGTCGGGCCCGTAGTTCAGTTGGTTAGAACGCGCCGCTCATAACGGTGTTGTCGGGGGTTCGAGTCCCTCCGGGCCCACCATCCTGCTTCGCGCTGCGCGCTGCGCGCTACGCGCTACGCAGGATTTGCTCCCGCAAAAGTTGCGAAGCAGGATGCCCTCCGAAGCCTTGGCGACGGAGGGCTGATCTCATGCACTATGTTTATCTGCTCGAAAGCAGCGCTTATCCCGGCCAACGCTATGTGGGAGTCACCTCTGACCTAAGAAAAAGACTGGCCGAACACAATGCCGGGAAGTCCCCGCACACATCGAAGTATGCGCCGTGGCTTCTGGTGACTTACATCGGCTTCTCCGACAATCAGAAAGCGGAAGCTTTCGAGCGCTATCTAAAGTCGGGTTCGGGACACGCTTTTGCCAAGCGAAGGTTGCGGTAGGAGCCTGCGTCTGGCGTTTCTCTTGATGACACACCTTCCGTTCAAACGCAGTGACGACATCCCACAGTCAGGCTGTTTTGCCTCCCGCAGCAGGCGTGCATGATCTCCGAGCGGCCCAGGCCGATGTCCTTGAGCATGCGGTTGTCGAGCCGGCTGGGCAAAACGGGGGCAAAAACGGGACAGTGTATATTTTCGGGCAAAAACGGGACAGTGTATATTTTGGCCGGACCTCCGCACGGTAGACGACCCTTATACGCGGGGCGCTATTTGGAGTTGAACCCAGATCACGTGGTCGTCTGCGCGGGAATTGAATGGGCGGGGAAGAAAAGGGACTCTGAAATATACACTGTCCCCATTTTTCGCTGTCCCCATTTTTCCATGCGTGCGTTCGATTACCGACTCGCTTTGCGCCACCACTGGATGTAGCCTCGAAAGGTTACTCGCGGGTGAAGGACGCGATGCACAATCCGAACAGCCTCATGGCATTGGTATCCGCAGTTGCCATTGCCCTGATCTCTTTGACTACGGCGGCCCATGCCGACCGCGACTCCGCGCTCGCAGCTCTTCGTGCGGAGCCAAAGATCAAGGATCTATACTGGTCCGCTGCCGATGTGTTGCATGTGGGCGTGTTGGACGACGGCAGCCCTCGGAAGGGTTACGCGATGTACGTATGCGAAGTGCTTCGCGAGCACCATGCCGCCAATGGTGTGCGAGTCCGCATCATGGATATCGTTGCCGTCACCGACGGTAACTGGCGAAGCCTGGGGGAGGTGAAATGTTGAACCCTCGCACTTTGCTCTTCTCGCTCGCATTTGGCTTGGCAGGTTGTGCCACCTCTCATGTTCAGCCGCTCGACGACGGAACCTACGAGATTCGGGTCGATCATGAAGCAGTGAGCAGCGAACTGGTTGTGGAAAGGGAGTTTCGGGAGCGTGCCGACGCACTGTGCCCGCGAGGCTTCACCCGCCTTTCCGAACGCGACAACGTCGAGGGGCAGTTTGGCGGTCGGACGTTCGTGATTCGGTGTGTTGAATAAGAGCTGGTCGCGTCCGTCAACTTCGTTCATATAGCGGATTTCGATGCCGTTCCTCCCGCACCGCGGCGATGGTCTCCGCCTTGATCTGTTGCCCGAACGCGCGCAGGGCTGCCCGATCAGCTCCCCCCGAAACCGGCGAAACCGGGACGGAAACCGGGACAGTATATATTTTTCTCAATGGCTCACGCGCCGCCGAACCTCCGGTCGAAGATGCCGAGCTTCTTGACTTTGCGGCAAGGTTATCCGGGATGTCACCCCATCACTCTCAACCTTGAATAATGCTTTCGCTTATTCCACAGTGATAGCATCGCAATCATCCCGCGGAGGGCGATATCATGGCCGCCGTTACCATCCGCAACCTCTCAGAGGAGGCGCATCGCGCCCTGAAAGTCCGCGCGGCGCAGCACAATCGCAGCGCGGAAGCGGAAATGCGCGCCATTCTGGAGGCGGCCGTGCGTCCCGAGGGCCGGCTGCGGCTCGGCACCGCCTTGTCTGAGATAGGACAGAAGCACGGTGTCACCAAAACCGATATCGAGGCCCTCGAAGAGATCAGCGATACGCGGCCGGCGGAGCCGATGCGTTTCGAATGATCCTGCTCGACACCAATGTCGTCTCGGGGGCAATGACGCGTGCGCCGAATCCTCGGCTGCGCGCATGGCTCGACGCCCAGGCGGCCGAGACGTTGTTTCTCTCCAGCATCACCGTGGCCGAGCTCCTCTTCGGCATCGGTGTTTTGCCAGCCGGCAAGCGTAAGGAGAGGCTGGCGGCCGCGCTCGACGACGTGCTGGACCTGTTTGCCGACCGTATCCTGACCTTCGACACATCGGCGGCGCGGCGCTATGCCGATCTCGCCGTCAAGGCGCGCACGGCCGGAAAGGGCTTCCCGACGCCCGACGGCTATATAGCGGCGATCGCCGCCGCACATGGTTTCGCCGTGGCATCGCGCGATACGAGTGCGTTCGATGCCGCAGGCCTCTCGGTGATCGATCCCTGGGCTTCGATGGAGAGCGGCGGGTTGTGAACCGACGGATAGTCGATAGTCGTCGACTGATCTTGCCAGTCGCTCTACCGACCCCCGGACGGGGATGCCGAACTTCTTCACCGGCTGACGAGATTCTCCTGGATGCCACCGCTACTGTTTTGCAGTCACTGATTTGACGGTCGCCCGCAACAGCGACAGACCAAGGCCAAGTCGTTCCGTCTCCCACAGCACACACCCATGATCTCCGAGCGGCCGAGGCCGATGTCCTTGAGCATGCGGTCGTCGAGCCGGCTGAGTTCCCGGTAGGTCCGGAGCCGTGTCCGTCGGCATTTCATGCTCTGGGCGATGTGCCGCCAGGCCCGCGTGACGATGGCGTGGACGGCGGCTGCGTGGACTCTGCGGCCTTTCCGCACATAGTGGCCGGTATCGATCGCTCCAGCGGACGTCCGCTTGATTGTGGGGTCTTCGTGGTCGTCACGAAATATCTGTCCGGCGTCCATCCGACCGACTCTTTCTTGTCCAGGTCTCCCAAGCTGATCCGTCCGAGGGGCGGGATTGGCTTTGGGAGCTGAAAATCGGTGTGCGGATCGGGGAAGACAAACGACGACTTTTCGCTCGCATGTGAGCAATATTCGTTTGTCCTGCGGCGCACCGCCTGCGCTGTTTGAAGGCCGGATCGGGTGGGGCGGTGACCGTCTGGCCGCCCGGATTATCTTTGGCTGAAGCCTGTCTTCAGCCGCAGAGCAAGACGCGATTCTTCCATGCCACTGAGACTGCCGCCCCTCAATACGCTACGCCTTTTCGAAGCCGCCGGACGGCACAAGAGCTTCAAGCGGGCGGCCGAGGAGCTGCATGTCACGCCGAGCGCGGTGAGCCACGGCATCCAGACCCTCGAAGACTGGCTGGGGACGCCGTTGTTCCATCGCGGCAGCCGCGGTCTTTCGCTGACGCCGGCCGGGAGCGCCTATCTGCCGCAGGTCCGGGAAGCGCTGACCGGTCTCGCCGAGGCGACGGCGCGGGTGCCGGGGCGGAAGGCGACCGGCACGCTGTCGTTAAGCGTCGCGCCGACCTTCGCTTTGCGCTGGCTCATGCCACGGCTCGGCGCCTTTCGCGAAGCGCATCCGGGGATCGCGCTCACCCTCGATACGGCCCGCCAGTACGTGGACTTCCCGATCGACGGCAGGGACTTGGCGATACGGATGGCTCGTGCCGAGAACGCCGCCGCGGACTGGGTGCACCTGGTTCGGGAGAGCTTCGTGCCGGTCTGTTCTCCGGCCTTGGCGGCAGCGGTGGGCGGCGCCGGCTGGCCCGGCCTGCTGACGCGCGTACCCCTGATTCACCTGACGACCGTTTCCGAAGACTGGGATGTCTGGCTGGGCGCCCAAGGGTTGACCGCACCCGATGAGGGGGAGGCCTTGTACGTCGACACGTTGCAGGCCGCCTTTGAAGCCGCGGTCCGGGGCCTCGGGATAGCGCTCGGCCGCCGACCGCTGGTCGATGACGAAGTGGCACAAGGCCGTTTGGTGGCGGTTGGGCCGGACTCGCCCGGCACGACGAGCTACTGGCTCGTCGGCCTCGAGAGCGCGTTCGAGCGCCCCGAAGTGAAGGCGTTCCGGCAGTGGATCCTGTCGGAGCTTGGCACCGGCGCGCTCCGCGAGCGGCGGACCTGACATTGCCAACTTGCAACTTATTCTTAGTCGCGTAACATTATTCGGGCTTCATCGGGCGGTTTCGCAGCCGTCTTCCTGGAGGAACGGGCCAAGCCCTGCTTTCCCGAACGATGCGCTTGCACGACAGCACATCCTCATACGCCGAAACCGACCCTGCGCCGTCGCCGGCACCGGCACCGGCCGGCTATATTGCGGATGTTTCCGAGGGCGTCGACCGGCCGGGGGAAGGGGTGGCCGAAGACGCGATCCCCTTGCGGGACGAGGCGCTGCTGCGTCGGTTCCGGCGGCTGACGCCGTGTGGGGAGGCGCTCTCGCTCGATGCGGCGGGGGCGTATCTGTTCGCCAGCCTCTGCGGGTCGGCGAGCGTCATGGGGAAGGACGGGGAGCGGCTGCTTTCCGGGGAGTCCCTGCATGTCCTTCGGCAGGCGGCGGGTGACCCGTCGCGGCGGATCTCGTTCGACCACAGCGGACCGATCGCTGTGCTCCTCTACTTTCCGCTCCACTGGAGCCGTTCCTGCCCGATGGGGGAATCATGCGAGGTGGCGCGGTTCCTGTTCGGCGGCGGCCAGGGGCGGGGCGGGGACGACCGGGTGGAACTCGACCGTGACGGCTTGCGGCATGTGCACTCCGTGCTCGACCTTCATGTCGACAAGGACATAGACCGGCTGTCCGTCGAACAGTTCGTGCTAGCGCTTCTCTCCTGGACTTTCGCCAAGCATTCGATCGGGGCGATCCGGCCGCGGACGGCCTCGGGGCCGCACCCGCGTCTCGCCGCGAAGGCGCGGCAGGCGCGGAGCATCCTTTTGCAGCGCATCGGCCAGCCACCGACGATCCCGGAGCTGAGCGCCCTGGTCGGGACAAACGAGACCGACCTCAAGCGCTGCTTTCGGCAATTGTTCGGCGAGAGCATCGCCGAGTTCTCCCGCCGCAGCCGGCTCGAATCGGCGCGCGCATTGCTGCGCCATGGGGCCGACAACGTGGCGAACGTCGCGCTGGAGGTGGGCTACGCCAATCCCAGCCAGTTCGCGCGCGCATTCCGGGCGCAATTCGGGATCAATCCGTCCGAATGCCGTCGCCGGCCGGAACAACCGGACCTCTGATCAGCGCCTCGATCTGATCCGTCGTCGAAGAATTGCCCGTTAGGGGTCGTTTCCCGCCCGGATGGAGGCGCGGCGCTCTCCGTCTTCTGCTTCTGTGCTTCCGGAATCTGGTGGCACGAAACGGGGCGAGCGGATGGAGCGAAGCACTTCGGGCAATACGGCCGGCGGGCGAGGCGCCCCTTTCGTCCCGTTCCTCTCGCTGTTCGCCGCTGCGGTCTTCGGTCCCGGTTCGCAGGCGTTCGGACAGTCGGCCACGCCGGGGACGACCATTCACCTCGATCCGATCATGATCGAGGGGAAGGCCGACCGGGCGGCCGCCGAAGCCGAAATCGCCGGGGAGAAGCTCCGGGCCCTGCCCGGCGGTACGGCACTGATCACGCGGGCCGATATGACCGGGCGGGCCGACGTGACGGTGGCGGATACGCTTTCCACCGTCCCCGGCGTCGTGGTGCAGTCGTTCTTCGGCGGTCCCGATCAGCCGCGCATACAGATTCGCGGCTCGGGCCTTCAACAGGACCCGGTCGAGCGGGGACTCCTCATCCTTCAGGACGGCCTGCCGCTCAACCGCGCCGACGGCTCCTACGTCGTCGGTCTCGCCGATCTCCGTCAGGCGCAATCGATCGAGATCTATCGCGGCCATGTGGCCGGCCGGCTGGGCGGGAACGTTCTGGGCGGTGCCCTGAATCTGGCGTCGCCGACAGGCACGACGACGCCCGGCGTGCTGGCCGAGGTTCAAGGGGGAAGCTTCGGCCAGCAAACAGTCAACGCGGAGGCGGGCGGGGGCAGCGGCGGCTTCGACGTCTACGCCCAGCTTCGCCACAGCGAGCGCGACGGCTTTCGTGGTTTCAACACCGGGCAGCGCACCAACGCGGCGCTGAACGCCGGCGTCCGGTTGCGCGAGGACGTCCAGACACGGCTGTTCCTGGGCTACACCGATCTCGAATTCGACGTTCCGGGTCCGTTGACCCGTGCCGCGCTGGACCAGGACCCGAGGCAGATTTTCGCCGGCCCCACGGTCACCCTGCCGGGGCCGACGCTCACCAATCCGGGCCCCGACGTGGTGCGCGACCGGCCGCGTCGCGAGACCCGGAACTGGCGGGCCGGGGCGCGGACGACCGCCTCGTTCGGGGAGCACCGGTTCGACATCGTCGCCGGCTATACCGAGAGCGACGACCGTTTCATCTTCCCGATCGCCGCCAGCATTCGCGACACCGACGGCGCGGATTTCACCGGCGTGCTGCGTTATGCCTACGGGGCGGCGATCGATGCCGGTCTGCCGCTTCTGGAAGTGACCGCGAAATACGTTTCCGGCTCGGCCGATCGGAAGAACTTCCAGAACATCGCCGGCCGCCAGGGAGCGCTGTTCGGCGACAGCGACCTCGAGGCGACGACCCTGTCGCTCTACGCCGGCATGAACATCCCGTTAGGTGACGGGTTCGTGCTGTCGCCGGCGATCGCGTTCTCCCGCGCCGCCCGCGACAACCGGGACCGGTTCGGGACGGGGCCGCGGCCGGTCGCCGGCTTCAATCCCGTCACCGGAGCGTTCACCACGGCCTTCGCCCTCGGACAGGACACGAGCTATGCGCGCTCGTATGACGGGTGGAGCCCGAGCCTCGGCCTGACCTATGAGCTGGCACCGCGAAGCACCGTCTTCGCCGCGGTGAGCCGCAGCTTCGAGCCGCCGACCCATGACGACCTTCTGGCGACGATCAACGGCTCGCCCTTCTTCAGTCCCGGCGCGCCGGTGGGCATCGTGCCGCAGTTCGCCTTCGCGACACCGGATCTGGAGGCGCAGACGGCAACGACCATCGAGGCCGGCTGGCGGGGTGGCCACGGGCGGGTTTCGTGGGACGCGGTCACGTATCTGTCTTTCCTGGAGAACGAGCTGCTGAGCCTGCGCGACGTTTCCGGAACGCAGCTCGCTTCCGTCAACGCCGACGAGACGGTCCATTTCGGCATCGAGCTCGGCCTGACCGGGACCATCACTGATCGCCTGTCCGGACGGCTGGCCTACACCTTTCAGGAGTTCCGCTTCGTCGACGATGCGGTGCATGGCGACAATCGGTTGGCCGGGGCGCCGCGTCACACCATCAATACGGCGCTGCGCTATGCCCTGACACCCGACTGGTTCGCGGAAGCGGAGCTGAACTGGCGGCCCGGCGAGACCCCGGTCGATAATGCCAACACGGTGTTCAACGACTCCTGGGCGACCCTCGACCTCCGGTCGGGCTTCGCGCTCGGCGACTGGGTCAGCCTGTTCGGCGAGGTGCGGAACGTGTTCGACACGGTCTATGCGTCCTCGACCCTGATTACCGATACCGCGCGGCCCGATCAGGCCGTGTTCATTCCGGGCGAGGGGCGCGGTTTCGTCTTCGGTCTGAAAGTCGAGCTTTAGGGGAAGGGCGGGGACCATGCCGACAGCGCACCTTCAACCGATGAACGGCATGCCGGGGAGCAAGCTTCAGACCGCGAAGATGCCGGGCCACTGGCTGCTGGCCCGTCTGGGCAAGCGCGTGCTGCGGCCTGGCGGGCGGGCGATGACGGAGGCATTCCTCCGCGATCTCGGGCTGAACGCCGGAGACGATGTCGTGGAGTTCGCCCCCGGCCTCGGCCTGACCGCCCGGAAGGTCCTGGAGGCCGGTCCGCACAGCTATACCGGCGTCGAGCGCGACGCGGAGGCGGCCGCGTGGTGCGCCGGCCACCTTCCCGAGGGCGCGAACATTCATGTGCGGGTCGGATCGGCGGACCAGACCGGCCTCGCCGACGGTTCCGCCAGCGTCGTCGTCGGCGAGGCCATGCTGTCGATGAACTCGCCCGTTCAGAAGCAGCGCATCATGGACGAGGCATACCGAATCCTGCGGCCGGGTGGACGCTACGCGATCCACGAGCTGCTGATCGTCCCGGACGATCTGCCGGCTGTGATCAAGGAAGACATGGAAAGCGCCCTCTCCGCCGCGATCCACGTCGGCGCGCGTCCGCTGACCCGGCGCGAATGGTGCGATCACCTGAAGCAGTCGGGTTTCGAGATCATCCAGGTCTCGACGGCGCCGATGAACCTGCTGCAACCTGCTCGACTGGTTGCCGACGAAGGGGTGTGGCGGACGATCCGCTTCATGAAGAACGTGCTGACGGACCATGACGCGCGGCGGCGGGTGTTGACGATGCGTCGGACGTTTCAGAAGTACCGCAGCCATCTGCGCGCGGTTTCGGTGATCGCGCGGAAGTAGGAAAACGATGGCGAATCGAACGGTGCAGCGGGAGGTCCTGCCCGTCCATGTGCGCCCCTACAAGAGCACGCCTGTCTTCGATCAGGAGAGCGTCCCGGCCGGCCTCCTCCAGGATCACAGGACCAAGCCGGGCGTCTGGGGGCAGATCGTCGTCGTGGAAGGCACCTTGGAACTGACGATGGTTTCGCCGCCCGCGACGGTCATGCTGGACGCGAATACGCCCGGTGTCGTGTGCCCCGGCCAGACCCACAGCGTGCGCCCCTGCGGTGCTGTGAGGTTCTACGTCAGGTTCTACAGATAGAGGGATCGGGCCCGACTCCCCACCGCCGATTTCGCTCTGGGAGCACCGGTACGGGAACGCGTCCTGCGCACCACTGTTGTTTGAAGTGAATACCGCGCGAGCGCGCGGTGGGGTTCAAGCAACGCGAACGCAGGGACAGCCAGATGACGCCTTCACCGAACCGATTACGCCGCCGCCGTGCACCGGCGGCACTCGCCATCGCCTTTGCGCTGGGGCTCGGCGGCTGTGCCGGCGACAGCACCGGCCTGGGCGTGAACCTGGTGCCGCAGGAGCAGGTGCAGGCGATGGGGGTCGAGGCGTGGAACGCGATCCGCCAGCAGACGCCGGCCTCGAACAATTCGGGCTATCAGCAGACCGCGCAGCGGGTCGGCAACGCCATCCTGCGCGGGGCCGGGTACGATCCCTCCACCTGGGAGATCGTGGTCTTCCAGGGCGACGAGGTGAACGCCTTCGCCCTGCCGGGCCGGAAGATCGGGGTCTATGAGGGGATGTTCGGCGTCGCCGACACCCCCGACCAGCTTGCTGCGGTGATCGGCCATGAGGTCGCCCATGTCGAGGCGCATCACGCAGCCGAGCGGGCCAATACCGAAGTCGGGACCCAGCTTGGCACCCAGATCATCGGCGCTGCTCTCGGTGCTGCCGGTGTTGCTCCACCCGAGACCATCACCCAGGTTCTGGGCCTCGGCGCCCAGTACGGCGTGGCGCTGCCCTATGGACGCAACCAGGAGCTCGAGGCCGATCGGCTCGGCCTCCACTACATGGCCAACGCCGGTTACGACCCCGATGCCGCCGTGCGGGTATGGCAGCAGATGGCGACGCTCGGCGGTCAGCCGCCTGAGTTCCTGTCGACCCATCCCAGTCCCGAACGCCGGATCGCTGCGCTGCAGCAGGAAGCCGCGCAGATCAAGGGCCGGTAATCGCCCGGGTGCGGCGCCCGCGAAAGGCGGTTGCGCGTCAAGCGGCGGGGGTCGCGACCGTTACCCGGTTGCGCCCATCGTTCTTGGATCTGTAGAGGGCCTCGTCGGCGGCCAGGAGAAGGGCAGAGGAGGTCGTGCCCGAAAGTGGAAACGCGGCGACGCCAAGGCTGATCGTCACCGTAGCCGTTTCCGTTCCGACTTGGATCGGCTGCCCGGCGATCGCCTTGCGGACCCGCTCCGCGATCCGGGCTCCTGCCTCTGAGCCGCTTGAGGGAAGGATGACGGCGAGTTCCTCGCCGCCGAACCGGCAGGCCTTGTCGAAATCGCGGACCACCGCCTGAATGCTTCGGGCGACGGTTCGGAGGGCATCATCGCCGCCCTGGTGTCCGAAACGGTCGTTGAATTGCTTGAAATGGTCGATGTCGATCAGCACCAGCGCCGTTTCCTGACCGTACCGGCCCGCACGATTGATTTCCTCCTCCAGCAAACGGTCGAACTCCCGCCGGTTGTACAGGCCGGTCAACGCATCGGTGCGCGCAACCTTCTCCAGCGCACCTTCCTTCTCGATGATCATGCTGGTCATGTCGTTGAAGGCGGCCGCGACGTTGGCGAGTTCAACGGGGACCTGTACCTCCACCCGGTGTCGACGGTCGCCTGCCGCCAGCCGCATCGCGGCGTCGGCAAGTTCTTCCATGCTGGTAACCAGCGATCGGTTGATGACGATGACGCCGAGACCCACGAAGGCCAGCGACACGAAGATGGCGGCGAAGAACACGGTCTCGGCGGTATCGAGGGCTGCCAAAGCCTCGTCGTGCGCCTGCTCGTTCTCGGTTTCGAGCCGCTCCAGCTCTTCTTCGATCAATCGCGCGACACGGTCGATATGCGTGTCGATCGCTTCGAGCTCCTCGTCAGCCATCGAGGCGGTGCCGGGGATCCGCTGGGTGAGATAGTCGCGGACGATGGGGGCGAGCTCGCTCCATTCGCGGTTCGCCTCGCCGAGGCGTTGGACGGCTTCGGGATCGTCCAGCAGCCCTGCCACTCCGGCCAGTTTCGACTCGATTTCGGCGGCCGTAACCTCATAGGCCGTGTCGCCATACCGGTCGGCATGGGAGGCGTGGTCGATGACTTCCGCCGTCACATCCCATAGGGCGAGCTGGATCGATTGAAGAGGCTGCAACACCGCGCGCTGATGTGTCGAAACCTCGACGAGCGGGTAGGTTATATGGCGGTGGTGAAGGTAGTAGCCGACGGCGGCGGAAAGCAGCAGCGGCAGAACCGCCATCCCCATTCCGGTGGCCAGCCAGAACCTCAGCGAGCGCTTGCGCCAGAAGGCAGGAAGTTTTCGACCGCTCATTCTCACATTCGGTTCCGAATCCGGCCAGGGCATGACTGGCTCCTCTGACTGTGCCGTCCTCGTTCGCAGATCAAGCCCGCACGAAGCTGATGACACCCCACGTCAGCTCGCGCCCGAATCCACGGTGAGTCGGTTGCGTCCCGCATGTTTGGAGGCATAAAGGGCCGCGTCGGCGGCCTTCAGCATCGCGTCGCGGGTAACGCCGGACCCGGGGAAGGTCGCGACACCCAGGCTGGCGGTAATGGACGCTGTTTCTGCGCCGATCCGGATCGGATGTTCGGCAATGGCGGTTCGAACGCGCTCTGCGATGCGCACGGCCGCAGCGCTGTCGCTTTCGGGCAGGATCAGGGCGAATTCCTCCCCTCCGAACCGGCAGGCCTTGTCGATATCGCGAATGTTCGATTGCAGCAGACCTGCGACGGCGCGCAGCGCCTCGTCTCCACCGGGATGGCCGAAGCGGTCGTTGAACGGCTTGAAATGGTCAAGGTCGACCATCACCAGTGCCACCGGGGTGCCGTAACGGTCGGCGCGCCGCACTTCCTCGTCGAGCAACCGGTCAAACTCTCGGCGATTGAGCAAACCGGTCAATCCGTCGGTTCGCGCGGCGCGTTCGAGCGCGTTTTCCTGGGCGAGGATCACGCCGGTCATCGCGTTGAAGGCGTCGGCGACTTTGGCGAGTTCATGCGGGATCTGCACTTCGACGCGACGGTCGCGGTGGCCGGCGGCAAGGCGTATCGCCGCTCCCGAAAGCTCTTCCATGCTGGTGACCAGCGAGCGGTTGATCACCAATACGCCGATGCCGATAAAGACAAGCGAAGTACCTATCGCCGCGAAGAAGAGTGTCTCGGAGGTCGAGAGGGCGGCGAGCGCTTCGTCGTGCGCGGTTTCGTTCTCGATCACCAGTCGGTCGAACTGGATGTCGATCAGACTTGCCAGCCGGTTGATGTGGGTGCCGATCGCCGCCAGTTCGTCATCGATCGGTGCGGGCGCTGCTTGGGCCGGTCTGCCCAGATAGTCGCGGACGAGGACGGAGGCCGTTCGCCAATGGTCCCGCGCTTCCGCTATCCGATCGGTTTCCTCGGGGTCTTCGAGAATGGAAGCGATCGTCTCGAGCTCGGCCCCGATCTCGGCTGCGGTCGGTTCGTAATCCGAGGCCCCATACCTGTCGGTATGACTGGCGTGATCGATGACCACCGCCATTACCTCCCAGAGGGCGAGTTGAACGTCCATGAGGGGCCGGAGGACCGCCTCGTGTCGGACCGAGACCCCGATCAGCGGATCGGTGATGGAGCGATGGTGCAGGTAATATCCGGCGGCGGCCGCGATCAGAAGGGGGGTGACCGCCGTCGTCATCCCGGCCATCAGCCAGAACCTCAGCGAACGTTTCCGCCAGAAGGCCGGCAAACGGTACCTGACCTTCCCCGCTTCGTCCCTTGAGCGGACCACGGTGCCCTCCCTCCCACGGTGACCGATCGTTCATCCCGCGGCACCTTGGCGGGACCAACGTCATGCATCCAGGCGGACGCTGCTCTCAAGGATGTAGGGTCGACAGCGCATCAAGCACTGATGCCCTATTTGATTTGATGTCGCCTAACTTACTGTCCGAAGGGAAAATTCGGGAGAGGGCTGAATTGATAGGTGCCCTTGGCACGCGGTAGGCTCAAAATTGGTGGCATATGTCCGCCTCCCGCCGGCGGGCAGTGTCACCGCTCGCGGGCGCGAAACTCCTGAATGATCGACATGTGGGAATTGAGCTTGCCGGGCTCTTTGGACTGGGGCGGGGGAATCTGGTTCTTCAAGTTGCCGATGGTGGCATGCAGTTCGTCGACCGCCGCCTTTGTTTCGTCCAGGCTGGTCACCAGGTAATCCAGCCGGTCGGCGCTCGACAGCATGACTCCGTTGAAGTCCTTGAGGGTATAGCCGGTCTTCGACAAGCCATCTTCGAGCGTATCGAGACGGGCATTGAGTTCGCCCATCTGTATGACCCCATACGCGAACATGCCGCACAGAAGAACGACTAGGACGGCCAGCGTTCCGGTCAGGGCGGTGACCCAAGTCTTCATGCGATCGGTGCCTTCGGCGGGCATTGAAGCGACTCCTGCGAGCAAAAGGGATTTCGTTTCGCAAGAAGGATTGCAGCCGAAAGATGGGCGGTCAATCCGATGTGGTCGCGGTCAATGACCTCTGGCACGGAACTGTTCCCTCGTTCCGATCGCACCGCTCAGGTCCCATGGGGACGGTGGAAGGTTGCTCGGCGACAGCGCGTCGGGGAGAGCCGCGGTCGTTCGTTCGAGTGCAGCGACACTGTCGTCGATCTGCTGCTGCTGGTCGATCAACCCGTTGATCGTGTCCGCGTCGGCCTCAAGCGTGGCATGGATATCGTCGAGCGCCGAATGGGTCGCCGCGACATGCTGGCCGAGCTTGTCGATCCGTTCATGGATCATGGCGAGTTGTGTCACGCCATAAACGGCGATGCCGGATAACAGGAGCGCGACGACCGCGAGCATCGCAGCCAGCGCGCGCAGCCGGTTCTTCAACGGATCACCCTTGTCTGCGTTCATGTGACCGCCTTTCAAGCCTTCGGCAGACTAAGGCCAGAATCGCACCGCGCCTGCCATCGGTCAAATCGGGGAGGGATCAGGCGCGGGGAATCTCCGTCCAGCTACGGCGCCCACCGGGACCGAAAGCCGGTTGCGGATCCTGGTCAAGGGCGGCGAGAAGCGCTGTCGCTTCGGCAAGATCGGGTGTCGGGGTCCTGTCGGGGAATGCCTCCAGCACCGGTGCGAGGACGGCTTGGGCATCTTCCGTCCGCCCTTTGTCTGCCAGGAGTGCCGCTAAGGTGGTGGCCGCTCGCAGCTCCAGCGATCGGGCGCCGCGCGCCGCCGCCTCGGAGAGCGCGGCACGGAACTTTTCTTCGGCCGTCACGGTATCCACGGGGTTTTCCGCCAGGAGGAGGATGCCTTCCAGACGGTGAAGTTCCGCCTGCCACCAAAGCTCGCCGGTTTCCGCTATGAGCGTCGGGGTCCGCCTGATCTCGGCGAGGCCAAGCTCCGGCCTGCCGACCATGAGGCAGGCCTCGGCGATCAAGCCGGCGAGCAGGGAAAAGATCAGCCGGGCGCCACCCTCACGCAGCCGGTCGAAGGCCGCCCGCATGCGTGCCAGCCCGGCGTCGCCTTCGCCGTCCGCAACCATCGCCCAACCAGCGAAGACGTTGCCGATCGAAAGATGAAGCGGGATGCCGTGGCTGTTGGCCAGGGAAACCATCTGTTCGGCATAGGTCGCGACACGCTCCGGTTCGCGGCGGAGATGATGCAGCAGCGAGGCATACATCAACGCGTGCAGGGTCGTCGGTGCGTGGTCGAGCCGAGCGGCGAGGGCGAAGCTCTCCTCCGAGAACGCCATCGCGCGCGCGACTTCGCCGCGCGTCCATAGAACGACGCTGCCCACGCCCTTGGCGCACACACCGGCATCATGACCACCGAAGTAAGACGCCTGGGCGCTGTGGCGGTCGGAGTCGTAGATCGACATGCCGTCGGTGATATGGCCGAGCGCGGTTTCCATTTCGCCTGCCCACACGGCATTCGCCCAGCCGGCGTGGTGCGCCTGGAGCAGAAGGTCACCATCCCCCTGCTGTTTCGCCACAGACAGAATCTCGCCGGCGATGGGACCGGCTGCGCTGGTCTCGCCACGCGCGGCATGGAACAGCCAGATACCCCACAGGGCGGTGAAGACCTGAGGAATATTGCCGATCTGACGGGACAGCGCATGGGTCCGGTCGTAGTTCTGCTTGGCTTCCGTAGCGTGCCAACCGCTCATCGCCGCCAGGGCCGGCCCCAGCTTCATGCGGAGTTCCAGTTCCCGCTGCAGGCGCTGTTCGCCATCCGGGATGCCGTCGAGCTGGGCAATGCCGCGTCTGAGGTGTGCCGCCGCCTCGACATAGGCGGCGCGGTGAAGCGCCCGGCGTCCGGCCAGAAGCCAGTTCTTGGTCGCGGCGTCGGCGTGCCCCGCACGGGTGAAGTGATAGGCCAGGATCTCGGGGTGAACGTCGTCCGACCCGGCGGCCCGTGAGGCCAATGCTTCCGCGATCTGACGGTGCAGAGCCTGGCGCGCGCTTCGCAACAACGACTCGTACGCGGCTTCCTGGATCAGCGCGTGCTTGAACAGGTAGGCCGGTCCGCGCTCGTTCTTATGCTTGTGGATGATTTCGGCACTCAGCAGCCGCTCCAGCGCATCATCGAGCGCGGCCCCTTCCATCTTGCAGACGATCGACAGCAGGTCGTAGTCGAAGGAGCGGCCGATCGCCGCGGCGACCTGGGCGACCTCGCGGACCGGCCCCAGCCGGTCGAGCCGTGCCATCAGCGAATCCTGGATGGTCGGGGGGATCGCTATCGGCGGACCGTCGCCATCATCGCGGCATGCCTGATCGAGGGTCGGGCAGCAATCGAGCACGCCCTTGGTCAGTTCCTCGAGGAACAGCGGCACACCCTCGGCCTTGGCGACGATCTCGTCCCGGACGGCGGGTGCGAGCAGGCGGTCACCGGCGACTTCGTCGACGATCTCCGCCGCTTGCTTCTGTCCGAGGCGGTTGAGCGACAGCACGGTCACATGGCCGATACTCTTCCATGGCGGTGCGAAACCGGTTCGGGCCGTGCCGATCAGCATCACCCGAGCGTCCCTGATCGCTTCGATGGCGCCGTCGAGCAATGCGGAGGTCGACGGGTCGCACCAGTGCAGATCCTCGAACACGAGGAGCACGGGCTTGCGGGCGGCGAGGGCGATCGTCCGATCCAGCAACGCCGCCGCTGCCTTCTCGTTCTGCTTTTCCGCGCTGAAATCGTGCCGGGCGTAGCGGTCGCCGGTGGGGATCGACAGGGCGTTGGCGAACAGGGGCGCCACTTCCGGCACCAACATGCCATTGCAGCGGATGAGTTCTTCCAGCTTGTCGAGCTTGCGCGCCGGCGGGTCGGTTCGGTCGAACCGCGCTGCGGACGCGAAATGCTCGATGATCGGGAACAGCGCCGTGTCTGTGTGGAACGGCGAGCATTGGTAGTGAAGGCGGTAGCAGGTCGCGGGATCGATCTCCTGCGTCAGTGCGTGCAGCAGGCGCGATTTGCCGATTCCGGCTTCGCCCATGATGAGGACCGCCTGACGCTCGCCGGCCAGCGCCCGCTGCCAGCGGTCGTGGAGCAGCGACATCTCCATCTCGCGGCCGACCAGGGCCAGAGGACCCGTGCTTTCATGGGCGGCGGCGAAGCGCGAGGCGCTGTGGCGGGTGCCGATGATCCGGAAGACGCGGACCGGCTCGGCCACGCCGCGGATCGACATCGGCCCCAGGTCGTCGCTCTCGAACGCGCCCGAGGTCAGGACATGGGTGCGATGATTGACGATGATACCGTCGGTCGGCGCCAATCCCTGAAGGCGGGCGGCCAGATTGGGCGTTTCACCGACGGCCGAGGCACGCAGCGCCGCTTCGCCGCTTCCGGCCTCGCCGATCACCACCAGGCCGGTGGCGATGCCGATGCGGACGGCGGTCGGACAGGTCGACTTCAGCGCGCGGACGGTGTGGATCACGTCCAGCGCCGCACGTACGGCCCGCTGGGCATCGTCCTCATGGGCGGAGGGCCAACCGAAATAGACCATGACGCCGTCGCCCAGATACTGGGCGACATGCCCGCCATAGCGGTTGATCACGTCGGTGACGGCGCTTTGATAGGACGCGATCACCTGGCGGAGTTCCTCCGGGTCCAGGCGGTCGGCGAGGGTGGTCGAATCGACCAGATCACAGAACATGACCGTGAGTTGGCGGCGCTCAGCGCCACCCCGCGGCATCGATACCGGCGCGGCCGGCGTTTCGTTCGGATAGAGTTGGGCGATGGCCGCAAGGATGCGCTTGCGGTGGCCGAGGGACACCCCGAGCTCCCGCAGGTCCGTATCGGTCAGCATCGGCAGCACGGCTTCGTCGATGTCGTTCTCGGCGAAGGCAGGCGCATACCGGCCGAGCCCCAGCTCATCGAGCCAAGCGCTGACGTTCATCCCGCTCTCCTTAAAGCCGTCCAAGAATAGTGCGCTGCAGCGCGAAAGTCATTGCGACAGACGGACGGTAGTTCCACCGACCTCACAATGCGCAAATGGCGTCCTCGAATGGCCGCTACCGCTGGTGGCGGCCGTTGATCCGAGCTATTGGGGTGCCGGTATCGATCAGGAATAGGGAGGATGCGAGATGGATCTCGGCCTTAAAGGGAAGAAAGCGATCGTTTGCGCGTCGAGCCGCGGGTTGGGCCGGGGGTGCGCGATGGCGCTGGCGGAAGCTGGTGTGGCCTTGACGATTAACGGTCGCGATCAGGGGAAGCTGGATGCGACCGCCGAGGAGATCGCCCGCGCGACCGGCGTCGAGGTTACGCCGGTGGCCGCCGACGTCAGCACGCGGGAGGGGCAGGACAAGCTGCTCGCGGCCTGTCCCCAGCCCGATATCCTGGTGAACAACAACGGTGGCCCGCCCTTCCGGGACTTCCGGGAGGTCAATCGCGAAGCCTTGCTCGAAGGGGTGGTCATGAACATGGCGACGCCGATCGAGCTCATCCAGCGGACCATCGACGGCATGATCGAGCGCCGGTTCGGCCGGATCGTCAACATCACCTCGCTGTCGGTCAAGATGCCCGTTGCCGGCCTCGACCTTTCGAGCGGTGCGCGGGCCGGCCTCACTGCCTTCCTGGCGGGGGTCGCGCGGACAGTGGCGCCGCACGGCGTCACCATCAACAATATCCTGCCAGGTTTCTTCGACACCGACCGCATGCGAAGCGGCTTCGAGGCGGCGTCGAAAACCTCGGGCCAGCCGATCGATGAAGTCGCCGCCGCCCGCGCAGCCGAGATCCCGGCCAAGCGCTTCGGTACCCCCGACGAGTTCGGCGCCGCCTGCGCCTTCCTCTGTTCGCAGCATGCCGGCTATATCACCGGACAGAACCTGCTGATCGACGGCGGGCGGTACGCCAGCGCTTTCTGAGAGACATGTCCGGTTCCGGGGCGGCAGAGTTTTGCCTGGCCGCCCCGCAGCCGGTGTCTCAGCCGTCCCGCCGGCCGTATGTATGCAGCCAGCCGTGGCTGCGGAGCAGGTGGCGTGAATGCACACCCGTTCCTTGATGAACCAGACGATAGACCCAGACCTTCGCTAGGTTCTCGATCGGCAGCCACGCCAGCGCATACGCCCAGACGGCGAGCGCGTATTTCCAGCCGATCGGCTCGACGAACCAGCCATAGACCGCGGCAAGCGTACCCAGGAGCTGTGTCGTCTCGGTCGTCGCGAACAGCCTCCAGTTGGGCCAGGGCCGCTGCCAGAACCAGCCGGGATTGCGGGCGACGTAGAGCGTCAGATGGCCGGCGACCAGCAGCTTCAGGAAGATGACCGTCTGAATCGTTTCGCGCGGCAGGTGCATATAGGTCTCGACGAACCAGAACAGCAGGAACGTCTCGACCACCCCGACCAGCCCCAGCACCACCGCGATCGTCAGTACCCGGTGCATGTCCCAGCGCACCGGCCGCGGCGCCACCGATGCGTTGTCGTAGGCGATCATCATGATCGGGAAGTCGTTCAGGATGGCGAGCAGCACGATCATGACCGCGGTCACGGGGTAGAAGTTGAACACCACGATCGACAGCGTCATGAACACCAGCACGCGGATCGTCTCGGCGATGCGGAAGGTCGCATAGCTGATCATCCGTTCGAATATGCGCCGCGCTTCCTCGACTGCGCTGCCGATCACGGACAGGCCCGCCTCGGTGAGGACGAGGTCGGCGGCGGCACGGGCGGCGTCGGTTGCGCCGCTGACCGCGATGCCGACATCGGCCTGGGCGAGGGCCGGGGCGTCGTTGACCCCGTCTCCGGTCATGCCGACGATGTGCCCGCGTGCCTGAAGCTGTTCGACGATGCCGTGCTTGTGCTCGGGGAAGACCTCGGCGAAGCCGCCGGCACGCTCGATCCCGCTGGCGTCGGGAGACTGTCCGTCGGCGGCGAAGACCTCCCCGGCGCGGACGATGTTGCTGTCGAGGCCCAGACGCCGCGCCATCTCCCGCGCGATCGCAATGTTGTCGCCGGTCACCATCCGCACCTGAAGACCCATCCGCTCGGCGGTCTGGATCGTCTCGGCGGTGTCCTCGCGCGGCGGGTCAAAGAGCGGCAAGAGACCCAGGAATTGCCATGACCCGTCCGGGCCGGTCCGGGCTACGCCGAGCGTCCGGTAACCCTTCTGCGCGAGGTCATCGACGGCCGAACCGATCTTTCGCCTGGCATCCTCGCCGGGCTTGGCAAGGTCGACGATGACCTGAGGGGCCCCCTTGGCGACTTTGAATTGCGCCCCGTCATGGGCGATTTCGGCGTCGGCCCGCTTGCGCACCGGATCGAAGGGATTGAAGGCGGTCTGCCGGTAGCCGCCGAGCTTCTCGCGACCGCCCAGCGCCCGCAGGATGGCACCGTCGATCGGATCGTCTTCGGCGTCGGGGCTCGATGCCAAGGCGGCGGTCAACAGTATCTCTCCGGCATCCGCGGCATCGATCAGGACCGGATCGCCGGCCGCCAGTTCGTTCTTGGTCAATGTGCCGGTCTTGTCGGAGCAGAGGATGTCCATGCCGGCCATCTCTTCGATCGACACCAGCCGCGAGACGATGGCTTTCATACGGGCCAGCAGCACCGCGCCGACCGCCATGGTCACCGACAGCACCGCGGGCAGGGCGACGGGAATGGCGGCGACCGTCAGGATCAGCGCGAACAGCAGCGTCTCCACCAACGGGTCGCCGCGCCACAGGGCGACGAGCAGGATCACCGCCACCAGGCCGATCGTGCTCAGGATCAGGAAGTTCCCGATCTTCAGCACCGCGTCCTGGAAATGGGACCGCCGGCCGGCGCTCTCGACCAGCTTGGCCGTGCGCCCGAAATACGTACCGGCGCCGGTTGCCGTAACCACCGCCGTCATTTCGCCCATGCGGGCGATCGAGCTCGAATAGACGGTGTCGCCGACCTTCTTGTCGACCGGCAGGGATTCGCCCGTCAGCGCCGATTGGTCGACGCTCAGATAGTCGCCCTTCGCGAGGGTCGCGTCCGCCGGAACGATGTTCCCCAGGCGGATACCGATCACGTCGCCCGGCACGAGGTCGTTGGCGGGGACCGTCGACCAGGTCCCGTCGCGGAGCACGCGGGCCTTCAGGGCCAGGGTCTGCTTCAGCGCGGCGATCGCGGTGTCGGCCTTGAACTCCTGCCAGAAGCCGACGCCGGCATTGATCATCAGCATCGCGGCGATGATCGCGAAATCCTCCCAGCGCTGGACCGCTGCCGAGAGGATCGCCGCGACCTCGATCATCCAGGGGATCGGGCCCCAGAAGTAGGAAAGGAATTTGCGGAGCGGACTGACATGCTGCTCGGCGATCGTGTTCGGACCGAATTTTTCGAGCCGGGACGCCGCTTCGGCGCTGCTCAAACCTTGACTGGGATCAGTGTCGACATCCGGGGCAGGGCGGCGGCGGGAAGGAGGCGAGGAGGAGCGTCCCTCGGCTTCGGACTGCTCGTCTTCGATGTCGGGATCCTTCGTATCCGGAGGGTCGCCGGCGGGACGATCATGGTATGTCATGGCTGGGTACGCCTTGTTCGACGATGCGAAAGGGCGGGCCCCACGGCCGGTCCAGGATGTCGGTCGCGATGCGCCAGGAAAGCCGGAGGCGTATCGGACTGCCACGGGCCGAAACGCGCCGGAACTTGGAAGAGGGCCATGGGACGGCGCCGCGGTATCCATGTGGCGGGCTCTTCGCGCCCGCACAACCGCAGGACCGCCGTTCACATCCGGCAATCGGACAGAGGTGATGCGCGATTGGCTGGGGGCAAGTCGGACCGCGGTCGTGCTGTAGTACGGCTCGTGTTTGCGGTGGAAAGAGGGAGTCGGTGCCGTGGATCTCGGACTTCGGGGCAAGAAGGCGATCGTCTGTGCATCGAGCCGGGGGCTGGGGCGGGCCTGCGCGTCGGCCTTGGCCGAGGCCGGCGTGGCGGTCACGATCAACGGACGCGATCGGCACAAGCTCGACGAGACTGCCGCGGAAATTGTGCGTGCGACCGGGGCTCATGTGACCGCCGTTGCAGCGGATGTGAGCACCAGGGAAGGGCAGGACCGGCTGCTTGCGGCCTGTCCTCAGCCGGACATCCTGGTGAACAACAATGGTGGTCCGCCGTTCCGGGATTTCCGTGCCGTCGATCGCGACGCCCTGTTCGCAGGCGTGGTCATGAACATGGCGACACCGATCGAGCTCGTTCAGCGGACGGTCCACGGCATGATCGAACGCGGCTTCGGCCGGATCGTCAACATCACCGCGATCGCGGTCAAACTGCCGGTCCCGGGCTATGAGCTATCGAGTGGCGCACGCGGCGGTCTCACGGCCTTTCTGGCCGGGGTCGCCCGGACGGTGGCGCCGCATGGCGTCACCATCAACAACATCATGCCCGGATATTTCGAAACCGACCGCGTGCGGAAGGTCTTCGAGGCCACCGCCAAGGCGGGCGGCCGGCCGACCGACGAGGTCGTTGCCGAATGCGCCGCCTGCGCGTTTCTCTGCTCGCGGCAGGCCGGTTACATCACCGGCCAGAACCTGCTGATCGACGGCGGGCGGTACGCCAGCGCGTTCTGATCTCGCTCCGTCCGTCTATCGGGTGCCGGATGGTGGGCCGTAAGCGCCCGCGCCCGGCGTCTCGATGACGAAAACGTCGCCCGGATTCATGTCGGTCGAGTCGGCGCTCTTCAGAACTTCGACCGTGCCGTCGGCCCGCTCGACACGGTTGATGCCGGGGGCGCCGTCGCCGCCGCCTTCGCAGCCCGCCGGCGGGACCACGCGGCGGTTGGAGACCACCGAGGCCGACATTGGCTCCAGGAATCGGAGCTTCCGAACCGTGCCGTCGCCGCCCCGGTGGAGGCCTTTGCCGCCGCTGCCGCGCCGGATCGAGAATTCCTCCAGCCGGACCGGGAAGCGCCATTCCAGCACTTCCGGGTCGGTCGAGCGGGTGTTGGTCATATGGCAGTGGACCGCGTCGGTGCCGTCGAAATCCGGTCCGGCCGGGGCGCCGCCGCAGATCGTCTCGTAGTTCTGCCGCTTCTCGTCGCCCCAGGTGAAGTTGCTCATCGTGCCGTAGGCGGCGGCGAGCTTCTTCAGGGCAAGGAACAGCGTGTCGCAGATCGCCTGACTGGTCTCGACATTGCCGGCGACGACGGCGGCCGGCGGCTTCGGCGCCAGCATGCTGCCTTCGGGGATGATCAGCTCCAGCGGCTTCATGCAGCCGTCGTTCAGCGGAATGTCGTCCTCGACCAGGGTGCGGAAGACGTAGAGCACCGCCGAGCGGCAGACGGCCGTGGGCGCGTTGAAGTTGTTGGGCTGCTGGGGCGAGGTGCCGGTGAAGTCGATCTTCGCGCTGCGGGCGGCATGGTCGACGGTGACCTTCACCTTGATCTCGGCGCCGAAATCCATCTTGTAGGCGTATTCGCCGTCGCCCAGCCGGTCGAGCACCCGCCGGACCGACTCTTCGGCGTTGTCCTGGACGTGGCCCATATAGGCCTGGACGACGTCGAGGCCGAACTGGCCGACCATGCGGCCGAGCTCCTGCACGCCCTTGTGGTTGGCGGCGATCTGGGCCTTCAGGTCGGCGACGTTCTGGTCGGGGTTGCGGGCCGGGTAGGGGCCGGCGGCCAATGCCGCGCGCAACTCGTCCTCCAGGAACCGTCCTTCGGCGACGATCTGGAAGTTATCGAACAGGATGCCTTCCTCGTCGACGGTGCGGCTGTGCGGTGGGACCGAGCCCGGCGTGATACCGCCGATGTCGGCATGATGGCCGCGGCTCGCGACGTGGAACAGGATCTTCTGCCCCGAGTCGTCGAAGACGGGGGTGATCACGGTGATGTCGGGAAGATGGGTGCCACCGTTATAGGGCGCATTGACGACGAAGACGTCGCCCGGACGGATACTGTCGCCGCGGGCCTCCGTCACTGCCCGGACGCTTTCGCCCATCGAGCCGAGGTGGATCGGGATGTGGGGGGCGTTGGCGACCAAGCCGCCCTCGCGGTCGAACACCGCGCAGGAGAAGTCCAGCCGCTCCTTGATGTTCACCGAATGCGCCGTGTTTTCGAGCGTGGCGCCCATCTGCTCGGCGATCGACATGAACAGATTGTTGAAGATCTCCAGCATCACCGGATCGGCATCGGTGCCGATCGCGACCCGCT
>MDTD01067018.1_pt1 | contig 24031 bp, 27 predicted proteins | sample 811221 | NCBI WGS metagenome assembly MDTD01 (sample SAMN05326646, study PRJNA326480) | marine metagenome | isolation source: seawater | place: Pacific Ocean: South West | collected 2011 | reverse complement strand
TTATGGATTATCAGTCGGGATGTTACACGTCGATCAAAAGGTAGTGGTAAAGTAGCTAAATCGGCTCTGAGAGCCGTTTTAAGACGCTTGAATATTGCCTACAGCAAATCACACTTCTACCGCCTTTTAAACGCTGGAAATGGCTTTTACTGGGACATTTCGGGCAGTTTTTTATACATTAAAAGCTATCAAAGAGTCGCAACTAGGTTGAGCCTCCTAGCTGAGCAAAAAGATCCTTATTTGGTAGCAACCAACCGTCCAGGTGTGGCAGACGTTTATGTAAATGTGCTTGGGACATTGGAACAATTTGAAGCCAACTGTTACAGCTCTTGGTTGTATTATCGTGACCATCCCCAAATATCGCGTGAGCAGTTATCGATACTCTTTAGTCGAACTGCTGAGACCATACGCCGATGGGAGGAAAAAAGACTTGCTCAGACTGTCACTAAGCGATCAAACTATGCGCAGTGTGGGAATGTAAATGACTATCCCTACCCTATCCCTATCTATGCTAATGCGTATGTTGCTAAGGTTGGAAAACAACGAGTGATGAGACTTCGTTGGCAACTGCCCAACACCTATTTCACCAGAGGAATTAAACAACACCGCCACCGCGGACAAAGCTCCAAAGTACGGCGATTTGTGAATCATGAGCTACAACAGCCTGCTAACTTATGGCGTGGCGGGTTGCTCCGTTGCAAGCTCTACTTCGACAGTTCGTCCAGACTGAAAAGCTATCTTGAAAAACATGGTGGTGTTGGGTACTTGTGGCTGGATGAAAACAGGCATGGACACGGGGTGTTCGAGGTGACAACTTCGGGTATCACAGAGACCCACGCCCATGAGCGAGACAGCTTTCCAGCAGAGCGGGATTTTATACAGAGAGAAGGCTTGAAATTGTCTGTTTAATTTCTGATTTTGAGTCTCATAAATTTGAGTCACCAATGGCGTAGACATTGATTTGCCGACAAGATCTTTCGGCTCCTTGGTGCTTTTTATGATGCCTGAGACCACTAGTTTATCAAGCCACGCTATCTGCTACGCAGTCGCTATAAATGGCTTGACAATCCGATATTACTCGCAGGCAAATACACCACAAGCACATCGCCGAAAAAATAGCCTAGGCGTGTTGCTTTAAACGGTTTTTGGCTAACCGGATACCCCCCACACTATTGGCGTCTACCGGATCAATGTTTTTGGTAGTGGCACTGCTGGAAAAATCCAGCACCTTGGCCCCAAACCAGTTACGTAGATACTCATCAATGAGCACCGCTCCCCCGCCAACCAGGATGAGTGAGCGAATCCCTCGCAGTCCGTTGAAAATACCATCAACGATATTGTTGGCGACGCGCTCAGCGTATCGTTCACTGAACTTGCCAAACAGTTCCTGGAGATCGGCTTCAGCCTGCCCTGCTTGTATCACATAATTGCCTCCGCCGATTGCGTGGCGCAGTGTGGCGTCAACGTCATCGATAGTTAGCATCTGAAAATCAGCCGATTGTTTTTTGAGCACTTGGAGTATGGGTTCCAGGATGTTGGCCCGGATACCGTCATTCTCCCAAGTGGCATGTTGGAGGCTTTCCGGGTTGAAGTTGCCATCACTCATCTGGAGTGCATCGAGTGTATACATACCCAGATCGAGGATGACTGTTTCACCGTTGAGAATGTCAGTGTCTGCTGGTTGCCCGGTTTCGTCGAGCGCAAAACAAGCTACTGCACCAATGCCCTCTGGCCAGACGGTTAAATCGCTATACTGCCAGGATATAGCTTTCTTTCGTTTGAACTTGATGGCGACTTTCCCACCCGCTTCAGCAAAACGTTTTTTGACAGTCCGTTTGGCTTCTGAAAACATGCCAGGAGGAGCAAACAAGGTCAGATCAACGTGCCCTTCTGTAATGCCTAGTTTGCCGATAGCAACTGCGATCAAAAATCGGTGAAACTCGTCACCATAGCGAAAGGCTCCTTGGTGGCGCTCCAGACCTCGCCGAGCGTAGGAAATAGCATCATCACCATACATATAGCGGTGACTGCCCCAGTCAACGTAGTCATAGGAGATTTCAAACTGCTTACCTATTCCCAGGCTATCACCTGTAGCAGATGCCCGGACTGAAGGAAAATTGACTCGCTTATATCCACCATTTGGTTTGGCAAGGATAGCGTTAGTCATACCATTTCCCGCATCGATGGAAACAATATGCAGATCCTCAGAGACAGCGTTACTTTTTGCCATGTGTTATACTCCTTCTTGAGTAAGTGGTGTATTTTTTCCTTACATCGACCGTTCAAAATGACTCCCACATCGTGCCACGGCCAAGGTGACAGGTTTCATCGGGTTGAGTGGTATGCTCCAACCGCCAGAAACTAGCCCTGAATAAGAGTTGGAGAGACACCTCATGGACAGTGAGAGTCAACGGATTTACGACCGAATGTCTTTACATCGACTGGCCAAGAAGTACCCGCATTGGCAACCCATCCAGTTCGCTGCGGACTTGGGTCGGTCGGAGCGTTGGGTTCGGAAATGGTTACAGCGCTTTGAGTCGGTTGCTAGGCACCATTTCAGCATGTATCTGAGCCAATCCAGAGCGCCGAAACACCGTCCACGGCAAACGCCCAACTGGGTCAAGGATGCCATCTGTGAATTACGAGAGACACTGTCGGAACAGTATCATCGTCCCGCAGGAGCGTCCCTCATTCGTCATTACTTGCCAGCTCATCTGCAAGAGTATCCTTCATTCCATGAGACCGAGACCTTCGTCCCGACATCGACACGAACCCTTAATCGCATTTTGCGTGAGCGTGGCTATATTCGGTCACCACGCAGACCAGAGCACCAACCCTTGGTGCTGAGCGACCCCATGACGGAATGGGAGATGGACTTCTGTGAGATCCGTCTGCCCAGAAATTGCCCTGAGGGTCGCTTCGAGTTCTTCCTGGTCGTTGACCGCGGCACATCCCGTGTTGTTCACATCGAAGGCTGTGAAGGCTACCGGGCTGACACCGCTTTGGCAGCTGTTATCCGTCTTTTTGCCCTCCACGGTTTACCCAAACGCTTACGGTTTGACCGCGACTCCCGCTTTGTCTGGAGCTGGAGTGCCGACAGTTTTCCCGCACCCCTCATCCGTTTGTTACATGCTTTGGGTGTTGAACCGGTGGTGTGTCCACCCAGGCGACCCGACAAAAAGCCCTACGTCGAACGCTGTGTGCGCACTTTCAAATACGAGTGGCTGCGGCGTTTCACCCTCGATACGCTGGCCAATGTCTATGAAGCGATTGAAACCTTCCCGCATTACCACAACGCGCAACGTCTCCACATGGGTCGTGCCTGTCAGGGACGCACACCCGATGAGGCCTTTCCACAGCTGCCGACCTTGCCCGCATTGCCTGAATCGGTTGACCCCAACCATTGGTTACAGATCGAGCATGGCCGCATCTTTCGGCGACGGATTCGTTCCAATGGCACCATTCAAGTCGACAAACATATCTACTACGTGGATGAGCGCCTGGCTAAATACCCGGTTCTGGTTCACCTGGATGGTGAAAAGCGCTGCTTTCGCGTTACGGTCGACGGTCTACCGCACGCCAAATCCCTCCCTTTGAAAGGACTCTATGACGACTCCATGAACTTGCAGGACTATCTCAAATTACTTCAGGAAGAGGCGCAAAATATCGCGCATTACCACCATATGGTGTGGATGCGTTCAGGGGATGTCGCTTGATCTGGCACATCTGAGGTTCACACCTCAGGCGATACGAGCAGCCGCTTGAATCGCCATTTCACAACAGAATCAGTGGCGATGAAGGGTCGGACGCACCCTTCACGATTTCAACTTGGCTACAACCCACTTGGAACGGCACGATTCGATTGGCGAGAGGCGTTTAGGGTGGATTTGAGTACATGAATAGCGACTCCTGGCTGCACAATTTTCGTCAACACCGTCATTGAAGACTGAAACGTCTGGTTCGGCACGATGTCGTGGGCATTTTCAATGCCCAATGACAGAAAAAAATACAAAGTGGCCCTGACCTACTCCCAAGTTAAGCGTCAGGCCATGTTGAAACGGACGTACACTGTACGTCTGTTTTTATTTTGGAAGACTCCCCTACTCTACTGCTGGAGAGCCTGTAGTGAATTCAAGAAATTGGTAGTGGCAGACGTGCCATTACTGGTTGCTTTGCGGACATTGATTGTTGGTATGTCATCATCGTCAAATGATGGTGGCGCCATGCTACCAACATTCAATCGCTTTATCTCTCCCCTACCCAATTCAGCTTCTAAAGCTGGAGTTTGTGATTGCTCCAGCAGTAACTGCTCGATTCTTTTGAGCTGACTTGCCAGCTTGGGATTGTTCGATTGATTGAGTGATCGAGAGGGCGCGTCTGCTTGTACCCAGGGAAACAACTCATACAAAACATCAGTCTTTCCCTGCTTTAGGTCCCACATCAACCGGATGCCATCGCGGATGACTTGAGAAAATGTCCGCTCGTTTTTGAGAATTTCAATTTTATCTGCGATCCTCCCCTCTTCAGGTTTGGTCACATCCAGCCAGAACTTGAACATCAATCTATAGGGTTTGCGATTCATTCTCACTTTTCCCCTTGCATTATATGCAAGCTGCATAATGAAAATATCACAATTTCCCAGGGTTTGCAATTACTATAGGATTCAATTGTCGTTTATAATGGGGTTCATATTGTGATTATTCCCAAGCTAGTACCAGCTTGGGATTTTGGTAAGGACTATATGACGTGGACTATAAATCAAAAGATATTCAACGACTGTTTGATATATCTGCTGAAACTGTTCGTACCTGGTCAGAAGAATTCCAGGTGTATCTATCACCAACGGCGACGCCAGGACACGGCAGGCACCGAGTCTTTAGCAGGGAGGATTTAGAAGTCTTTGCTTTGGTAGCTGAAGTGAAGAACAGTGGTCAGACCTATGAAGACGCCCACGTTCAACTGAAGATGGGGCAGAGGGGAATAATCCCCGATCTGGCAAGTGAACATGGTTTGGTACTCCAGACCAATTTGGAGTTATCCAAAGCTGAAGCCATCATCATGGAATTGAAAACCCAACGAGATGAAGCAGTCAAGAAGACTCGTGAACTGGAAGACGAAATCATTCGTCTTCAAACCCGACTTGAATTAGCTGAAGCGCGGGTTGATGAACTCAAAGAGACTCAAACAGGGCGAGATGATTTACTGATGCAAATAGGGCAGTTGAAAGCTCGGTTGGAAATGGAGAAAGAAAAAAATAAATCGTAGAGTGATTATTAACCATCGTTGCATTAGTCTGGTAGAAGAGGAATAAAAATATGGGTTCCCATAAACCCATATTCCCATAATTACATAAACCCATATTTATGGGTTCCCATATTCCCATAAAACCATAATGCTGTATTCCCATACCGCTAAAAAGTGAATTTGACTTTAGTGTTTGGATTTGATGATATGTATTCAAATACAAATTACCTATGATCGACTTATAACCCAATAGGGATATGATCGACCATAAAGGTCTATGAATATCGCAATCGCTACCCAAAAGGGTGGCACTGGTAAAACAACCACTTCAATTTCCCTCTCTGCAGGTCTGGCCCGACTCAAGAAAAAGAAAGTTCTGCTCATCGACTTAGATAGTCAGGCGAACGCTTCCAAAGTACTGTTACATGATTACATGAACATTCCCTCTGAGGACACGATTTTAAGAACTATTCTCAGACGTGAATCAATTCCAGTGTATGACACACACATTGAGGGTTTGTCGATTTCTCCCAGTCACATATTGATGTCCCAAACTGACATGGACTTAGCGATGGCGAAAGACCATCGTGAGGCACGACTTAAGACGGAGCTAGAGAAGATACAGGGTGACTATGACCATGTTATTGTTGACTGTCCACCATCCCTAGGGTGGTTAACTATCAATGCTTTCACTGCTGTTTCTGGTGTGATTATCGTGGCATCTCCAGGTTACTTTGAGCTTGATAGTATCGGGCAGATTAGAAACTCACTCAACGAGGTCAAAGAATATTTCAATAAAGACCTCTCTCTTATTGGTATCTTGTTTAATCAGTCAGACCCGACTGTAAACAGTAAAACATCCCTTCAGCTTTTGAGACAGGCATATACAAGCCATGTCTTTAAAACAGTTATTCCAAAGAACACCGACATGAGAGATGCTCACTTCAACAAAATGGATATTTTCTCGCATAAACCTGAAGCACCTTCAGCACTAGCATTCAAGAAATTAATCGATGAAATCCAGATATGAAAAAGCAAATCAATGTTGACGCCATCTCTAATGAATTTTCTGCCCAATCATCGTTTTTTAAGGAGGCCAGAGCAGTCAAAGAGGGTAGGGCAAAAACGAGACCACAGAGCAAAGGAAAGTCCAGCTCAGGAGAAGATGAGCGCGAAAAAAAGAAGATGACATTAGATCTTTATATGGACCAGTATTTGTCATTGAGTGACATCAAAACAAAGAGAATTCGTGACGGAGAAACTAAGTCACTGGTCGATTTTATTCGTGAAGCAGTTGATGACTACATCGCAAAGCATCGTTAATTTTTTTTGCTTTCCAGACCCATAAACCCGTATTCCCATAAACCCATAAATATGGGTTCCCATATTCCCATATTGGCAATCATTATAATTCCTTGAGCAGACCCATAAACCCATAAATATGGGTTCCCATATTCCCATAAAACCATAATGCTGTATTCCCATATTTATGTAAATATGGGTCGAAAAAGCCCGACTTGACAGGCTTTTTTTACTATGCGCATAGTGTGTATATTGCTTGGAAGAAGCTGGTCAGACCTTCGTAGTTTGATTGAGCAACCAGCAATAAAAAACCACTACTTTGACGAGTAATGGTTTGAAAAAATCTAAATGCCTGATTGCTGGTAACAATCAGCTTGTTAAGGCTCACTTGAGTGAGTCCGGGTTTTTAGTACCCACGATCTTTACGACCTAATCTGTTTTTAGCACAACAGAATAGAGAAGATCAACACCAGTTATAAAGTGATTTAAACAGATTAAATGACACACACGACCAAACACTCACAACTATCAGGAAAAGCCCATAACGGCGAATCTGTATTGTGTGAGGCCCATCCACGAGCAGGGTGGGGGAGTCGTGATCTTACTTCACTTATTCATCGCCGAGCGGTGGAAATTCACCAACGACTACGAACCATTCGAGCACAGCTGACAACGCGCAGTGAGAAAGATGTTTTTGATTACATCGTCGATAGCACTATTGGCAGAAACAAAGACACCGACCAAATAGCCAACAGCCAATTCATGAACGGCAAACGGTGCAGTAAGACCGGGAAGGTGCTTGACCTGGGTTGTGGTCTTCGCAGTATCAACACCATCAGAAAAGCCAGAAAATCACTGATCGCTCTAGGAGTGATTTTTGAAGAGTCAGAGTCCGACATTACCGGAGCCAGCCAAGCAAATCGCTATGGCTTAGTATTCATTCGAGACCTGCTGGAACTGGTCGAACAGAAACAAGCTTATACCCGTAGGGGGTACCAAAAAAATACCCCCACAATTAAATATCCTTCGGATATTAAAAAACAACGTTGTAGAACAACGGCACAGAAAAAAAAGAAAGCAAAGCGGAGTTATGTCAAACACCCAGATCATGTCGATTACTTGATAGACCAGATCGAGACAACCACAGGAGACAAGCACAGTAGGGGAGCTTTTGCAGAGATAGCTATCACCGTTGATGAGAGTGTCATCATGGAGTTGTTGGCCTTGCTCAAAGATCGAACCAACATCAACAATCCAGGAGCTTGGTTCTTAGCCTCTGCCAGGAAGTATCAACAACGACGCATTATCAAAGCTGACCAAGTAGAGCCAGTAGGGGAGGGTGATTCCATACCTGTTGGTGTGTCACTGCGTGACCTGTTGGTACATCGAAAACCTGAACTTGCCAACCTGCTGGACTTAAATCGAAAGATACCCACCAAAGCTATTCATCAAAAAATGTTAGTAGGGAAGTAGGTATGTAGAGATCGAACAAAAAACCTTAACGTTGTCGTTTTATACTCTTTTTTGAGTACAAAAAAGATAGGGTTTTTAGTTCCATTTACCGGATCATGCACCGGATGGGCTGTCCGGTAATTGTGCTGTGCACAATAGTTCTGCTTTTTTCGGGCAGGGGACTCCATTTAGCTGTCTTTTGGAGCATAGCTCCCAAGTAGACGGCCAAATTACGACCCCCACCACTCAAAAACCAGTGGCGCGTCGGGTCTTAAATCTGCACTTCGTAGGCAGTTTTAACCCCCGACCACCCCTCGTTTCCGGTGGTGCTGAATTCAAATCCTTGTTTGGTGCTGGCGCTTTTACCAACCTTCGGAGTTTTTCATTCAACACTTCCCTTCAACGCTGGCCGTTGAAAACATCCCCCCGTCGCTAGCTTTCGGGTCTCGTTTCCAGACTGCCATCGTTTTGGCACCGTCGGAGCGTCGGACACCCAGAGGGTGCCCAAACACTCCTAAACTAGGGGTGGTCGGGGCTAAAGCCTCCGACGCGCCATGCGGAGCGGTTAAGGTATTTATAGTGGGAGATTCCACCTCGCTGGTGTGATTGCTTGAAGTGCTGAACCAATCAGCTTGAGATAATAGGGGTGCTCGTTTGATATAATAGTGCCAACTATGGACATGGATCACTTATTAAAGATCATCTACCTAGAGATAAAAATTGCGCTGATAAACTCCAAAATTTTTATATTGAGAAATCAGAAGAAATCAGCGATTGCGTTGTATCTAGTGTTTCTGGCTGGGAGTTTGTTTGTGAACTATAGACTAATCACCGGAAACTTTAGCAACCTAATTTTGCTTATGGGGATTCAGTCGATTGCAGGGGTGCCTTTGGTGATATTCTTCTGGTATACACGCCTAAAGAAAGACCAAAAGCGTACATGATAAAATACACCCAAAGGGCGAGAGAATGAACAACGGTTTAAGTCTTTTTGCCCTTTTGGATAAGTTTTCTTAGCTCGTTTAGGAGCTTTACTTTCTTAACCTGGTTGCTGAGTGCTTTAACCTCATTGTCTGACTTAAAAGATTCAATGAGGATTTCACTCAGTGTCGGTTCTGGTTTAGGTTTTTTGATCAATACTAGAATCAATCCACCCATGACCAGATTTAGTAACAGCGACGTTAACAGAATTACAATTATTTCTGGAGTCATGTTTGCTCACCTCCCTTCATTTGGGAGTTACTTGCTAATCCCTTTCCAGGGTGTCACTCGTTTGAATGACGGAGGTGTTGTTCATTCTCTACGCACCTCAAGTGTAACCGATTTTTCTTGAGGGAAAAATTACGGTATAGTATGGGGGCTTACTTATATTCCACCGCCAGGGTGACACTGTGATCGTACTTGGCAAAAACGCCCGTTACGGCGACCCCGACTATCCCACTTCACACGTTCAAAATGTGCTCCTTTCCCCCGACGCCAGAAAACAGGGAACTTATGTAATCGGTACAACCGGTACGGGTAAAAGTACGCTTCTGGTTAACATGATTTTGCAGGACATCAGAGCAGGGGAGGGCGTTTGTTTACTCGACCCCCACGGCGATATAACCACCGATGTTCTTGCGCGAGTTCCGCGCTCCAGGCGAGATGATGTAATCCTATTTGATCCAGCAGATTTGGACTATCCATTTGGTCTCAATTTGTTGGACTGCAACCGCGACGATCCCAGAGAACGAGACCTTATTACCTCGACACTGATTGAGACACTCTACAAGCTGTTTGAGTATTCCTGGGGTCCCCGGATGGAGGACTTACTGAGACACTCGATTTTGTCTCTGCTTCTTCATGATGAACCAACAACTTTGGTTCATCTGATGATGATTTTAGTCAACTACGACCACCGCCAACGCTTGACCGAGCGAGCCAAAAAACTTGATCCAATTTTGCGCTTTTATTGGGAGGATGAATTTCCAGAGAGTAGATTGACGGGTAGTGGAGAGCGTCGCAAAACCAGAGATCAAGCAGAGTTGGTAGCTTCTAGCCTCAATAAAATTGGACGATTTATCACCAATCCAGTTATTAGAAATATTGTCGGACAGCCTGAGAGTACTATCAACCTACGAGAGGTTATGGACGAGGGAAAAATCTTACTCGTCAACCTCTCTAAGGGCGATTTGGGCAGTGATAATTCGTCACTACTTGGAGCTGTCCTGGTTAATCAACTGCTGATTGCTTCGCTTTCAAGACGCGAGATCCCAGAGGAAAAACGGCGACCGTTTCACCTGTATGTTGATGAGTATCAGAACTTTGCTACCAAGACATTCCCACAGCTCCAGAGTGAGGCCAGAAAGTACGCCATTGATACAACGGTAGCTCATCAGTTTAGAGACCAGCTTGATGACGAGAACAAGGGAAGCACCTTAAATGTTGCCAATGTTATTTGTCTGCGGGTATCTGGTAAGGACTCGATAGAGATAGCCCAACAATTTGATTTGACTCCACCAGAGGCGGAGCCACGATTTGAACCGATCGTGCAGGAGGTGGGGGACAATGTGTTTGCCAATCTGGTTTCACCAGGAACCGGAACAGGTTTATACCGGATGGTTGCCCGCGATCCCCAGGCATATTCAGACGTACATTTAGAGACGGCCAACTTACTTGCACAGCTGAGAAACCACACCGCGATTTGTCGAATTTTGACTGCTAAAGAGCGCCCCCGAACACTGCACCAGTTCAGGATTATTCTCGATGACAAACCGCCAGTAGGGGAGAGTCAGGTTGAATATATTCGAGAAAGATCCAGAGGACTTTGCACATACACCAGAGAGCAAGTAACTCAGTTGATAGCCGATTACACCAGCTCAGATAGTGGTGATGGAGAGATACCAATTTTCACTACGGAATAACTTTAATTACATGTGTTATGCAAGGATTTTTAAATGACAACTTCACAGTCTGACCGTAGCTCAAAGTACAACATCAAAGTTTATCCAATCGCAAAGAACAACGGTCGTTTTCTCTACAGAAATCAATATGCCTTAACAGGTACGCTGGTTGATATGTGGGCTGATTTAATTGAAGGTGCTGGCGAGAAATTCCAAGATTTTGTCTTGGCTTTTGAAAAGCGATGGGATGAGAAGAAAGTTGACGAAATCACAGTCAAAATTGGTGAAATTGGAGCTACAGGATTTTTTGCTCCTTACCGAGATATGCTTTTTATTCGTCGAGATCCACTGACACTAACGCTTTATGTGGCAATTCAAGGCAACGATCTATATGTAAGCTGGCGAGCATTTTTACAACGTGGAATTTCCACTTGGAAGGTATATTTATTTATCATTCTGTCGGGCATTGTTGGTATGCTTTTTTCCCAAGGAATATGGGGTTTCGATCCACTGAGATTTGTCATAGCTACACTGACAACTTTTTTCCTACTTTCATTTCTCGCTGTAGCCTATGGTATGTTTTTTCAATCTGGAGATTGGGTCGCATTCTTTCGTAAACCATTTAACGAACTTCACGCAGATGATATTGTTTCATTGACCAATGCAGTTCATCTTTCAATTATTCATGCTCTTGATGATTTGGGTATTGATGAGGCAAAGCTAGCAACTAGAGAACCATATTTTAAGACCCGAAAGAAACCGCGTATCTAGTGTGATATGTTGTATTTATGAAGATGAAAAAACAGCGAACATACCGGAATTGGTTTGATACAAGCCAGAAGCCAGACCCAAGTTTTCAACCTAAAGAGCAACACTTTACTATCTTAGATTTGATCTGGGAGTTTGGGATTCTAGCAGACTATCAGCTCATGGAGTTGATGGGTATTAAAAAAAGTCGCTTGCATGAGCTGATGAGTCAGCTTTGGAATAATCGCTTTGTAAACCGCCCAAATCCCAAAGTTCGAGCAGGGTATAACTACATGTTTTGGGTGCTGGCCAAAAGTGGCGCCAGGGTGGTGGCCCGACGTCAGGGAATCGAGCTAAGAGACCTCGATTGGATACGAAAACCAAGTAGAACCCAGACTCATCACGATATCTCAGTCAATGATTTTAGAGTCATTATCCAGACTGCAATCAAAGCCAATGATGAGTTCACTTTCCATGACTGGATAGGGGAGACAACCTTCAGATCATGGCAAGATACTGTGTACTACAACAACCTGAAAGGTGAGCAAACACGACGCCGATTTGTGGCCGATGGGTACATGCGAATTAGTCGCCACAAGAACGGGGAAGATCGACCATTTTTCTCAAGATTGCTTTTGGAAGTGGAGTTGTCACCAAAAGCAAACCCTCGATTTGCAGAGCAAAAAATTATGGCTGGCATGGCGTATATTGAGTCTGATATATACCCGAAGCGGTTTGGTTCCACCGGAGCCAGGATACTCTATATTGTGCCTAATCGAGAGAAGATGGAGAACTACCGCAGAGCATCAGAGAGAGCCATAGACTCTGAAAAATACCGCTATTTTTACTTCACTACCTTTGATGATGTTCGAACCGAGGATATCTTATTTACCCCAATTTGGTGGCGACCAGGAGACAAGGAACCTGTATCACTTTTTTAGTATGTGTGTGGTTGCTATGTAGCCGTTAATTTGGTTAACTGTCATCACTGATTTGGGTGCAATTGTAGCCCAGGATAGTAGCCCGTAGTCAGGGGTTGGTATCATTTCTGCAAAGCCTACACAGTAGAAACATGCGGATAGACTTCTTTAAATGCCCCGGTGAGTAATAGGCAACTTCACCGCCAAATGTGGACTCTCTTGCACCCACTTTCTTTCAAGTTTTTCCCTGCTTAATTGGTTTGTTTTCAGCGCACTAGACGAGAAACGCAAGGAGTAAAGCAAAGCGTACCTTGCGTTTGGAGTGGCGCTGGTTGAATTTTTAGAAGCAGGGAAACTATTCTCTTTCTTCCCTCAGCTTTTCGCAGTGTGTCATACAAAAATGAGCCATCAATTCGGGTTTCACTCGAAATTGACAACTGCATTTGTTGTATGGGTTGAGGTCTCAAGCTGATGGAATAAATCAGCGAAATTATCAATCAGTGGAGGTTTCAATTCACAAAAAAAGAAGCGTAGCCCGTGGAAGGTGTACGCTTCTTCTCATTACAAATTATCCGTTTAAGGATATATGAATTTTACCACAGATGAAATTAGTCAATTACGTGACAAAGCCACAAGGCTTAGAGGTCATGAGTTATTCCCTCAAGAGGTTTTGCAACCACTGCCAGCCTTATATAAGACCGAGGGCATGGGAAGTCGTGCGATTGCACAGATAAAAATATTCCATCCACTCTCAAACTGGTATTGGTACTTTTCTGAGTTTGATGGAATTGAGTTGTTCTTTGGATTGACCATCGGCCACGCATCCGAGTTTGGCTACACGCCCAAAACAGAGATGGAGATTAGCTTGATCCGAGGTATTCCATTTGAGCGAGATCTTTACTTCAAACCAATGACAATTGAAGCAGTGATCGAACATCACCGGAAATTAGAACCGGATCGAGACTATCCAACGTTTGATTGATTTGGCGAAGCCGTCAGCCTTTATGGTTGACGGCTTTTTTTGTCTTCGTAACGCTTTTAGCGGAAGTATTTATAGAGCAGCCAGTTCCATGATTGCAAATCGGGTTGATCACTCGAGTTTGACAATCCTGCGCCTTGGCCGCTACTTAGCCTATTAAGCTGGGGCAGATGCCACCAGCATTAGCACATTAAAAAGTATCAAGAAGGGAGGGATTACACACCTACAAATAAAAAAGGCACCCAGATTTTAGACCCCGGATGCCTTGCAATCACAAATTAGAAATTGCACCAATGATTATAACACTTGCTGATAAACGAACGATTGTAGACAGCCCACAGGCCATGTATGACATTCTCAAAGCTACGTTACTAGCAGAGGATGAAATAGACCAAGATAAAGAGCATTTTTGGGTGATTCACCTGGATGCAAGAAACCGGATCAAAGCGTTAGAGTTGGTATCCTTGGGGACGATCAATGCATCTATAGTTCATCCAAGAGAGGTATTTACTAGAGCTGTAGCTCTGAGATCATCCTCGTTGATTTTGGCTCACAATCATCCCAGTGGAGACCTGCAACCATCAACCCAAGATATCGAAATTACTGAGAAACTTGTACAGGCTGGAGAGATTTTAAGAATCGATATAGTAGATAACTTAGTGATTACAAAAGATGGTTTTTACAGCTTTAAGCAAGAAGGATTGCTATAGTGAAAGAAGCGCCACCAGCCCGAACGGTTGGTGGCTTTTTTCATACTTTGTTTGCACAAGCGTTCTAATCTTCAAACGTTGAGGGTGGGGCTGTTGCGATGATAGGTCGTCTATGGTATCTCTGAGAAAACGCACGTTTGTTCTAGGGAGTCTCTCATGACTACCGATCTAAATTATGCCTTCGATTTTACTCGTCAAGCTACTCTGACCGACCGAAACAAACAGGTTCTCATTGCCATCTACAACGGCATTATTGAACTTGATGGAGATGCCCTGACTCAAAGTGGTCTCGCTCAGAGAATGGGACTCGCAAAATCTACGATTCACAGTCATGTACAGACCCTGCGAAGTTGGCACCTACTGGAGGAAGAAGGCTATGGCCTTTGGCTATCAGTGTACGGTGAGCGGGTAGTCAAAGACTTGTTACTTTCGAGGTAACGATGGCAAATCAGCGATCACAGAGTTTTTATCCAAATGGGACTGAACCCGTTGACGCGCTTGACCAAAATGGCCGTCGAATCAAAATTCTTGACGTGATCTATGCGCCCTATGGTTATAACGGTCGCTGGCAAAAAATCCGTTTCAAGGTCACTGGCAAAGGCTACCAGGAGTTGAAATCCAGAGATTTGACTGAGGACGAAATTGCTTACTGGACGAAGCGAGTTTTGCCCTAAAAGTGGGTTTGAGTTCACAACTTCACCAGAAATGTAACCATGATTGACGCCTAAATTACGTTTGAAAAACAATGTGTAATATGATGTAATACTCATATATGAAACAAACACGAGCCACTTTTGTAATAGACCCAGTTGTCTTGAGACAATTCAAACAGTTTGCCAAAGACAAGAAAAAATCTCTATCTAACCTGGTTGAACAAGGAATGAAAAAAGTCATGGAGGACGCGGACGGGAACGATCTGGATAAACAATATGATGTGTTGATGGAAATGGCAGGGAAAGGAAAAGCCTCCAGCCCGGAACTAGCAAACATGAGCGTTGACGAGCTTCTCTATGGTGAGTACGACGGTTGGCTAGGTGGCCGTGACTGATAACAATCAGGTATTTGTCGACAGTGATTTTTGGGTTGGGTACTACTTAGAATTTGATGCACATCATCAAACTACCCTACCTGCTATGCAGAAATTTAAAGAACAGGGTAAACAGTTAGTGTTAAGCAGTTTAGTTGTCGGCGAAACCATGACGGTTTTAAGCCATAAAGATGGACAGTCAACAGCCAGGGGATTTTATAGAGACATTCAGAGATCTGGCATACCAGTTTATTTTGTTGACGAGGCACTAGACCAAACTGCAAAAAAGATATTTATTGCTGAGGATAAAAAAGGAATGAGCTATGTTGATTGTGCCAATGTAGCTGTAATGCGAGCTTTTGGTATTGATCAGATATATGCTTTCGACACCATTTATCATAAAAAGTTTGGACTAAAAAACCTAGCATACCAAATGGAAAAAGTAGCTTAAATCACAGACACAAAACACGCCACTATAGGCTAGTAGCCCTCCCCCCTTCAGCCAGGACAACCGAGTTATAGCAACCCGACAAACACGCTCTCTTGAGGTGACATTAGTCGCAATTTGGAACTTGTGCGACATGGTAAGTTGTCTAACTTCTGATTTGTTCTATTTCAGGTACTACTTCAGCAAATCTAAGCGTACTACTTTTTGGTTGATGCTCTTTGGGTAGTTCTACGACATTTATTTTAATAGGTCGTTGGCTGGCTACACCGCTAAAAATACATGTACCAGTTGGTAATGTTGGAATTGAGTCTTCCATAATTTTATCAATATATGACACTGCGCTAGAAATAGTAGCTAGGTCTCTTTGATTTATAAGGCGATGGATAAAATAGTTGTGTGCTTGTGATGTTATTGTTGGAGAAATGTCATTTGGTCTTTGACTAGATATCGTCACAAAAACTCCAAACTTTCTTCCCTCTTTTATGATTTCTTCAAAAGTTTCTAATCGGTAATCTTTCCAAGTTTCTGATTCTCTGAATGATTCTCTTGAGAGAATATTGTGTGCTTCATCAATGATAATAGTTAATGATTTCTGATTGTTGTGTCTTTTATGTTCTGAATATATTTTTTTAGACAGCAAGAGTGGTAAAGTTTTTTTCATTTCTAAGTTCGTGTCGTTAAGGTTTATGACCACGAAGTTTTTTTCCCAAAAGGTCTCATTGTCTGCTGATGTATCAAACACTCTATCAATGGCAGTTCTCTTACTTTTTAAACGATTAATCACGGGGGCTATGTGTTCATTTTGTGCCCTGTTTGAGAGAACATCCCTGACTAATTGGATATACATAAAATGGATGAATTTTGATAGTAAATTTGAAGGAAACTGATAAGTAGACACGAATTCATATATTTTTGTGTTGGTTACTGCATTTGAGTTCGAACTAAAATAGTTAGTAGTTCCCCTCTCTTTGTATGTTGATTGAGACCCATGCCATTCTAAATCTGATCTTAGATCAAACTCATCCACGTCACTTCTTGAATCAACTAATATCTGCATTATGTAGGAATCTAGTAGTAAATCTACTTTGGGCTTATCAGACATTGAAAGCGTTTCTCGTAGTGCTTTTCTTATTAAATTTTGGAAGTAATCAATATCTGGATCATCACTATTGGAAACACTTTTTAATAGACTCAGAGTTCTACTCAGAAATGGTTTTTGAGTTTTTTCTGTTGCATCAGAGAGAATTGAAAGCATTTCAATTTCTAGTAGCTCACTCGGATCGAAAGGTAATTTATCACCATTATCTTTTGATGTAGAAAGGTCATACACTTTTTTTTGAGTTGTTATGCATTTTGGATTTGAGTATTCACCATTGAAATCAAACAGTAGAAACTGAGTGTTTTGTTTGAAGGCGTTACTGTTTCTAGTTTCAAGTACTTTAACTAACTCCTGATACAAAGCTGTCAGTGTGTTAGATTTACCACTACCTGTGTTTCCAAAAATCGCTATATGGCTGTTGAACAACCCATCGACTGGGAATATCATATCGAAATCATCACTGTCAGAAGTGGCAACCACAACTGACAGTGAGTTGTCATCGACTAGTTTATGAATTTGATGGATCTTCTCTTTTGTAACGATATATGCGCGGTTACCAATTAAAGGGAGCTCTTTTATTCCTCCGCGAAAGATGCCGTCTCTGGAGATATACCCAACGAGAGAAACAGACAGAAAACGTCTGGTTAAATTTGTTTCATAAGTAGATATATTTTTATCTTCTTCGATGTTTTCACCATCAACCTTACCGATGATGCTTAGGAAGCCTTTTCTTATCTCTATATAACTATTTACTGCAATGTTTTTAACTATGTCACCATCGAAAAAAAGCTCTGAAAGATTTTTATTTTTTTCTACTTTGATATGTACGTTTCTACCTGAAACTTGAGATACTTCTCCAACTCGAAGTATTTGGTTCTTTTCTAGTACATCATTTGCCATTTAAACATTCCCAACCTAAGTCACAGACATCAAAAAATTGTTAAAAGTTGTTAGATCAATTTGGTCATCTTTTGGTGCAACAACTTCCACGTTGTTGAATCCATTGAACTTGCCCATATAGCCATCTACTCTGTCAGCTTTGTGGCACATGATGATCATCTTCAAACTGGGATTTTTAAGAGCTCTCTTCGTGATTTCCAAAATATGTTCATCTTCAAATGAAAATCCAAAGACTACTAACAGAGTATTTTGGTTATCTAGTTCGTTGGAATAAATTCTCAACAGATCATAGTAGTAACGGTCTAACAAAGTTTGTCTAAACTTAGCTTTTTGAGGTAGTACCACAGCAAATTCTTCGTTGTATGCAATAACATCCTCGTTTGATGGAGACTGTGGAATTTCGCGTTGACCAAACTCACAGAGTATCTCGTCAGTATCTTTTCTCCACGAGAGAGACCCATGTATTTTAATTAGGTTAACTACAGGGATTTCAAACGCATAACTATATGAGGCACCGATGTTTTGTGTAGAAACAAAGAAATTTTGAGGTGAGAAGTGATATCTATTTGAAAGACTTGGGGTTCTTAAAAACCCGTCGTTTAACCGTAGAATTGAAACATCATCAGCTGCTTTTTCTATATATAAATCATAGTTTGTCGTAAATATATTGGCTCTTTTTGGTAGCAGTGTATCATCTCTATCAATCAGTATTTTTTCTATATTTTGAAGAAACCTTGCATAGTTACTTATTACTATTGAGTTCTTTTCATTTTCTGTGTTTTTGATAAGGTCATTGGTTGGTTTTTGTACACCAACCAAAAATTCAAACATTTTGTTGTTCGCTTTTTCTGTGTTTCCCTCGTCGAGCGAGTCTTCTATCTCTTTTTCTATGTTTCCACCAGTTTGTATAGCTGGATATGACCCACCTGATCCAATTAGGAAATTTATCCTTGCCGATTGAAAGGCTTTACTGAAATCTTTTTTTAAAGCTATACAGTCTTCGTCTTTTTTAAGATCTACAAGGCGTTTGTAGGCCATGATTGAGCCTCGATTATTATCTGATTAATTCCTTTCGGAACTACTTATTATACAGTTAAAGTTATTATTCATATTTGTTTTCAAAGCTATTTTTGTTTAAAACCTGACGCCACAGCGTCCGCGTGGGTCTCAAAACCCCGCGATCTAAATAACCTTCTTTTGGCGTCTTTTGTGTAACTTTTGGTAGTAGTCTTTAAGACTTGCTGACACTTCTTGTTCAATGGGAATGATCTTTATTTTCCTGTTGGTTTTTCTAATGAGTTTGTTTCGTGGAATACGTACGGGCGTACGCACGAAAGCATTGAGTGTTGGGTTTCCCTCGATACAGTCACACATATTCAGCCCAGTAGTTCATCATCATCGCAATCATCCCATACTTGTTGTTCTGAACGTGGCTGTGTCAGATCATGATAATTGTTCTTGACGCTGTTGATTTCCGTCGATGCAATCATTCGTTGCATCTCTTTTGAGGTGAGCTGGTCATCTATAATTTTGCTTAGTTCTTCTGGTTCGCTGGTATCTGGATTAAGCCAATCATCTTCTGTTTCTGGTCGTAAAATCACCGGTTGCCGGTTATGAACTGGTTGCATCAGACTATTAGCCGAACTGGTCAGAATGACCGCTCCAGAATTCTCCCCCTCCCCTACTATCAAACCTGCAAATCCAAACATCTTTTTATCTTTCCGAGTGAAGTAGTACGGGTGCTGTTTATCAGCCCACTCATAAAAGCCATTGGCTGGAATAATACAACGACTTTCTCTGTATGCTTTTTTCCAAGTTGCCTTGGTGGCCGTCGATTCAGATTTTGCATTGATGAGTAGCATTGAATCATTTTTTGCCCATCGAGGATGGAACCCCCACCGGATTAATCTCATCCAATTGGGGCTATGTGCCTGCACCACAGGAATAGGTGTGCTTGGAGCGATATTGAAATTGTCTGAGAACATCGGAAGCTGGTTGGATATCTTAAATCGCTTGGTTGCTTTCTGGAGATCGAAGAGGCTGAAACGTCCACACATGGCGACATTCTACACCATGTTGAAGGGTAGCCTTTTTGTAAGAAAAACCTGTCAAAGTCAGTATCTTTCGATACTGGTACCACTCAAACAGTCTCTACAGGAGAATACAAAATATGTTGATCAACATCTATCGTTTCCAAAGAGAGGGTTCTCAAGGCTACCCACACCGAGTATATAGCCGTTGAGTTAGTAGCGCGAATTGTCGACCTAGGAACATGACCTATTCCATCAGCTAAATCATCCATATATAGCTTGGCAAATGACACCATGATTTAAAGCAATGACTTGAGAAACTGCTCCCCACTTCCCCTTTCAAATTTGCTATAATTTTACTATATGAAACAGGCCTCTAATCTTCTCAAACTGATGGCAATTCTCAACCAAAAAGGGTTTGTCATTACTGAGAAAAAACCTAAACTCAAAGATGGCAAAATCTCAAAATCTGCTGTCTATTTGATTGAGCCCATAGTAATAGTTGGTTGAGTTGAAAAATCTTTCCAATAACTAGAGCGTTTCTCGGATTTATTCAAATTCCACCGCTTGACATAGAATGTTTGTTTCAATAACATGCTTTTCATGATCTGTTTATATAAAAAGTAAAAACAGGATATGAAAAATAGCATGTCACAAACCCAACCTCCACTACTTTATACCAGTAAAAAAGATGTATACCAGCAAATACGAAATTATCTTGCAGGCAGAATGTTGGGTGCCACAAGAGACGAAGTACTTTTGGAAGAGATAATTAAGCTACTCTTTTGCCAATTTGCTATGGATGGAAATGGTACAACAATCACCTCAGATGACCCTGTTGAAATTGCAAAGATCTACCGCCAAACACTGAAAAAATTACGTCAACAACTTCCAGAAGTAATGGGGCAGTATGAGGAATTTATATTAGATCCTGTCAGTATTACCTATGTTCATAAGCAACTTGCTTATCTGGGAGACGAACTATTTACAGGTGATCCTTTTGGTGATGCATATGAAGCCTTTATTGGAAATAATGCTAGAGGACAAGAAGGTCAGTTTTTTACCCCTCAAAATGCAGTGGAGTTATTGGTTTCTATAGTTGATCCTCAACCTGGTGATAAAGTTATAGATCCAGCCTGTGGTTCTGGAACTTTTCTATACAATGCTGCTCGACATATGTCTAAAGTTGGGGGCAGTATTGAGGAAGCTACCGAAACAGTTTTTGGCATTGATAAAGACAGATATCTATCTAATCTTGCGGGAGCCCGTATTGCCCTATTAAGTCTAAAATCTCCCCATATATATTGTGCTGATTCATTAGCTTGGGAACCTGAAAATGGACAAAACTTTCTGGATGATGATCAGATGGGAGTATTTGATGTTGTGCTAACTAATCCGCCTTTTGGATCAAAAATAGTCTCAACTTCGGATGACATTAGAAGGAATTTTGATCTTGGTTATAAGTGGAGATTGGATAAAAAATCAGGCATATCACACAAAACTGACAACCTGCGTACTTCAGTTCCTCCCCAAGTTCTGTTTATTGAACGGTGTCTAAAGCTTTTGAAGCCTGGAGGTCGTTTAGGTATGGTTGTGCCTGAGAGCCTGGTATCAAGCAAAAATTATCGCCATGTAATGCAATACCTCTTAGAACATGCTGGTTTAAAGGCTGTTATTGGTATGCCAGAATCGTTGTTTAAGACATCTGGTAAAGGTGGTACGCACACAAAGACATGCCTTCTCTATTTGGTAAAAAATAGTGAAACGCCTACTGACAAGTCAAATATATTTATGGCTGAAGCTAAGTGGTGTGGTCGGGACAGTCGCGGACGAAATATTGGTCCTGATGAATTGCCAGATATTGAAGAAAAATATCATGCTTTTCAAGATGGCAATTTAAAAGGCTATAGTCATCTAGGATATTTCACAAAATATAAAGATATTACAGACTATATATTAGCTCCTAGATACTACAACCCAGAAATCGAATCAGAGCTTGAAGCTTTGCAACAGACTCATGAATTAGTCACCGTTCAAGAGTTGATCGATGAAGGAATTTTATCAATATCTACAGGTGATGAGGTTGGGAAACTTGCTTATGGTACAGGTAATATTCCATTTGTTCGCACTAGTGACATTTCCAATTGGGAAGTTAAGTTAGACCCTAAACATGGAGTTAGTGAAGAAATATATCATTCACTTGCAGGTAAGCAGGATATTCGAGAACATGACATTTTGATGGTTAAAGATGGTACCTACTTAATCGGTACTTGTGCTATCTTGACTAAATATGATGTCAAAATGGTGTACCAAAGCCATCTCTATAAACTGCGTATTTTAGACAAAGCTAAGCTATCACCTTTTCTTTTGCTCGCGGCATTGAGTTCTAATCCCGTACAACGACAGATAAAATCCAAAAGATTTACACAGGACATTATCGATTCTTTAGGAAAAAGAATCTATGAATTGGTTCTACCTCTTCCTAAAGATATAGCAGTTAGGGAACGTGTTAGCCAGATGGTTGAAAAAGTGATAGAAGATAGGGTTGAAGCCCGCGAACTGGCACGTTTGGCATGTGCTGAGATTGTGGGTGAAACTTTATCGTAGTCTATTAAACCCCAAAACGTTCATAGTTTTGATAAATTCTTTTTATCATTGCTCTAGTATCTGCTAGAGACATACTTCCTTGAATTCTGTTACCATTCTCAGTCATCCAACTGATATTGAGTGCGGTGTGGCCTGAAGTAGGGTCATCATTAATTGCTTTGAGCGGATTGAGATGCCCTACTTGAAAACCTGCCCTTCCATGTTTTGGATCGACAATTTCAGATTCAAACTCTGAGAAAAATAGTTTTTCCAATGTTATTGGGCAACGGACAGGAACCTCTATTTGATTTAAGAGTAACTGGGCATTCAGATTATCTAGTAATTCAGGGGGCACACCTTCAAAATGGCATATCTGATTTAGCAATGCGTATTCAATTTCTTGACATGTGCGCCTTAAAGCAAAATGTACTGATAAAGGATGGGTTTCCCAACGTTTTTCTCTGTTAGTTTTATGCAGTCCTGTAAGAACTCTATCTGTTAAATAAGTTTTTACTTTTGTCTTTTTATACACTTTCACAAACAAAGCAACATGTGAGTTATTTTTTTTGCTTAGAAGAAATTGTCTTAGGCCAATTACTCTTCTTGGAAGCTCACCAAAATACCACATAACGTTCTCAGCTGTATGAATCTTTCCTTCTAAAACTCTATTACAGTAATCAACTGGTATTTCATATGGAACCTGTTTTGTTTGTGTAAAGCCCCGAAGAAGTTTTTGGTTCTGGGTATCTGAAATTTTCTCTATAAGAGAACTCAAAAGTCTATTGAAAATTTCTAGACACTCTTCAAATTCACAAAATCGAGGATCTTCTTTACCTAACCGAACTGCCCACCGAACTTCATATTTTGTTGAATCAATTTTGGGCTTCTTCACTAACTCGATTAGAAAGGAAAACCTTATCAATCCTAAAAATATATGATTTGTTATTTTTGGACCTAAGGCAGTCTTCAAGATTTCAAATTCTGATTGATATAAATCTGTAGCTAATATGGCTTCTGCAAGTGTTAGCAACTTGAAACGTTCAACGTCTATTGCTAGCTCAAACAATTTTTTCAATGAATTATCGGGAGTCATCTTCAACTCCCTCTACATATTCTGAGAAGAATTCACTAATTGAAATATCGAGTGCCTGTGTTAGCTTTTCGATATTTACAATGCTAAGGTTTCTCTCTCCCCTTTCCACATCCCCTACATAAGTTCTGTGCAGATTTGCTCGATCAGCTAGTTCCTCCTGGGAAATGCCAATTTCTGAACGCCTCTTTTTAAGAGCTATTCCAAATTTGCTCTGTATATTATTTGGTGTAGCAATAGATTTACTGTCCATAGAGGACAGTAAACCGAACTGCAGACTATGAGTCTACAGGCTATAAGTGGAGATTGCAGGTTTAATGAGTAGCGGGAAATTTAATTAGACGCTATAGTTATCAACACGTTTATAAAAGCAAAAACACCCGCTTGTATGGTTTGGACGACCTGCGAGTGTTTGCTCAGACATGCGACCCAGACGGGTCGAGTTTTTGCTTCCTTTACACCCAAAGTGTAACGGTAAATCTTTTGTTACGCAAGTGACTTGAGATAAATATTTCTTTAAGTAAAAGCTTGGTCAATTCTGGTCGCATTGGAAAGTTGCGATCATTGATTAGGAGCACATTTCGTGCTGATCCTGAACTGACTCGTCTTGCTATT
>MDTD01049226.1_pt1 | contig 24037 bp, 21 predicted proteins | sample 811221 | NCBI WGS metagenome assembly MDTD01 (sample SAMN05326646, study PRJNA326480) | marine metagenome | isolation source: seawater | place: Pacific Ocean: South West | collected 2011 | reverse complement strand
TGGTGAAATAGGCTGGGGCTATTCGATCTTAATTTCTTTAATTTTGAGTGGATATATTTGGTTTGGTTCAACTATTGGTGCTTTAATAAAATTTTGGACTTCTAAAGATTAGTTACGTCTTAACTTCTTCTTTATCTGGTATTAATGCTGACATTATAATGCTACCAAACACAACACCAATGATTATAGATAGTGAAACAAAGGTATTTAAGTGAAAATGAGCTAGTTGATCATTTTCAATTCTTTCTCCGACCCAATGAGCTATGTAAGTGGCAGACATTTTAAATCCAATAAAAACAAGAATTAAAGATAGGCCATATTTTAGGAACCTGAACATATTTTTTATTTCTTGCAGTAAAAAGTAAAGCGGCCTCATTCCTATTACAGCCATCATATTTGAAGTCCAAACGATAAAAACATCTTGCGTGATTCCAAAAATCGTAGGGATTGAATCTACTGCAAAAACTATATCTGTGCTTGCCAAAACAATAACGACTAAAAACATCGGAGTAAACATTTTGGTCCCATTAATAGTAGTTCTAAATTTAGAGCCATCAAAGTCTTTACTAATCTTCATAAACTTATTAGAAAGTTTAAATAAAAAATTATTTTCTGGGTTTGAGTCCTCTTCATTTACAAATGCTATCTTTGCACCCGTATACAACAAGAAAAGCCCCATAACAAGCATTACCCAACTAAAGTTACTTAGAATAATTGATCCAAGGGCAATAAAAATTGCTCTTGTTATTAACGCTCCTATGATTCCATATGTAAGTGCTAAAGATTGAAGTTTTTCGGGTATTTGGAAAAATTGGAATATTATCAAAAAAACAAATAAATTGTCGAAACATAATGCTTTTTCTGCTATGTATCCTGCCAAAAAAGCAACACCTCTTTCATTATTTGACATAATTGAACCGTCCTCAATAAAAAACCAGAAAGCAACAACCATTGAAATAGATATCCAAGCCATGCTCCATATCAAAGATGATTTAAATTTGTATATCCTGCCCTTAGAAATATATAGGTCAAAAATTAAAAGAGAAGAAACAAATATATTAAATACTATCCAGTGAGTATATTCACCCATTATCTATCTGAATTTGAAACAATTTGATATTCAATTGTTCCTGATGGGCTCTTAACAGAAACTTTGTCATTTTTAGACTTTCCCAAAATTATCTTTCCTACAGGAGAATCAACTGAAATTTTTCCATTTAGAGGATCAGCTTCATGGTAATCAACAAGTTGAAATGAAAGTGTTTCATTATTTTCTAAATTTTTTAAGTTAATTTTACTTCCAATATTTACTTTACCTTTAAGTGTAGATTGAGAAGAATCATCTATGATTATTGCACCTCTCATTAAGTTCTCAATATCAGTAATTTTGGCCATTACCATTGCCTGAGCCTCTCTGGCAGCTTCTAAAGGTGCATTTTCTCTAACATCTCCATCTTCTCTTGCATTTTGAATATCTCCAGCTAAATCCATTTTTTGTTTATTTAACTTATCTAATTGAGAAATTAAAGATTTAAATCTACTCCTTGTTAATTTTGGACCATCTTCCACAATCTTTGATCTATTTTTTGTTTTTCTGGTTGTAATTATCCTTTTTGACCTTAAATGTGATGGTATATTTAATTCTTTTGAAATGAGTTCATTTTCATGTAAGAACTGAAGGAATTTTTTAACTGATGCTAGTCTTGATTGAGTATCTGCATTTGCCATCCTTGAAGTAATCTGTTGGCTGTAATCACCAACCTCTGGCGGTCTAATACTGTCGATAATTTTATTTTCTCCTATATTTTCCACAAAGTCATGAATTACTGCTCTTTCTTTCATCCTTTCATCAACTGGTAATGACCTAACATAACATTTTAATGCATCAATAATTGTCGATTCTGGTAAAAGTTTCTCATCCGAAATAAGCTTTGTTATATTAGTTTCTTCTGGCATAATATTCCTTCAATTAAAATTTAATAATTAAATAAAGTAGTCAACTAATTAAAGTTAGATTACAATAAACAAGTTTGAAATAAATATTATAATCAGAATTGAATTAAAACAATAATTTAAGAATAAATTTTACAACGTTACTCAAAATGACCAAAAGGACATATCAGCCAAAAAAAAGAAAAAGAGCACGAACTCATGGTTTTAGAACAAGAATGAGAACTAAAAGTGGTAGAAGTGTCTTAAAGAGAAGAAGAGTGCGAGGAAGGAAACTTTTAACTGTAGTATCCAAAAAATGGATTTAATAACTAATTTTGGTGAATTCATTAAAAAATTCTGAAGATTTTTTAGAAATAATTAATAAAGGTCAAAAATTTACTAAATTTGGATTAACTTTTTATTTTTTAAAAAATAACAAAATTGAATCAAAATTTGGTATATCCATTAAGAAGAAAACAGGAAATGCAGTTTATCGAAACAAACTGAAAAGACAAATTAAAAATTTATTTAGGATACATTATGAAGAATTTATATGTTTTGATGTTGTAGTAATAAATTATCATAAAAGATCAAGGCCAATTGAATATTCAGATTTGAAATTAGTTTTTAAAAAGTTTTTTAAAAAGTTAAGTGCTTATAAATGTTAAAAAAAATATCTTTAAAATTAATATTATTTTATAAATCTTCTTTATCACCTTACTTTGGAGGTAATTGTAAGTTTGAGCCTTCATGTTCCAGCTATGGATACGATGCAATAAGTAAGTACGGATTTTTCAAAGGTTTGTGTTTGATTTTATTAAGACTTTTAAAATGTAATCCTTTTTCAAGAGGTGGTTACGATCCCATAAAAAATGATTAACATAAAAAATTTTATATATATAAATCTTTTATTGCTTGGAGTATTTGCTCAAGGTTGTATGAATGACATGCAACATCAAGGAAACTGGGCTTCTCCAGTAATTTATGATGAAGTCATGATTGTTCCCTCGAATGAAGGTGTTTTACACAAATACTCTATATCCCAAAATTCCTTTGATTTAGCAAATAAGTTTCCATCATTAGATTCTAGAATTGGCTCTTTTTATGGGAATCTTCAATTAGTTGGAGATATTGCATATGGAATAAGTTACGGTAGTGAAGAAGGAGATAAATGTCAAAATAAAAGTTGCATTTCTTTTCTTTTCGCTATCAATACTGGAACATTAAAATCAGTATGGCCAAATGATTTTATACAAATAGAAGGATCAATTGTAGGTGATATAAGATATTCTAATGAGTCATTATATTTTGCAACTACTGAGAATGATAAATTTAATGAAAAGGGTGGATTCTTTTATGCTGTCAATTCAAAAAATGGAGAAATTAAATTTAAAACCCCATTGTCAGAAAGGATTTATAATTCAATTTCAATAAACGCAGAGAAGGAAATTGCAATTGTTGGAGATGCTAGCGGAAATATAATTATAATAAATTTAGATGAAGATAATTTGGAATCTGAAAGAAAAATATTTGTGACTAAAACAGATTTTTCAATAATTTCACCTGCAATTAATATCTTGGGTCCAAACAACGACAGTAATTATTGTATAGGGAATATAAATGGTGAGCTAAAGTGTTATGAATTGGTTGAAGATAATGAATATTCTCTTAAAGAATGGGGATCATTGAATTTAAATGGTTGGGTTTGGTCAGATATAGAATTTTATGACGATTCTTTATTTTTGGTTACTCTATCTGGGAATCTATATAAGATAAATATTAATTTAACAAATAGAAATATGAATATTGTTTGGGAGCAGAATATTGATAAAAGCGGGAAGCCTGTTTCGGGTATGACAATATACGAAAGAGGGAATGTTGTTAACAGTATTATTCCATTTGATAAAGATAAGTTAGTAATTACAGAATTAAATAGCGGCTCAATTATTGATGAATTACCATTTAAAGATGGAGTACAATCTTTGCCTGCTATCGAGGATGATTTTATATACTTTGTAGATAAAGAAAATAAGTTTAGGAGTTATTCTCTTGTTGATAGATCCCAAAAGGTTTGTTTTGACTTGAATGATATGAAAGGGTGTGACTAATGAGTTTTCTGTGGAATGAAATAATCATGAAGCCTATGGTCAATATATTGACGATATTTTATTCTGTTTTTTCAGATAATTTTGGCATAAGTATAATAATTTTTACTATACTAATAAGAGTGCTTATGATTCCTATTTCATTTCGTCAAGTTAAGCAAATGCTTGGAATGCAATCAATACAACCAAAACTAAAAAAAATACAAGAAAAATATAAGGACAAAAGAGATAGAGATAGTAGACAAAAAATGAGTCAAGAAACAATGGCATTGTATAAACAGTCTGGTGTTAATCCAGTAGGATGTTTAGGGCCAATGATTATTCAACTACCAATATGGATTGGATTGTATAGAGCAATTTTTAAAGTAGTTCCTGCAACTCCAGAAGGTTTTGCAAATTTATCTTTCTATTTATATTCATGGAATCCTGTGATAAGTAAAGTTCCTTTGAATAGTAAATTTCTAAATATCGATTTAGTTAATCCAGTTCAGCAAGCGGGAACTATTTTTGCCATTACTCTTCCATTAGTTGTTGCCTTCACTACATTTGCGCAACAAAAAGTTTCGATGTTTAAAAGTTCTGACCCGAGACAAGAGCAAACAAATAAGATGATGTTATGGATGATGCCAGTAATGTTTGGATTTTTTACTTTATCTTTTCCAGCTGGCTTAGCAACTTATATTATATTTTCTAATATTGCAGGATTTTTTATCCAAATTTATGTTTTAAAAAAATTAAAAGTAAAAAATACATTAAAAGAATTTTTGACACTTTCTTCTCCAGAAAAAAGTGAACAAGATTCAAATTTAATTAACAATGAGGAGGTAACAAATGGGATCGCAGCAATTCCAAGCCAAAACAGTGGAAGAAGCAACAAAAATCGCTCTAGAAGATCTAAGCGTAAATCTAGAAGAAGTTAAAATAGAGGTTGTCGCACCCGGAAAATCTGGCATATTAGGTTTAGGCGGTGAGCCAGCAATTATAAATGTAATTTATGATGAAAAGTCAAAACCAAGTAAAACTAATAAAAACAAATTAAAAGTTAAGGTTTCAAAAAAGACAGAAAAAAGTATCTCCAAAGAATTAGATGATATTGATGAAGAAACAGAAAAATTAGCAATTGACATAGTAAATTATCTTTTATCAAGTCTTAAAGTAGATGTTAAAACTTTTTTTAGAGATAAAGATGATTTCGACACTAAATCATTATATTTTGAAATTGAAGGAGATGATTCTGGATTAATTATTGGAAGAAAAGGAGAAACCTTAAGATCATTTGAATTTCTGATTTCTTTTATTATAAAAAGACAATTAGATAAAAGAGTAAGAGTAATTTTGGATGTAGAAGGATACCAAGAAAGAAGAAGGTCGAATTTAGTTTCTATTGCTGAAGACAATGCTAAGAAAGTAATAAAATATGGAAAGCCTGTAAAAATGGATCCCATGTCACCATTTGATAGAAGGATAATTCATTTGGCACTTGAAAAAGACAAAAAGGTTTTTACTGAGAGCCAAGGTAGCGGACCAAGAAGGCAAGTTGTAATAAAACTAAAATAAGTGAAAACTATTGATATTTTAACAATAGGTAATATTACTGAAGATATAAACATTATTAATAATATAGTTTATAAGTCTATCGGTGGTACCTCTTTTTATGCGTACAAAGTCGCTGAAAAATTAGGTTATGACTTGAGAATAATTACTAAGCTTTCAGATAAGTTTAATGTAAGTAAAAAAATTGATCTGACAAAGATAATTCCACAAAGGACCGACTTACATACAATTTTTGAAAACACATATAAAGATGGTAAAAGAAATCAAAAAATATTAAATAAGTCAGGAAAAATAATTTCAAAAAAATTATCAAAAAAATTAGAAAAATTTAATCCAAAAATTGTTTTTTATTGCCCAATTTTCGATGAAATAGATTCAGGTTTTTTCAAATTATTTAATAAGAGTGTAAAAATATGCAATCTTCAAGGATTTATGAGAATGGTATCAAAACAAAATATTCATCCTAGGAATAATTTACCTAATATTAGTTTTGAAATCTTTGACGCAGTGATACTTTCTGAAGTAGACACTAATTTTGAAAATGCACTTAAAATTTCATCACATTCTAAGATAGTATGCTACACAATGGGGAAAAAAGGAGTAAAAATTATTACTAATAACGAAATAAAATTTTATAAAACTATTGATGTGATTAATGTTGATGAAACTGGTGCTGGGGATGTTTGGGGAACATCATTTATAATATTTTATTATCTTATGAATAAAGGTTTAGATGAAAGTGTTGTCCTATCAAATATTTCTGCTTCATTATCAGTAACTGGTATTTCTGATAAAAAAATCCCAAAATATAAAGAAATATTAAAATATTACAATGTCTAAACAGATAAGGCTCGATCAACTACTTTTAAAGAAAAATTTGGTTAATTCTTTAAGTGAAGCGACTTTTTTAATAAATAAAAGAAAAGTAAGAGTATCAAACTATAATTCAAAATTTTTATTTGAACATACATTGGTAAATGCTGATTGTGACATAAAAATTATAAAACAAAAATTTGTCTCGAGAGGAGGTGACAAACTCAATAATCTGTTAGTTGACTTAAAAATTGCTGTTAAAGAAAAAAAATGTCTTGATGTTGGAGCTTCAACTGGAGGTTTCACGCATGCTTTATTAAAAAACGGAGCAAAGAAAGTGTATTGTATCGATGTAGGAAGATCTCAATTAGATCAAAGTATCAAAAATGATTCAAAAGTAGAATTTTTTGAGAACATTAATGCGAGGTATGATTTTGATATTGGTATCAAAAATTTTGATATTATTGTTGTGGATGTTTCATTTATTTCAGTCACAATGATAGCTGGTCAATTAAAAAATTTTTTATTAAAAAATTCAATTTTAATAATATTAATTAAACCCCAATTTGAAGCTAGTAAAGATGAAGTCGATCGTGGTGGAATAATTAAGGATATTTATATTTTGCCAAAAATACTTGATAAAGTTATAAAGGAATTGCAAAAAATAGGATTAGATTTATTAGACCTAAAAAAATCTGAGATAAAAGGTAAAAAAGGAAATCAAGAATTTTTTGCAATTTTTAAATTGTCATAATTCATAATTTTTGATTCATACATTTAAAATGAGATACTTAATATATAAAAATTTGCTTACTAATGATAAGTATCTAAAGAAAGTTAAATATTATGAAAATATTGATAAGTATTTCTAATACAAGTGGTATTGTTTCTTTTATAAAAAAATTAACAAATTTTTACTCTGAGATTGAAATTATAGCCACTTCTGGAACAAGTAAATATTTAAAAGAAAATGATGTATATTCTTTAGAAATTTCAGATTATATTGATTTTCCCGAAATTCTTAATGGGAGAGTTAAAACTTTGCATCCAAAAATTTTTGGTGGAATTCTTTCAAAAAAAAATTCAAAAAATCACGACAAAGAATTAAAAAAATATAATATAAGTAAAATTGATATGGTTATTTGCAACCTTTATCAATTTGAAAAAATTATTAATTCTAATAAATTTAATAATGAAGAAGCTATAGAAAATATTGATGTTGGCGGAGCTTCAATCTTAAGGGCTGCTGCAAAAAATTATCACGATGTTATTGTGATCTCAGATCCATCAGATTACGAATCTGTTTTAAATTCTATTTCTGGTAATACATTAAATATTGATGTGAGAAAAAAGTTAGCATCCAAAGTATTTAATTACCTTTCAGATTACGACAACAAAGTTGCAAAATATTTAGAGAATAATAAAGATACTACTATTATAAAAAATGAGAAATTAAGTAAATTGAGATATGGTGAGAATCCTCATCAAATTGGTTACATTCAAAAAAATGAATCATTAAAGGGAATAGCAAATTCAACTCTTATTTCAGGAAAAGAAATGTCGTATAATAATTATCTTGACGCTGATATTGCTTTCAATGCTACAAATAGTTTCAAAAAAAATTGTGTTTCAATTGTTAAGCATTCTAATATTTGTGGATTATCTATAAACTTCAATCAATTGAATGCTTTTAAAGATGCAGTGAGCGGTGACCCAGTTTCGGCATACGGTGGCATATTAGGGTTTAATTCATTATTGGAAGAAGAGGTTTCATGCGAAATTGTTAAAAGTTATTTTGAGATAGTAATTGCTCCAGAATTTAGTATTAAAGCTTTAGAAATTTTAAAAAAAAGAAAAAATCTTAGAATTTTACAAGCAACTTATTCCGCACCTAATCAATTATATTATAGATCAATATCTGGAGGCATGCTGGCCCAATCTCAAAATCTTGATGAAAAATATGATTTAAAGGTAATGACTCAAAACTTTCCTACTAATCAGCAGTTAGAAGATTTAAAATTCGCATGGAAATTATGTTCATTTGTTAAATCTAATGCAATTATTTTAGCTAAGAATAACACTTTACTAGGTATGGGGGCTGGCCAACCAAATAGAGTAATGAGTGTAAAAATAGCTGGTGAAGTGGCAGGTGAAAAAAGTATTGATAGTGTAATGGCCTCAGATGCTTTTTTTCCTTTTAAGGATTCAATAATTAAGGCAAGCGATCTTGGCGTAAAATGTATAATTCAACCAGGAGGATCCATTAATGATCATAAAGTTATTGATGAAGCAAATAAAAAAGGAATATCTATGATTTTTACAAATCAGAGGAGGTTTACTCATTAATGAAGCATTCAATTGATATAGTACTCCCTGTATATAATGAATCTAAAAATATAGAAAAAAGGTTTGTAAAGTTGTATAAATTTCTTTCTAAACATTTTGATCAAGATTGGTTTATAACAATTGCGGAAAATGGCTCTAAGGATAATACTTTAGAAATAGCTAAATTTTTACAAAAAAAATATAAGAAATGTAGGGTGATTTCAATAGATGAACCCGGGAAGGGTCAGGCATTAAAAAACGCGTGGCTAACAAGCAGTGCTGATATTTACGGATATATGGACTCTGATCTTTCAACAGATATAGAAATTTTACCTCAATTTATTAATAAAATAGTGAATGATAATTATGACTTTGTAATAGCTTCTAGGTTAATAAAAGGATCTAACGTCATTGGTAGAAGTCTAAAAAGAGAAATAATTTCAAGAACCTACAGCAAAATATTTAGAATAATTTTATCTGTTAATTTTTATGATGCTCAATGTGGATTTAAGTTTGCTAAGAAAGAAGCCATACTAAAAATCATTGATGACTGTAAAGATAAGGAATGGTTTTTTGATACTGAAATATTATATAAAGCACAAAAAAATAATTTATCTATATGTGAAGTACCTGTAACATGGGTAGATGACAGGGATTCAAGTGTGAATATAATATCTACTATAATTAATGATCTAATAGGTCTTATAAGATTGAGATTAGGAAAATGAGTGATAAATTTGATTTAAATAAATTGGTTCTTGTTGGTGAAACTGCTGAAGCTAGTTTAAGGAGAACATCGGAGATATTAAGAGATCAAGGTTTGAACCCAAATGTAACTATCGAGTTTATTTCTAAAGAACAGGGTGTTTTCAGTGGATATGGAGAAATTTCTCAGATTATTTCTAGATTTCTTCCTAAAGCATTTAGAGATGAAGTTTGGTGTTTGAATGATGGAGATATTTTTGCAAAAGGTGAAGTGATACTGCGAGTAAATTGTACTTTTGCAGTAATTGCAAATTATATAACTGCTATAAATGGTATAATTTCTTCTTCATCTGGCTGGGCTACTGCTGCAAAAGAATGTGTAGATTCTGCTGAAGGGATACCAATAGTTAACTTCGGTGCACCTCATATTCATCCTAATGTTGTCGGCATTATGGATTATTCATCAATTCAAGGTGGTGCAAAAGGTTGCTCTTCAATACTTGGTGCAAGTCTTTCCGATCTTACACCTGTTGGAAGCATGAATGAATCTTTAGTTGTAATTATGGGTGATGTTGTCGAAGCAGCTGAAGCACTAGTGAATAGTGGAGATTCAGAACTTCCAAAGGTTGTAAGTATTGGTATCCTAGGTGATGAAGGAGAGGAAGCAAAGAAGGTTGTAGAAAATTTTCCTTCAATTAGGGGTCTAAAGTTGGAAACACCTGACGAAAGAGGAGGAATAAAAGGCGAGACTTTGAGAGAAGTTAGAGAAAGGCTTGACCAGTTAGGTTTTATTAATACTCAATTATCAATATCCGGAGATATTAATCCAGCATTAATTAAGGAAATTATAGAAACTGAAAAAGAATGGCAAAGCGAATCAACTCCTAACTTAGAAAATGAAAATTTTAATAATACTCCAGCAAACAATTTAAATCGAAGAATTGTTCAGGCAATTGGAATTGATAGATATATTGCATGTAGAAGGCCAATTAAAATAGGATCTTATTTAAAACTTTTAGATGGTAATCCAGTTGCAAAACGGGGTCAAATTCCTGGGATTCTACCTGGGGCCAGATTAAATAAAATATCATTTAATTCTTGATATTTTAATAACTAAACTATCTTTATTGCCTTTTATAATTATTGGACCTGGCATATCTAAGGAAAAATTTTTAATTTGAGATGAACATTTTTTTATTATAATATTTAAGTGTTTATATTCAATAAATATTGATTCTGAAAATGATTCACATTTTGATTTTAAAATTAACTTTCTCTCTACTTCATCAAGCATATTAAATTTTGATCTGTCCATTGATATCAAATTTTCATTTTCAATTAATTTTATTTTTTTAATTTTTTCTTCAATTAATTTATTGTGGTAGATATTTATTTCTTTTATTATATTTGTTGTTCTATTAATTGTATTTAAAAAATCAGAATTCAATTTTTCCATTTCGGGCACTACATTATTTCTTATTCTATTTCGTGAATATTTATTGTCATAATTAGAAATGTCATTTATAGGACTTATTTCATTAGTGAGGCAATAATTTAAGAGATCATTTTTTTTTATTTTAATAAATGGTCTAAATATTTTTAGATCATTAAATTTATTGATTATAGAAAAATACTTTAAACCTTCCATTCCTTTCATTCCAGCTCCCCTGGCTAATTTCATCAAAAAAGTTTCTACATGATCATTCAAATTATGACCAGTTATTAGACAGTATGAGTCATTTTTTAAGATATGAGACGAAATTAATTTATATCTTATATTTCTTAAGTTTTCTTCTGATGGAGATTTTGGTAATAAATTTTGTTTTTTTAGATTTACTTTTGTTAATTTTACTTTTAATTTTTTACAAAGACTTTCAACAAAGCGTTGATCATTATCTGCATCTTTTCTTAATCCATAATTGACATGAAATGCATCAAAATTTAAAGTTGTTCCATTTTTTTTCAATTCAGTTAATGCAATTATTAATGATGTAGAGTCACTTCCACCTGAAAATCCGATTGTGAACTTTTTATTTAATAGGTCAAATTTTTCAAGATTGTTCATTAATATTTTTTCAATTATGTACATAATTAAATTTAAATTATTCTTCTAATCTTTTTCTTATTCTAACTTTTGATATACGAGATCCATCAATTTCATTAATAGTAATTCTTAAATTACCGTAGCTAGTTTTTTCACCAATTTCAGGAATTTTTTGAAAATTTTCTAAAATGAATCCTGCAATTGTTTCATAATCTCCCTCAGGAATATTTAACTCCAGTTCATCATTTGCTTCATCTATATTCATTGATCCATCAATTTCATAAGTGTTTGGCTCAATAGTAATATATTTTTCTTTTGGCCTTACTCCTTCCTCACCTGTAGATCCAACAATTTTTTCAATTAATGATGTCAAAGTAATTAAGCCAGAAATTCCACCAAATTCATCTACTATTAATGAAACTTTGTTTCCAGTCCTTCTCATTTCTGTGAATAATTCATCAAGCCTTTTTGATTCTGGAATAAATAAAGGTGTTCTCATTATTGAGCTCACTACTGATTTGTCATTTAATTTATTGGTTGCTAAAGATGTCATGACATCTTTAGTAGATAATATTCCTACAACATCATCATAATTATCATCATAAACAGGAAATCTTGAATGAGGGTGATTTTTGTATATTTTTAGAAAATCTATAAATTGTGTTTCCAAATGAACCCATTCTATATTATTTCTTGGAGTCATAATTTCTTTTGCTTCAGTCTCTGCAAAACGAAATACATTTTCTAACATTTCACCTTGGTCAATATTTACCGTCCCTTCTTCTTCACCAACATCAATTAGCATTCTGAGTTCACCTTTAGTTACAGATGGAATAGAATCGTCACTATTTGATCTAAAAATTTTATTTAAAGTTTTTGGTATTAATGCAAATATAAAAACTAGAGGTCTTGTAAATTTAATTAGATAACTGACAATATCCGATGTAGCTAAAGCCCATTTTTCTGGATTAATTGTGGAAACTGCTTTTGGAGTCAATTCTCCAATCACTACAATTACAACTGTTGTTACAACTGTTGCAATAAGAATTGCTGTTGCTGAATTTTCACCAATTATACTAATCGCTAAGCTTGTTCCGATAGTTGCAACTGTTATGTTCAGTAAGTTTCCAATAAAAAGTATAGTCGCAAAGAAGTCTTCAAAATTATCTTGAATTTTAGAGATTAATTTTGCTCTTCTATTACCTTCTTGAGAAAGGTGTTTGATCCTCATTTTGTTTACAGCAATTATACTTGCTTCTGATGCACTTATAAATGCACTTAATAAAAGGAGTATAGATATTATAATTAGTGAGTTATACAATTTAAATTTTAATTATGAAGTGTGATTTTATGATGATGGACAGATATTGTAAATCCTTATTACTCAGCTTCTCTTATCTTCTTTTCAATTTCATCTGAAATTAACTTTTCTTCTTTTAGAAATTTTCTTGTACTGTCTCTACCTTGCCCTAATCTAATATCGCCATAAGAAAAGAATGAACCGCTTTTAGTTATTATCTCTCTTTCAACTCCTAGATCTATTAAAGAACCTTCCTTACTTATGCCTTCAGAAAAAATTATGTCCATTTCTGCTTTTTTAAATGGCGGAGCCATTTTGTTTTTAACAATTCTAGCTCTAATTTTATTGCCTACTATTTCTGTTCCGTTTTTTATTGGTTCAATTCTTCTTAAATCAATTCTTACGGAACTATAAAATTTTAGTGCTCTACCTCCAGGAGTCGTTTCTGGGTTTCCGAAAACGACACCAACTTTTTCTCTTAATTGATTTATAAAAATTGCAGTACAATTCGTTTTTCTTATTGTCCCTGTCAATTTTCTTAAAGCTTGAGACATTAGCCTTGCTTGCAAGCCTATCTGAAGTTCTCCCATTTGACCTTCTATTTCAGCAGTAGGCACTAATGCTGCAACACTGTCTATAACAACTAAATCGATATTCCCACTTTTAACTAAATATTCTGTAATTTCAAGAGCTTGTTCAGCTGAGTCTGGCTGAGAGACAAGTAACTTATCTAAATTAACACCTATCTTGCCTGAATAAGATGGGTCTAAAGCATGTTCAACATCAATATATGCTGCATTCCCTCCTTGTTTTTGTGCTTGCGACACAACTGATAATGCTAAAGTTGTTTTACCTGCAGATTCAGCTCCAAAAATTTCAACAATCCTACCTTTGGGCAAACCACCGATTCCCAGCGCTATGTCTAGGATTATAGATCCTGTAGGTATTACACCTTCTTCATAATCTTGAATATCATCTTTCATTAGCATTACTGAACCTTTTCCAAAGGTTTTTTCGATCCCAGCTAATGTGTTTTCAATGTCTTTGCTTGATTTAACTTCTTTTTTTGGCATATTTACAGAATACTACAGAATAAATTTTTTTTTTATATTAAGTTGTCACTAATTTATTAATGGCCTAAAACCTAATTTAATATTTAAATTTAAGTTTTCATTATCCCGAATTACAGTCAATTCAATTGTATCTCCAGGCACTGTATTTTCATTTAAAAAATTTACTAATCCACTGAAGGAATTAACATTAAATTCCAACTCATCTTTCATAATTTTTACTATAATATCTCCAGGATCATTTCCATTTCTCCCTATTAGTCCTGATTCTCCTGAAGGCCCTTCAGAGTCTACATAAGTAACTTCAATCCCTAGTATTTCTTCTTCAATATTAAGTTGTTTTTTTCTTTCATATGATAATTTTTCTGTCGCTGCGATCCCTAGAAGTGAATGTTCATAATATTTCTTAGAAATGAGTGAAGGTATAACTCTTTTGGCGGTGTTTATTGGTATTGCAAACCCAATACCCGAACTTGATCCAGACCTACTTGCTATTTGTGCATTAATGCCTATAACTTCACCTTTTGAATTTAAAAGTGGCCCACCAGAATTTCCAGGATTAATTGAAGCATCATGTTGTATTACTGAGCCAATTAAAAAATTTGTTTCTAAGTCAGGTCTTGCTCTTCCAATAGCACTAATTACTCCAGAAGTAAGTGTAAAATTTTCTCCAAATGGATTACCAATTGCTAAAGCTTGATTTCCAACATTTACTGATGAGCTATCACCTAATGTAAGAGGATTAAAATCATAAAAGTTTGGATAATCTACATCCATTATCGCTAAATCAGAATATATATCGTGAGCTATTAAATTTGCTTTAAATTCATATCCATCATGAAAACTAACAAATATATCACTATCTAAGAATGCTGCAGCTTCTCTAATTACATGAGAATTTGTAGCAATTCTCCCTTTATCATCCCATATGAATCCAGATCCAGAACCTGCAGGACCCATTAAAGTATCTATTCTTATAGCAACAATTGAAGGAAGAGCGTCTTTATATATTGAAGAAAAATCATTAATTTCAACAGTTTTTTGTTTTTCTTCTACATTTGGGTTAACAATTTGTTCTTCACTATTTGTGCAAGAAAATATAAATATAGATAATATTAAGGCAATTAGTAAGTGATTAATTTTCATCTTTTTTATATATAGGTATTGGCATCATTTTGTGCAGATTAGGAGTTCTAATTTTATTATACTTGTCATAATACTTACTAGACGAATCGATCATAGCCTGCTCAAGTTGTTCGTAAGTTAAGCCACCCAGTTGATCTTCGTCCGTTCTTCCATCTTCCCACAAACCATCAGTAGGGGCTGCATTAATAATAGATTCAAGTACATTTAGTTGTTTTCCGATTTCCCAAACTTCTGTTTTCATTAAATCAGCTATTGGCGATATATCAACTCCACCATCACCATACTTTGTATAAAAACCAACTCCAAAATCTTCAACTTTGTTCCCAGTTCCAACCACAATTCCTTTCTTTGTGCCTGATATTTGATGCAATGTTACCATTCTTAATCTTGATTTTGAATTAGCAAAAGCATGATCTGAATTAAAAGGTTTAAGAGAATTGTGGAACTGATTATAGATCATAGATAAATCTATAATTACATGATTTACATTATTATAGTTATCTGTTAACCATTTTCCGTGAGCTAGACTTAAATCGTGCTGCGACTTAATTTGGTTAATAGGCATTGAAACTGCATAAACATCAAGATTAGTTAATGCACAAAGAGTACTAACAACAGAACTGTCAATTCCTCCAGAAATACCTACAACAAGTGATTTGATTTTGTTTTCTGAACAATAGTTTTTAATCCATTCTGAAATTTTATTTATCATGAAATTAAATTCGAGCGTATCCTCTGACTTTCGGTAATTTTGAGCTACCTTCCAAAATTAAATCAATATTTCTAGCACATTCTCTGCCACTAGCTATAGCTCTAACAACTAATGATTGCCCATGATTCATATCTCCGCATGAAAAATAGTTATTTTTTGATGTCATCATATTGTTGTCTGTATTTACATTTCCTCTTTTATCTAGAGTTATGCCAAGCAAATCAATTAAACCTTTTTTTTGAGGATGCAAAAACCCCATTGCGAGAAGAACTAAATCAGCATTTCTAGTGAATTCACTATTTGGTATTTCTTTTAAGTCCATTCCTCCATTATCATTTTTTTCAAAATTTATTTTTACTCCATGGAGTAATTCAACATGACCATTTTTTCCACTCAATTTTTTGGTAAGTACAGAATAATCACGTTCACCATTTTCTTCATGTGCTGATGATGTTCTCATTACTAGAGGCCATTCTGGCCAAGGGTTATATTCTCCTCTCTGCTCTGGTGGGGCACTCATTAATTCAAGTTGAGTTACTGAAGTTGCACCTTGCCTTGTTGCTGTACCTAAGCAATCAGCACCAGTATCACCTCCGCCTAATATAACAACATGCTTATCTTTTGCCGAGATTATTTGGTCCTGAGAAAGTCCTTTGTGATTATTATTTTGTTGAGTTAAATATTCCATTGCATAGTGTATTCCACTTAGGTCTCGACCTTCGACTTCAAGGTTTCTTGGAATTGTTGAGCCACCGGCTAGACACACTGCATCAAAATTTTTATCCAAATCTTCAACTGAGTAATCTGATCCAACATTAATGTTTGTGAAAAATTCTATTCCTTCTTGTTCTAGAAGATTAATTCTTCTTTTAACAACCCATTTTTCTAATTTGAATTCGGGTATTCCTAGAGATAATAATCCACCAATTACCGAATCTCGTTCAAAAACATGAACTTTGTGACCTGCTCTATTAAGTTGTTGAGCAGCTGCTAAGCCCGCAGGGCCTGAACCTATTACAGCAACTGTCTTGCCTGTTCTTTCTTTTGGAGGGTTAGGTGTTATCCATCCTTCATCAAAAGCTCTTTCAACAATTGTCTTTTCAATAAATTCTATTGCAACTGGATCAGAATTAATATTTAAAGTACAAGCTGCCTCACACGGTGCAGGGCATATCCTTCCAGTAAATTCAGGAAAATTGTTAGTAGCATGAAGTTGCTTAATGGCTTTCTTCCAATCACCTTTAGAAACTAAATCATTCCAATCAGGTATTAAATTTCCTAAGGGGCAACCATTATTGCAAAATGGAACTCCGCAATCCATACATCTAGATGCTTGTTCATTAGCTTGTTTTTCAGTCCAAGGAACATATATTTCTTTCCAATCATTTACTCTTTCAGAAACACTTCTTCTTTTGAAATTTTGCCTATTATAATCTTTAAATCCAGTTATCTTGCCCATTATTTTAATAATACTTCATGCTTTTTATTTAATTTTTCAAGAGCTTTAACGTAATCTCTTGGTACAACTTTTTTAAACTTATTAATAACATTTGTCCAATTTTCCAATAACTGTCTTGCTAATGGACTTTGAGTTTCTTCTAAATGTTTCTTTACCAGTCTATATAATATTTTATCATCTTCTGAACCTATTTTGATTTTGTTCATGTCACATAATTCTGAATTAAACCTTGAATTTAAATTATCATATTTATCATATACATATGCTATTCCGCCACTCATACCCGCACCAAAGTTCCTGCCAGTTTCTCCAAGTATTACCACTGTGCCACCAGTCATATATTCACAGCCATGATCACCTATGCCTTCTACAACAGCGATTGCGGAACTATTTCTAACGCAAAATCTTTCACCAGCAATACCGTTTATAAATGCCATTCCCCCTGTAGCTCCATATAAAGCAACATTCCCAATAATAATGTTTTTTTCGGGCTCATAGGTTGATTTTTTACTTGGAAATACACTTAACTTTCCACCCGAGAGTCCTTTTCCAAAATAATCATTTGAGTCACCTTCAAGGTTGAATGTAAGACCATTACATGCGAATGCACCAAAACTTTGACCTGCGCTTCCTTTAAAATTTATTGTAATAGTTTCGTGAGGTAACCCATTTGCTCCATATTTTTTTGTTATTTCTGAACTAATAATTGTGCCAACAGTTCTATTGTAATTATTAATTTTTTCATTGATTGAAATTTTTTCTTTGGATTCAATAGATTTAGAAATTTTGTTTAGTATTTTAAAATCTAAAGCTTTATCGAGTTTATGATCTTGTTTTTGAGTAGCATAAGGGGTGTCACCATCTAAAACCTCTGGTCTTGTTAAAATTATACCTAGGTCAACTGATGCATCTGGCATCTTTTTTGCTCTTTGAGATACTTTTAATTTATCAGTCCTGCCAATCATTTCATTTACAGTCCTGAATCCCAATTTTGACATATATTCTCTGAGCGATTCAGCTAAAAACATAAAATAATTGATCACAGCTTCAGGAGTACCCCTAAATAGCTTTGTTAATTCTGGATCTTGAGTAGCAACTCCAACTGAACATGTATTTAAATGACATTTTCTTAACATTATGCAGCCCATAACTATTAATCCTGCAGTGGCTATTCCCCATTCTTCTGCTCCTAAAAGTGCTGCAATAGCTACGTCTCTTCCAGTTTTCATTTGACCATCAGTTTGAACAACAATTCTGCCTCTAAGGCCGTTTGCAATAAGTATTTGATTAGTTTCTGCTAAGCCCAGCTCCCATGGTAATCCAGCGTGTCTAATTGATCCCAAGGGTGCAGCCCCAGTTCCACCGCTCATTCCAGATATTAGAACTACGTCACTTTTAGCTTTAGCAACTCCCGCAGCAATTACTCCAACTCCTGCTTCAGATACTAATTTTACGTGAATTCGGGCGTCTCTGTTGATGTTTTTGAGGTCATGAATTAATTGCGCTAGATCCTCAATCGAATATATGTCATGATGAGGAGGAGGAGATATCAACTCAACACCTGGCGTTGTTTTTCTAATAGATCCAATATATTCAGAAATTTTATTGCCTGGTATTTGACCTCCTTCGCCAGGTTTCGCACCTTGAGCCATTTTAATTTGCAGGTCAGTTGAATTTACAAGATATTCAGCAGTAACTCCAAATCTTCCTGAAGCAACTTGCTTCATTCTACTATTTTTTTCTGACTTAAATCTTGCAGAATCTTCACCACCTTCACCAGTATTACTTCTTGCCCCAATCCTATTCATAGCTACTGCCAGTGTTTCGTGTGCTTCTTTGCTAATTGAACCAAGTGAAATTGCCCCTGTTGCAAATCTTTTAACAATTTCTTTAGCTGGCTCAACTTCATCCAATGGAATTGAATCTTTTTCCGAAAGATTAAATTCTAGAAGCCCCCTAAGCGTAAATGCATCTTCGGTTTCGTCGTCAGCAAGTTTTTCGAATTGTTTAAATTTGTTAACATCATTTAAAGTTGAAGAGTGCTGCAATAATGATATTGTTTCAGGATTCCACATATGAGACTCACCAGTTCCACGCCATAAATAAAGACCACCCAAATCTAATTCAAGTTCTTCAGGAATATTTGTTTCTTTAAAAGCAGATAGATAATTTTGAAGCATATCTTTTTTAATTCTTCTTTCATCAACTCCACCTATTTTGTTAGCAGTCCAAGTAAAATACTCATCAACAAATTCTTTAGACAAGCCAATTGATTCGAATATCTGAGCTCCCTGATATCCTTGCAAAGTTGAAATACCCATTTTTGACATAACTTTTAACATTCCATATTCGGTGGATTTAATATAGTTTTTTACTGACTCATAGTCACCACCTGAAGTGTTTAAAACTGTTTCAATCGCTAAATATGGATTGATACCGGAAGCTCCGTAACCAAAAAGGGCACAGAAATGATGCACTTCTCTAGGTTCACCAGACTCTACAATTAGATCAGCTTTAGATCTGTGCCCAGCTCTTATTAGGTAGTGATGAACAGATGATAAAGCAAGTAAGCTAGGAATGGGAATAAAACCCTTTTTTAAATTTCTATCTGATAAAACAAGAATATTACAGCCATCATTAATTGCTTTATCACATTCATGTTTGAGATTTTTAATGCTCTCTAATAAGTTGAAATCATTTTTTTCATCCAATTTAATTAATGTAGATATAACCTTTGATTTGATCCCATTACTTTTTAAGTGTTTAATAGAAGCCATGCTTTCATTATTTAAAATTGGCTTCTCAAGGAATAGCACTGAGCTTTGTTTTTCACTTTCCTCTAATAAGTTGTATCTTCTTCCTACAGGAAGCGAAATTTGAGTAACTAATTTCTCTCTTATTGCATCTAATGGGGGATTGGATACTTGAGCAAACATTTGTTTGAAGTATGTAAATAAATTTTGAGGTTTTTTAGACAATATTGAAATAGGAGCGTCATTACCCATAGAACCCACGGGGTCTTTTGATGATTTAGACATAGGCTCAATCAAGTATTTGAGATCTTCCTGAGTATAACCAAAAACTTGTTGTAGATTAATTAAAGAAGAGTGGATTTTTTCAGGTTTATGTTTTTTTAAATTCAATGAAGAAATACTGTTTTTATTCAACCAGTCAGAATATGGATTTGAATTTGCTAAAGACTCTTTTATTTCTTCATCATGCACAATTCTCCCTTCATCAAAATCGATTAAAAACATTCTACCTGGTCTTAGCCTCTCTCTATACTCAATTTGATCGTCATCTATATCAACAAGTCCAGTTTCAGAACCCATTATCAAAGTTCCATCCTTTGTTACTGAATATCTGAACGGCCTCAATCCATTCCTATCAAGAATTGCTCCAACTTTTTTTCCATCTGTGCATACAACCAAAGCAGGTCCATCCCATGGTTCCATTAAGATGCTATGAAATTTATAAAAATCTTTTAGTTCATTGGACATAGATTCATGCCCATCCCAAGAAGCTGGCATCATCATTGCCATTGTGTGCTCAAGTTCTCTTCCACCTAAGTTTAATAACTCAAATACATTATCAAAGGATGCTGTATCGCTATCATTTTGATTACATATAGGAAAAATATCCTTAGTGCTTTTACCAAATTTATCTGATTCTAATATTGGCTCTCTTGAACTCATCCAATTCCTATTGCCTCTTACAGTGTTAATTTCACCATTATGTGCAACATATCTGTAAGGGTGAGCTAATTTCCAATCTCCTAAAGTGTTGGTGCTAAATCGGGAGTGAACTAGTCCAAAACTACTTTTTACTTCAGGATTTTGTAAATCTAAATAAAATTCTCTAACTTGCTCGGAAGTGAGAAGACCTTTGTAAACAATTTTTGTGCTTGAAAGACTACAAACATAAATTAAATCTTTAATTTCACTATTAAATTTTTCAATAACTTTTTTTTCAAAATTTTTACGAATTATAAATAATTTTTGCTCAATATTTTCAATTTGTTCATTGTTATAATTTCCAACAAACACTTGTTGAATTTTAGGCATAATTTCTCTTGCAGTTTTTCCAATTTTACTTGGTGCGATTGGGATATTTCTCCAAGCAATGACTTTCAAATTTTGTTTTGATACGCAATTCTCAAACATTTTTTTAACAACTAATTGATCATTGTCAGTTTTTCCGCAAAATAAAATACCCGTACCATAATTGCCATTTGACAAATTGGGAAAGGAAGATTTCAGTTCATTTCGAAAAAAGTCGTGGGGTATTTGGATCAGTAATCCAGCTCCATCACCAGTTTCAGGATCAGCACCTGAGGCTCCTCTATGTTCAAGATTACATAAGGCCTTTAAACTTTTTTCAACAATTTCATGAGATGCTTCACCTGTTATTTTGGCAACAAGTCCAACACCACATGCGTCGTGTTCTAATTTTGGATCATATGAACCACTTGATTCTAATAATTTAAAATTCTCTTTTATTTTTTTGCTTTTCATAAACGGCATACATTTTGAGTTTTTAAAATCCCACAGATTATATAATTAACCAATTAGTCCCAAATTTTAAAAAAAGAATTGTTTCAAATGTTAAATTTTTGTTAAATTATGCATTGGGCATTACAAAATTAACCAATTATTTAATTCAAATTCACTTACATATTTTGAATAAGCATTCCATTCTGTTTCTTTGCCTTTTATATAAATTTCTAAGGCTTCATCAGAAAGAACTTCTTTCAAAAATAAATTATTTTTGGAGTGATTTAAAACAATTCCTAAATTACTTGGTAATAAATTTTCTAATTTCAAATCTGATTTAGATAATGATGGTTTTTCAAGTTTATATTTATCTTTGATTCCTTTGAGGCCAGCATTAATTATTGATGCGAAAGTTAAGTATGGATTGCACCCTGGATCAGGTACCCTGAATTCAATTCTTGAAGATTCTTCACTTCCTTTTCTAATTTTTGGAATTGTAATTGCATTAAAATTATTTGGTATATTTGACCAACTATTGTGCGAAGGTGATTCATTTTCAGCAACAATTCTTTTGTAAGAATTAACCCATTGATTAGAAATCAACATAAAATCTAGTGAATGTTTCAGAAGCCCAGCTGTAAAATATTCACCATCTTTTGATATACCTGATTTTAAAGAATTTGAAGAAAATAAATTTTTATCATCTTTAAATAATGAAATATGAAGATGCATCCCGTTTCCTTCAAAATTTTCAAAAGGTTTAGGCATGAAAGTTGCAAATACATTAGACAGCATAGCTATTTCCTTAACAATTATCTTAAATGTTTGAATGCTATCTGCAATTGTAACTGAGTCACTATATCTAAGACTAATTTCTTGCTGACCAGGTGATACTTCATGATGGAATTTTTGTATTGGTATGCCCATTTTTTCAAGTCCTAATACTGTGTTTCTTCTAAGATCGGAACCCAAATCACCATGTATACCTATTTGATCAAAGTAAGTTTTTTCATCAATTGGTTTCATTGAATTAGAACTTTCTAAATAAAAATATTCAATTTCTGGAGCAATGTAAAAATTTAATCCTTTGTCAACTAATTCTTTAACTTTATTTTTTAAGACGTGTCTTGAATCAAAGTTTGATGGACTGCCATCTTTATTTAAAATGTCGCAATTAATTTTAGCCACAGATGGTTCGTCAGGCCTCCAAGGAAATATTTGGAATGTTGTTGGGTCAGGGAAGGCAATCATTTCAGTTTCATTCGATCTTTCAGAACCAAATATTGAAGATCCATCAAAACTCATACCTTCTTTTAGAACTTTTTCAAATTCATAATCAGTGATGCCAAACCCTTTAATATTGCCAAATAAGTCAGTAAACCAAAGCCTTATGAATTTAACTTTATTTTCACTTGCCTGATTTAGAACATAATTTATTGATTCTTGATTGTTTGTTTTCATAATTTCTATACCTGTTCTGTTGTTATTTTAAACCTATAGCCAACATTCCAGACAGTTTCAATAAAATTATATTTAATATTATTGATTTTACTTCTCAGCCTTCTTATGTGAACATCAACGGTTCTTGTTCCACCATAGTAATCATATTCCCAAACACTATGGAGCAACGATTCTCTTGAAAATACTCTCCCAGGTTTTACAGCTAAATATTTAAGTAATTCGTATTCTTTAAATGTTAAATCAATTTTTTCACCTTCTAAAGTCACTTCATAGCTTTCTTGGTTAATAGTTAAGGGTCCAACAGATATCAATTCTTTTTCGCTCTGACTTGATTTGGTCATAACATTAACTATTCTCAAAAAAATCTCATTAACGTCATGAGGAGGTAAACAAAAATCAAAAAAGGGACGAGAAAAATTTGAAATCAACAAATCCATATCTTTTAATGGCATTAAAGCAATTACTTTCTTGTCAGCTTTTTCAGCTTTTTTTAAATTATCTTTAAAAAGATCAAGATTTAAATCTTCACCTGAAACTAAAATTATTTCGTCATTATCATTTTCCGATAAATTATCAATATTTTTTATTTGTTCAAGTGAATAATCAGAACTTAAAAATTTTGTCATTAGTTCATTAGATTTCGAAGAACTTAAACCAACACTCAATATTGTTTTTTTCTCAGTAACCAACAAAAATTCCTTTCACATAAACATTAATATATTAATATTTTATTGTTTTTTTTTCTAATAAAATGTATTTTTCACAATTTTTTTAATAAATAGTTGAAAATTAACAAAAATTATACAAAAGTCGTTGACGCAAACTTAATTCAAATATATACTCCCTGATTGCGGTTCATTTTAGTTTAATGAATCGTGAATTTTTTAAATTTAATTTTTAAGGATTATTAATGCCTAC
>MDTD01011220.1_pt1 | contig 24062 bp, 19 predicted proteins | sample 811221 | NCBI WGS metagenome assembly MDTD01 (sample SAMN05326646, study PRJNA326480) | marine metagenome | isolation source: seawater | place: Pacific Ocean: South West | collected 2011 | reverse complement strand
TTTTTTTATTCAGGGCGATGAAATTCGCCGCGCAGTGGATGAAGGCCGGGCCGATTATACGCCGGTGTTTTTATCGGAAATGTCGAGCCTGTTCAGCGATGGCACCTTACCGCTGGATGCAGCGTTGGTGACAGTAAGTCCGCCGGATGAATTCGGCTATTGTTCGTTGGGCGTGTCGGTAGACATCTCCATGTCGGCGGTACGTAATGCCACCATCGCCATTGCCCAGATAAACCCGCAAATGCCGCGCACCGCTGGTCACTCTTTTATTCACATCAGCGAATTTAGCGCCTGCATCGAGGCCGATGAGCCATTGCAAGCCATTGAAGCCCCCGCTATCGACAGCGTTACCGAGCGAATTGGCCAGTATGTGGCCATGCTGGTGGAAGATGGCGCCACCTTGCAATTCGGGGTTGGTAAAATTCCTAGCGCCACTTTAAAGTACCTGCAGCGCCATAAGGATCTGGGGATTCACAGTGAAATGCTGTCCGACAGTATTATGGATATCATTGCATCGGGAGCCATTACCAACCGCAAGAAAACCTTTCACCCGGGCAAAATCGTCACCAGTTTTTGTATGGGCAGTGAGCGCCTGTATAAGTTTGTCCACAATAATCCCCATATTGAATTTTATCCCAGCAGCTATGTAAACAAACCCACCAATATTGCTAAAAACGACAATATGATTTCTATCAATAGCGCGTTGGAAGTGGACTTGACCGGGCAGGTGGTGGCCGACTCGCTGGGCTATGATTTTTACAGCGGCATTGGCGGCCAGGTGGATTTTGTGTCGGGCGCGTCGATGAGTAAAGGCGGCAAACCCATTATTGCAATGCCTTCAACGGCGCAGAATGAAACCGTGTCGCGCATCGTTCCGTGCATTGCCGAAGGTGCCGGGGTAACCACTTCCCGAGGCAATGTGCATTACATTGTTACCGAATATGGCATTGCCTCACTGCGCGGTAAAAGTATTCGTGAGCGGGCGCTGGAGCTTATCCGCGTGGCTCATCCCAAGTTCCGTGCCCACCTGCTTGCCGAGGTTCGCAAAAACTACTGGGTACCGCACTTTCAGCAAAAATACCCCACGGATATTCCGGAGCTGGGCGCTATCCAGCTTCAGAAAATAGTTATTCAGGGCGAGACCTTTTACTTGCGGCCGCTCAACCCTGCCGATGAGCGACGTTTGCAGGAGTTTTTCTATTCGCATACCAAGGAAACCCTGCGCTTACGTTATAACTACGACCCCAAGCAAATGTCGCGTGAGAAGTCCTGTAACCTCGTAAGTGTTGATCAGAACTCCGACGCGGCTTTGTGTATTGTGCGTCAGGAAGGCTCGCGGATCACCATCCATGCGGTGGGACGTTTTTATTATAACGAGCACGATAATTCCTGCGAAGCGGCCTTTGTTACCCGGGAAACGCAGCAGGGTAAAGGCATGGGCAGCCGCTTGCTGATCAAGCTTATCGACATTGCCCGCAAACGGAAAATCAACAAGATGCTGGCGTTTTGCCGGGCCGATAACAAACCCATGATTGCTATTTTCGAACATCACGGATTCAAGCGCCTGTTTAGTGGCGATCCCAGTGAGGTGGAGTTGGAATTGCCGCTACAGGAACCTGAAGCAGCGGAAGGGGCGGAACAGGAGACAAAAAATGACCATTAAAATTTACCGAGGTAGAGATTGCGTGCATCACGATGTGTCTTCTGAACACCCGGAAAACCCCGACCGCCTTTACGCCATCGACGATCAGCTATTGTCTTCCGGCCTGGAAATGATTTGCCAGCATGGTGATGCCAGGCAGGTTAAACGGGAAAATTTAGAGTTGGCTCACGACCCTTACTATGTAGACAGTATTTTTCAGCGCTCACCGCGTACCGGCGTCATCTGGCTGGAGCAGGATACCGGTATGACACCAATTACTTTAAGTGCCGCTTTATATGCAGCGGGTGCCGGCTGTGACGCGGTTGACTGGGTAATGGAAGGGGACGATCGCCAGGCATTTTGTGCTGTGCGACCGCCGGGCCACCATGCCGAGTACGACAATGCCATGGGCTTTTGCCTGTTTAATAATATCGCTGTAGCAGCCCGCTATGCACTGAAGCAATATGAATTATCGCGGGTGGCTATTATCGACTTTGATGTGCACCACGGTAACGGCACCGAAAATATCATTGCCGGGGACAAACAAATTTTAATGTGCTCGTCCTTCCAGCACCCCTTTTACCCTCACTCCGGTCATCCGGTATCGGCCAGCAATATACTCAGTGCGCCACTGAAAGCCGGTGCAACCGGCGAAGCATTTCGCGAAAAGGTGAATTACTGGTTTGATGCGCTGCGTAATTATATGCCGGAACTGATTTTAATCAGTGCCGGGTTTGATGCCCACGCCGAAGATGCCATGGGCCAGTTGCGTTTGCGCGAGGATGACTACCACTGGGTTAGCAAACAGCTTCGCAATGTGGCCGATGAGGTGTGCCACGGACGAATAGTAAGCATGCTGGAAGGCGGTTATAACCAGAGTGCTCTAGGGCGAAGCGTTGTCGCGCATATTAAAGGTTTACACGGCGACGAGCAGAGCCATTAGAGAGTGTGTTAAACGGCGCAGAAGCAGCCTTTTACATCGCTGTTGATACTAGCGCCGTAGTATTCCGCTGAGGTAGCGGCCTGTTTGATTTGCGCCACCAGATTCTTACCGGTGAAGCAGCCATAGCCGATAGCGTAAGGCCCCAGATAGCGTAACTGTCCGGCCCCATCGATTACCGCCAGCGCGGGGTAATGATCAACATAGCGGGATAAATCAGGATGTTCAGCCAAAGAGAGTTGTTGAAGCCGATATCCTGCACTGGCCAATTCGCCGGATAGCTCCTGCCGATGTGGTTCGGTGAGTTTATCGCAATAACAATTGCCGCTGGAAACCATATGCACCAGCGTACCCGGCGTTACGCCAGCCTGGCCTAATGCTTCGGCAAAGTCGTTATCAAATTGCGGGTTACTGGCCGCCTGGGCCAGTAACATGGATGGATCGAAGGGTTTTATCTGATTAACGCTGGCAAAGCCGAGCAGGCTTAGAATGCCGAGCGCCCATACCACAACAATCAGTACGATAGTGCGTTGGCTCATTACACCACAAAGCGTTTAACAGTTTGAAGCATGCGCTGACACATCTCGGCCAGCTGTACTGACTTGGCTTCGAGTGCCTCGGCAGTCCTCGCCTCCAGGTTTGCCAGTTCATGAATAGTTGCCGTACTCTGGGCGATTGAGCTTGAAGCCGACTCCTGCTCAACCGCCGAAGTGGCGACTTCCATCATGTTGTCACTGGCGGCCTGGATTTTTTCTTCAATGCTGTTCATAAAGCTGGCGGCATTGTCAGAGGTGTTAACCGCTTCATCAACTAATTCAATACACTGATTCATTTGTGTAACCGATGAGGCAGTACTCGATACCAGTTGCTCGGTGATGGTAGTGATTTCATCGGCGCTTTCTTTGGACCGTATAGCGAGCGTGCGCACTTCATCGGCAACTACCGCAAAACCGCGGCCATGTTCGCCGGCACGGGCTGACTCAATCGCTGCATTTAAGGCCAGCAGGTTGGTTTGTTCTGCCACCGCCGTAATAGAGCGCATAGCATCAGAGATGTTGGTACAGCGCTCATTCAGCTCCTGGTTAGTTTTGGCGGCATTGTTCAGCCGGTCGCGGAGCGAATTAATGGTGGCCGTTGCACTCTCTACTGCAGCGCGGGATTCGCCGGTAGTGTGGCGAGCGTCTTTGGTAATGTCATTGGCAGCATTGGTGCGTTCTGATGAGTCCTGTAACGTTACCGCAATTTCTTCAGATGCCACCGAAATAGCGCCAATTTCATGGCTGCTTTGTTGCACGTGACGGTTGAGTTCTTTGGTGGATGACTGCATAAAATCACTGGTGCTGGCCACATCGTTGGCCAGTGACGAAGCATCGTGCACCAACTGACGCAGTGAGGCGAGCAGTTCGTCGAAGCGCTTTAGCATAGGGATGGACTTATCGACGTCCACCCGTAAATCAATGTGCTGCCGATCGGCCAGAATTTTATTGATAGCCACTTCCAGCGCTGCGCCGCCCACACCTTCATCGTGGCTCCGTTTTGTGGTGTACATTAAGATGCCGCCTTCCACTAGCGCAAATAGTGCATGCAGGACTAAAATAATAAAGGTGACGTGGCCCTCCTCAAATACATACACCGCCACTTCATTCACCTGGAGCAGGAAAAAGCCAATGTGATGAACAGCTATAACCACAACGGCTGAGGCGATCACCTTCCAGTTGCGAAACACTGCCAACACGGCCAATAAGGAGAAAATCTCAAAGTGAATTTCGATAAGACCAAAAGCCTGATGAATATGCAGCGCGGTCATTAGCTGGGTACCAATACCCATTGCATGCGCGCTTATCTCGGCTTCTGGCTTGTTAAAACTGAGGAACAGCGGCAGCGCGATGATGGGGATACCTAACCAGAAGGCTATAAATAGTTCCCCAGTGACCAAACCGATAATGATGGCTGCTACCAACTGGGCGACTAAAACACCACGAAATATTTTATGCCCCTCGGACACCCATGAATACATAGCAAAAACTCCGGAATTTTTGTTAAGTGTAGGCGAGGAACTAAATCATGCCAGTAAACCAGATCAATCTTTAGTGCAATAGATAATCCGGTCGGAGTATAAATTCCCTTTATCTTACAGCCACTTTTTCCAGAGCATGGCGATTAGCATTAACACTGCCAGCACGCCCATAGATGACATCAACAGGGTAAACGCATTTGGCGTTTCGGTGCCTGGCAAACCGGCCACGTTCATACCAAATACTCCGGTCAGGAATGATAAAGGTAAAAAAATGGCGGTTATCATAGATAGCACGTACATGCGGATGTTCTGCTTGTCGGCAATCTGGTTGCGTAGTTCATCCTGCAACACAATGGCGCGCTCACGGGCAAGATCCAAATCCTCAATCGAACGGGTCATACGGTCTGACTGGTCGCGTAGATCAAAAGCCTGAGAATCGGGTATCAGACCGGGAATGCGTACCAGGTTCTCCAGTGCGTCTCGCTGCGGAGCCAGATGGCGGCGAATACTAGCGGTTTGCCGGCGCAGCATAGCCAGCTGATTCCGGTCACGCTTGTTGAGGGATTCCTGCGCTTCATAGTCGCCAAGGCTTTCGTCGATGTCTTCCACCTTGTCGTGGATGCGGTCTGCAATACGGGTTAACAGGGCAATCAGCAATTCGGTAGTTGAGGCGGGCACCTCTCCCTGCTCAAAACGGGTGCGGGTATCCTGAACACTCATTAATTTACGATCCTGACGACGTGCCGTCACAATCAGGGAGCCGGAAATCCACAGGCGCAGGGATACCATGTCTTCAGGATCCGCGCCCGGATTCACATTAATGCCGCGCAAGAAGATCAGTGCACCTCGGTTGAGCGGGATGACCCGGGGGCGGGTTTGCAGAGCTATCAGGCTGTCAGTAATATCCTCAGATAACCCAAGGGTCCTGAGCATAGGCGCCGCTTCCGGAAGATCAGATTGGATATGAACCCACCGGTAGCCTTGCTCAGGTATTGGTGAAGTGAGTTGACCTGCATCGAGTTTATCGATTTCACCCGATTGTTTTACATCATAAGCCCATAAAAAGGGGGCATTTACAATTGCCATTAAGGTTTCCTGCTGGGTTTAACCAGCTGTAAAGTACCGTCCAGATGCACATCGCGTTGAGGAAAAGCGATCACAACGTTGTGCTGTGCAAAAAGCTCATCAATAGTAAATCGAACGCGGCTGCGAATTTGTCTTAAGTCCCGTTCTTTGGTGGCATTCACCCAAAAAAACGTTTCGAACATCAGCGCGTTATCACCAAAATCATCAAAGATCACCACTGCAGCAGGCTCGTTGAGGATGTCATCCTGAGCCACGGTTGCCTGTTCTATAAGGCGGGCCACCAGCTTGCAGTCTGAACCATAAGCCACGCCAACCCGCACCGATGTGCGGGTAAGGTTGTCGATAAGCGTCCAGTTCACTACCGTGTTCTCCAGTAATTTACTGTTCGGGATCAGCATGTGTACGCCATCAACCCTGCGAATACGGGTAGAACGGGTATTAATGGTCTCAACGGTTCCGCGGGCTCCGTCTACTTCCAGAAAGTCACCGATACGGATTGGTCGCTCCCACATTAAAATCCAGCCGGAGATAAAGTTGTTAATAATGTTCTGAGCACCAAAGCCCACACCAATGGCTACGGCACCGGACAAAAACGCAAAAGCCGTGAGCGGCACGTTCATGACATCCAGCGTGGTCACGATTAAAATCGCGCCGGCGATAATATAGAAAAGCCGCTTGAACAAATGAATGGTGTCGGCGCTGGCACCGGATGCCCGTAACCGGTAAGTCGCAATATGTGCGAGCTTCTTCATCAGCCAGATACCCACCACATAAATCAGTGGTACAGCAATTAAATCACCGCTGGTGAAAGTAATATCAAACAGCGTAAACAGGTCTTGCGACAGAAAGTGTTTTACTTGTTGTAGTGTTTCTTCCACGGGTCTTATCCCTATTTATCGGAGGCGCTCATAATAAGTGTGCTATTGATTAATGCAAATAACTTAGGTGAAAACAAGCCCGCTTTAATTTTGTCTTAACGATGAAAAATATTAATAGGAAAGCGGGTAACCAGATTATGTAAGGCAGCTATGCCCGTTAAGAAAAAAGATTGTGAAAAGTGGCTGGCGAAAAAAGAGGTGGAAGTGAAAGCCAGGGTTATTTGTTGGCGACTTTGTTAAATAACGCTACGAAAGCGTTGAGACCTTCGGCCAGCGTGGCATCATCGATGGTCAGTGGCGGCAGGAAACGAATAACGTTGCCGTAAAAACCACAGGCTAACAGCACTAGTCCGTGATCCATGGCTTCGCCAATAATGGCTTTGGTGAGATCGACATTTGGCTGGTCTGCATCACCTTTACTTACCAGTTCCAACGCCATCATAGCGCCTTTACCGCGAATATCACCAATCAGTTGCGGATAGTCGGCTTCCAGTTTGCCCAGAGTCTCGCGAAACTGACTTTCGATAAACTGCGCACGTTTAACCAGTGATTCTTCCTCAATAACTTCCAGTACCGCAAGCGCTGCCGCAGTTGCCAGTGGTGAGCCACCGTAGGTCCCACCGAGGCCACCTACCGGAGAGGCATCCATAATGTGTTGCTTGCCCACAACCGCAGACAACGGTACACCGCCGGCAATGCCTTTGGCCATGGTCATCAGGTCTGGCTCAATCCCGGCATATTCAGTACAGAACATCTTGCCGGTACGGGCAAAGCCCGATTGGATTTCATCACAAATTAAAACAATGCCGTGTTCATCACAGAGTGCCCGCAGGGCCTGGAGGAACGCCGGACTCGCTTCATAAAAACCGCCTTCGCCTTGAATGGGTTCAATGATCAGGGCCGCGACATCACTTGGCGCAATATCTACTTTGAACAGGTTTTTAATGGCTTTTAGCGAATCTTTCTCGGTTACCCCATGCATAGGGATTGGGAACGGCACATGGAAAATTTCACCCGGAAACGGGCCAAATTTGTCTTTATACGGGGTAATCTTACCGGTTAACCCCATGGTCAGGTTAGTGCGGCCATGGAAGCCCCCATTAAAGGCAATGACGCCGCGACGACCATTGTAAGCCCGTGCAATTTTCACGGCATTCTCTACAGCCTCTGCGCCGGTGGTTACAAACATCGACTTTTTCGGTGTGTCACCCGGGGCCAGTTCGTTGAGCTTCTCAGCTAATACAACCGCCGACTCATAGGGGTTGACCATCACACAGGTATGGCTGAATTTCGCCATTTGCTCGCTCACGGCTTTCACCAGCTTAGGATGTGCGTGACCGGTGTTACACACGGCAATACCCGCGCCAAAGTCGATAAAGCGATTGCCATCCACATCCCATAATTCAGCATTTTTAGCATGTTCGATATAGGCCGGATAAAGCGTTCCCTGACCACTGGCGATTGCCGCGTTTTTTCTGGCTTGTAATCGTTCGTTGTTTGACATCTTAAATGCCTCCTAAGCAGCGGTACTGGATAAAAGAATAATCATCCAGACCATATTTGGAACCTTCGCGGCCGTAGCCGGACTCTTTGACACCGCCAAAGGGCGCTGCCGGATTTGAAATAGCACCTTCGTTGATGCCCACCATGCCAAACTGCAATGCATCGGCGACGCGGTGGATTCGACTGATGTTTTGCGAATAAAAATAACTGGCGAGCCCATATTCTGTGGCATTGGCTAGTGCGATAGCTTCGGCGTCGGTGTTAAACGTAAGAACGGTGACCACCGGGCCGAAAATTTCTTCGCTAACAATATCCATCTCCGGGCTAACATCGGTTAGCAGTGTGGGTGGATAGAAACTACCTTCCTGCCAGTCTCCACCGGTTACCAGCGTGGCGCCCTGAGCCACGGCAGAGCTTACCAGCTTATGCACATTCTCTGCTGCGCCTTCATTGATCAACGGGCCAATAGTCGTACCGTCTTCCATACCATTACCTACTTTGAGTGCGGCAATTTTGGCTGACAGTTTTTCAACAAATTCGGCCTGCACATCTTCATACACAAGAAAGCGGTTGGCGCACACACAGGTTTGACCGGCGTTACGGAATTTAGACACCATGGCGCCAGCCACAGCGGCGTCGATATCGGCGTCATCAAAAACGATAAACGGCGCATTACCGCCCAGTTCCATACTCACCCGTTTCATGGTGCTGGTGCAATCTGCGGTAAGCACTTTGCCGACCTGGGTTGAGCCGGTGAAAGAAAACTTAGCAACATCCGGAGACTGGGTTAATACGCTGCCCAGTTCACGTGAGCTGGTGCCTGCCACGACGTTAATAACCCCATCCGGAATGCCGGCTTCTTTGGCCAGCGCTGCCAGTGCCAGTGCGGAAAGCGGTGTTTCGCGCGCCGGTTTAACTACAAAGGTACATCCCGCGGCCAGCGCGGCAGCGGCTTTTCGGGTGATCATGGCATTCGGGAAGTTCCACGGCGTAATTGCACCCACGACGCCCACTGGCTGGCGGGTTACGTAGATACGCTGACTGGCGCTGTTGGCCGGTAGTACGTCGCCATCAATACGCCGCGCTTCCTCGGCAAACCATTCAATGTAACCGGCACCATAGGCTATTTCGCCTTTAGCTTCGGCCAGCGGCTTACCTTGTTCCAGAGTCAGTAATTCAGCCAGTTCGTCGCTACGTTCGGTCATTAGTGTGAACCACTTGCGTAGTAACTGCCCACGGGTAATTGCCGGTGTGGCAGACCAAGTTGAGAAAGCCTCTTTGGCGGCCTTAACGGCCAGTTCCATTTCAGCTGCGCCGGCATTGGCCACTTCTGCCAGCGTGTCGCCGGTCGCTTTATTGACAACCTTAAAGCGGTCATCACCAGTGAGCCACTGGCCATTGATAAATGAGCCAGGCTCAAACAGGGCTGATACATCGTTTCTCATAAGTTCACCTGATTAACTTTATTACAGCTATTGAATCAGGGCTGGTAAAGGAGTTAAATATCAAACATTAAAACTAAAGTTTGATTTTATAAAACTTATGAAAATAGCTGGCCGGATTATTACCGAGTACGACATTAAGTTGTTGAATGTGTTCAAATCTGTGGTGGAAAACGGTGGGTTTGCCGCAGCAGAAGATGAGCTGGGGCTGACCCGTTCGACCATTAGTATTCATATGAATAACCTCGAAACCCGGCTCAGGCTGACCCTTTGTCAGCGCGGACGGGGGGGATTTGTGTTAACCCCGGACGGTCGACAGGTTTATCAGGCTTCACTGACTCTGTTTGATGCATTGAGTGATTTTTCCAACTCGGTATCACAGCTGAGTCAGCAGGTGAGTGGCAGCCTGGTGGTACTGCACTCGGATATACTCGATCAAACCCGCAGCCAGTTACTGGCTGATGTGGTGGCAAAAATCCATGACAAAGCGCCGGAGTTGCGTATTACCGTTGATGGTGACCGGATTGAAAACATTGAACGCGCACTGATCAAGGATAAAGCCCATGTGGGGCTGTTTCCGGACTATCGGCGTATGGCCGGGTTACGCTACAAGCCGGCTTTTGATGAGCAAATCTTTTTATGCTGTAGCCAGCATCATCCGCTGTTTAGCATGAATGAGGCCAACATCAGCGATAGCACGTTACAGCAATACCCCGCTGTTGTGCCGGGGGTAGAGATAAGTCAGGCCGGGCGCCTGCAGGTGAAAAAGCTTAACCCAGGGGCAACGGCCTATCAGTTTGATTCACGCAAAGCGTTGATAGCATCCGGTAAGTTTATTGGCTATTTGCCGAGAAGCTATATCGAGAAGGAGCTGGCCGATAACACCTTTAAAGTGCTCTCAGCCAACCGCTATTTTTATCCTTTCTCGCAATCCGTGGTGCATAAAGAAGTGCCGGCGGAGCCCAAGAAAGTGAAGTTATTCCTGGAACTGCTCGACGAATGTGCCAAAGCTTACCCGGAGATCCGCGACAGCGCCGCCGGTGCCGGCTAGATTTCGGTCAGATGCGTTAAAAATAGCGAAAACAATTCGGAGTTAGAGCGTAAATTAAGCTTGGCGTAGACCTTGGCCCGGTGCACCCGCTCGGTGCCGGGCGAAATACACAGTTTTTCTGCCGCGGCCTGAGAGGAGTAACCGGAAATAATCAGTTTGGCGATGTCTTTTTCGCGCTCGGTGAGAATGTCTGCGCCAAAATTATCCAGAACGCTCTTTACCCGCTCCGTGACATGCCTTGAAAGAACAACGGAATCGGGGGGATCGTCATTACCGGTGAGTTTCCAGTGCTTGTTAACAAGTTCCAGCACCACATCGACTAATTCATACAGGTTGGCAATATTACTATGACTGAATTTCGGATTGGGAGAATGGCGACCCAGACCAATCTGGATATGTAATCCGGCTGTCGGTGTGCAAAAAATGTAAGCGAGATCTTCTATCTGACTGGCCTGATAATAGGATTTATACAAATCGGACTCGCGAAAATCATCGGGCATTAGCTGCGGCCAGAGATAAACGCCTGGCGCATAGTTTTCCATGACACCGCGATATGAGGGGCTGGCAACATAGGTACCGTCCATAAAACGGGCAAAAAAAATGTCCCGCTCCTGGGCGGTGAGCGCTTCATATAACAGCTTTGGCGGCTGGTCTTCTGAGTAAGAGATTACCGACACACTGTCGACCGGAAAAAAACAGCACAGCCATCTAATCAGCGCCGGATAAAATGCGGCGCTGTCGATCTGGCGGATAACATCAGCCAGTTGTGCGTGGATCGGCTGTGAGCCGGAAGCAGCGGGCAGGGTAGTCATCAGCGATCGTCTTTATGGGTCAGTAACCATTTGCGAAACTGCCGGATAGCATAATCTTCCTGGCGTTCTTCCGGATACAGCATGTAAAAACATTCATCCGGTGTGTAGGTTTCATAACAGGCCAGAATCAGCTCACCGGAGGCCAAACTGTCTTTGACTAAATACTCCGGGAAAATCGACACACCTAGATGGCTTTTTACCGCCTGGAGCAAATACATAAAGTACTCAAAGTTCTGGCCACCCATCTGGGAAATTTCCTTGTCTGTCAAACCGGCTTTGCGCAGCCATTCATCAGTTGTAGAAATCGCACTGCTTTGATGAATAAAGTTGAACTGGACCACGTCGCGCATTGTTCGTGCGGGCTGGCGTCCTTTCATGTAACGGGGGGTGCTCACTGCCAGATAGGTGTCACGACGATAAGGTTCGGCTTTGTAATGGGGCCAGTTACCATTGCCCCATAAAATCGCGAAGTCGCTTTTTCGGGTGTTACGGGTGACGGTTTCATAATCAGTCCCCAGCGTAATTTCGATATCCGGGTAATTAATATAAAACTCGGTTAATCGTGGCATCAGCCATGCGATGGCAAATGTGGGCTCGGTGACCACTTTTAATTCCACGGCTTTCTTTGAAACTTCGTTGAGGGATATTTTTTGTGTTATGGCATCCAGGCTTTTTAATATTTTATGCACTTCAAACGCGTACTGTTCACCTACTGGTGTCAGACTCAACTGATTGTCGTGGCGGTAAAAAAGCGGGCGTCCAATGAACTCCTCAAGGTTTTTGACCTGGCGGCTGACGGCACTTTGGGTCAGGTGCAGCGCGTCGCCGGCATAGGTCATATTCAGGTGGCGGGCAACCTCATCGAAACACTGCAGAGAAGTAATGCTTGGCAGTTTTCTGGCCATTTAAAAACCCCCTCTCTCTTCTTTCGGACCGGGCTGAAATGGTGACTCCATTACCCGATATACATTGACTAATGCTTTTTAGCATAGCATGAACTTGCTAAACCTCATTCGCTATTATCTATTCCGGACCAAGCATTTTCACTGGTCTGATCTAGCCATTCCATTTTGGAATACCCCTACAAGTTTTGATCGTTTGCTGGGAAGTTGCTGCCACCCTAGTATGAATTTGCCAAACGATAAAATTACAAAAATAAAGTTATCCAAATCTTACAGTATTAACGGGAAGCAAAATGTTGAAGTTGAGTAAAGTGAATGTCGCCATCAGTTGTGCGTTGCTGGGATTACCTTTGTATTCCCAAGCCCAGACTACGCCCAACGCTGAGAGTGAAGCAAAAGAAAAGAGCAGTCTGGAAGTGATCAGTGTAACGGCAACCCGCCGTGAAACCACTATCCAGGAAGTACCTTATAGTATTTCTGCCTACGGCGGTGAATCACTGGAAGAAAATGGGATCACGGACTTTTCCACACTCGCAAGAAACATCCCTGGCCTGACCCTGAACGATGTAGGCCGTGGTAAAAACGGTATTTCAAACGGTATTTTTATCCGCGGTATCAACGCGAATGCTTCAGGATTTGAAAATTTTGGTTCTAAAACGGATCCGGCAGTATCGGTTTATCTGGGTGAAACACCTATGTCTGCCAACCTGGAAATTCGTGACATTAATCGTGTAGAAGTGCTGCGTGGTCCGCAGTCCACGCTATATGGCTCAGGTTCCTTGAGTGGTACTTTACGGTATATCCCAAACAAACCTGAGTTCGATGAAGTCAGTGGTAAAATTAGTGGTGAAGTGGCACAGAATGCTGAGTCTGACAGCACGGATTGGGATGGCGATATCGTCGTTAATGTGCCGCTTTCTGATGAATTCGCTATCCGCGGAGTGTTTGCGAAACTGCATGAAGCGGGCTACATAGATGCCGACTACCTTGAAGGTGTTGATGACGACCGTCAGCCTACCGGGGAAGTCTTTTCGCGCAAAGATATTAACGACATCGATGTAACGATGGCCCGTATTTCTGCTCGCTGGGCACCGTCAGCTGAAACCGATATCATCCTCAGTCACGCTTATCAGAAAGATGAAGTTAAAGGTTCGACTGCCGCTTCTGAAGGACTGGGAGGGTATAACACGGGTGCCAAAATGATTGGCGAGTTTGAGCGTGAAGTGAATATCACTTCACTGGTTATAGAGCATGAGCTGGGCAATTCAGCCGTGTTAACGTCGTCTACCGCGTTTACTTCCAACGAAGCCGATAACATGCATGACCAGAGCTATGGCTATTCATATCAGAGCTTTTGGGAATTCTACGCAGGCATTCCGCGCGAAGTGGTGCAGGGCGTGAAGCACTATAAAAATGACACATTTACTCAAGAACTCCGTCTTACCGGATCGAGTGACAGTATTGATTGGCTGGTAGGCGGTTACTATGCCGACCAGGACTACGATGAAACGGCAGATGATTTTATTTTTGGTGTAGATACCTTCTATGCTATGGAAAACCCCATTGAACCTGATTTGGGTTATCGCAATGTGCAAGTCACCGAGTTTGAAGATCGTGCAGTATTTGCAGAACTGACTTATCACATTAGCGATGACTGGCAAGTAACGGGTGGACTGCGTTACTTTGATCAATCTTTTTTCGCCTTCCAGTCAGTGCAGCTGCCGCCTTGCGGGATATACTGTGGCGAAGGTCCTACAGGCTATAGCTCTGGTGAAGGCAAGCGTGATTTTGACGACTTGCTCTATCGTCTGAATATGTCTTATGACCTGGACCTGGACACTAAAGTGTATGTCAACGTTGCACAGGGCTTTCGTCACGGAGGTGCTAACGGTGCACCGGTGGATGATCTGTCTACGGAACAAGTAGAGGGTGGGGTTTATGCCGAACACCCGGATTACCTGTACTTTGACCCGGATAAAACTACCAACTATGAAGTTGGCGCTAAAGGTATCTTACTGGACGGTGAAATTAATTACTCTGTTGCTGTGTTCTATATTGACTGGGAAAGCCCAATTTTGAATTTCAAGACGCCAAACGGTGGTTTCCCGGTAATGTTTAATGCCGATGAGGCTGAGTCGAAAGGTTTTGAACTGGAAGTCAATGCGGCGCTAATGGATTCACTGAAATTGAATGTTGGCTGGAGCTATACGCAAGCAGAGTTAACCAAAGATTTTTATCGTCCTAACGTAAAAGACGGCGTCGAATCTGGATTGCTAGTTGCGAATGCCGGCGAGACCATGCCTGGTGTACCGGAAAATACCTTCACTGCAAGCCTGGTTCACAGTACGGAAATATTCGATGGTATAGCTATGAACAGCCGTTTGGGAGTTTCTTATAAGGGGTCATTTATAACCGGATATGATGAACAAACTATTGATGAAATCGATAGCTCTACTCTGGTGAACGCTGCAATTGCATTCAGCAAAGATGACTGGATGTTTCGTATCTTCGCTGACAACCTGACTAATGCTGACGATATGACTAGTAGTGGTAACGATGAGTTATACTCCAGCCCGAAATTTGGGTTGCAGTACCCGGATCAACTCGCCGATCCAGCGTATCGTGTACGTCCCCGTACAATTGGTCTATCTGCTAGCTATTCTTTCTGATTCAATCAAGCGCAAGGCTGATCTCGGCTTAGAGATCAGCCAGCCCTTTGCTATGTTTAGTTGAATACAGTCGGAGTTTTCTATGAGCACACTAAGTTCCCCGCAACACATTGAAACGCTTATCGCGCAAGGTGATCTTGATACCGCCGCTCAGGACTGTATTCAACTTGTCAAACAAGCGCCTCAAAATGGGGATGCCTGGCTACTGCTGTCGAAAGTCAGCGTTCGCCTGAAGCAAAACCGCATGGCGGTTAACAGTGCCTTGAAAGCGCTGGAGATCGCGCCCGATCAGCCCGCTTACCTGCTTCACCTGTCACAGTTATATGCTGGCTTCAGTGCCTGGCAGGCCACCCGAAAGGTGTTGCAAAAGCTTAATGCCATGACGGCCTCACTGGACAGTCACACATTGACTGCGCTGGCGAAGCTGTATTTTCAGAGCGGCCATATTCAGCAGGCAATAGCGGTTTATCAGCAGGTTATTACAGCAGAGCCCGACAATCACGAGGTGCTTTATAATCTGGGTTCTTTGTATCGCTATACCGGCGAACTCAATCGGTCGGCGACCTGTTTAGCTGCTGCATTGGCAATTAAACCCAATGATTATCAGGCCTGTAGCGCACTGGCTCATGTTAAAAAGCATCATGATGCCAAATCGGTGATTGCCAATATTAACAAGTGTATGGCGGACTATGCTGGCGATGACAGCAGTACTGCCGCGCATGCCAGAGCCTCGCTGCATTACGCCAAAGGTAAAGTGCTGGAAGATAGCAAGCAATGGCAAGCGGCATTTACTGAATATTCAGCCGGAGCCGAACTAAAGAAGTCGTTGCAAGCCTTTACAACTGAGCAGGAGATACAACGCATAGCTGCCATGCAGGCGCTGGTACACCAAGGCTACTTTAAGGCTGCGCCCGCTGAAGCAGCGGACGGGCCGGTCTTTGTGGTAGGGATGCCGCGCACCGGTACCACGGTGGTAGAGCGCATTCTGGCCAGCCACTCCCGGGTAACCAGTGGTGGCGAGCTTAACTTTTTCCCCATGACGCTGCTGGAAGCCGGCGGTTCTAACTGGTTTACCGGGCCGGAAGGCGTAACGCCTGAGGTTCTTGAGAAGGTGGCAAAACAGGATATGGCTGCCATCGGCGAACGCTATATGGCACTGGCCCGGGACTATCTTAACACCCAGGGCGTGTTTATTGACAAGCTGCCGCTTAATGCGCTGTTTGTCCCCATCATACTAAGCGCGTTACCCAATGCGAGAATTATTCAAGTACAGCGTAATGCCATGGATACCGCCTTCAGCAACTTTAAGATGCTGTTTAACCGGGGCTATGAGTACTCCTATTCGCTGGAGGATATCGGCGCGTATCTGCCGGCCTATCAAAGCATGATGCAGCAATGGCAGGACTCCTTCCCGGAGCAGATCCTAACGGTGAGTTACGAGCAACTGACCGCAAACCCTGAGCACATCAGCCGCGAGATCCTGTCGTTTTGTCAACTCGACTGGGAAGCGGCGTGTTTACAGTTTCATATTCAAGCCGGCGCTACGCAAACCGCGAGCGCCAGTCAGGTAATAGAGCCACTGCATAACCGCTATGTCGGGCAGTGGCAACAATTTAAAGAACCGCTGGTGGCACTTAAAAGCGAGCTGGCAAGGCAAGGGGTAAGCCCCCTAACTGAAGAGGACATAAAATGGTAGTTCTGGATGTATTTCAATCCATGTGGGCAATGGAATTTAAGCGCCCGGATGGGTTCGAGTGGACGCTTCGGGAAAAGATTGAAAAGATCGCCAGTGCGGGCTTTAAAGGGGTGAGTTTTGATATTGGTTATCACACTGAAGCCTATATCAGCGAGGCTATGCCGTTATTACAGGAGTTTAATTTAGACCTGTGCTACAACGCGTTTGTGAAAAGCGTACCGCATTATCAGCAAATCGTAGATTTCGTTACTTCGCAACCGGTTAAGCCACGTTTTATTGCCATTGTCGGTCAGATTGAACCGTGGAATCTGGATGATGTAGCGGCTACCACCCTTGAATGGATGCAGATTGGCGAGCAGGCCGGGGTGAACACTCATGTGGAAATTCACCGCAACTGCATGACCAACGATCTGATGTTTACCCTGCAACTGATGGAAAAAATACCGGATTTGCTGATGGTTGCAGATTTATCTCATGTACTTGTCAATCAGGAATGGTATTTGCCTTTGCATGAACAGGCACAAAAAAGAATGTCCCAGTTTCTCACCAGAGCCGAGGCCTTTCACGGACGAGTCGCTACCCGGGAACAGATTCAGGTGCCTATTTTATTCGAACAACACAAGCCATGGTTTGAACTCTTTAAGAACTGGTGGCAGGAGGGGTTCGAGAAATGGATATATCGTCAAGGTAGTGACTCAGATAATCGATGCGTGTTTTTAAGCGAACTTGGCCCGCCGGTGTATGCCATGACCGGACAGGATGGTTACGAACTGAGTGACCGTTGGGAAGAGGCGCTGTTGTTAAAAGAAACCGCTGAGCAATTATGGCAAAGCGCCCTGAAGTCAACGCAGTCCTGAATGGCTGCGTGAGTCTGATTGTGCTGTATTGTGTTTTTAGAGCGTTAACCGGAGTAGTAATATTTGAACGTGTATTGGCGAAACTGTCGTGTTTGCTGGTGCTTTGCACCCTGGCCGGTACAGGTGTTACCGGAGCGGTGGTTGCTGCCGAACAATTGGCCGTGATTACGCCGGCAGATTATCAACAACTAGTACGCGTGCAATCGCCAGTGCTTTCGGCAAACAGTAAGACGTTGTGCTGGATTCAGCGCAAGGTTAGCACTGAAAAAGATCAGTCTATTGCCTCCATTTGGTGCAATCAAGGCGAAGCTGTTGAAAAACCGGTCACCTTAACGAACGGGCTTCAACCCTCAAAGCTGACATTTATGCCAAGAGGCTTGACACTCCGTTGGTTGGGAACGGATGTTGATTTGGATAGTCAGCGGACAGTTATGCTAATGCAACCCTCGGGGAGCACAAACACGGTGACCGCTTTTTGCGGGGGCGTCTTTACGTGGTCTCGTCAGCGCATTGTCGAGGTTAGAGCAACGTCTTGCGTAGTTCAATCAGATTTTAGTGGTTAACACTTAACAATCTGTGCCAGCAACGCACGAGCAGAGAAGAAGATAAAGATTCATATATGACAAATACCAAAACCTGTGGGCAAGCCCTGGTAGAAATACTTAAAAACTACGGTGTTGATACCATTTTTGGTATTCCGGGCGTGCACACAATTGAGCTGTACCGCGGGCTGGAAAACGCCAGTCTGAAGCATATTACGCCCCGCCATGAACAGGGGGCCGGCTTTATGGCCGACGGCTATGCCCGTGTTTCCGGCAAGCCCGGCGTGTGCTTTATTATTACCGGTCCGGGCATGACCAATATCGTGACCGCCATGGGGCAGGCATTACAGGACTCTGTTCCTATGCTGGTGATTTCGTCGGTGAATCGCACTCATCAGTTAGGCATGGGAGAAGGGCGCTTACATGAATTACCGAATCAGCACGGCCTGACGTCGCAGGTGTGCCGGTTTAGTCATACCCTGTTGAGCGCAGATAACCTGCCCAAAGTACTGGCCCAGGCGTTCTCGGTGTTTAGCAGTCAGCGCCCCGGCCCGGTGCATATTGAAATTCCGCTGGATGTGCTGGCCGCCGATGCCAGTCATCTGGATGTATCGGCCTGGCCTTTACCACAGCCACCGGCTCCGCATCCCCAGGCTATTGAACAGGCAGCAGCACTGCTTAATAGCGCACAGCGCCCATTGATGATTTTGGGCGGTGGGGCTAAGCAAGCCGGGGCTCAGGCGCAGGCCCTGGCAGAAAAGCTCAGTATGCCGGTAATCAACACCTGTAATGCCAAAGGGGTAATGGCCGCCTCTCATCCTTTATGGACAGGCTGCACGCCATCCCATCCGGCGCTTCGCAAAGAGATGGAGCAAACTGCCGATGTGATCCTGGTGGTGGGTAGCGAGCTTGCTGAAACCGATTATGACTTTTTCTTTTTAGGCGATGTCAACATGGCGGGCAAGGTGATCCGCGTGGACATTGATGCCCCGCAGTTACTGCGTAATCACCGCGCTGATGTAGCCGTGTATGCCGATGCGTCACTGGCGCTCGGTGCGCTTGCTGAACAGGTGAATCCGGTGTCATCAGGCAGCGGCGAGGCGCGGGTTAGGGCTCTCAAAGCAGCGGCCTCGGATCTTAGCAAACCCCAATATCAGGCGTTCTTTGAGGTTATCGACGACGTACTGGGCGACTGCATCATAGCCGGAGATTCCACCCAGCCCGCTTACTATGCTCAGGCGTATTACGAAACCAAAGCACCGGGCCGCTATTTTCACTCCACCACGGGCTACGGCACCTTAGGCTATGCGTTCCCTGCCGCCATTGGCGCTGCGATCGCCGCAGGTGATTTGCCGGTGATCGGCTTAACCGGTGATGGTGGCGGACAGTTTTCACTGAACGAAATTATAACCGCGGCTGAAAATCAGCTGCCAGTGATTTACGTGGTCTGGAATAACACCGGTCACGGTGAAATCCGCCGTTTCATGGATGATGCAAAGGTACAACGGGAGGGCGTGAATATTGCACCACCCGACTATACCGCGCTCGCTGAATCCATGGGCTGTCTGGCGTTTAATGCCAACACACCAGAGCAGTTCGCCGACGCGCTGAAAGCCGCCGCACAGGCAGGCAAAACCACACTTATAAACGTAAATGAAGCTGGCCTTGATGCTGGCTATGCGTTTTAAGGAGATCCACTATGAGCGATAACGAACAGGCCCTTACCATGCAGGATACCAGCAGTACCACCACCTGGATAAAGTTACTTGGGTGTTCTTTATTTGGCGTGTTGTTTTTCTTAACACCGCTGAATATTGATGGCACCTGGACTATTGCCCTGGGCTTGCTAACCAGCAAGATCAGCAGTTGGCTGGGCGACAACATGGGTTATTTTACCGTGGGTTGTTTTATTATGGCGGCGGTGGTCTCCATTGTGTATAACACCTCGCCTAAGCACATAGCCATGAAGCTACCCATGGCAGACCGGCTGATTGCGTCGCACTGGTTGTGGGTGATTGTGAATGTGAGCGCTGCAGTGCTGGCAACCCTGACATTACTGCAAATTGGCCCGCACTGGCTGATTTCAGAACAAACCGGCGTGACCGCGTATATCGACGTAGCCGGTGCCATCTTTTTGCTGGTGGGCTTAGGCTGCCTGCTACTGCCATTTTTAACCGACTATGGCCTGCTGGAGTTTGTGGGCACCATGTTACAACGGCCTTTTCAAAAGATTTTTAATCTGCCCGGCCGGGCAACTATCGACACCCTGGCTTCCTGGGTTGGCTCATCGAGCATTGCAGTGGTACTAACCAACGCACAGTTTGAAAGAGGCTTCTACAGTGCACGAGAGTCGTCGGTTATCGCCACTAATTTCTCCGTTGTTTCGGTACCGTTTGTATTGTTAACCGCCAATGTGGCCGGCCTGGGTAATTACTTTTTACAGCTTTACGGCTCAATGTTTTTAATCTGCGTGATTTGCGCCATTGTGACGCCGCGACTGCCGCCACTTAGCTGGATTAAAGACGAGTATTACCCATCGCACGGAAAAACCCTGAATGAAGACGTGGATGATGGCGAGTCGCGCATAAAACATGCCGTATCGCGGGCCTACGGTATTGCCGAACACGCGCCGTCTCCCAAGCTGGCGTTAAAGCGTGGCTGGCACTCCATGATGGACATCTATCTGATGATGATGCCGGCGGCCATGACCATTGAGCTATTTACCCTGGCCATTTACTACAATACGTCGTTCTTTCAGACGCTGACTTACCCGTTAAGTGTGTTGCTGGAACTGATGCAAATTCCTGAAGCGCAGGCCGCAGCGCCGGGTTTGGTATTAGGCTTGTTCGATCAGTTTGTGCCCACTATTATCGCCAGCGAACTTACCGCGCTTGAAACCAAGTTTGTGTTGGCCGGATTATCGGTAACCCAGCTGATTTTCTTTGCGGAAAGTGCCATTTTGATCATGCGTTCATCCATTCCTTTATCGGTGAAATCGCTGGTGGCAATCTTCTGTATCAGAACCTGCATTGCCTTGCCTATACTCACCCTTATTGCGCACTGGCTATTTTAGCTTTTAGCCAGCGGTCGAGCTTTTGTAAGGAACCACATACCGTGCCTTCCTGCGTTTGCTTGGCAGGCTGAACGCCACGTTTTTAAAGGTGTACAGGCAAAAACATAACATTCTTCGTATATCCTCAATGTGCTGAATATGGTTTTATAAGTGCTATAAAAACAACAAGTCAGCAGATAACAGGCGAGTGAAAAATGCGTAATACCCAGGTAGAAAAAATCGCTAGCGAAACGATTTCAAAACACGGTTTACCCGGTTTTGTTTTTGCAGAACAGGATGTCTACGAACAGGAAAAAGACAAGGTTTTTGCTCAGGGCTGGGCAAGTATTGGCTGCGCTCAACAGCTTAAAAATCCGGGTGACATCCTGCCGGTCAGAATGGCCGGAGTATCCCTTATCGCTATACGGGCTAAAGACGGCAGTATTGGCGTTTTTCATAACGTTTGCCGCCACAAAGGTGCGCCGCTGGTTGATGAACCCTGTAACAAACGCACCCTGGTGTGCCCGTATCATAAGTGGTCTTTCAAACTGGATGGCGAGCTGATGGGCGCGCCGCGTTTTTACGGCAGTGAAAACAAACCAATCTCCAGCGAAGATAAAGCCGATAAAGGGCTTATCCCAGTGCGCTTTGCCGTGTGGTGGGACATCATCTTTGTCAATATTTCGGGCGATGCGCAGCCCTTTGAAGACTTTATAAAGCCGCTGGATGATTTGCTGAGCGACTACCCCAGCGAAGGCATGCAGATGGTTAGCGCCACCGACTATTCCGGTGAAGTAAACTGGAAACTGGCGGTAGACAACTTCCTTGATGGGTACCATGTACCGTTTGTACATTCCCAGGCGTGCTCTATCGAATCCGCACTGGGCCAGGATGACCTGTTCTTATCCGATGACATTGTAGGTTTACGTTTGCCCCACGGGGCCAGCGCGAAACCGGCTAAAACCGCTAAACAAATACCGCACTGGCCAGGTCTTGCAGAAGACAAAAAGGGTACCCAGCAATGGTTCGGTATTTTCCCCAACACATTATTTTTTGTCGATCCGGTGTGGGTACAGACCATAGTGGTAAAACCAACCGGGGCAAACAAAACCGATGAAACGCTATCGATTTACGTGACCAGCGAAGAAGCGGCCAGCGACGAATACACTGCAGAGCGCGCGCGCTTAAGTGACGTGCTGAATGAGGTTAATCAGCAGGACATTGAGTTGCTTGATAAGCTGCAGCATACCCGCACTTCACAAGTGGCTGATCAGGGACATCTGGTACAGGCCTGGGATCAGGTCAATATGACGTTCCACAAAATGTGGCTGCGTAAGATGCAAAACACCTGAGTAAATACGACCTGATTATAACTATTACTGACATCTTCAGGTGTCTGTTAGGAGAAGAATTGTGCCAAATATAACGTTTATCCTGCCTGATGAGAGCATTAAAATTGCCGACGCTATCGAAGGCGATTCCATCATGCAAACCGCGGTTGACAACGACATTGAGGAAATTACCGCAGACTGTGGTGGAAGCTGCTCCTGTGCAACCTGCCACTGCATTATTGATGATGCCTGGATTGATAAAGTCGGCAGAGCTGACGAAGTGGAAATGTCTGTGATGGAAAGCGCCATTGAGCCACAGGCTAATAGCCGCTTATCCTGCCAGATTAAAGTCACAGAAGCGCTAGATGGCCTGATTGTGCGAGTACCAGAAAGTGAATGGTAAATCGCTAAACTAACGAGCGAAAAGAGGAGGCTGATGCCTCCTCTTTTGCATTCTAAGGTTGGAAATTTAAATGCAAGGGGCGGCTTTGTGCGTTTAGCAGCCGTTGGCTTAATTCTATTTTATTGGCAGTTAAGAGCAAAACATCGGAATCTATTGAAGTTTAGACTGTGCGGGGCTGATTTTGCAGCCCCTTTGTACGTATTCCGGACCTTCGCAATGGGTTTCCATCACCAAGGTCAGTAGGCTAACAGCAAAACCATCTGCATACTGAGCTACCAATCCTTGGTAAGGACGCCATTGTTAGCCACTCACACTCATACCTATAAACGCCACCGACCAGAGCACACGTTACTGTATCAATTGGTCGAACGCCACTACCCGGAATTCCTGGATCAGCTTTCACGTCAAGGAAAATCGCTGCCACGGCATGTAGAAAAAGAATTTGAAGAATTTCTTAAGTGTGGGCGTCTTGAACATGGTTTTCTTCGTGTGGTATGTGACGATTGCAAACACGAAAAGCTGCTAGCCTTTAGTTGCAAAAAGCGGGGCTTTTGTCCAAGCTGTGGGGCGAGACGCATGGCCGAGAGTGCCAAATTGTTAGTTGATGATGGTCTTCATGGCTACCCAGTACGTCAATGGGGGTTGAGTTTGCCCATTCCACTAAGGTTGTTACTCGCCAGATATCCCAAACATTTAAGCAATATCATGCAAATCATCCACCGTGCTATTGCGACAGATATTATTCATCGAGCAGAGTACCTGAAAAAGCAAGCAAACACAGGAGCGGTAACTTACATTCAGCGTTTTGGCAGTGCGTTGAATTTAAACATTCACTTTCACATGCTCTTTTTGGAAGGCGTGATCACTCAGGAGTGTGGACAGTCCAAATTCAAGTGCGTTAAAGCACCAAACCATAGTGATATGGAAACCCTCGTGAATGTCATTAGCCATCGCATCGCGACCTACTTGGAGAAGGCCGGGCTCATTCAACGGGATATGGACAACACATTTCTCGATTTACCTATGGGTGATGAAGATAGTTTACTGCCCTTGCAGGCTGCCTCAGTAGATTACCGCATTGCTGTAGGACCAGATACAGGCAAAAAAGTCTTTGCCTTGCAAACCTTACCTGCCAAAGAGGAACAACATTACGGTCAATTAACCTGAGCTTCGGATAAGAAATTAAGAAATCGAAGGAACTAAACGCTCGTTCCCTGATCCGATCATTCGACCAAGAGT
>MDTD01115446.1_pt1 | contig 24064 bp, 20 predicted proteins | sample 811221 | NCBI WGS metagenome assembly MDTD01 (sample SAMN05326646, study PRJNA326480) | marine metagenome | isolation source: seawater | place: Pacific Ocean: South West | collected 2011 | reverse complement strand
TCAGATTGATTCTGATGCCATTACACATGGCCTTGCATATATGGATCGCCATAATATAAAAATAGATAATCTATACAAGCTCGCAAATTCTTTTAAATCAAAAAAGGTCTGTGTAGTTGGTGACCTAATCATGGATGAATATATCGTTTGTGAAGCCCAAGGTTTGTCACGCGAAGAGCCGGTAATGGTTGTGTCTCCACGAGAGGGGAAAAAATTCATTGGAGGCGGGGCCATTGTTGCAGGTCACGCTTTAGGGTACGGGGCAAACGTAGAATATTTTGGGGTAAGAGGTGACGATGAGCATGGGCATTTAGCGGAGAAGAAATTAAATGGGATGGGATTAAATTTTTGTGTTTTAGCTGATTCAAGCCGCCCTACCACTTTAAAAACTAGATATCGTGTTGATAATAAATCTGTGCTTAGGGTTAATCATTTCCGGAAACATGCAATTTCAAAAGAGATTCAGGACGAACTGTTTTCCCGGTTAAAGACCGAATTGGCGCAATCCGATCTACTTATAATGTCTGATTTCAATTACGGGCTTTTTCCGGACGAATTTGTAGAGCGGCTAACAAGTGAAGCGAGAAAATCAGGAGTATTTATTGCTGCGGATAGTCAGTGCTCGTCACAAATCGGAAATGTCAAAAGATTTAAAGGCGTAGATATACTAACTCCTACCGAGCATGAAGCCCGTGTTAGTCTTCAGGATCCAGATTCAGGGCTTGTTGTATTATCTGAGAAAATGCAAGAAGTAACGGGCGTACCTCATATTGTACTTACCCTTAACAAAGAAGGAATCTTGATCCAATCAGAACCTCAGGATGCATGGAATACTGATAAATTGCCTGCATTCACCAACAATCCCTTAGACACGTCCGGTGCTGGAGATTGCCTTCTGGTAACCGTTGCGCTTGCGATGAAATCTGGTGGGAGCATTTGGCAGGCAGCTTTGCTTGGCAGTATAGCGGCGAAAATCCAAGTCAGTAAATTAGGGAACGATCCTATTAGATTAAATGAGTTAATAGATAATTTAGTTTGTTTATCATGAAAGCGTTATTGTTAGCGGCGGGTTTTGGTACGCGGCTGCGTCCGATTACTGAAAAAATTCCGAAGTGTCTTGTGCCTATAAAGGGTAGGCCGCTTTTAGGAATTTGGCTCGAGCAGTTAATAAAATACAAGATAAAATCTTCTTTAATCAATACTCATTATTTACATCATAAGGTGGACGAGTACGTAGCCAGTAGCTCCTATAAAAACTTTGCCACTACAGTGTATGAAAAAAATTTAAAGGGGACCGCCGGTACGGTTTGGGCTAACCGTAAGTGGCTCGGCAATCAGCCTTTTATGTTGGTGCATGCTGACAACTATTGCATATGTGACCTCGGAGAATTCATTAAATCTCATATCAGCAGACCGAAAGGATCGCTTGTTACTATGATGACTTTTACAACTCGTACTCCAGAAACTTGCGGTATATTAGAAATTACGGACACTGGAATAGTTGAAAATATGCATGAAAAAGTAAAAGATCCTCCCGGTAATATAGCAAATGCAGCTGTGTATATAGTAGAACCAGAGATTTTTGACCTTCCATGTTTCGATCTTCATGCTCCAGCTGATTTCAGTACAGAGGTGCTCCCCTTATTAATGGGAAAGGTAAACACTTGGCATAACCATAACCTTCATGAAGACATCGGAACAATAGAGTCTTATAAATATGTAAATAATTCCTAAAAATGAATAAATTCAAAAAAATAAGAGATAAATATGAATTAAACGGCGAGAAGCCTTCTCGTATGCGGGAAGCTAAAGTCGTCGAGTTTTCGTTTTTGGAGCAGCTGGTGGAGGCCGGGGACGAGGTTGCTTTTGAAGAATTCTTCCAAACTCTATGGATGGGGGATGTCTACATAGTGAAGAATGCTTTTAGCGAGGAATGGGTGGCCGGACTTAAGAAAAAAACTCTAGAATTGTTCAGGCAAACCCAGTCAACATTTCACAAGATGAAGGAAGGGGTTCCTGATTTTCATCGTGTTATTGATGAGACAGTATCCGCTAATTACTCGATTAGTGCGATTAAGCATGCAGCATATTTTTTCCCTTGGAATAAAGAATCCGGCCAACTGTTTACTGATGTGTATCGCCGTTGGCGCGTATTCAAGTGCCTTGGTGGTTTTGACCCCGATGAATATGTCGGAAATACGCCTAAAGACGAAATTGTCGATAGAATACAGGTTTGTGTATATCCGAAAGGGAAGGGTAGTTTAGGATCGCACAGTGATCCATTCCACAACCAAAGGTATTTTATATCAGGTTTTTTGAGCTCCAGGGGTGAGAGTGGAGCCGATTATTCTGAAGGAGGATTTTATACTGTTAATCAACAAGGGAGTCACGTTGATTTAGAACCCATGATCCAAATAGGGGATATGGGTTTCGGTTATGCCACAGTGCACCACGGCGTAAAGTTAGTAGATCCAAATATTAATCTTGATTATGAACCTACCAACCCTAATGGCCGGTGGTTTTTAGGTTTATATAGTAACGATAGTGACGAAAAAAAAGACCGAGTGACAGCGTATAAAGTAGACTCTTAGTTTGTGCGGATTAATGATTTTGCGGACCGGTTAGGGCTTTGGATCAAGCCTAATTATATTGAAACTCCATTTGCTAAGAAATGGGGTGGTGCTTTTTGTGTTCCGATTTTTTTTAAAATTTTGGAATGGTTTCTTAGATTTACCGGCAAGAATAAGGAAACATTATACGCTTATTACGATCTTGCAACTACTTCTCCTACCTACGATATCGCCAATTTCATGCCTTTAGCAGAATTAGCGAGAATAAGTACGGGGTGTAAAGACATGGTTGTGGTAATTGTGCCCGCGACTAATACAAAGGATACGCGCGAAGCCGCACGCGAACAGAATGGAATTTCTGAAAAAGAAAATAACCAATGGAGACTTGATCACATAGTTAAACCCATTACTAAACTTTACAAAAACTGTAGAGGGGTAATGGTTTGTGGAAAACGTTGGGAGGCAAGAGGTCTTTTAAATAATTTTGGAAAATATACATATCCGCGACGAATAAGTCTGCTCCTTCCTGAGAAAAATAATTATTGGATTGCGGTTGAGAAGGAGCACAAAAAGGGTTCTAAAATCCCCTGCTGGGAGGCTTCTGAGATTTCAAAAAAATTAATTAAGCTGTGGCTTTGTTCAAGGAATATAAGTCAAAGATTTGTTGTACTAACTTTTAGGGAGGCAACTTACAATACCGCGCGAAATTCAAAAATAGAAGAATGGGAAAAAGTTTCGCAGCGACTCATTAAATTGGGATATGATGTTGTTATCGTAAGAGATGCAGAAGCAACTTACGATTCTCTTGGCGGCTTTCAGGGATGCCATTTTTGCACTGATGCAGTGTGGAATATAGCTCTACGAGCCGCTCTTTACGAATTGGCATATATGAATATGATGGTCAGTCACGGTCCTTCTATGTTGTGCGAAACTAACTCACGTTGCAGGTACTTAATGTTTAAAATAGTCGTCGAAGAATGTTTTATTTCTAGGGAAGAACATCTTCGTCTAGCTAGGGGATTAAATCCGGGAGACAACCCTTGTACGGCAACTAGATTTCAAAAATATGTTTGGGAAGATGACCAAAATGATGTGATCATGCGCGAGTTTTCGGAAATGTCCAAAAAAATTGAGGAATCCCAATAGGCATTATTAATGTGCGGAATTAGCGGTGTTACTTACAGTGGGCGTGGGGATGTCCAAGGCATGGTTGATACCATGCAACACAGGGGGCCGGACGGTAGTGAGGTGCTAGATTTTGGAAACGTAACTCTAGGACATAATCTTTTATCTATTCGAGGGAACCCTTCACGAGGTAAGCAACCCGTAATTGCTGAAAACTCAGCATGGAGTCTCGTCTTTAACGGAGAAATATATAACACGAAGAAGTTAGCATTAGATCTTGGGGTGCTTGAAGATGAGCAAAGACCAGATACTGAACTTCTATACGAAATAATTTGTAAATACGGTTGGAATTTTATTGAGCGGGTTGAGGGCATGTATGCCCTAGCGGTCTACAACCGAGAGCAAGATAAGTTGTGCTTATACCGGGACTATTCAGGTCAAAAGCCGCTTTATTATGCAATACATAATGGAGAATTGTTGTTCGCTTCGGAAATTAAAGCTCTAATGACAGTGGGTTTTTCGAATCCCACGGTAGATCCAGATGGACTTAATTGGTCTGTACTTTGCGGTTATATACCCAATGAACACACAATTATTAAAGATGTTAGAAAAGTTTTGCCAGGGCAAAAAATCGAATGGAATAATAAAAATAAAGAAATTAAATATAGTCGATTAACAATATCTAAAATTGAGCAGCAAGAAGGTTTAGGGTTGAGAGATTCAATCCGAAAATCTGTGCGCGAACATTTGGTCAGTTCTCATCCCGTGGCACTTAATTTAAGTGGAGGAATGGATTCAGCAGTACTTTTGTACGAGATCTCACAGTGTGATTACCCAGTAGTCGCCTATACAAGTTCGTATGAAGGTGCTTCTGGCGAAGCTAATGAGGAACTACGATTAGCAAAAAAATTAGCCCGGCGAATGGGTGTTGAGCATCGAGAAATTAGATTATGCAAACAAGATTATTGGGAAAATTTTTACAGATCTCACCAAACAATTGAAGAGCCAAATGGGAATATTGCCATACCGCTCTACTCCCAAGTAGCAAGATTACAAGGTTGTGAGGGAGATGGTTATCGCGTTGTGTTCACGGGGTGTGGTGGGGATGAATTATTCTATGGTTATGACTATTATGAGCAAAATTTTAGGATAGATCAATGGCTACGCTTTCTACCAAGTCCAGTTCTATCGCTCCTTTATCGGATGAGACATGGAAGAAATATCGATTTTAAAGACCCGTTGGTACGGTGGAATTTTAATCGGGGTTATGCCCATCATTTTCTTAATGCAAACCCAGAAGGGATTCTGACGACAAAGAATAAGTTGCAATGGGCGCAGGATTATTTAATGGCAAACGCGAATTCGCAGGAGGGAGCGTATCAGGGAATGTTAATGGATCGTTGTGCCTGGTTGGCAAATGAGAACTTTATGCGCATGAACAAGCTATTCATGAATTATTCTGTGGAAACAAGAAGCCCTTTTGCTCATGGGCCCTTACGGGCGGCCGTAGACAAAATCTTATGTGCAATGTCGCCTGAAGCAAAACGAAAGAAAAAAATTTTACGCGAACTGTACACCGGTCTACTGCCGGACAGTATAACTAAAAGGAAGCGTAAAGTGGGATGGCATGCGCCATTAAAAGAATGGTATAATTCAAATGCAAAAGATTTTTTGATGAGTATGTTTGCAGGACGTAAAGGAAATTGGGTTAATTGGGAGAAAGTGACCGCTCATGTGAATGCGAAAAACGAATGGCCAGGGAAAATCATTCATCTTTATGGTTCTCTGGCTGCCATATCAGATTTATATAAACTAGACATATAAAATGACTTTCAATCCGCTGGCGGGAAAATTAATAGCGCAAATTTCGGGACAAGCAGAAGGTGGGCTTTCTGTTGTAGAGTTGGGCAACCAGACATTCACTGTTTCGGATAAAATACTTGAACAAGTCCCGGGCTGGGTGGGGGGGAGAATAGACAAAATAAGGTTTAAAAATATCCAAACACTCGACGCTTTGGGACGTAAAAACAAAGTTGCTGATTATTATCGAGCACTAGGGTTTGAAGAATACACTTCGATTGATGTAAATGATAAGTTTGGTAGCTTAGCTATGGATCTAAATGAAAATTTAAAAACCCACTACGGATTTGAAAAAGAGTATGATTTAGTAACTAACAATGGCACTGGAGAGCATATATTCGATCAAGCAATGGTCTTTCGAAATATACACCAGTTAGCAAAGCAAGGAGGCTTGATGCTGCATGTTATGCCGTTTCTTCATTGGGAGAACCACGGATTTTATAATTACAATCCTATATTATACTTGGACGTAGCTGAGGCAAATCATTATGAAGTTGTTCGCTTATCAATAGCAAATCGTTGGGGAGATGAGGTGCTTGTGGCGCTTGAATCGCCAGTTAATAAACGCACACAAGCCGATAATGGCAAAGTGGTGGTGGGGGGGTCATGGCTAGGAACCATTCCGGGGGCTGCGGTTGTAGGGCAATTTATCCAGCATTTACAAATATTGGTAAGTAGCTGGGGAAAAAGCAAAGAACTCTCGGTCCAAGAATTTTGCGAAAATATAAAGTACCCTGGCAAAGGATTAAGATTAGCGGCGGAAATACGTGGGCTGCAAAAAAATAGGTGGGATAATATTTTAGTCACTGCCCTGTTGCGAAAACAGCGAAAAGAACCATTCCGGTACCCGATACAAGGTAAGTATTTCCAAGATATAAAGGATGTAACGATTGAGAAGCGCTATGCGTGATGGCCAGTTTAAGCTTGCGATTCCGAAACTGCCCAATGAGGTGGTCTTAGACCCTTACCCTCACTTGGTAGTAAACAATTTTTTACCAAAGGCTTTGTATCAGAAACTAGCGGAACACTACCCGAGTGATGCTAGTATTATTGGTAAAACAAAATCCAGGAGTAATGAGCGGCGCCAAATTAGTGCCGCAGCCTTATTGCGGGACGGTGGAGTTACGATGGAATGGAATTCCTTCATAGAATTCTTTGTTTCACAAGGTTGGTGGGAAGCTGTATTAAGGGTATTCACTGAAGCGATCAGAAAAGAGCACTCTCTTATTGAATCTACGGTTGGCAAACCGCTGGGTGAATTTAGTGTTGGTGTTAGGGGTTTAGATAAAGCAGATCTAGTTTTAGACTGTCAGCCTGGAATTAATACTCCGGCATTAAAGCGCAGTACAGTAAGAGGGCCGCACGTTGATAATCCTGTGGAATTGTTCGGAGGGCTCCTGTATTTTCGATTGCCAGAAGATGATTCCGAGGGTGGAGACTTATTATTATATAAGCATCGGAAATCAAATCCACTATTTTGGGGCAAAGCAGAACTAAGAGAAAAGGATGTTGAGGTTGTTAAGAGAGTGCCTTATGCGTCAAACACACTAGTGCTTTTTGTAAACTCTATAAACGCAGTTCACGGCGTAAGTCCAAGAATGAAAACTAAGCATTCTAGAAGGTTGATCAACATCATAGGAGAAGTTTACGAGGGAGGAGGCCTCTTCAATTTACCCCGAGACCGCTCTTATTTAGGTCGAGTCCAGAATCGTTGGTACCAATATCGTTATGGCTGGTGAATTAAACAAAGTATTTATCTGCACAAATAACCAGCAATTACTGGGGGCAAAAGTTGCTAAATATACACTTGAAAAATATGCAGAAAGCTCAGCCCTTTCAGTTGAGATATTAAATTCGGATAAAGGCTCGGAGCTAGATCGTTTGGCCGGGAAAAATTATCTTCGTGGTGGAAAGCTACATCAGTTTAGCATTACAGATTTACAGAGTTGGACTTTGCTCAGGTTTTCACCTCCGGAACTTATGAATTATCAAGGCAGGGCCGTTGTTATCGATCCAGACGTCTTTTCTGTTAGAGCTGATGTCAGTCAGTTATTCGAATTAGACATGAAAAATAAGGCAATTCTTGCCAAACCAGGTAAGGGAGAAGGAGTTTGGGCGAGTAGTGTGATGTTATTGGACTGCACCAAACTTAGTCATTGGTCTTTAGAATCAATCGTTGATGGTATGCTGGCTCAGGCCCTGGATTATCGAAAAGTAATGGACCTAGAGGGTGAGGTTGAAATTGTGGGGCAGTTAGGCGATGAATGGAATCGATTTGACTGTATTGACGATCAAACAAAGTTTCTACACACAACTAATAGGCTGACCCAGCCGTGGCGAACCGGCTTACCAGTGGATATGGTAATTGGTCGACCCAAACCTCTTTTTGGAGTTATACCCCGTGAGTGGATTCATAGTTTATTGGGGCGGGGTGCGCCCCGTTTTCATTTAGAACACCCGGATACTCAAGTGACTAAATTTTTCTTCATCCACCTCAAGGCGGCAATTGAATCTTGCGAAATTAATGCTGATGAAGTTCAGAAGGCTGTGGACGCGGGGCAAATTCGCGCTGACGTGTGGGAAAAAATAGACCAAGCTCAAGAGGCCTAGAATCAGCTTCGTTTGCAAGGGCTGAGGAGCGATATCGTGGGATGTTGGGCGAGTTGGATTCTCCTCCCCCTGCTTTTTGCTGTCGGGCTCAGGCATTATTTGAAGAAATTCGGAACGGAGTAAGTAGCCCAAAAACAAGAATCAAAACATGGGTAGCAGCTTTGATTTTGTCATTATGTTCTCTACCGGCGTTGTTACGTGCCAAAGTGAACACTTTCCAAACAGTTCATTACTTGATAGATATAAGGAATTCCACAGGAATTTATGATCGTCGGTCTTCATATGTACTAGAAGTTTTACCAGCCAGTGAGACGCTTAATTTTTTCCATGTTCACAAACCCCGTAATATATTTTCCAGTTGGAGTAAGCGGGATAATGCAGTGTATTTTGAGTCGCTATGGAAAGTCGTTGAGCCCTTTTGGCCAAAGTCAGATCATATTGAGGAGAGTGTATACAAAACGGTCGATCCATTAGTTCAGCGGCATATATTGAAAGCTAAAAACAGTGAACGCCAGACACAGTTCTGGCAATGGTTATTCCGATGGCTAGGGATAAAACGTATGGTTGCTTTAGATGATTCTCGACACACTGGTGAGTTGAGAATGGCTTGTAAGAGGGAAGGGATTGAAACTGCTGCGTACATGCATGCGAGGTTCAACAAATACCATGTTGGGCTGAGTGAGCCATGTTTTGATAAATATTTGGTGTGGGCTCCGATATGGAAGGATCAATTGGAGCATCTGAATTCAGATTACAAAAATTCGAAGATCATAGTTTCGGGGCACCCAAGACTTTCTATTAATGGATTTGCGCGTTCATCAGGCACTCCCATTCGTATTTTATGGTTGGGAGAATCTAATATAGATTATAATGAGTTAAATCCTTTTGCTGATGCTTTGAATGAAATGGAGGAGGTAGAAGTATTTTTCCGCGGCAAAAAAGGGGAGGCGAATGAGGGAAACACACCATGGGAGGCAAGCAAAGGTTGGGCTTCGGATGACTCACCAGATTTCCTTCGGTCTCTTGGTGATAACAAAATTACTCTGGTCTTAGGGACACATTCAACCGCCTTGCTAGAAAGCTGGTTAGTTGGCGTTCCAGCATTGATGCTGAATAGCTCGTATGATTATGCATGGCATTTGGTTGAAGAGGGGCTGATCCCAGGATGTTTTAACCCTGAAGAACTGAATGACAAAATCAGAAAAATAACATTTTGGAGTACCAATGAAATCCAAAGGCGAAGAGAAATCATTTGGGGGGCAAATCCCGAGTGGAATCCAAAAGCAATACAAGAATGGTTGGAGTGAACTCTAAAAAAGAATCTCCTCGAGGCTGGCGCCGATTTATACCTCAGCCCTTACGGCTATTTTACAGGCAGCTCCCTATGATCTTCTCTTATCCTAAGGACATAATCGAAGAGAGTGCGGTAGATTATGATGAATATTGGAAAGAAAAACGCGGTGAAAATTTGGGAGAGCTTTCACCTTTCCAGTTGGCCCGAGCAAAAGAGGTTAGGCATTTACTCGAACCTAAATGTTCAGTTCTTGATATTGGCTGTGGTGATGGGGCAGTTCTAAAATATATAAAGCATGAGTTGGATGTTATTCCTTGGGGGGTAGATCAATCTACCTATGCTTTAAAATCTGCCGAATCTTTTGGTATCCGAATACTTCACTTGAACCTAAATGACCCAAGCTCAATTGAGGAACTTCCTGAAGTGGACTATATTATGGCATTAGAAGTTTTAGAGCATTTGCCCAATCCAGAATCCTTACTCCGGGCCTTGGCCTCAAAATGCAGAAAAGCCTTTGTAATTTCTGTTCCCAATTCAGGTTATTGGCTTCACCGCATGCGGTTTTTCTTTGGAAGAACGCCGGCTCAATGGCGCAGACACCCAGGTGAGCATCTCCGTTTTTGGACCCAGAATGATGTTCATTGGTGGGTAAAGGCAATTGGATGGGAATTAGAAGAATTACGATCATATGAGGGGTTGGCGGGTTTGAACCGTATTTTCCCATCCTGGTGTGCAATGGGTATGATTATAAAGGTGAAACCCTCGAGTATTACTAATCAAAAAGTAATATTATAATTTGAAAGTACTGTTTATAACCGGGATTTTCCCCCCTGCAATCGGAGGGCCTGCCTCATACGTTCCACGATTGGGGGCAGAAATCTCATTGAGGCATGAAGTAACAGTCGTGACTTTGGGTGACGTTGTCGAATCGGACAATTCATTCCCTTTTAATGTGTGCCGTGTGTCAAAAACAGGGAGCGCATGGAGTCGCCGGTTTAGAACAATTAAAAAAATTCGTCGTGAAGCGCAAACTGTTGATGTAGTTTTAGTGAACGGTCTTTTTTTTGAGGCTGTTCTGGCATTGCCAAGAACTGTCCCCGTAATAGCAAAAGTGGTTGGAGACACTGTTTGGGAGCGGGCGAGGAATTCTGGAGAAACTCAGTCAGCGATCGACGATTTTCAAAAAAATCAGGGTTCACTCAAACTGCGCGCACTTCATTTTTTTCAGTGCCGGTCTATTTGTTCTTTTGGAAAAGTGTTTACTCCTAGCAAATATTTAGCCGAAATTGTAACACAATGGGGTGTTGCTGCGGACCGGCTTTCCGTAATACCTAATTCAGTCAAAATTCCGCCTCCCTCTATCCAGCTGCCTGAATTTGACATAGTCTGTGTGAGTAGGTTAGTTCCATGGAAAGGTATAATGGAGCTTGTTCAGCTAGTAACTGAACAAAACCTGTCTCTTTCTCTGGTGGGGGATGGACCGTTACGCGCCGAATTAGAATCCTTTCTAATATCACACCCTAGCAGCAAAGTTGAGATCAAAGGTGCTGTTCCCATGGAGCAGGTTACACATGAAATACGGCGTGGACGTGTATTTGTTTTGAATTCGTCATATGAGGGACTACCGCATGTTGTCTTAGAAGCACAAGCTGCCGGGGTGCCTGTGGTGGCAACACGCTCTGGTGGAACACCTGAATGTATTGAGGACGGGGTGACTGGGTTTTTGGTTGATAAAGGAAACATCGATCATTTGCGGGAAACGGTAGCGGTTTTATTGGAAAATAAATTACTCCGTAAGAAAATAGCTGAAGCTGCTTTGGCTCGAATCCAAGCTGATTTTAGTTTTAGCCAAATGGTCGAACGGACAGAAAGTTTAATGGTGAGTGCGGTGGCTGCCAGATGATGCAAAAAAAAATCGGCAACATTTTGCTCATCGGAAAGGATCCGGCAATTTTCGGAAACAATTTGGGCATCGGCGATGCCCTCGAACGACACATTGGCTACGCACGTCGATGGCGAGCATCAGGATTTCCTGATGCCGAAATCAAATATATTTGTTATACGGACCGTAGTGAATTTTTCCAGCGGCAGTCGCCTATAGAGGGGTTGGAGTTGATACCTACGAGATCTTTTTGCCGGGCTGCGTATGCATGGGATGCTTGGAGGCAAATTGCCAAACTTGTAGCAAAGGGGTGGACTCCAGATTTGATATCGCCTCAAACACCCTGGGAAGAGGGTAATGTATCGGCGATCGCGTCGCGAAAATATGGGGCGAAATTGGTACCACAGTTACATTTCGATCTGTTTTCGCAGAATTGGAAGGATGAAAATTGGATGAATCCAATCCGATTTAAACTGGCTGAACGGGTGTTGCGGCAGGCCGATGGAATAAGAGTTGTTTCAAATGTTCTAAGGCAAAAGGCGGTCGATCATTTTCAAAGTGATTCTTCATTGGTTCTTGTATCGCCTGTTCCTGTCTCGGTTAAATCTCACGTGAAAATTTCTGATAGCTCAAAACTAAAGAAGAAAATTGGGGCGTCAGATGCGCCCTTGATCTTGTTTGTTGGGCGGTTTTGCGAACAAAAAAATTTGCCCCTATGGATACGGGTGGCTGGCAATGTTGTTAAGCAAGGCGTTTCAGTCCAGTTTGTAATGGTAGGAGAAGGCCATCTTCTTGAATTTTTAAAGAAACAAATCGACGAGTTGGGGTTGACGACTTTTTTTTCTTTTCCAGGTAAAAAAAACACAGAAGATCTTATAGACTATTATGCTGCAGCGGATCTCTTTTTGTTAACGTCTGATTATGAAGGATACGGTCGAGTCATTGTCGAAGCAAACGCAGTCGGAACACCGGTTGTAAGTACAAAATCTACAGGCCCTGAAGATCTAATTGAAAACGGTCAGACTGGATTTTTGACCGATTGCGGAGACGAGCAAGCCCTGACTGAACGAGTTATGTATTTGTTGGAGGATAAAAAAACCAGAATTCAAATGGGGGCAGCTGCAAAACAAAAAATGATTCAAGAACAATCCCCTGAACGGCTGCATAATGGCGTGATCGACACGTGGCGATCTGTTTTGTTAGGGGGCAATTAGAAATTTATGATGAAAAATGAGATGAAGAGAATTCTTGTGACTGGCGGTGCGGGATTTATTGGATCGCATTTGGTGCGACGCTTGTTAACAGAGGGATACGAGGTGTCAGTGATCGATGATCTCTCACGGAATGTTAATAATATTCGAGATTTGGTGGAGAATCAGCAGGTTCGTTTTTTGAAAGGTGACATTCGTTATCCGGAGCACATCGACAAGATAATGGAGGGAGTTGATGAAGTGATTCACCTTGCCGCGGTTTGCATCAATCGGTGTAAATCATTTCCTCGAGAAGCCATTGATGTAAATTTGAATGGATCGTATAATGTGTTTGGAGCAGGTATTCGGCACGGGGTTTCACGCATGACATATTTTTCAACGGCCAGTGTGTTTGGAGAGCCAGAATATTTGCCAATGGACGAGCGGCTGCCCCATAAGGCGATGGAACCCTATGGGGCATCCAAAAGTTGCGCGGAACGTATGCTGATGTTTCTGGGCAAAAAACATGAGATGCCTTATGTAATTATTAGGCCATTCAATGTTTATGGAACATTCCAGAGCACGGATGCCTATTATACATCGGTCATCAGCACATTTATCAAAAGGTTAATCAGTGGAATGCCCCCCCGGATAAATGGCTCTGGAGAGCAATCGATGGACTTTACGCATGTGTCGGATATCATCGAGATTTGCGTACGGTTGTTGAAAAGCGATATCGCGAACGAGGATTTCAACGCGGCCCCAGGCAGAGAAATTACCATTAAAGAGCTCGCGTATCAGATTATTCAATTAATGGGGGCTGGCGCCGAGCCAGAGTTCGTTCCTAAGGAAGTCTTCGTGAGCAAACGCCGGGCGGACAATAAAAAAATAACTGAGGCACTGGGGTTCAAGTTTGAAATGAACTTAGAAAAAGGTCTGGCCGAACTCATTGATCACGTACGGGAGAACATCGATGAATATTGAAAATCAAGCCTTCCTGGAACAGGTACGGGCGGTGCACCGTCAACTGGTGCAATTAATGCAGCAGGAGCATTCGCGTGACTTGCCTCTTCAGGATTTAATTGCCGACCGCTGGTCACGCGCGGCCCGCCTCGGGTGGGGAAAGGATTCCTCTGTGTATGAAAATGTGGTTATTCTCGGAGAAGTTAAAGTCGGGGGTAACACTTGGGTAGGGCCGAATGCAATTCTGGATGGATCAGGCGGATTGCGAATTGGGGAGAATTGTTCCATTAGTGCCGGTGTTCAAATATACACGCATGACTCTGTGGCACGCAGGGTGACGGATGGCAAAGGGAACTTGGAACAGGCCCCGACCGTGATTGAGGATTCCTGTCATGTGGGGGCGCAATCGGTGATTGGCCCAGGGGTTCGGGTGGGACACCACTCGGTCATCGGTGCGCATTCATTTCTCAAAACCGATGTTCCTCCGTTTTCGATGGCGTACGGCGTACCCGCATCGGTTCGGGGAACGATCCGTTTGAAGGGTGAACTTTTCGAAGTAGAGCACGCAACTACGCAAAATATTTTGGAGCAACGCATCGCCTCGCTCGAGGCGAGGGTTGCGGCGCTGGAAAATGATTAAAACAAAGCTCATTCATCCGCATTACTCCGGTGAGGAGTTAAGCTTAATTCAAGCAGTGCTGGAATCGGAACACCTTGTCGATGGCCCGATGACGCGTGAGTTTGAATCCCTGATAAAAACCATTACTGGCGCGAGACACGCCGTGGCCTGCACTTCGGCAACCACAGGAATGGAAATGGCATTAAGAGTGCTGGGTGTGGGGCCAGGAGATGAGGTGGTGATTCCCGCTTTTACACATCCTGCCACAGGATTGGCAGTGCTGACGGTTGGAGCTACGCCTGTAATTGTGGATGTCGATCTGGCAACTCGCAATACCACTTTGGAGCGGATGCGCGAAGTGATCACCGATAAGACTCGGGTACTTATGCCGGTGTCTTGGGGAGGACATCCATTAAAGGCCAAGCCTATGCTAGAATATTGCAATCAGCGAAACCTGTACTTGATTGATGATGCCGCCTGTAGCTTAGGCACGCGCTGGGAAGGCACTTCCACCGGGTCGGTGGCGCACTTCACGGTGTTCAGCTTTCATCCCCGTAAAATCATTGCCACTGGAGATGGCGGGTGTGTCGTGACCAACAACTCAGAATGGGCCGATCAGATGGCGTCATATAAAAATTTTGGCACTACTCGGGTTGCAGGCCGGCCGGTGTTCGAATTTGTTGGGACAAATCAGCGTTTTCCCAGCATTCTAGCTGCTCTGGGAGTGGCACAGTTAAGGCAAATTGATCGTATCATTGCCCGCCGCAGGGAGCTCGCGCAACGATACCAAATGTTGTTGGCGGGTGTGGCACATATGGAATTACCCATCGAGGAGTCGGGGGCTTTTCATAATTTTCAGACCTATGCTGTGCGACTTGATTCAAAATGGAATCGGGATCAAGTTATGAAAAAACTACGGCAGGAAGGCATTGAGGTCCAAATTGGCTCGACCGCAATCCATAGAGAACCTGTATTTCGCGAGGCAAAAATCCCCGGGGACCTTAAGAATGCGGAAAATTTGGCCGACCAGCTATTGGCCTTGCCACTACACCATAAACTGAAGGAGTCGGATCAAAAATTTGTGGCCAAACGGTTGATGGAGCTTACTCAGTGAATTGGGTTTTCATCTGCGAATCCATCCAGGAAGATCGGCCTGTGCTTGCCGACACCCGGGCCAGAATCCGTGCATTTGCAGGCCATCCCGCTATCCACTCGATGAGTGTGATCACGCTCAACTCAGGGGCCGCCCCCTTGGGGCAAGGCATCAAAGTGCACGCTCTACGGCAGGGCCGGCAATCCAGGCTTAGAGTTATTTGGAATTTTTTTATCACTTGGCTTCGAATTGGACGTCTACAGCGAGTGGATGTGGCTTATGTTTATATGTGCCCTATATATCTCCTTTTGTTGATCCCCATGCGGTGGCTACTAGGTATCAAGGTGGCTATGTGGTATGGGCATACTTCCGCCAACTGGTTCAACCGATTCTTGATCCGGAACTTTTCGGATGTTTGGCTTACTTCAAACCAATCGATGGCCACCTTTAAATCCGCCAACCTGCGCCTCGTGGGTCATGGAGTGGATCGAAATAAGTTCAATCCGATGAATGAGCGAAAAAAATTTGATCTGGTCACGGTAGGTCGAGTTACGCCCGTCAAGAAAATCGAAGTTATATTGGATGCGCTTGAAAAATGCCGATCCCTTTATGGCCAAAATTATACGCTAAACATCATCGGCAAGAGCACGGGGCCCGGTGACTCTCAATACGCTAAGGAGATTAAGTGCCGGATCAACGGAGCTGGGCTTCAAGAATACGTCACGTTTTCAGGTGAGATTCCACATGACCAATTGCCTGCGGCTCTCAGATGTTGCCGGGCATTCGTGTTCACCGTGCCTGGAGGCATAGGTAAAGCCACACTCGAGGCGATGGCATGTGGGTTACCTTTGGTGATTGCCTCCCCCGGTGCTGAGGATTTTTTTGACTACGGTTTGGGGGACTGGTTCATTTGCGCAGAGGATGCGCACTCGGTTGCTAATTGTATAAATAAGGTGTTGCAGGCATCAGAACCTGAACTAGCCGAAATCCATCAAAATATGGAAAGACTCGTGCTTGAGCGCTATACACTTGATAAGTTTGTGGATCGTGTTGTGGGAACGTTGAGCTGAAAATGGAAATGAATAATTTTGCTTTAATCGGGGCGGCCGGATTTATTGCCCCACGACATATAAAGGCCATCCATGAAACGGGTAATAAGCTCGTTGCGGCTTTGGATCCGCATGACAGTGTGGGGATTTTAGATCGCTGGTTCCCGGATGCGGCCTATTTTAGAGAGCCTGAACGGTTTGATCGATATCTCGAAAAATGTCGTCGTCAAGGTGATGGAGCTGTAGATTATGTCTCAATTTGCTCTCCTAATTACTTGCATGATGCACATATTCGGATGGCATTGCGTGTGGGAGCGGATGCAATATGCGAAAAACCACTAGTCTTGAATCCATGGAATCTTGATGCGTTAAGGGAGCTTGAATCAGAAACTGGAAGGAAGGTATGGACAATTTTACAATTGCGAGAACACCCCACGATAATCAACCTGAAACAACAAGTTGAGGGCTCTAGCAAACATCATACAGTGAATTTGACCTATATTGCTCCGAGAGGAAATTGGTATCAATATTCATGGAAGGGAGATTTCGAAAAAAGCGGCGGGATAGCTGCCAACATAGGAGTTCACTTTTTTGACATGTTGCATTGGATTTTTGGAAAACGAATTTCAGTAGAACTATCCGAAGCGTCTGAAACAACATGTGCGGGGCGGCTTCAGTTTGAAAATGCGGAGGTGGATTGGTTGCTTTCAATTGATCCAAAAAGATCACCACATTGTTCGAGTGAAACAAGAAACACTGCCCTTCGTACGTTGTTGGTAGATGACGAAGTGATTGATTTTAGCACTGGATTTGAGGGATTGCACTCGACTGTTTATCAAAAGATATTGGAAGGCAATGGGTTCGGAATTGAGGATACGCGAGATTCCATTGAAACGCTGCATGAGATCGCCATGCAACACAATAGATTAGAAGCTGCTCATGAGTAAAAATGCGGATTCATGGTGGGCGGACAGCACTGCTGTTGTTGAAAAGGGTGCAATTATTGGCGGAGAAACACGGATATGGCATTTTTCTCATATATGTTCAGGTGCTGTTATTGGCCGTCAATGTACTCTAGGGCAAAATACATTTGTTGCGAATGAGTGCACAGTTGGTGACCGTGTAAAAATCCAAAATAATGTGTCACTGTTTGCCGGGGTACAGCTGGAATCAGATGTGTTTATCGGGCCATCGGTCGTGTTTACAAATGTTACCAATCCGCGGGCCTTTATCGACCGCAAAACCGAATTTAAGCAGACAATCATCCAGCGAGGGGCAACCATTGGTGCCAACTGCACGATATTATGCGGTAACACGGTGGGGGAATTCTCCATGGTGGGAGCTGGCGCCACCGTGACTAACACAGTAAATCCCTTTGCATTAATGCTGGGCGTCCCAGCACGACAGGTTGGTTGGGTAAGCCGAAATGGTTTGCGATTAAATCTTCCGTTGTACGGCCACGATGAAACGGTTTGCCCTGAAAGCGCTATGCGCTACCAATTGGACGGGGATTGCTTGAGGGAGATTAAGAAACCTTGAAATTAGGGGGAGTGAGCCTCGAAATACTGTATATCGTTAATGCCCGTTTGCCGACGGAGAAAGCTCACGGTTATCAAATTTCGCAGATGTGTCAGGCGTTGATGGAACATGGCCATAATTTGAAGCTGTGGCATCCATACAGGAATAATACTCGAGATCTGGCAGGGCAACAATTACGCCAATACTACGGTCTGCGGGTGGATATAACCCAATCAGAACTACCCAGTATTGATTGGCACAATTCATTTGGTCGTTGCGGTCGGTGGGCCAGTTTCATGGCGCATTATGTTCAGTCTAAAACATTTTACTATTCCGCTACCCGAAGGCTGAGTTGGGAAACTAGAGCTGATACCATTTACTTGAGGGATGGAGATTTGGCAGTGTGGCTCGTCGAGCGAAGACCAGAGTTCCAGACCAGAATGATTGTAGAGCTGCATCATTTGCCACGTCGGCAATGGCGCCGTGCGGGGTGGGCTGCGTCACTGAAGAACGTGCGGCTGGTTGTTGCCCTTACTCGTGCAATGAAAAATGATCTGATGAATTTAGGGGTTCCCGAAGGCCGGATTCATGTGGCGCCGGATGCAGTAGATTGGGAAACATTCGATATATCGCACTCACAAAAGGAGGCCCGCGACGAATTGGCCTTGCCGCAAGAAAAAAAGATAGCGGCGTATGTTGGAAAGTTTCATACCAACGGAGAGGAGAAGGGGATCCCGGAAATCATACAGGCAGCGGGCATTCTGCAGAAAACCCAACCAGAATTGGATTTCTATTTTATTGGTGGGCCTACATCCCGTGTAGCTCGGTATCATGAAATAGCCGTCAAGCATGGTGTTGAAAAATCGCGGCTTATATTCCGGGGGAAACAACCAATCAAACAAGTGCCCTTATGGTTGAAGGCGGCGGATGTCCTACTTATGCCGCACCCCAAAACAGACTTTTATTCAAAACATGTATCCCCACTGAAAATGTTTGAATACATGGCTGCACAGAGGCCAATTATTGCATCTAAATTGCCTGCCATAGAGGATATTTTGGAGGGTGGCAAGACAGCTTATTTAGCCAAAGCAGGAGATGCTTCAGACCTTGCACGTGTCTTGACTGAAGTTTTCGCCGATTCACAGAGGGCTGAAGAGGTTTCGCGTGCGGCAAAAGCGAAGGGACGAGGGTTTACTTGGGCTAATCGGGCTCAAGGGATTTTGGATGCTTACGAAAAGATAGAACCATGATCGCATATCTTGTTTACGGCGGTCTTGCCATTGGTCTGGCAAGGCTTGCCGGGCAGCGATCCCGTTTCGCTATCGGGTTGCTTGCCGTAGCCATAGGACTACGTGTTGCGTTTGGTTTCTTTGAGCATTCGATTGTGGTTTTTGATGATGAGCGGTTCTATATGGAATCCAGTGCCAAGTTGAGTGTTGACTGGATGGGTTGGCATGAAAACCGATGGGCGAAAGTCGCTTCGATTCACAATCGGATTTTTGGTGAAGTCCTTCACCCAATGCGCGCGCTGAACATATTCCTCGCAATCGTGATGGCCCTGTTGATGAGAAGGATTGCCCGCTTATTACATGCGCCGTCTAAAACCGAGGAGTACGTCTACTATTTTGGATTATTCGGACCACCCATGTTGTTTTTGGGCGGCAACATCCTAAAGGAACAGGCTATGGCGGTGGTGCTGGGAATAATCGTGCTGGGGTTGTTAGAGCGTGGGCAGCGCCGGCCCTGGATTCTGACGCTTGGATTGATATGCCTCTGGATTGTGCGGTCCAAGCTATTGCCAATTGCAGCAGCGGGGATCTTTATATTGGGGATTTATACGCATTTTGATTTTTATAGAAAGGCTAGCCTGAGGGTTAAATTGGCAATTGGAAGTGCGTTGGTTGTATGTGTGTTTTTGTGCTGCACGGTTTTTGGACACTTACTCATTTACTCAGCGGTTGGAAAGTATGTAACGGCTTTTATGGGAATGCCATCTTATGAAATGAGTATGCAGGACTTACCGGCCTTGTACTCGAGTACTGCCAAAGTAGGGGAGTGGCTCGATAAAGAGAATGCCTTTACGCTGCGCAATTTAGGGGTGCTTAGTGTGCGCAACCTGTACTCTCCGGGGTTGTGTCAATTTATCGCCGATCCCTCCCGTGAACAGGGCCTCTATTGTTTTGCTGCTAATATTTGGTGGTGGGTGGCACTGCCTTTTTTTGTGGTGCGGCTTATCAGCACACATGAAGTTCTGTATCGCCATATGGCGGTAGTGCTAGTTATTGGGGCTATGTATTTGATCGCCACGGCCACTGATTTAACTGTATTTCAGCAGAGCTGGAGGTATCGCTGGGCCATTTGGCCTGTATTTTTTACGGTTGCCATTATTGGCCTGCTAGAGCCGTCCAATTGGAAGATAAGAGTTAATTTAGTGTGGTGGATTAGTGTGACAGTGTTTTGTGCAGTGTACTTTTGGTGAAATTGAGTGCTCCAAAAGCCATCTTACACGTTATTACTTCCGTTGCGCCAGGAGGCGCAGAGAAGCATCTGTTAAGCTTAGCTCAACAGCAAGTGAACGATGGGTTACGGGTGAGGGTAGTTAGTTTACTGGGAGTAGAAAGCCCACTGCAAGCGGCATTTGAGAAGTGCGGTGTATCAGTTATTTCTCTGGGGTTGAGGTGGTATGGTCAGTGGGGGCCTGTGAAACAGTTGCGGTTAGTTTTGGCAGACTTCCAGCCTGATCTAATTCACGCGCATTTGCCCCCCGCGGAATTATACGTGAGGCTGGCATTGTTAGATCGCGACTACTCAAAAGTGCCGTTGATAATCTCGAAACACAATGACGAGCGTTTCGCTCCTATCTTTTTCGAAAAGTCTCTTTCCTGCTGGGTGGCTAAACGGGCCCAGAAAGTAATTTGTATTTCGCATGCGGTGGAAAAATACTGGAGCGAGCGTAATGTGCCTTCTGACCCTACACAAGCTTGTGTAGTGCATTATGGGGTGGATGCTACTTCGTCGGGCGAAGGGAAAGAATTACGACGGCTATGGGGCGTGGATTCGTCTGTGGTTTTGTTCGGGTTTGTCGGACGGTTGGTGCCTCAGAAAGCACTGGGAAATCTTTTGACCGCGTTTACCCAGCTTGAGCATCCTGATGCTCGGTTGGTGCTAGTGGGGGATGGACCTTTAAAAGGTTGCCTTGAGCGACAGGTGCAATCTGCTGGCATGCTTGAGCGTGTTCGATTCACGGGGTTTCGGGAGGATATCCCAAGCGTGATGTCCGCCGTGGATGTGTTAGTCCTGGGCTCGGATTACGAGGGCTTTGGGCTCGTGTTGCTGGAAGCGATGGCGGCGGGCAAGCCGGTGTTGGCTACATACGTGAGTGCCATACCCGAAGTGGTGGTCGATGGGGAGACGGGTATCTTGGTGCCCCCACGCAATCCTCAGGCAATGGCCACGGGTATGGATGCTTTGATGGATTCATCGAAACGTCAGCGGATGGGGCAAGCCGCGGCCGTTCGCGTTCGGGAGAAATTTTGCCTGAAACGCATGGTACAGCAGACACAGCGAATATACGATCGAGTGCTTAATTCATGTGCGGCATAGTAGGCCATTTTAATGGGGGTGGCGGCGTGTCTGTTTCATCAGGTCTTCGAAAACTCCAACATCGTGGCCCGGATGAGGTTAGTGAAATTGAATGTGGGCATGGTCGAATGGGTATTCGCCGATTAGCGATCGTGGATCTTATGAGAGGGGTACAACCGGTATTGAGTGAGGATAGTCGGGTTATGGGGGTGATGAATGGGGAGGTTTACAATCATGTGGAGTTGGCGGTGTGGTTACGGGATAAGGGACATGATTTGAGGTCGCGGACAGATGCGGAGGTGCTGCCGCATTTGTATGAGGAATATGGAGATCAGTTTGTCGAAAAGTTAAGGGGAATGTTTGCGTTAGCGATTTGGGACTCCAAGAATGAGCGTTTATTATTAGCCCGGGACAGATTTGGGAAGAAACCGCTGTATTATTGTCAGTTTGGTGACGGCATCGCCTTTGCCTCTGAAATTAAAGCGCTGAGGGCGATGGTGCCGGATGCGGAATGGCAAGTGAGGGAACAGAGTGTTTACGATTATTTATCACTAGGAGTGGTGCCTCAATCTGAGGCGGTTTATGAGGGAGTTGCGCAAGTGCCGCCCGGTTGTGTGATGGTTTTTGAGCGGGGACAGGTGGAAACCAATTCTTATTGGGTTCCCCAGCCAAGCAAGCATACAGCTTGCTTGGAAGTGGTTCGTGAAATGGTGCAAGAGTCTGTGCGGTTACGGCTGAGAAGTGATGTGCCAGTGGGTGTGTTCCTCTCGGGGGGCATTGATTCGAACGTCGTAGCTTATGAGGCGTCTCTTGAGACAAAACGGGAAGTAGAAACGTTTACTGTGGCCATGTCGGAGAAGGGGTTGGATGAATCGACGATAGCCAAGGTGGCCGCACAGCGGTATGGGGTCAGAAACGAAGTTTTGCATTTGAAGATTTCTCCAGAACGGGATTTAATGGAGTTGGTGAGGCATTATGATCAACCGTTTGCTGATTCCAGCGCATTGGCATGTTGGGCGTTGGCTCGAGCGGCGGCTCAAAGGTTGAAGGTGGTGTTGACGGGTGATGGCGGTGATGAATTGTTTGGAGGCTATCGGCGCCATTTGGCGGCGTATCGTTTGGGGCAAATGCAGGGAGTGCCACAATGGTGTTGGCGTGGATTAGTAGCGATAATACCACGGCGAAAACGACGGTCTAGCTTGGGATTTGCACGACGGTTTGCACGCGGTGCAGGAGCTACGCCCGCCCGGCGTTATTTGGAGTGGTCTTCAGATTTGTTGTTGGATGATGAAAAACGGATGATCTGGCAGGGCGGGAAAGTAGCAGCTACGGAGGGTTGGATCGAGGCACAAGTTGAGGGTAATGCCTCGTTGTTGCGCCAGCAAATGCAGCTAGATCAGCGCGTGAATTTGTTGAGTGATTTGCTGGTGAAGATGGACATGGCCACGATGGCGCATTCGCTTGAGGCTCGATCTCCTTTGCTGGATCATGAGTTGGCTGAGTACGCCATGGGGTTGACGGATGGAGAGTTGATACGGGGAGGTGTGACCAAAAGCGTATTACGAAGGGCTTATAAGGATGTGCTGCCGGTGGAGGTTTTGAACAGTAAAAAAAGAGGGTTCGAAGTGCCGGTGGAGCGTTGGCTGCAAACCGAATGGCGAGAGTTATTGCAGGATTTATTAGGGGCACAGGAGCCGGCGGTAGCTGCGTATGTGAATCGACGATTTCTTCGTGATCTTATCGCAGATCGGCTGGAAGGTGACTGGAATGTACCCATGCTGAAATATACAATGCTGGTTTTGGAATTGTGGCTGCGGGAGCAGAAAAATTGAAGCTGCGGATTTTGTTTGTGTCCGCCGCAGATTGGGCCTTTCGGGTTCATCGATTGTCTTTGGCAAAATGGTTAATTCAACGGGGGGCGAGAGTGGGCGTGATTTGCCCGGAAGGAAATGAGCGGGCAATTCTGGAGGCGGCCGGGTTGGACGTGTACACGGTGGACTGGTCTCGGGAACGGGTTTCATTATTGGAGACCTGGCGGGCAGCGCGTGAGATCCGACGTGTGGCAACGACGTTTGAGGCAGATGTGGTACATTGCGTTTCAGTACGGTGCGTGCTGCTGGGTTGGCTGGCCAACTGGGGGGGGCGATCTTGGCGTTTGATCCACCATGTGATTGGGATGGGAAGTTTATTCTCTGAAAATCCGAGCGGTTTGAAGAACACTGGGTTGCGAGCTTTGGTGGAATGGGGATTGAAATGCGCCTTTCGAGCAAACAGCACCGTCACTGTTTTCCAGAATCAGGATGATGAAGCGCTTTGGCGCAAGAGGGCGGGATTAGGTGAGTCCCAGTGTGTGCGCTTGCCCGGGAGTATCGAATGGAAAGAGGTGGCTGTGCCCGAGCCTAAGACGGATATGGTTCGGATTTTATTCGTAGGCCGAATGCTGGAAGATAAAGGAGTTCGCGAATTATTTGAGGCGTGGAAACAGGTGTGTTCTAGGGGCGCGAAAGTGGAATTGATTTTATGTGGAGATGTGGATAGTGGGAATCCTCGCAGCTTGTCCCGTGGGGATTTGGAGAATATGGCAGATGAGAAGGATTGCGTTTGGTTGGGGCGCATTGGAAATGTTTTGGAAGAAATGACGGCGGCGAATCTTATAGTTTTGCCAACTTATCGTGAAGGACTGCCGCGGGTGATTTTGGAAGCGGCCTT
>MDTD01073559.1_pt1 | contig 24068 bp, 15 predicted proteins | sample 811221 | NCBI WGS metagenome assembly MDTD01 (sample SAMN05326646, study PRJNA326480) | marine metagenome | isolation source: seawater | place: Pacific Ocean: South West | collected 2011 | reverse complement strand
CCTTCAGGCCGGGGTGCGTATCATCGGCAAGGCATCGCAGATTGTCGTGGAAGACTGTTTTATTCATGCTCCCAGAGGTCATGCAAATTCCTGGGATTTCGGACATCCTCATGGGCCGACCGGCATTGTCCTTTTTAATCCAGAAGGTAACAACGTCATTCGCAACAACGATATCGTCGGCAGCGAAGAGCATCGTTGGAATGACACTATAGAGGGTGCGTACAACAAATATCCAAATGGTGGGCCTCATCGCGACACCTGTATTTCCGGCAATATCATGCTCTACAGCAATGATGACAGCATTGAGTTGGACGGTGGTCAGATGAATGTGCGCTTCAACAATAACTGGGTTGAAGGCAGTTATTGTGGAGTCAGCTGTGCGCCGAATCGCTTAGGTCCATCTTATGTTTTTCGCAATCTGATTGTCCTGGAAGGCGAAGAACGCGGTAAGGTCAATTTCGCCTTCAAAATGGGCGGGGACCGCTTTCAGGCTCCGGGTATGTCCTATCTCTTCCACAATACAGTCTACAGCCATGGTGCAGGTCTGAAGGGGGGGAATTTCGGGAAAGGTCCGATGCCGATCATGACCCGCAATAATCTCTTTGCCCTCGGTGATATCCGTTACAACCAGAAGCGACTAGGTGATTTCGATTATGATTTGCTCCGTGAACAATCTGTTACACCACCACTCCCGCACTGGCAACAGCATGGCGTTGTCGCGGAAGCATCATTTGTCGATCAGGATGCCGGTGATTTCCGCCTGCCAGCCCAATCGGCCGCCATCGATAAAGGCCAGCCTCTGCCGACGGTCAATGATCGTTTTCAGGGAACTGGCCCAGACATTGGTGCTTTCGAAGCCGGGAGTGATGTGGTGTTCCCCTCACGAATAAACGCATTATCAGTATTGCCGGCCCGAAGCAAAATCCACTTTCTGAAAGGTGATACTTCAGGTAATACCAGTGCAAAGTTAACGGTATCCGTTCCGGCGCAGATGGGCAGTTCATGGAAAGCCGTTACGGATTGTCCCTGGATTCAGTTATCACCCGCATCCGGCACCACAGACGGGGTGCAGACACTGACTGTCTCGTTCAAAGACGGCGACTGGGAACTCGGACGAAAAGCTGGGGCGCTCACCATACGTACCAACCTTGGCTACAATAGGACCGTCGTTGTCATTGGTGAAGTCAGTCTGGTGGACCGGCAGGAAATGGTTGCCGAGGCAGAAGCTATGGAGTATATGGGTTTTTCCCTCAAAGCCGGCCAGGATGCTTCCGGTGGTTACTACCTGGAAGTGCCGGAAGCCCGTGATCAAGCTACATTATCTTATGTGCACCTGAAGGTTCAGGTAAAGGTACCAGGGACATATTATCTGCATGGCAGGATACGGGTGCCAGGGCCCGACGCAGCTATCCATGACAGCCTCTTTGTGCAGGTCGACGGCGGCGAGAAAACAATTTGGGATTTCCCCATCCACGCACCCGCGTCGTGGAACTGGCAGGTCTCCAATATACGCAAAGTGCAGTCTCCACAGACCATTGAGCTTTCTGAAGGTAACCACACCATTTCTATCTGGGGTAGGGAGCCTCTGGTTCAGTTGGACCGTCTGGCGATCAGTCTTCTCCCTTACATGCCAACCAATGGTTCGGCTGCTGCTGTTTCCGTGGCAGATTAACTAAACGTATCCCAAACGGTTTTTTGATTACATCCCGCGTTTTCAAAAACCGTTTTTTGGGAAGGAGGTGAAAGCAATTAAGTATATGGAAGAGCTTGTTGAATTTGTGTTGCAGAAGTCCCAAATCTAATGGAGAGAAGCATGAAATTTTTACCCCCCCCCTTTCTGATATACCTCACGTTGTCTGTGATGTCATCCTTATTATCTATGCAAGTACATGCTGCATGGGAAGAGCAGATTGTGAATGGCAGTTTTGAGAGCGGCAGTAGTGGTTGGGATTTAAAGCATATGTCCCTTCAGGGAAGTGACGTATATGATGGAACTCAAGCAGTGCAATTGGTTCCTGGTACCTTTTACAAGTATGGTTTTCAGGAATTTGCCCTTGAACCGGGAGATGAACTTCAGGCGACTGCCATGATGAAGCTGGACAGCATTGCGGGGTCCTTTGGTCTGGGCATTCGTTTTTATGATGATACCGGAACGCAGATAGGATCTATTTCCCTTGGTGGCGGCGATGGTACCGTCGCATGGACGCTGATTTCTACCTCAGGTACAGCACCAGCAGGTACAGCCTATGCTCGGATTCAGGCCGGAACTCTTGGGGTTTCCGGGGGTATTGCTTTTTTAGATGCAGTCAGTGTCGTCAAGAACACTGCCACTGAAATCGAATTGATGACCAATGGTGGTTTCGAAAGTGAGTATAGTGGATGGAATAAAAAGCATGCATCACTGAGTACCACCGAAGTCTATGAAGGGACAAACGCTTCTTCAATAGCCGGGGGGTCTTTTTTCAAGTTCAGTTATCAGGATGTGGTCGTTTCTGATACCATGACGCTCCGTGCCCGGTGTTACATCAAAGCGGACAGCATGTCAGGAACAGGTGGAATTGATGCCCGTTTCTACAATGCATCGGGATCGCAGATTGGCAGTCAGTGGGTAGGGGGCGTTACCGGTACAACTGGCTGGACCGCTATGGATACTGGTGAATTTACGTTGCCTGTCGGCACCACCAAAGTACGGATACAATGTCAGGTCGGATCAAATGTGACAGGGACCACTTACTACGACAGTTTCAGTCTGGTGGAAATCGTACCTGATACAGGCATGCCGCCGATCAATTTCACCGATCAGCAACTGACCGATGTCACGGTCAATGGTGATCTGGAAACCGGCTCCTTCAGTGGTGGTGACTGGGTCAAAGGCAAGCTGAGTATCGAGACGTCCAATGTCTACAACGGCAGCTATGCTGGCAAACTGGAAGGTGCTTCGTTTTATAAACTTGGCAGTTACCGCAAAGCCGTATTGCCTGGAGAAGTCTACACTTTTTCTTGTGCGGCAGCCTGTGACAACCTGTCATTTGGCTCCAGCATTAATATCCGCTATCTGGATGCTTCTGAGAGTGAATTGGGTTCAGCTTCTGTTGCTTCCTTCATTGGAACCCGGGCTTGGCGTGAGTATCGGACTGAGAATATCCGCATTCCTGCCGGAGGGGCTTATGTCGATATCCGTATTGGTTCCAGTAGTGGTAATGTCGGCGGTACAACCTGGTTCGATGACTTCAAACTGGAGCAGAATACCGGCCTGCCAGTCAAGGCTGTGGCTACCTATGAATCAGCAGGTCTCACCGTATTGGTCGAAAGTACCACTGCTGATTGTGTTATCTACTATCGTGAAGTGGGCGAGCAGAGCTGGCATGAGACGGTCACACCCATGTATGACGGCAATACCGCTGGAGAACCCGAATTTCGCGGCAGCGTTGTCAACCTGCAGCCGGATACCGATTACCAGGCCTATGTTTTCATTCTGGAAGGTGAGACTGTCGTGGATGAAGGCGGCGTTTCATTCAATACCTGGCAGAGCTCTCCAAACATTGGTCAGTACCTGACCGTTGCCGAGCTTTACACCGGTGGCAGGTTGGATCTGACCGGGATCTCCGGCACACCTGACTCATGGGTCAAAATTACGGGTACGGGTACCAATGACATCGATGCGGGGTATGCGCTGGATGAAGCCATCTACCTGCTGAACAACCAGTATCTCATTCTTGAAAATATTCAGGTAGCGGGTGGGCGTCGTTACGGTATTCATCTGGAGCGTTGCCATGAAGTACGAGTTCTGAACTGTGATGTTTCGGGTTGGGCCAGAACACCCGGTTATGTGAGTAGCGGTATTTCATATGAAGACTATGCGGCTTATCAGGCTGGCACAGCTATCAATATGGATGGTGGCATTTTTCTGGATGAGTCGAGCCGGTTATCGGTTGAGCGTTGTTACCTGCACGATCCCCGCCTGAGTGCAAACTCATGGGCTTACGGTCATCCCAATGGGCCGGAAGGCATTGTGGTCAATGCGAACTCATTATCTGGCAATCATGTGGTGCGTTACAATGACATTATCGGCAGTGATGTTGTGCGCTGGAATGACGGTATTGAAGGCTATAACAACAGTTCTGTCAATGGTTCTTTTGCCCGGGACAGTGATATCTACGGCAATATGATCTGCTATGGCCAGGATGATGTCATTGAGTTGGATGGTGGTCAGGAAAACGTACGTTTCTTTGGCAATAAGGGTCAGGATTTCCTTTGTGGCATCAGCGTGGCCCCTAATCGTAAAGGCCCATCTTATCTTTTCCGCAATGCCATTGTCGATCTTGGTGACAGTCGCGATATCAAGGGCTGTGCGGTTAAGCAGGGAGGTGGTTCGGATTACACCCGTGGTTTCACTTACATGTTTAACAACACCTTTCATACCTGGGGATATGGTGGTATTGCCGGAGTTGGATTTGGTAGCCAGAACGAGAATAATGAGCGTAAACGCTTTTTTGCCGTGACCCGCAACAATATCGTCTATTGTCGCAGCAGCTCGGCAGACGCTATTTCCGATTTCCTCCAGCTGACCACCAACAGTTTTGATTTTGATAATCTCACCACTGGTACAGATCCGGTTGCATCCGTTATCTACTCTGCCGGACAGGAAGCGAATGGTCTGCTCAGCAGTCCTCCTGCTTTTGTCGATATGACCAGTCCTGACTATTATGATGATCTTCGTCTGGCGGTTGGTTCCTCTGCCATTGATACCGGTGAAGTACTTCCAAACTTTGCAGAGATATTTGCCGGTTCAGCACCTGATCAGGGCGCTTTGGAATACGGTGATTCAAGTCTGTTGCCAATTCGCCCCATCGCTGTCGAGGCTGGTCGTTATCGGGTTTATCTTGATGCCACCGCAGGTGGCTCATCCACCTCAGAAACCATTACACTAAGCACTGGTTCGCTTGGTGGCAGTACGGCATTCAGCATTGAGAAAAATGCGACTACGGGCTGGCTCAATGTGTCTCCATCCAGTGGCACCCTCAACAATAATTCCACTCAGGACTTAAGCTTTACCGTCAACACATCGGCAGTCGTAAATGGCACCACCCGCAAGGCCGTTGTGTTGGTCCGGTTGCCGGATGGCATGTCTCTTCCGTTGACCATTGAAGCAAGCATCAACTGAGTCCTCTCCTGCCAGTAAATAAACCGGGATGCATCCTGTATCCCGGTTTATTTGCATTTAGGGATTATAAAGCAGTACCTTTCGAACTTTCTCTTACTCGTAGGGTCTAATGACCCAATCCGGGCGTCAGCACAGGGAACGACGTTGGAATTATAAACCTGCATTAGGAGAGTCAGTTTCATGATTCTTAAGAACCGAATTTGCTTTGTAGCAATCGCTTGTCTGTTAACATTTTTAGCGGTTGCCGATGTACCATTGCTCATCAGGCCGGATGTTGAAAATGGTCGCTATGCTGCAGGTCAGAAGGTGACTTGGACCGTGGCTTTTCCCGAACAGAAAGATGAGAGTGAAGCAGCACTCCCTGCAAGTGCCGAATTCGAAATTAAGAAGAATGGACGCAGTCAGATCGAAAAGGGGACGTTGGACCTGTCTTCAGGTACTGCGACCCTGAGTGCTACTCTTGATGAACCGGGCACTCTGCTTCTGATCGTTAAGGGTGATGGTATCAAGAAATCCTTGGCGGGTGCCGCATTCAGCGCAGAGTCCATTGGTTTGTCACTGTCCAAGCCTGATGATTTTAATGCCTTCTGGAAAGAAAAGTTAGCCTCAATGACTTCTATTCCTCTAAATCCCGTCTTGACACCCACTGAGTCGCCTGTTTCCGAAATCGAACTTTCTGAAGTCAGCCTGGATAATATCTGGGATACCAAGGTTCGAGGTCAGATCGCGGTGAAGAAAGATCTTGGAGAGCAAAAACTACCTGCAATGTTGGTGGTACAATGGGCAGGGATCTATCCTTTGCAGAAGACTTGGGCCACCAATCATGCCAAAAGCGGATTTCTCTGCCTGAATATTCTGGCCCATGATTTGCCCATATATGAGGCCAAGGAATTTTACAAAGACCAAAACAAAAATGCCCTGAAGGATTACACCGGCATTGGGAATGACAGCCGGGAGACCAGCTATTTTCTGCGCATGTACCTTGGATGTTATCAGGCAGTGCAGTACTTGAAATCGCGGCCTGAATGGGATGGCAAGACCTTGGTCGTGCAAGGCAACAGTCAGGGAGGAATGCAGGGGCTTGTTACCGCTTCCATCTGCAACGAGGATGTGACGGCAGTCATGGTCAATGTCCCTGCCGGGAGTGACCTGAATGGCCCAGTCGCAGATCGTGCTCCAGGCTGGCCGGGCTGGTATTATAAAACCAAAGGTAGAGACCCCGATGCTGTTCGTCAGGCAGCCAGATACTTTGATGTCGCAAACTTTACGGATCGTATCGAATGTCCGGCTTTGGTTGGAATTGGCCTGGCGGATACCACCTGTCCTGCCGCTGGTATCTTTGCCGCAATTAACCAGATCAAGCAACCCGTTCAGGTTGCAACCATGCCGGGAACCGGTCATGGCGCGACTAAACTGAATGACCATGGCCTCTACTACAAGGCTTTTGGGGCCTGGAAAAGTATGATTGTGAACGGAAAGCTCAGTCCCGAGCCCTGGAAATAGTCGGACCTCTTTCTGCCGTCATCAGAAGTCATCGTCCTCATCAAAGGGGATGATGGCTTCAGGAGAAGGCATGCGATGGGCAGGTTCTGGCTCGGCCTTCTTTTTTGCCAATGTTTGCGGCTTTTTGCCTCTCTCAGCGACAGGTTTTTGCGCAAGTGGTTTCTGAGCTTGCTTCGCTTCTGGTGCCTGACGTTTCGTCTTCTTTGTTGGTATACGCTTTCCTGTACCGTCCACCAGATTGACCAGACTGCCAACTAACCGTTTCAGCTCTTCAGATTGTGCTGCGAGTTCTTCACTGGTGGAAGCCGACTCTTCAGCACTTGCAGCAGCCGACTGGGTGATCTGGTTGATCTGTGAAACACCGGCATTGATCTGATCAATCCCTTTCGTTTGCTCTTCACTGGCGGCAGCCACGTTTTCAACCTGCAGAGTCACCTTTTCCACTTCTCCACCGATGCTGTCAAAGGCTTCACGCATGCTTTCGCTGGCTACGACTCCCGATTCCGCATTCTGAATAGATTCCGTAATCAGGTCGGCTGTATTTTTTGCGGCTTCTGCGCTTCGTTGCGCCAAGTTGCGCACCTCTTCTGCAACTACCGCAAATCCACGTCCTGCATCTCCTGCACGGGCGGCTTCTACTGCCGCATTCAAGGCAAGCAGATTGGTCTGAAACGCGATCTCATCAATCGTTTTAACAATCTTAGCCGTTTCATCGGCTGAGGATTTTATTCGACCGATTGCGCTTTCCATTTCAATAATTCGGTCTTTACCGGATGTTGTTGCAAGTTGGGCTGCACGGGAGGCCTGATTTGCTTCCTGCGCGCTTTCGGCATTGCGCATGGTCATGGAATGCATCTCTTCTAATGATGATGAGGTTTCTTCCAGCGAGGAAGCTTGACTGTTGGCACCCGTAGCCATCTGCTGACTGGTTCCCGCCAGTTGCCCAGCCGCATCTCCAACCTGTTTCGCTGCTGCTTCAAGATTGGCGATCAGAGTCCTGAGGGCATGACTCAGCCTGCGTGAGAGGATGGTAGTAATCACTATGGTAAGTAAAAATCCACCAAATACGGCTATTTGGAGCACCAGCAAGGCTTTTTTTGCTCTGGTGGCAGCGTCATTTGCCTGGGATACCGCATGGTCCCTGCTGGCTTCCATGGCTTTAATACCAGCATCGGTTTCATTATAGATATCCGTGCCCATTTGATCCAGTAGATCACGCATGGCATGAAAGGACTCTTCTGCGGTTCCACCATTGCTCATGCGTCGGGCGAAGACTGCCTTACCGGAACTGCCGGCAAGTTCGATCACCTTCTGAGTGGCTTCTTCCCATTTATCATACGCTGGAATGAAGGTCTCCTGATAATTTTTTTGCATCTCCTCGCTGAAGAATGCTGAAGCTTTTTTTATCCGCTCACGAGCTTGACCGATATTTTCCTCATTTGCTTGCTTGCAGGTATCTCGCTCTTCATCTGTTCTGGCGGTAAGAGCTGCCTTTTCAGCAAGAAGTGCCTGGTGCACATCGCGATCTGCTTCCAGAATCAGTGAACTCGCAGTACCCAATTCATATACCAGTCGTTTCGCATCCTTGTCCACCACTGGAATGAAATTATTTTCAACCAGATCCTGAGTCGCCATGTGTGCATGCCGCAACTCCAGAAACGAAGTGATACCAATAATGAGCAATGCCAGTGTTGGGATCGAAGCGATCCCGATTAAATTTCCTTTAAGACCCATTTGCTTTTCTCCCCCTATTTAATTTTTTTCAAGTCCAGGCCAAACGTCACAGCTCCCACAACTGTGCCGGATGCATTCAAAACGGGTAGCGATATCTGCTGAAGTTCTGCATCGGTTGATGCATCATATTCAAGTTTACCTATATCAATTCCACCTTTGCCTTCTTTGAAGGAATTTTGCCATTTGGCCTCGTCTCCTTGCCAGTAGTCGCTGGTCAGGCTGCTTTCACCGACCACAGCTCCCTGGTCATCCATAGCAAATGCTTCAAGTACGGCAGGAAAACTCTTATTGAGTGATTGCAGAAAGATTGCAGTTTCATTCGAGAGTTTCTCTTCCTGGATCGGTAGAAAATCTTCCGCAACTTTCCAGGCGTCATCTTGCTTTTTTATTTCTGTGAGGGAAATGCCTTTTGCATTCTGGGCTTCTGTCGCTTTTACCACCACGTCGTTTACGCAGACTGGTGCCAGATTGGTTCGGACAAAGGTCTTTACCGCATCCGGCAATGAACTGTTATCAATGAAGTTCTGAACGGTGGAAAGTGAATCGCCTGCTGAGCAGGACAAGGCTGCAATTGCGATGGCGAGGATTGCTGCCTTACCCGAGGAGATAATGTGCATGTTTGCTCCTGTGTGTACGGATTGTGGGGTTAGTGTCAACTTTGATTACAATTACTCATGCGGTACCGCATGGAATGTGCCAGTTGGAGCTTGGCTGCTACCCCTGGTTGCTGATTAATATGGGTGAAATTACATGCAAATGTTGATATCTTTTCATGGGGAAGCTTGCATTATTGCCTTGCATTGGCCAATAGTATTCCCTAAGTATGTGCAGTATTCATTCAGACAGATGAGAGGAGCCTGATTCAGCATGGCGACCTTGGAAGATATCGGCAAGAAGACCGGTTGCTCTGCGGCAACAATCTCCCGCATTCTCAATAACAGTGCTCCTGTAAGTGATGAGTTGCGTGACGCCGTAATGAAAGAAATCAAACGTTCCGGTTATATCCCCAAACCCCGGAAGCGCAGATCTGTCGAGAAAGATGTACAAAGCGATACTGTCGAAGTCATCATGAGCTGGAAAGACCATGATTCACGGCTTGAAGAAGGTCGCGATAACGAGTTGGAGCTCAGTCCAGAAGACCTGAGCGAAGAGCGTAGTCGCAAGGACAGTTTCAAGATCGGTTATGGCTTTTTCCGCCACATTGTCGATGGCATGATTGAAGAGTTGACTGCCATGGAAATGAAGGCTGCATTACGCGTGGCCAATGATCTCAGCAGCCCCCGCCTTCTGGCTGATATCAACCGCAAGAGTAATCGCGGAGTCCTGCTTCTGGGTGCGTACAGCCCACATCTCCGTGACTTCATCAATGCGTGCAGTCAGCCTCTGGTGCTGGTAGACCTGATGGCGGACAGTTGGCCGGATGTGGTTACCATCGATAATTATGGTGGTATTCGTCAGGCATTTAATCATCTGCGGGAGCTCGGTCACCACGATATCGGTTTCATCAGCTATGACACCAATCCTGCTTACCGCGAGCGTGAAACTGCCTTCCGTGCCTGCATGGTGTCTGCCGGCCTACCTGTTCGTCAGGACTGGATCTTTGAAGGTGCAGTGGATATTGATCGCACTGCTGATGGAGTTGAAGCAATCTTGAAACGTTCGGAACGCCCGTCTGTCTTCCTCTGTGCCTGTGACTATGCAGCTCTTGGGGTTATTCGCGCTGCCGGGCGTTGTGGGGTATCGGTTCCGGGAGAGTTGAGTGTCATGGGATTTGATGACTCAGATCCGGCAAGCATGGTGACGCCGGCTCTCTCCACCATCCATGTACCGACTGCCCAGCTGGGGCGTCAGGCCGTACGGCAGCTCCTGATGTGCGAACGCAGCAATGGTCGCTATCGACAGGACCGGGGATGTGAAATCAGAGTCAGAACAGACTTGGTCGTCCGGCAGAGCACCGGCCCCGTAAAGCGCTGATGTCGAAAAGATAGAGCCCGATACTGCTGCTGTCTCAGCGATAACAGTCCGGGCTCCATGGGAGGTTCGTTTTTAGCCTGGCTTGTGGCTATTTCCAGTCTTCGTTCTGCCAGACGCGCACATAATCAGCGGTAGTAGACGCTGGCATCTTATCGTCTTCACGGTTTAGGCGAAATTACTGCAACAGTATACGCGATCAAACCGCACCCATCTGCGCGTTTAATTAAATGTATCGAAGTTGAGATGTGCATGATCATGGCCCCTTATGTTGACTTCTTGAGTCCCTGAGGTTAATTACCTGACGCAGTTCATGGATGCGTTTGCAGGCTTCCCGTGCCCGTAACCAGGCAACGATCCACCTAGGAAAACCCCGTACAGACATGGTCAAGGTGTCGATGGAAGAGGTATCGACTGAAGATAGACTTCTGACTTTGGTTGCAGATGACCACCAGGGATTTTTTGCCACCATCGTACTGGCTGGTGACTGGCGGGATGATGAGAATACTATAGCCCTTCTGCGAGTACAACGGGCAGAATTTATGTCTAAGCTCAGGGAATTGCCGGAACAGGCTTCCATTTCTTTTGATTGCTCTGATCTTGGTGCGTGGAAAGGCAGCCTCCTAGCTCTGATTCTTGCGATTCGAGAAGCCGCGAATCGTTATCAGTTTACGATTGATTTCAGCGAACTTCCTGAAGGCCTTCGTAACCTGTTGAACCTGGCAACCGCAGTCCCGGAACGCGGCAAGGCAGCAGAGAGTGATGAGGAAGAAAAGCCGTTTGTTGAAGCCATTGGTGAATTTACCCTTGAACACTCCAAGGATGTTGCAGAGGTTCTGCGATTTATCGGGGACTTGACGCTGGCCTTTGGACGGTTGGTGGTGGGACGTCCACGTTTTCGACGGGCGGATCTTATCAAGATTGCCCATTCTTGTGGCGCGAAAGCTCTGCCTATCGTGACTTTGATCAGTTTGCTGGTGGGCCTGATTCTGGCTTTTGTAGGTGCAATTCAGCTGCGGATGTTTGGGGCTGAAATTTATGTGGCAGACCTGGTGGGAATCGGCATGGTCCGCGAACTGGCCGCTATTATGACCGGGGTGGTCATGGCCGGCCGAACGGGGGCCGCTTTTGCAGCTGAACTGGGGAGCATGCAGGTCAATGAAGAAATTGACGCTCTGAAAACGATGGGCATTCCTCCTATCGATTTTCTGGTTTTACCCCGTTTTCTTGCTCTTGTCGCGATGATGCCGTTGCTCTCCCTTTACGCCAACATCATGGCGATCACAGGTGGGATGATTGTCGGGGTATCTGTACTGGGAATTGAAGCACCGCTTTATTACAATCAGACTGTCAACGCAATCGGTATCAAGGATTTCTGGGTGGGATTGGTTCTCGCCGTTACTTTTGGGGTGATCGTCTCGATTTGTGGTTGCCTCCGCGGCATGCAGTGTGGTCGCAGTTCGATTGAGGTCGGTCGGGTGACTACTTCAGCAGTGGTCACCAGTATTATCTGGATCATCATTGCGACCGCCATTATCACCGTCATCTGCGACATCATAGGAGTCTGATGTGAGCAGAAAGGCATGTATTCAAGTCGAAAATCTGACAATGGCCTATGGCGAACGGGTCATCCAGCATGATCTGACTTTTGATATTGAGGCCGGTACCGTTTTTATTATTATGGGCGGAAGTGGTTGCGGCAAGAGTACGATGCTTCGCCATCTGGTCGGGTTACTGAAGCCGGCCAAGGGGCGCATTCTCTATGGCGAAACCGATTTCTGGGCCGCTGCACCTGAAGACCGGGAAAACCTGATGCAGAAATTCGGGGTACTTTACCAGTCAGGTGCGCTCTGGAGCAGCATGACACTAGCTGAAAATATCGCCTTGCCCATGGCAGAATATACGACTCTGGACGAGTTGGAGATTTTTGCAAGAGCCAGAATGAAACTGGCACTGGTCGGCCTGGCAGGATTTGAGGATTTTTACCCCTCTGAGATCAGCGGTGGCATGCAGAAACGGGCCGGATTGGCTCGAGCCATGGCCCTTGATCCGGATATCCTGTTTCTGGACGAGCCTTCTGCTGGTCTTGATCCGATCAGTGCCAAGCTTCTTGATGAGCTGATTCTTGAGCTTCGCGATAATCTGGGGACGACGTTTGTCGTTGTCACCCATGAACTTGACAGTATTTTTACCATTGGTGATGACTCGGTTTTCCTGGATCCGGTTACCAAAACCATGCTCACGACGGGATGTCCCAGAGAGCTGGTAAAGGATTCCAGGGATGAACGTGTCATTGAGTTCTTGACAAGGGGTCGGCAGGATCGACTCGCAGGCGTATAGTATGGCCGTTTTAATCACGCAGATGACGCAGGACAGTTGAGCATGGCAAATAAACAGCAATCCATGATGGTTGGACTCTTTGTGACGATCGCGCTGGTGATCGGGGTCATCAGTATCGCTATTCTGGGTGGCGGAAAGCTCTTTAAGCGCTCCGAGCTGTTCGTCATGTATTTCAACCGCTCCATCAAAGGGCTTTCTGTCGGTTCGCCGGTCACCTTCCAGGGGGTTACTATCGGTTCGGTCAATTCCATTCAGATTGAAATTGGTGAAGACGTTTCAGACCTTCGCATTCCGGTTATCATTGAAGTCGAGACCGACCGCTTCAATCAGACAGCTCTTGCTGATCCTACTGAACAGGTGACAGTGGAAGATCAACTCCTTCGCCTAATTGAGGAAAATGGTCTGCGTGGGCGCCTGACCCTGCAAAGTTTTGTGACGGGGCAGTTGATGGTGGAATTGGGTTTCTATCCTGATAAAGAAGCGGTAAGTATGGGGGATCTGCCAGGCATCCCCGAAGTTCCCACTATTCAGTCCGACTTTGAGCAACTGACGCAGACTCTGGACAATCTTCCAGTGAAAGAGATTCTGGATAATCTCAATAAAGCCGTTTCCGGTGTTGAGCAGATTATCAATTCGCAACGAACAGAAGAAACTGTTGCAGCTATTTCACAGGCCAGTACCGACCTGCAAAAGCTGATCGCAGAAGTCAGAAAGGAAGTTGGTCCGTTATCGCAGAAGGCTCATGCTTCACTGGATGGCATTCAGACGACCATAAAGTCCACTCAGACCAACATCAATACCCTTTCCACCAAGGCTAACATTGTCCTTGATGATTCACATAAGTTGCTGACCAATACCGATCAGGTCGTCACTAAGGCTGGCTCAGATGTGTCCCGCGTTTCTACTTCGCTTGAGAGCACGCTTGCTGCTGTCAAAAAAACCGTGGAACTGGAAAATAAAAAGGCTGCAGAATTAGCGGCTTCTATTCAGAAAACCAGTGAAGCAGCCCGGGAGATGATGATAACGGCGACCCAGGCGATCAATCGTATGGATGCTTTGGCCAAACCACAATCCCCCATGCAGACCGAATTGCGCCAGTCTCTTCGCGAAATAACTGAGACCGCCAAGAGTATTCAGATGCTGACGGACTATCTGCAGCGGCACCCGGAAGCTCTTCTGCAAGGCAAGAAATAAATGCAAGGATATTCGGATATGCGTATCAGACCTACCGCTCTGCTCCTCTGCTTTTCCATTGGAATTCTGGCAACCCTTACCGGGTGCCTCGGAACATCCAGGCAAACGCATTATTTTACCTTGAACGCACTGGCAGAGCCCGTTCAGAGTGATTCCCTCGCAACATCTTCCACAATCATGCTGCGCCGGGTCAAGACTGCAACCTATCTGGATCGTGCTCCCATGGTTCTGCGCCAAGGAGAACACCAGATCATTCTGGATGATTTCAATCAGTGGTCGCAATCACTTTCTCAGGAAATTGATACCACCCTGCAGCAGAATCTTACCCGCCTCCTTCCCCAATCCACCATTGTATCCGAATGGGCCAACGAGATTGATCCTGATAAGACAATCAGTATCCACATCCTTCGTTTTGACTGGCAGGATAATACCGCCAACCTGGAAGGACGCTTCATTCTGCAGTGCAAAGAACAGAAACCGGTCATTCGCCCCTTCAACCTGACACAGGCAGCGCCGGAGAAGAGTAGTGCGGCTATGCCGGAAGCTTACAGTCAGGTCATTCTGAAACTGTCTGAGAGCATTGCTCAAACGATCCAGGGCCCCAATGCCAAACCCCTGGAAATGGGGCAGAACACAAACTGATTTCAGCAGCAGGATGGTGGTTTGATCGCGGGTAATTCAACTGCCTGCCCTCCCAGAATATGAGCGTAGATTTCGCCAGCAAAGTAGATCGAACCCACAATCAAAGGAGATTCCTTTCGATTGAGATCTGTTAATGCATCTGGAAGGTTCGTAACAATTTCTACGGGCAGATCAGAATCAATTCGTCGAATCGCCGCCACAAGATCTTCTGCTTTAGCTGCACGTGGATAATTCATTTCGTAAACCCGGATGCTCCGCGCGACTGGCATAAGGATACGAAAACTTTCCTCATATTGCTTATCGCCCAACATCGACAACAGCACATCATATTTCTTGACCGGCCACATGGCGTGCAGGGAATCGACAAGCGCCTGCATTCCATCGGGATTATGCGCAGAATCGATCAGGACGTGATCATATGGTGTGTCCAGATGCATCAACCTTGCCGGCCACTGAGCCTGAGACAGACCGTAACAATAGGCATCCAAATCAAGTGGTAATCCGCGCTCTCGTACAAGATGTCCTGCCAGATATGCCACCGCAACATTTGGCAGTTGATGACGCCCGATCAGCCGTGTGGGCAACGCGATTTCCTCACCTTCATGGAGAATATAGTTCACCTGTTGCAGATCCTGAGTCTCAAAGCGACTGATGCGGATATCTTTACCCAGTCGATAACAGGGTGATCCCTTTTCGCTAGCAATACGTTCCACTTCCCGGATCACATCTGTCTGCGTATCCCCTGATAAAACAGGAATCCGCTCTTTGATTATCCCCGCTTTTTCCCGGGCAATACTGGTCAGATTATCACCCAGAATATGAGTATGGTCCAAGGCGATATTGGTAATGACGGACAGGATCGGGAGCGCCACATTCGTTGAATCCAGGCGTCCACCCAAGCCGACTTCAACCACCGCAACGTCGACTTTCTCGCTGGCAAATACCTCAAAGGCCAATGCGGTCGTCATTTCAAAAAAGGTTGGGCAGCTTTCTTTATCGAATAATGCACCTGCCCGTTTGCGTATCTGTTCCACCTGTTCACTGAATTGCGCTTCGCTGATGCAACGTCCATTCACTCGGATACGCTCCCGAACCGAGACCAAGTGAGGGGAGCTGAAAAAACCGGTTTTGAAACCGGCGGCCCGCAATCCTGCTTCGATCATGGCACAGACGGAACCTTTGCCATTGGTTCCCGCTACATGAATCACCCGCAGTCGCTTCTCCGGGTTGCCAATAGCATCCATGAGGGCCCGCGTCTGGCCAAGGCCAAGCTTCACGCCCTTATTGACCAGACTATAGGTAAAATCTGACGCTTCCTGAAATGTCATCATCGCCTTAATCCAGCAACGCAATAAGATCCTGAGCCGTGAGTCCGGTTGGCATCTGCTCGGTACCTTCGATCATTTCCTCGAAGAGCTGACGCTTCTCATCCTGCATCGCAAGTACCTTTTCTTCAACGGAGCCTGCCATCACCAGGCGATAAGCCATAACCGGCTTGTCTTGTCCAATTCGGTGCGTACGGTCAATCGCCTGATTTTCAACGGCCGGGTTCCACCATGGATCGAAGATAAAGACATAGTCAGCTTTGGTGAGGGTAAGGCCCGTTCCGGCGGCGCGAAGACTCAACAGGAAGACCGATGGATCTTTGCATTTGTTGAACGCATCGACTTGCTTCTGCCGCTTATCAGTCGACGTTTGCCCGATAATCTTGAAGTAGGACTGCTTCCGCTTCTTCATTTCCTCTTCGATGATATCAAGCATACCAACAAACTGACTGAAAATCAGGGCGGAATGGCCTTCCGAGGTCAATTCCTCGATCATGCCAAGCAAACAATCCAGCTTTGCCGAATCAAGCTGCTTCATGCCGTCCTTTTCCGGGTCGGTAACCAATTGTGGATGGCAGCAGATCTGACGCAAGCGCGTAAGAGCCGCCAACACCGCCATGGTCCCCTTCGACTGGGCCACTCTGCGAGCTTCAGACAGATAGCCATTATAGACACTCTGCTGCTTCTCACTCATCGGCAAGATCACCACTTCCTCTGAACGTGGCGGCAGTTCCGGTGCCACGGCATCTTTGGTACGACGCAACATCAAAGGTGCAATGCGTTTTGCCAGCCGTTCACGACCGAAGCGGGAGCCATCGTATCTGGCCAGGAAGTCCTGTTCATCGCCAAGGAACTGAGGCAACAGAAAATCGACGATGGACCAGAGATCCAGTAATCGGTTTTCAAGGGGAGTACCAGTCAGGGCGATGCGGTTTTCGGCATCAATCGATTTGATGCACACTGTCACCTGTGCCTGCGGATTCTTGATCTGCTGCGCTTCGTCAAGGATGATCGAATCAAACTTCACCATGTGAATCTGATCAATGTCATTACGGACAATGGCGTAATTGGTAACCAGCACATCCCAGTTATCCGAATCCAACAGGATCTGGCGGCGTACGTCGGGTGTCCCGCTCAGTTTGGTGACGCGGATATCCGGCGTAAACTTTTTGGCTTCTGAAATCCAGACCTGCACCACGGATGCTGGACAGACCACCATGAACTTCCCATTTGGCGCACGAGATTTCCTGCGTGAATCGATAAAGGCAAGAGTCTGAATGGTCTTACCAAGACCCATATCGTCAGCCAGAATTGCTCCGACTTCATACCCGGCACGATTATAAAGGAAATCGGCCCCCTGTTTCTGATAAGGACGCAGGGTTTTCTGCAGAAAATCATTCAGCGGAATCTGTTCTACATTTTCCATGGCTACCAGCTGTTCAGCCAGTAGCTGTGATGACTTGGGCACCCGTAGATCCTGCATGGTCTGCATCTGTTTAACCAGGCCATGAGCTTCCACTTTCGGGCGACGCTGACGACCATAATCAAGACCCTTTTTCTCCAATTCACCAAGGAATGCCAATAGGCTCTCCTTTGGCACCCGGAGCCAGTGCCCTTCCTTGGTACGGAAAAACTCAGCCTCATTGCGACGCAGATCATCCAGATCACGCTTCTGCAGTTCCACATCACCCACCTTGCAGGTCACATCCAGGTCGACCCAACCATTTCCCTCATGCAAGGCAAGTTGTGGGGTGAATTCGGCAGCTTTCGTCAGAATTGGCCGGAGTGTATCATCGATCTCCTGACTGATATGCTCTGGCAGATGACGCACTGATTTACAGAGCAGAGCAAGGTTCTCGGCAGAACCGGACATTTTGAAAATACCAGCCTTGACCATCTCCACTGGCAACGCCTTGATAGCATTCACCATATCTTTGTAGAAGGGAGATTTTGCCTCAAGTACCACAAATTTTTTGCCCCGACGCACCAGATCATAAGGCGCTTTTGCATCAAGCGATTTCACCGGCACCTTACCAACCCGTGCCTGAATCTGAATAGCACCACCATCTTCCGAAATTTTCAGGTGGCAACCGCCACGGCGATATTGATGTTGCACCGAATCTCCAGTCAGAAGGTTCAGTTTGTTCTCCAGCACAATCGGCAGATTCTGCATTACTGCATTTGTCGGCACTGATGGGTTGCCATGGCTGAAAAGCTGGTCAAGGACCGTTTGAGAGATCGGTACTTTCATGTGGAAAGGTTTACCCTTATGCAGGTACTCGCCTTCGCGCCCACCATGGAGCTTCTCGACGTCCGCATAAGGCACTTTGTGCCCATCCGGCATTTCGACGATTGCAGCCAGCTTGGACGACTTGCCTTCGTAGGTCAGTTCAAAATGAAGAACGGCCTCGGGGATATCACCCGTGTAAGGAATTTTGGTGTGGAAATCGATAAAACGATCTGGTTTGTCTTTCCACTGTTCGAGCCAGCGATCAAATACCGTAGCCGGGATAATGATGACATTCTTATTGCTGCGAATAAGATGAAAGCGATTTACATGTGGCCAGAGCTGACGAAACATGGCCTGATCATCAAGTTCCCAGCCGTAAGCCGTTTCCTGATGGACCTGGCAGACCAGGTTGTAAATCTTCTGAATCGCCATGATCTGGCGAGCATCACCGATGACATGGTAGCAGCGAATAGCGACTTCGGTTTTGCTGTATTCGAGATCGACTTCGACTTCGAGTTTTGGCATGAAGGAGGTTCCTTGATCGTGTATACGGACGGTAATTTGAAAAAGAGTTCTGGATTGAATCGTCCCTGGGTGGCGAAATTCCGCTACTGGCAAACTTCAGGAGCATTGGTATTGTTCATACTCGCAACCAGCCAAATGGCTGGCTTCCCCAATGTCAGTTGCCAAATTTCCCGGAATCAATTCATGGATATATCTCCCATCATCAGTCGCATGCGTGAAGCATTTGCTGAAATCGAGCGTAAACTGTCAGCTCCAGATGCGTTCTCGGACCGACAGAGCTACGAACAGTTGACCCGGGAACATCAGCGCCTTTCCTCATTGCTTTCGATTTATGACCAGCAGAAGAAGAAAGAAAAGGAGCTGGTCGATAATCAGGAATTGCTCGCCTTAGAAAACGACGAGGATATGGCCGAATTGATTCAGGCTGACATCGCTACGCTTGAGGAAGATATTCGCAAGCTTGATGCCAAGGTTTTAGCGTTGATTCTGCCTCCCGATAAGAATGATTCGCGTAATACCATTATGGAAATTCGACCTGCGGCCGGAGGTGAAGAGGCTGCCCTTTTTGCCGGCGATCTTTTCCGCATGTACAACCGGTTTGCGGAAAGCCAGGGCTGGAGAGTGGAAGTACTCAATATCACTGAAACTGACCTTGGCGGCATCAAAGATATCGGCTTCAGCCTGACCGGAACTGATGTCTATCGGGTTCTGAAACTGGAAAGCGGTGTACATCGGGTGCAACGCATCCCGACAACCGAGACCGGGGGCCGTATTCATACCTCGACGGTAACCGTTGCTGTGCTTCCTGAAGCGGAAGAAGTAGATGTTCATATCGATCCCAGTGACCTGCAGGTGGATGTTTTTCGTGCCAGTGGAGCTGGAGGGCAGCATGTGAATACCACGGATTCGGCTGTGCGTATTACGCATATCCCGACCGGTGTCGTGGTCTCCAGCCAGCAGGAACGATCGCAACATCGCAACCGGGAAATTTGTATGCGCATTCTGCGCTCTCGCATTCTGGAAGCCAAGCAGCTTGAGGAGCAGGCCAAATACGATGCGACTCGCAAAGCCCAGGTGGGCACCGGCGACCGCAGTGAGCGTATTCGCACCTACAATTATCCTCAGAATCGCATCACCGATCATCGATTCGGTCTTTCGTGGTTCAGTCTGCCTGCCATCATGGAAGGCGACATTCAGGACATGCTGGAAGAGATTCTCGCAGAAAACAGTAAACGACGTCTCGAATCCGAACTGGAAAAGCAGCTCTAACTAAATGTGTTGCAGCCTGCATTGGCGTCCTTTGCCTGACAGACAGCTTCTATCTTAAAAATGGCGATCAGTTAACGAACACCGCATTGGTGCCGATCCTTTCGGCTCCTCTGGTTGTTCCCGGACCGGTTTCGGGCCTCATTGCCCGATATCAGTACCACGCCACATTTTTAAGGTCAGCTCATCATAGGTGACACTTTCACCTATCGGCTCCCACTCCCAGTTACCCAGACCCGTTGGGCGATCTTTACACAGTACGTAAAGCGTCTTCCCTGGATTCGTGATATCCTGAAGGTGGTCTATCTTCACGACAAGCCGTCCCAGATAGAAACATTCAGCAACCAATGACAACCGGCTCTCTGTTATCCAGCGATCCAGAAAGTACACAGGTTGTTCGGCTGGGACCGCATTCGTAAGCAAACGGCCTTTCGCCCTGTTCTTTCCGTGCATAACATACACGTGGGCACCGATAGTGCTAACCCAAATCAGATGAAAAGCCATGATGGCCAGTCCCAGCCGCAGCCAGATTGGCAGTGAACCGCCTTTACGAAGGTCCCAGAATGCAACCCCCAGCCCGGACAGCACAAAAAACGCACAACTCCATAGCAGCCAGACCGGTTTGGTCAGCAGCCCATAATCCACCCGGTGCAAGGCTATCATAACCAACCCCGAAAATGACAACAGAAAAGCCATATACAGGATGATTCTGTTGAGCGACTGCAACTTCTCTCCATGCCGACGCACCAGGATATCATAATGGATACCAGTCAGCATTCCCAGCGGCACGATGGCCGGCAGCAGGTAACTTGGCTTTCCTTCCGGCACCAGCCAGAAAAACCAGAACAGGCAGAGAACAATGGTCCGCAGGTAATGCGCCAGAACAGACTCCTTCTCAATCGGTCTCCAGGCCTGACAGAACGCCGGCCATACCAGAAAAATCCATGGCAGATAGCCCAGGATAGCCCGAAAAGGAAACAGGATAAACCGACGGAAATACCCATCTGCGGGATCTACCTTTGGCAACCCCTGGATTTCCGCGAAAATTGTTTCCCACATTCCCGGCACCAGTGATACCCAGACGACGGATAGGGTCAGGAGCAGAGCAAGGCTGGCAAGATGTTCCCATTGTCGCATCCGCCGCCGCACTTTAAACGGACGTTTCAGGATCAGCAGAGGCAGATAAAAATAAAACAGGGCCTTGGGACCTCCTGCCAGCATGGCCACAAACACAATCCCATGACTCACCAGCCAGGCACGCCACCATTGTTTCTGTTCACGACTTAACTGATACAACAACAACCATGCAAGGTTGATCAGTAACATGAACAGCATATGGCCTTCGCCAAACCGCCCCTTCTGCAGAGCAACGGCAGAACTGAAAATAGCAGCCACCGTTACTGCAGCCGCATGGCGTCCGATAAGTCGATTGATCAGATGACCGGCAATCCAGCACGATCCCCCCAGACAAAGGATATCGACAATACGCACCGTAAATTCATTCAGTGGCATCACCAGACTGAGGATGCCAAGTATCCAGGCCAGGAGGGGCGGATGCGATGTCTGCACGCCCATCACAGACGGGCTGAACACATTCAGATAGTCGTGCAGATCACGCGCAATCATGGCGTGCATGGCTTCATCAGTACTCAGCTCAGGCAACCACGCATTAGGTATCAGCGTGCACCCAAAAATCCCGACCAATATCCATGGCCAGTGCTGCGGTATCGGTTTCTCTTTGTACATGGATATCCAGCAAGTCCCAGACTACGTCACTCCTGAAGCGACAATATGGATGCATCGAAAGGATAATCAACGTGAAAGGTTCCGTCGTTAGCGCACCAGCATCACTCCAGACATTGCCCTACCTTCAAGGCAACGTTATTGTCCAGAACGTTTCAGCTCAAATTCCGTCGGCAATGACGAAAACATCAGGGGAATCAGATGGATCAGGTACACTTGGGAAGAACAGACCTGAAAGTCAGTGTCATGGGTCTTGGCTGTGGTGGCCACAGCAAGCTTGGTCTCAACCGGGGACACAGTCAGGATGATGCCATCCGCGTTGTCCATTCTGCTCTGGACCTGGGAATAAATATTATTGATACCGCCGAAAGCTATCATACCGAAGCAGCCATCGGCAAGGCTATCTGCGACCGGCGGGATCGCATCACGCTGGCTACAAAATACAGCCATAAACGGCACGGCATCTTTCGTGAAGACGCAGATATTGTCTCGGCATTGGAACAAAGTCTCAAGGCTCTGCAGGCCGACTATATCGATATTTACCAGGTCCACGCGGTCGGCGAGACAGACTATTCCCAAGTTGTGGACCATCATTTACCCGTACTTGATAAACTACGTACTCAGGGAAAAATCCGCTATCTTGGCATTACCGAAGCCTTTGGGGCAGACAGCAACCATCGCATGCTGACCAGGGCAGTAGAGGATGACTATTGGGATACCATCATGGTTGGTTTCAACTTCATGAATCCTTCCGCTCGCACACATGTTTTGAAAACCTGTCAGCAGAAAGGCATTGGCACTCTCTGCATGTTTGCTATCCGTCGGGCTCTCACCCGGGAAGACCTGGCGAATCAATTAGTACAACAACTGATTGAGGAAGGAAAACTCACGCAGGATATCCTCAACCTGGAGCGTCCGTTTGACTTCCTGCTTACAAATGGCATTGCCTCGAACCTTGCCGATGCAGGGTATCGCTTCTGCCGCCATGAACCTGGTATTGATGTTGTTTTGTCCGGCTCGGGCAATCCACACCACCTTGCGCTCAATAAACAGTCACTGCACGCGCCTCCGCTACCAGAGACAATCTTGTCCAGATTAGACCAGCTATTTGGTCATCTGGACACCATATCATGTAACTGAGCCACGACACAGGAGAATACATGGATCCCGATTCAACTACCATTGGCTTTATTGGCACCGGTGTCATGGGAAAAAGCATGGCTGGTCATCTGATAAACGCGGGTTATTCCCTACATATCTATACCCGCACCAAAACCAGAGCAGAATCACTGATCGCCAGAGGTGCGACCTGGCATGATACCCCCGCAGGTCTGGCCAGATCTGTAAACGTCATCTTCACCATTGTCGGCTTTCCACCAGACGTAGAAGCTGTCTACTTTGGAGAAAACGGTATACTTGCGAATCTCAGATCCGGCTCATATCTGATCGACATGACGACCTCCAGCCCGGAACTTGCCGTACGTATCGCCGAAAAAGCCAGAGAAAAGAACTGCAGGTCGTTGGACGCTCCCGTTTCCGGAGGTGATGTAGGTGCAAAAGAAGCCCGTCTGTCCATCATGGTTGGCGGAGAAAAAGAAGCTTTCGATAGGATTCTTCCTCTTTTCAAGCTTATGGGACAGAACATCGTCTACCAGGGCAATGCGGGCAGCGGACAACACTGCAAGATGTGCAATCAGATCGCGATCGCCTCAAACATGCTTGGGGTCTGTGAAGCCATGGCCTACGCCAGGGCATCCGGCCTTGATCCCGAAACCGTTCTCCAGAGCATCGCAGCTGGAGCCGCTGGCAGCTGGTCTCTATCCAATCTTGCTCCACGCATGCTCAATGGTAATTTTGACCCCGGTTTCTATATCAAGCACTTTATCAAAGACATGACCATCGCCAGCGAATCAGCCAGATCCATAGATCTTCAGACCCCCGGACTGGATCTGGCAAAATCTCTGTACGAACAACTGGCTGAAAATGGCTGTGAAAACGACGGTACCCAGGCCTTATTCAAACTTTATTGTTCCCGGCATAATCCAGACCTTTGAATAGCCTAAGGGTCAGGTCTGCTGGAGACGGAAGGTCAGATTACTGTGACGGGGAGTTTGATTGAGATTGTGGACGGCAAAACCGAGGGCTTTCTGGGAACCTACCATCACCAGCAGTTTACTGGGGCGGGTCATGGCTGTGTAAATGAGCTGGCGCTGCAGCATGACATAGTGCTGGGTAAGTAATGGGACGATGACTGCGGGAAATTCGCTGCCCTGGGATTTATGGATGGTGATCGCGTAAGCGAGACGGAGCTGGTGGAGGTCATCTGCTTTGTAACAGACACCGCCGGTATCGAAAGCCACGGTGAGTTCCTTGTCTACCAGATTAACCCCGGAAATGATGCCCTGATCCCCGTTGAATACGCCTTCATCAT